>ERZ1066117.129-NODE-129-length-80107-cov-14.084682_pt1 | contig 80107 bp, 63 predicted proteins | sample MGYA00382764_ERZ1066117 | MGnify/ENA primary metagenome ERZ1066117 (study PRJEB33369, sample SAMEA5778347) | biofilm metagenome | biome: Industrial cooling water; feature: Water cooling tower basin; material: Biofilm | place: United Arab Emirates | collected...
CGACAACGTCGTGCTGCGGCTGCGCAAGCTGCTCGAGGCCGACCCGGCCAATCCGCGGCACCTGCACACGGTCCGCGGCATCGGCTTCCGGCTCGACGGCTGAGCCAGGGCCCGGAACGCCCGCTGGCGAGGGCCGCCGAACGCCGCATGAAGGAAATGCAGGGCCGTCAGGCCACAATGGGCGCCATGTTCCGCAGCCCATCCCGTCTCCTTCTCCCCCTCCTCCTCCTCGCCCCCCTCGCCGCGCAAGAAGTCGACCTGCGCAGCACCGCCAAGAAGGGCAGTTCGGTCTGGCTGCTGCAAGAGCAGCAGGTGTCGCAGACGTTCGAGGTCATGGGCCAGGAGATGGAGAGTGCGCAGTCGACCAAGCGCGTGCTCCACCTGACCGTCGACGACGTCGACGACAAGGGCAACATGACGGTGTCCGTGCTCGTGGCTCGCGTGTTCGGCACCATCAGCAACCCGAACATGGACGACATGGAGTTCGACTCCACCAAGGAGACCGAAGCCCCCGAGGACGACCCGACCGGCGGCATGTTGGTGAACATGCTGAAGTCGCTGCAGGCCGGCGCCGGCAAGAAGTTCACGGCGAAGGCGAGCCCGAACGGCCGCATGCTGGAGCTCGTCGACGCGAAGGACATCATGAAGCAGGGCGAGGACGGCGGCGGCCTCGAGGAAGCACAGCTGAGGCAGATGGTCGAGGGCGCGTTCGGCCAGTTGCCGGAGAAGCCCACGGCGAAGGGCGGCAAGTGGTCCCACGAAGACGGCGGCCGCAGTGGCCGCATGCCGACCAAGACGACCGCCGAGCTGACGCTGAGCGTGGTCGACGCCGACATGTTCGAGATCGAGACGTCCGGCAAGATCGAGAAGGTCGAGCCCGCGGCAGGCGACGACGACGACAACCCGATGGCGGCGATGCTGAAGTCGATGAAGATCAGCAACGGCAAGACCACCGGGAAGCAGAAGATCTCGCGCAAGGACGGCTTCCTGATCGAGAGCCGCATGGAGGGCACGATGGAGGCCGAGATGTCCATGCAGGGCATGACCGTCCCGATGAAGATCAAGAACACCACGCTCACCAAGCGCACCTCCGAAGCCGACGCCAAGCCGGCCGCGAAGGAGGCCCCGAAGAAGGACGCGCCGAAGGCCGAGGAGCCGAAGAAGTCCGAAGGCCACGAGTGAGCGCTGCGGCCGGCGTTCACCGCCGGCGGTAGACGAACCGGCGCTCGCCCTCGCGCAGGTCGAGCATGCCGACGAACGACGCCGCGAGTTCGAAGCCGCCGAGCTCGGCGAGCTGCGTCGGCGACAGCGGCTCGCGCAAGGACACCACGAACGGCACGTCGGCGCCGTTCGTCGCCAGTTCGCCGCGCGGCAGCTTGCGCACCGCGTCGTGCTTCGGCCGCGCGTAGAAGAAGCCGCCGATCGTGGTCGCGTCGCCGTCGACGACGCACAGCGCGCCGCGCCACTCCGGCTGCGTGCGCAACCAGTTCGCCAGGCGCACGGCGCCGGCGTTGCCGAACCAGAACGACGCCAGCGTCCACCAGCCGAGATGCACGGCGAGCAGCAGCGCCGTGTGGGTGCGCGCTGCCCACCCCACCACCACCGCCGGCAGCCCCGCCAGCACGACGGCCAGCAGCAGCGCCAGCGCCGGATACTCGAAGCGCAGCGCCTTGCGCGTGATGACGCTGTGCACGCCCAGGTGCAGCAGCCCGCCGACCAGCGCCGCCGGGAAGACGGCGGCCCCGGCGCGGAGCCGCGCGATCGCCGCGCGCCACAGCGCCGGCCATGGCAGCAGCGCCAGCGCCGGCACGCAGCCGGCGTAGACGTAGAACAACAGCGGCTGGCCGCGCCACGCGTTCGCCGCGTCGTTGTCGCCGAGGTTGCTGGCGAAGTAGCGCCACAGCGAACCGAGGAACACGCCGTGCACGGCGAGGTCGCTGAGAGCCTGCGTCAGGATGCCCGGCAGGCAACCGAGCGCGAACCACGCAGCCGCACCGAAACGCAGCTGCCACAGCAACACGCCGAAGAACGCCGGCCCGAACAACGCATCCTGGAAGCGGCCGGAGAACGCGAAGCCGAGGCACAACCCGGCCAGCGCCGGAAACGGCCCCGGCCCGGTGACGGCGAGCCCGGCCGCGACCGCCAGCGTCGCGGCGAACGACGGCCCCGAAGGCTGCACGCCGACGACGAGCAAGCCGGCGGCGGCGAACAGCAGCAGCGGCAAGCGCGGCGTCGCGACGGGACGCCAGCGCACGATCGCCAGCCAGAACACGGCCAGCGGCAACAGCGAGAACACGGCGTGCACGGCCCGCACCGCGCGCATCGTCACCATCGGTTCGTCGGCGCCGAGCGCACCGAGGCCGCGGAAGACCCACGACAACAGCCACGGGTAGACCCAGCTGCGCATGCCGTCGCGGTACTCCCACGGCTCGTGCCAGGCGCCGCCGGTGGCCAGGTGCCACGCCGGATCGACGTACTGGAACTGCTGATCCGGGAAGTCGAACCCGTCGGCGCAGAGCACCGCCGGCAAACGCAGCAGCAGCCCGAGCCCGAGGTAGGCGGCGAGCGACCACGGTGCACCCGCGTGCAGGGCCCGCATCCATCGCGCGTTCGTCACCGAGGCATCGTGACGCCGGGCCGTTGTCGATGGAATGGTGGCCTACGGGCCCATCGCGCGAGCCATCGCTGCGCGTAGCCTCTTCGCCCCGATCTCCGCTCCGACTCCGATGCCCGACCGCGAAACGCTCCACGTCGCCGAATTCCACGGCGACGGCATCTCCGCCGAACTGTCCGCCAGCGTGCACGAGCTGGCCAAGGCGCTGCCGATCTCGGTGCAGTTCCATCCGGTCGACCTGACGCTCGAGTCGCGGCGCAAGGACGCGAACGCCTGCTACGACGCCGCGATGGAGGCCTTCCGCACGCACAAGGTCGCGCTCAAGCACCCGACCGTGACGGAGAAGGAGAGCCCGAACAAGGTGCTGCGCGAGCGCAGCAACTTCTCGGTGATCCACCGACCGGTGGCGACGCTGCCCGGCGTCAAGACGCGCCACGACGGCAAGATCGACCTGCACATCGTCCGCATCGCCGTCGGCGGCACCTACGAGGACCCGGGGCGCCGCATCGGCGACGACGTCGCCGTGTCGATCCGCGTCATCGAACGCCGGCCCTCGCGCGAGGCCGCGCTCTACGCGTTCCGTCTGGCGCGCCGGCTGTCGAGCGGCGTCTGCAGCACCAGCAAGTACACGATCCAGCGGGCCACCGACGGCCTGTTCGAGGAGGTCGTGCAGAGCGTCGCGCGCGAGTTCCCCGAGGTGCCGCACCACAGCGAGCTGTTCGACTCGCTGCTCTACAAGCTGATCCTGAAGCCCGAGGCCTACCGCGTCATCGTCACGCCGAACGAGTACGGCGACTTCCTGTCGGACATGGCGTGCGGGATGATCGGCAGCCTGGGCCTCGGTGCCAGCGCCAACTACTCGTTCGACGAACGCGGCGACGTCGCGCTGGCGATGTTCGATCCAGCGGGCGGCACCGCGCCGGACATCGCCGGCAAGGGCATCTGCAACCCGTCGGCGTCGCTGCTCGCGTTCGCGATGCTGCTGACGCACTCGGGCTTCCGCGGCCTCGGTTCGGTCGTCGACGAGGCGGTGCGCAGTGCGATCGCCGCCGGCGAATCGACGCGCGACCTGGGCGGCAAGCGGAACACCGCGGAATTCACCGCTGCGGTCTGCCAGCGGCTGTCGGTCCGCGGCTGATCCCACGCTCGCCTAGCTGCGCGGGCGGAACAGCCGGTCGGCGAAGCGGCTGGTCTTGTGCTTCTCGGCGACCTTGCGGGTGAGGCGCATCGCCTCGGCGACCGGGATGATCACGGCGCCCTCGGGCACCGGCAGCCAGATCGCCTGGTCCTCGTTGCCGGTCACCAGCTTGTCGAACTCGTCCGCCGTGCTGGCGGCCGCGAGATGCTCGAGCAGCCGCATGTCGACCAGGGCCGAGCCCGCCGCCGCGAACTGCTTGACGCGGCCGAGCAGGTCGTCGGTGCTGACTTCGAACAGGTCGGCGAGCGCGACCAGATCTTCGCCGGTCGGAAAGCGACTTCCGCTCTCCCAGCGCGACACCGCCGACTCGTGGCACCCAAGGCGCTTGGCGACGTGGTCCTGGGTGAACCCGCGACGGGCGCGCAGCTCCCGCAGCCGGGCCGCGAGGTGCATGGCCAGCGGGCGAGGGGCGGCGATTTCTTCTGGTTGTTCCGTCACGTGGGCTCGGCGCGTGGGTCGCTGGGCTCTACGCAGGTATCTTCGCAAGTGGCCAGTCCTTGCGAAAGTCGCCGATGGCACGGGCAGGTCGCATGCGAACCCGGCAGACGGCAGCCTCGCGCCCCCGCGCGACTTTCCATTCTGGAAACTTGCCGTTTGGTCATGTAGAGGCGGCTCTAGTCATGACTGAACGTCAAGTTTCCAGCCACAGACCGACCACTGTGGCCACCGACGAGCTCCTCCCCATCGCATACCGGTCCGCCGCGCGCGTCTTGCGGCGGCGCCTGCTGGTCGAAGAGGCCGGCGAACGCGCCGTGCACCTGCTGCTGCTGGCGACCCTGCAGGGCACCGGGCCCGAGCACCCGAAGGCGTGGGTGCGCCGGGTCGCCTACCGCAGCGCCTGTGCGCTGCTGCGCTCGGACTGGTCGCGCACCCACTCGGCCGACCTCGACGAGATCGACGCCAACCAGGCGCCCTACCGGCAACCCAGGCCCGGCGTCGCCTTCGTGCGCGAACACCTCGGCGACCACCTGGACCCGCACCTGAAGCCGGTGCTGCAGGCTGCCGTCACCTGCAACGGCACCCGCGCCGCCGCCCGCAGCTGCGGCCTGGCGCCGCGCGACTTCCGCCGCCGGCTCGACACGATCTCGCGCCGCGCGCGAGCGATGCTGCAGCACGGATCGCCGATCGACCCGTTCGCCGACGAGGCGATGGAGCCGTTCGCTCTGGCACCGTGAACGAAGCGGCGGGCTTCTCGGCCGGGCACTGGCAACCGGCCACGCACCACGCCATCGTCGCGACCCGAGAACCGACGATGCCGACGCCCGTGCTCCCGATCGTGGCTGCGCTGCTCACTGCGGCGACTGCCGTCTCCTACCTGCCGCAGGACCCGCCGGGCTACCGCGACACGCCGCGTCTGCCCGACGGCTGGCGCGTGCACGATGCCGACCGCCCGCGCCCGCCGGTGGTGACGCCGCCGCCCGCCGGTGAGCCGGTGCCGGCCCCGAGCGACGCGATCGTGCTGTTCGACGGCAAGTCGCTCGCGGCGTTCCGCGGCAACGGGGGCGCCGCGAAGTGGCTGCTGCAGGACGGCGCCATGATCGTGAACGGCACCGGCGACATCGAGACGGTGGCCGAGTTCGGCGACTGCCAGCTGCACGTCGAGTGGAGCGCGCCGTCCCCGACGAAGGGCGACTCGCAGGGCCGCGGCAACAGCGGCGTGTTCTTCTTCGGGCGCTACGAGATCCAGGTGCTCGACTCGTTCGAGAACCCGACCTACGCCGACGGCCAGGCGGCGGCGCTCTACGGGCAGAAGCCGCCGCTGGTGAACGCGAGCCGCAAGCCGGGCGAGTGGCAGACGTACGACATCTACTTCCGCGCGCCCCGCTTCGGCGCCGACGGGGCCGTGCAGCAGCCGGCGCGCGTCACCGTCGTGCACAACGGGATCGTCGTGCAGCTCGACGAGGCGCTGCTCGGCGCCACCGCGCACCGCGCCGTGGCCAAGTACGAACGCCACGGCGACAAGGGCCCGATCCGTCTGCAAGACCACGGCGACCCGGTGCGCTTCCGCAACCTGTGGGTGCGCCCGCTGCAGCTCGAGCGCCCGGCGGCGCCGCCCGCCGCGAAGTAGCCGCGAGCGGGGCCCGCGCTCGGGTCAGCGCGCGCCGGTGTACTGGCCGAGCACGCTGTGGTCGTGCTTGATCCCGGCGGCGTCGGCGTTGGTCAGGCGCGTGGCCGTCGTGCCGTCCCAGACGAACAGGTCGGCGTTGGTGTTGCCGCTGACCACGCGCGTGAACAGGATCGTCGCGTCCGCGGTCTTCGCCTGGAACACGTCGTTGCCGGCCGTGTCGCTGATGGTGACCGAAGTCGCGCCCGACGCGTCCCACATCGCCAGGTCGCTCTGGCTGCTGACCGTCTGGCGGTAGACGAAGTCGCCGGCGTCGAGGCCGTTGCCCTCGAACAACAGCCCGGTGCCGGTGATCGGCGTGCCCCAGGTGCCGGCCGAGACGTCGAACAGCGCCAGCGCACCGCCGTCGGCGCGCTGCCCGACGACGTCGCCGTTGGTGAGCACGCCGAGCGTCGTCGACGCCGTTCCACCGGCGGCCCAAGTCTGCGTCGCCGGCGACGCGACCATCGAGACCGCCAGGATGCTCGACGCCGTGCCGCTCGGGCGGATGAAGGCCCAGCCGGTCGTGCCGTCGCTGCTGACGGCGAGCACGGTCGACAGGTCGCTGCTGTTGCGCAGCGTGGCGCCGGTGGCCGTGTCGAGGTCGTAGAAGAAGGCGTCGCTCTCGGTCGTGTTGCCGAAGGCGGCGCTCTGGAAGACGACCTCGTTGCCCGCACCGACGGCGACGACCGTGTTCCAGGCCGAAGCACTCACCGCGCTGCCGAGGTCGACCGAGGTGCCGTTCGCCGGGTTCCACGCCCACACCGCGCGGGTCCCCGAGCCTTCGGCGGTGAACACGACCTTGCTGTCGGTCGAGACGCCGGCGAGCACCTTGTTCAGCGACGCCAGCGCGCTCTGGTCGGCGCCGACCTCGACGAGGCCGGTGCTGACCTTGTAGTAGAAGATGTCCTGCTCGCCCGACGCGCCGACGCGCGAGAACAGCACACCGCCGTTCGGCAGCGCCTGCAGCAGTTGCTCGTCGGTCGTGGCCTCGCCGACGGCGAAGCTCTCGTCGGCCGCCACGTCGTAGGCGTAGATGTCGGCCTGACCGTTGACGGAGACCTCGTAGAACACGAGGTCCGCCGAGTTGACGAGCGCGGTCACCGTCGACAGGCCCGCGGTCGACAGCACGCGGCGCACGCCCGTGGTCGGGTTGTAGACGCCGATCTCGAGTTCGTTGCCGGTGCCGGCGGTGTAGACGATCTTGCCGTCGCTGGTCTTGGCGCGATACGTGGCCGAACCACCGGCGGCCGCCGCCACGCGCACGTTGGTGCGCTTCAGCGGGTCGAACACCCACAGCTGCTGGCCGGTGCCGGCAGCCAGATGGTAGGCGAGGCGGCCATCGGCCAGCGTGCCGCCGATGCTCGGCGTCGACGTGGCGCCGGCGATGCGCACGGTCGCGTCGGTGCGCGTGTCGAGCAGCAGCAGGCCGCTGCTGTCCTCGCGCACGACGGCGAAGTGGCCCTGCGTGACCCGCACCGGGATCGTGCCGGTCGACGTCTTGTCGCCGTCGGTCACCGCGAACTCGACCTCGTATTCGCCCATCGTGTCGAACGTGTTCGAGTAGATGCTGCCGGCGAACGAGCCACCGCCCGAGGTCACCGAGTAGGTCAGCGTCGCCCCTTCGCGATCGGTCAGGTAGTCGCCGAGCTGCAGCGTGAACGCGCTGGCGCCGGTGGTCGACTGCTGCGGAATCTCGCTGACGCGCGGCGAGGCATTGCTGACGTTGCTGCCACCACCGCAGCCCGCGAGCGACGCGGCGACGGCGAGGAACAGGAGCGAAGAAGGCGTCGGACGTGAAACCATGTTGGGCGTCTCTCTCGTGGCGATGCAGGTGCGGTTTGCGACAGCTGCGCATCGGCAAGCCCCGCGGCGGGACTGATGGCGGCGGGCAGGATCCGGTGGCACCGGGGTTCCGATGCCGCGGCCGCCACCGGAAACCGCCGCCTCAGACGCGCCGGCCCGTTCCTTCCGCAGGCAGCTCCAGCCGGCCGCGGGCCAACCAAGAGCGCACGCGCAGCAGTTCCTCGTGGTCCGGCCGGTGCACGTGCATCGGCACCCGCTGCACACTCGTCGGGTCGCTCCACGGCGGCGGCGGTTCGGCCCTGGCGAGATCGGCCAGCACCCGCACCGGGGCGGCGACGAACGTGCGCTCGGGAGCGCCGTACTCCTGCCAGTAGTCGGCCAGCCGTTCGTTGGTCTCGGCCAGCAGGAGCTTCCAGTTCTGCAGCCGCAGGCGCGCGCCGTAGCGCGAACGGCCCTTGGTCTTCGCATGCAGCGACTGCGCCTTGCCGTGCCCGCGGACCACGTAGCGCCGCACCGCCTTGTGGTGCAGCAGGTCGTCGCCGTCCCAGTAGCCGACCGCCATCGCCCCGGCGCGCAGCAGCAACAGGACCGAGCGCTCGTCCGGACCCGGCAAGCGCCCCAGGTAGTCGCGCAAGCGCTCGCCCGGCTGCACACGCGGCGCCAGCAACGGCACGCGCAAGATCGCCCCCGGCTCGCCGCGGAACACCTGCGCCCGCCGATCCGCCACCGCGCCCGGCCAACGCTGCAAGAACGCCTCGACCTGCTCGCCGAGGTCGGCGAGGTCGAAACGGACAGCGCGCCCGGCTTGAGGTCGGTCGTTCACCATCGCAACGGCGACCCAGCATCGCCGAACGACGGAGCCGCGGCACGACGAACTTCGACGCGGCCCGGTGGCCGAGTAGGCTGCGCCTCTCCCAGTGCGCCTCACGCTCGTCGTCCACCAGTTCCCGCCGCACTTCTTCACCGGCACCGAGTCGTACGCACTCGCGGTCGGCAAGGAGCTGCAGCGGCGTGGCCACGACGTCGACGTGTTCTCGCTCGACCCGCGGCACCACGAGGAGGACCGCCTGTGGCGCGAGTCGCGCGAGGTGGTGCAGGGTCTGCCGGTCTGCCGCGCGACGTTCTGGTGGCGGCTCGGGCGCGACTGGCAGCGCCTGGACTACCGACACCCACTGATGGCGGAACGCTTCGCCGCGCACCTGCGCGAACGGAACAGCGAGCTCGTGCACGCGTTCCACCTGCGCCACGTCGGCGCCGACGTGCTCGACGCCGCGCGCCAGCAGGGCAGGAAGGTCGTCGTCTCGCTGACCGACTTCTGGTTCTTGTGCCCGCGCGTGATCCTGACGCGCCCCGACGGCACGCCGTGCGACGGACCTCCCGACGGCGGCCGCGGCTGCCTGCGCTGCCACGCGCCCCAGCTCGCCGACGAACTGGACCGCCACCCCGCCGGCGCCGAACTGCTGGCGCTGCGTGCCTCCGCCCACGGCTGCTCGCAACCGGACCACCACGTGGCGAGCCGCGTCGCGACCTTCCTCGATCGCCCTCGCTACCTGCGCGAACACCTGCTCGCCGCCGACGCGGTGATCGCCCCGACGCGCTTCCTCGCGGACGTGTTCGCGCAGAACGGCCTGCCGCACGATCGCGTGCACGTGCACGGCTACGGCATCGACACGGCCGCGATCGCCGGCGCGCCACCGACCGTGCGGCCGCTGACGTTCGGCTTCTTCGGCTCCTTCGCCGAACACAAGGCACCACACCTCTTGGTGCAGGCCATGGCGCGCGTGCAAGGTGACTGCCGGGCGGTGCTGCGCGGGCGCGCCAGCGATTTCCCCGACTACGCGGGACCGCTGCTCGCCGCCGCTGCGAAGGACCCGCGCATCGGCGTGCTGCCGCCCTTCAACCGCGACGAGATGGCGCGCGTGTTCGGCGAGATCGACGTCCTGGTCGTGCCGAGCCTGTGGCAGGAGAACGCACCCTTCGTCGTGCTCGAGGCGCGCGCAGCGGGTCTGCCGGTCGTCGCCAGCCGCTTCGGCGGCCTGGCGGAAGTCGTCGCCGACGAGGTCGACGGCGAGCTGTTCACGCCGGGCGACGTCGCCGACCTGGCTCGGCGCCTGCAACGCCTCGTCGACGAGCCGCAGCGGGTGGCTCGCTACCGCGCGGCCGTGCAGCCGCCGAAGACCCTGGGGCAGGCAGTCGACGAGTTCGAGGCGCACTACGTGCGGGTGACGCGGCGATGAGCGGATGCGGCGACGCGGACCTGCCGTGCCGCGGCCCGTTCGCCCGCGCGCTCGCCGCGACGCTCGCCGCGGGCTTGCGCGCGCTGGCGGCCGTGCTGGTGCCGCGCCGTGCCGCGGCACCGGCCGCGACCGTCGCCGGCGACGGGCCGGTGGTGCTGGTGCTGCCGGTGCTGCCCGACCTGTCGCACACGTTCGTCTACCGCGAAGTGCTGGCGCTGCGGCGACAGCGGCTGGACTGGCGCATCGTCGTGCTGGCGGACAACCCGAGCGCGCCGGTGCACGCCGAAGCCGCCGAGCTGCGCGCCCACGTGCAGTACCTGCGGCGCGACGGCATCGTCGGGGCTGCGTTTCGCGCGTGCCGCTGGCTGCTGAGCCGCCGCGGCCGCGAGCTGTTCGCGCTCTACCGCGCGCACGGCGACGTCGGCGCCCTGCTCGGCAAGCACCCGCTGCGCGATCCGCGCCATCCCGGCAACGCCTTCCTGCTCGCCGACCAGCTGGCGCCGCTGCGGCCGCGGCACGTGCACGTCTACGCGTCGACGTGGCCGGCGAACGTCGCCATGGGTGCGGCGACCCTGCTCGGCGTGCCGTTCTCGATCTCGTCGTACGTCGACTTCGAGTTCGCCTACGCGCACGCGCTGCTGGCGGCGAAGGTCGCGCGCGCCCGCTTCTTCCGCGTCGTCACCGCGCACTGCCGCGAACGGCTGCGGGCGCTGCCGCACGCCGGCGCCACCACGGCGACGCGCATCCCGGTGGTGCTGCTCGGCCTCGACCTCGCCAACTGGCAGCAGCACGCGACCCCGCGCGGCGACGGCACGATCGTCAGCGCCGCGCGTCTGGTCGCGAAGAAGGGCCTGCACCTGCTGCCGCCGGCCCTGGCGCGGCTGCGCGCGCGCGGCGTGCCGTGCCGATGGCGCGTCGTCGGCGACGGCCCGGAGCGCGCGCGGCTCGAGCAGCTGTGCCGCGAGCACGGGGTCGCCGACCTGGTGGCGTTCCTCGGTCCACGCGACAACGCCGCGGTGAAGCAGGAGCTGCTGGCCGCCGACCTCGCCGTGCTGCCGTGCGTGGTGGCCGCGGACGGCGAACGCGACGGCATCCCGATCTTCCTGTGCGAGGCGATGGCGCTCGGCGTGCCCGTCGTCAGCACGCCGATCTCCGGCATTCCCGAGCTGGTGCGCGACGGCGACACCGGGTTCCTGGCGGCCCCGGGCGACGTCGACGCGCTGGCGGCGAAACTCGCGCAGGCACTCGGCGACCGGCAGGCCACCGCGGCGATCGCCGAACGCGGCCGTGCCGCGGTGCACCGCGAACTCGACGTCGACCGCCTCGCCGCGCTGCTGGTCGCGGAGATCGAACGATGAACCCGCTGCTGCGCGTGCTGCTGACGCTGCTGCTGCCCGCGGTCTGGCTCGGTGCCATGCTGGTGGCCCTGCTGCTGCTGCTCGTCGACCTGCTGGCGACGCCGTTCGTGTGGTGGTCGCGGCGCGCGCCGGCGGATCGTGCGCCGGCTTCGCGCAACGCGTCGATCGTCGTGCTGAACTGGAACGGCCTGCACTTCCTGCGCGACCTGATGCCGTCGCTGCGCACGGCCGTCGCCAACTGCCCCGGCGACCACGAAGTGATCGTCGTCGACAACGGCAGCGACGACGGCTCCGCCGACTGGCTCGAGCGCGAGCACGCGTGGGCACGGACGGTCCGGCTGCCGCAGAACGTCTACTTCATCCGCGGCAACGCCGCCGGGGCTGCGCGCGCGAGCCGCGACCTGCTGGTGTTCCTGAACAACGACATGCGCGTCGAGCCGGACTGGCTCGTGCGCCTCGTGCAGCCGTTCGCGACCGGCGACGGCGACCTGTTCGCGACGACCTCGCGCATCGAGATGCAGGGCCAGCGGACCGAGACGGGGCTCACCCGCTGCTTCCTGCGGCACGGCGAGATCCGCTTCGTGCAGCCGCCCGGCGAGCCCGGACCGCTGGTGCCGGCGTTGTGGGCCGGCGGCGGCTGCAGCGCCTTCGATCGCAACAAGCACGACGCGATCGGCGGCTTCGAGGACCTCTACTTCCCGATGTACGTCGAGGACGTCAGCCTGTCGTGGCAGGCGTGGCGCCGCGGCTGGCGCACCGTCTACGTGCACGACAGCGTCGTGCACCACGCGCATCGCGGCAGCTCGACGAAGAAGTTCGGCCGCGAACGACTCGAGCGGCTGAACTGGCGCAACCGCGAACTGTTCTTCGTGCGCAACGTCACCGACCCGCTGCTGGTCGCGACGCATGCGCTGTGCTTCGGCTGGAACCTGCGCAAGCACGCGCGCCTGCTCGGCCTGCCGATCGCCCACGGCGTGCTGGCGGCGCTGGCGACGCTGCCGCGGCTGCCGCGCGCGATCGCGATGCGCACCGCGGCGCGCCGGCACTACCGGCGCAGCGACCGCGAGCTGCTGCGCGCGGTCAACGGCGGTTGAGCAGCGAACGCACGACGGCGCGCAAGGCCGCCACCGCGGCCGTGTGCGAGTAGCGCTCGGCGACGAAGCGCCGCGCGTTGGCGACCAGGGTCGCGGTCTGGCCGGCGAGCACGTCGCGCAGCGCCGCCACGCCTTGCTGCGGCGACTCGAACTGGCGCCAGTGCACGCCGTCGCCGCCGCCGAGACCTTCGGCGCCGACCGCCGTCGCCAGCACCGGCCGGCCCAGCGCCCACGCCTCGAGGATCTTGATGCGCGTGCCGCCGCCGCTGCGGATCGGCAGGTAGACCGCGTGGCTGTCGCGGTAGTGCGGCAGCAGGTCGTCGACGGGCCCGACCGCTTCGACGCCTTCGTGGCCGCGGAACGCCGCCAGCGCGCCGCCGTCGTCGCGGCCGACGAGGCGCACGACCAGTCCGGGGAACGCCGCACGCAGCACCGGCAGGTGCTCGAACACCAGCTCACGCACGGCCTCGAGGTTCGGCGGGTAGTCGAGCGTGCCGACGAACAGCAAGCGCGGCGGCGACGGCGGCGACGGCGGAGGCAGCAGCGGCAGGCGCTCGAGGTCGACCGAGTTCGGCACCGCCACGACGTTCGCGCCGGGTGCCAAGGCCAAAGCCAGCGCGCGGTCGACCTCCGACACCGTCACCACCGCCGCCGCGGTGCGCAGCGCCTGCCGTTCGGCCGCAGCGATCGTCCGCGCCTCGAACGCGCGCGTGACCCGTTCGGCGAAGCCGCGGCCGGCCGCCCCGGCGCGCGCGAACACCGAGCTCTCGAGGTTGTGCAGGTGCAGCAGCTGCGGCACCGGCGCGCGCGGCACGATCGGCAGCACGAACGAACTGTCGACGACGACGAGGTCGGGCCGCAGCGAGGCGGCGATGCCGGCCACCGCCGGACCGGCCCCTTCGCCCCAGCGCCGCAACAGCAGCTCGGAACGGCCGCGCGACCAGCTGCGCAGCTTGCGTGCGAAGTCGGGCCGCGGCAGTGCCGGCACCGCGACCTCGTGCACGCGCACCGCCATCGCCTGGGCGAACGCCTTCGCCGTCGCCCGCGCCGCCTCGTCGGCGACCGGCACCACCACGTGCACGACGTCGGCGTCGGCGCGTTCGCCGGCGGCCCGCAGCGCCTCGAGCAGCACGCGGGTGCGCAGGCTGCCGCCGTGGGTCGGCGGGTGCGGCACGTACGGACACAGGACCAGGATCGTGCTCATGCAGCGCCGAAGGTGGCGGCGGGCGAAGGTATAGTCGGGGCCGTGCCCTCGCTACCGTCCGATCCGGCCACCGCGGCCCTGCAGCGCCTCGCCGACGAACTGACCCAGCTGCGCGTCGCGGTCGCCGCGATGACCCAGCGGCTCGACACGCTCGCCGCGTCCAACCAGCAACTGCACGAACGGCTCGAACGCAGCGAACGCGCGCGCACCGACCTCGCCGCGCAAGCCGACCACCTGGTCGAGCTGCTGGCGGAGGCGCGCCGCGAGGTGCGTGCCCGCGGCGGCAGCTAGCCGATGCCGCGTTCGAGGCGCTTGCCGAGCAGACGCAGGAACGCTCCCTCGGGGCTCGGCAGCCTGGCGCCGGCCTTGGCGCCCATGTACTGCCCCCAGCACTGCCACTTCACGTACTCGACCGTCCAGCGCAACGCCGCCGATTCATCTTCGGCCGGCAGGCCGAGACTCCTGACGTAGTCGCAGTGCTCCTTGGTGGCGTGGACGATCGCACCGTCGAGCGCTTCGCGCGTCGGAATGCCGACCAGGCCGAACAGTTCCCTGAGGTTCCGGTGGTCGCAGAAGGTGCGCTTGCCCTCGGCCCAGGCCGAGCGATCGTGGCTGTGCATCACCACGGCTCCACCCTGGTGCGCGAGCGCCATGCCCGCCTCGATCACGCGCTTGCCGAAATGGACGTCCTCGCCGAACCGGCGCGGCCCCAGGGGGAACCGCTGCCAGGCCGTCCGTCGGATCGCCGATGCGACGTTGTCGAAGGCGCAGGTGAAGAGCCGCTCGAACGGCTGCAGGTCCTCGAGTCGCTGGCCGGCCGCCAGTCGCTTCACCGTGACGCCGTCACCCCAGCCCGGCCAACCGAGGATGCGCCGCTTCATCACCGGCTGGCACTTGGCCCGCGGGATCTGCCGCGACCAGACACCGGCCACGTCCGGGTCGGCGAACGGCGCCACCATCTTCGCCAGCCAGTCGGTGCCCTGCAGGGTCGCGTCCTGCACGAGCAGCACCACGACGTCGCCCGTCGACATCGCGATGCCCCGGTCGCGGGTGCCGCCATGGTCGAAGTCCTTCTGCGGGATGGACGCCACACGAAATCCGCTGGCGAGCAGCCGCTCGACCGTGCCGTCGCGCGAGCCGCTGTCGACCGCGACGAGTTCGTCGAAGGCAGGGGACCGTTGCGCACGGACGGCCGCCAGCACTTCGTCGAGCAGGGGGCCGGCGTTCCACGTCGGCATCACGAGGGAGATCCGCACGTTGCCATCGTGCCCCGGGGAAACCGGGCTCGCCACGCCCTGTCGGCGCGAAAGAAGCGCCAGACTTTCAAATCCGACCGGGCCTCCCGGTTCGATAGACTGGCCACATGTCCAGCAACGACAAGACCGGAGCGACAGCTCGCGGTGAACTGCACAGGATCGAGAACAGTTCGGTTCCGCAACTCGCGACGGCGAACCTGCAGACCATCCTCCAGGAACTCTGGGCTCGTATCAGCAGCGAGCCAGCACCCGGCATGAACGAACTCCAGCTGAGCCTGGGAGACGCGATCTGCGAGCGGTTGGCTGGTCTGGTCGACGTGCACCTGAATCGCTTCTCGCGCACGCGCTTCTTCGACCTGTTCGGCATGTTCCAGCAGGATCTGCCCCATCCACGGCCTCCGATCCAGGGCGCGACCTACCTGGATCTGGGCTGCGGCTCGGCGAATCCCTACGGCTTCGGCGCCCTGATGGTCGCGCTCGGAGCGCGCGCCGCGACGAGCATCGACCTCGACCCGATCGAGGATCGCGGTCGCGCCGTGCGCGCGGTGCGCAGGATCGTGTTGCAGCTGCTGCAGGAACCGTCGTCCATCGTCCGGGAGTATCCGATCACCCGCGACCAGATCCTGCGCAACGCGCAGGGCCTGGACCTCGCGCGGCTCGCCGCCGGCGATCCTGCTGGCCTCGGCGACCGCCTGAGCTACCTGCAAAGGTCGGCATACGAGACCGGCATGGCCTCTGGATCGGTCGACGTCGTCATCAGCAACTCGTTCCTCGAACACGTCGACGATCTGCCCCGACTGTTCGACGAGATGGCGCGGGTGACGAAGCAGGGCGGCTACGGCGTTCACGCCATCGACGGCATCGACCACTGGTCGTACGGCGACCCGGCACGCGGCCCCCACGATTTCCTGTGCGACCCGACTCCCGGCATGCTGCACGGTTGCAATCGCGTACGCCCCCTGGAGTTCCCGGCGATGTTCGAGAAGCACGGCTTCCGCGTGCAGAACGTCATCCGCCGCATGACCACGCCGATGTCCCCCGAGATCCGGGCGAGGCTGCTGCCCCCTTGGTCCGGGCTCGCCCTGGACGTGCTGGAGACCTCCTACGTGACGCTGGTGGTTCGCCGGGAATGACCTCGGCGCGCACCTCGCGTCCGGGCATCGGCGAGGGACCTCGCGACGACGCCCACGACCGTGACCACCAGGCGACCATCCAGATCCTGTCTCGCACCCGCCGCCCGGACAACTCCCGCTCGATGAGTTGATGAATCCAGCTGCCGAACAGCCCGACTCGACGGACGAGTCCCGCCGGCGCGGTCCATGTCACGCCGTGGACCTGGCTCTTCACGAGTCCATGCTGCGTCGCGCCGGACGCACCCCGACGCCGGCGGGTGCACCGCGTTCGGCATGCAGGGCGCCCAGCCACGTCCTGGTGGTCGACGGCGACCATGGCTTCCGCGCTTGCGAGCACTCCGACCAGCGCCTGCAAGGCACGCCAGGAGATCCACGGACCATCTGGAACGGCGCGGACCTGGCGGAACTGCGGGCGACACTGGGTTCGGGCAACCTGCCGCTGGACCACTGTCGCGGCTGTGTTCGATGGCACGTCGCAGCGATGGCCAGACATGCGCCGCCGGTGCTGGTCTACGGCGACCTGCCCGCCGCCGCGCCCGCTGCGCATCCTTCCCACGTGGTCTTGCGTGTGCCGTCGACAGGCGACTTCGATCCGCCGACGGCGGCATCCCTGCCGGCCCTGTTGCACGGCTGCGCTCACGTCACGGTTTCGACTTCGTGCAGTTGGCACGAGCGAACCTCGTGGTTCTCGGCCTTGCAGGCAGCGGCGACCCCGCCGGCAATGACCCTCGCCTGGCACGGCCACGAGCCGCCGACCCTGCAGCCCCGGGACGGCCTGCGCTTGACGCGAGTGGAATGGACCACGTCCAACGCGGAGCTCGCAGCGATGCAGTCGTTCCGAGCCTCGTGCCGCGAAGCCGGCGTCGATGGTCACGTTCGCTTCGTGCTGACGCCGCAGGAGTGGTTCCGTTTCGAAGAGGTGGTCCTGGCCGCCAGCGCGGCAGGGCTGACGGCCGAGTGGGCGGTCCTGGATCGCGATGCTCGGGTGCCACTGGCCGAGATCACCGGCGACGACCTGACCCTGGTGAAGAACATCGTCGCCAACACGTGGGAGCGCTTGGGCGGCAAGGCGCACCCCACGGCTGTGGGCGAACACGCGATCCACGACTTGGTCGAGCAGCTGCGACGACTGCTGCAGCATCGCCTCCAATCCCAGAATCCGGCTTTGGCCGCGACACCGCTGTCGCTGCCGCCGTTCGATCACCCGTGGTTTCGCGATCCCATGCGCAGCCACTGGGGCTGGGAGCAGCTGCTCCAGCACTCGCACCTGGACCGCGTCGTGGCCCATCTCCTGGACCTGACCCGGTCGGGAACTCTGTCCCCTCTGGCCGCCGAGGCCCCTGGCCCGCGCATCCTGCTGCAGCGGTACGCCTACGAACGCCGCAGCCCCGAGTTCCTGACGCTTCTCCGCGAGCTGTACCGCCTGGTGCCGGCCCGGGCCGCACTCGTCGCCGAGGACCAGGCTTTCGCCGCGAAGCACGACCTGGCCAGGTTCGGCGGTCCCTGGGCCCATCACCTCGGGCTCGATCACCAGGAGGTTCGCCGCCGTCCGTTCGAGGTCGGCAAGATCCGCCGGCCGAAGGCCGGGTCGACCCCGAACGTGACGGTGATCGTGCCGTCGTTCCAGCACGGGCCCTACATCGAGGCCACGCTGCGCAGCGTCCTCGGACAGCGTCACACGAACTTCAAGCTCCTCGTCGTCGACGACCGGTCGGAGGACGACACCGTCGAGCGAGCACGCTCGATCCAGGACCCGCGACTCGAGGTGCGAGTCAACGAGCGCAACCTCGGGCTCGGCAACTCGGTGCTCGCCGCCCTGCAGTTCGTCGACACGCCGTACGTGGCGCTGCTGAACTCCGACGACCTGTTCCATCCCGAACGCCTCGGCCGCTGCTGCAAGGTGTTGGACGAACACCAGGACGTGAACCTCGTCACGACGAAGATGCACCTCGTCGATGCCGAGGGCGGCGAGCTGACCACTGCCAATGCCAGCCTCGCGATCGACGGCCAACAGGTTTTCGACTGGGTGCACTGGTTCGCGAACGCGACCCCGCGCGGGGAACTCGATGCCGACGAGATCTTCGCAGCCCTCCTCGAACGAAACTTCCTGGCGACGAGCAGCAACCTCGTGTGCAGGACCGATTGGCTCCGCGGACACGCCGAGTCCCTGCGCAGCCTGAAGTACTGCCTCGACTGGCAGCTGTTCCTCGATGCTGCCAGGGAGCGATCGCACCACCACATCGGCGAGCCGCTCGTCGCCTACCGTCTGCACGCGACCAACACGGTCTGGTTCCGAGGGGGAAGACGCTGGGCCTTCTATCTCGAGGTCAATCGAGTCGTCGCCGGCGCCCTGCGCGACCGCATCCGCGGCATCGAGCCGCCGACCGCCCGTGTCGCGGAGCTGCTGCGGTTGGTGTCGGGTCCTGTGCTGCGGAATCGCGAATGCGACGGCGTCGCACTGTTCGTCAACACGATCGTCGACGCAGTCGAGGCGGATGGGATCGCCGCCGCGTCCCCCGACATCCAGTCGGAGCTCGCCCGACTCAACGAGGCGGCATTGTCGACCCTGGCCCTGCGCGACGCAGCGTCGGCATCGACGGGTTCCTCGCACACCAACCTGGCGGAACGACATCTCGGCGATCTGGCGCGAGAACTGCTGCCGCTCGAAGAGGGTCGCGCCGACCGTATCCAGGTGTACGCCGACTCGCTGGAGATCCGGATCCGCGAGTGCTGGGAGGGCCGCGGCACCCTCGAGCACGAGAAGTCGGTGCTGCTGCAGCGCGAACAGGAACTCGTCGCCGCCGTGCAACGCACCCGGCAGGAGTTGGCGTCGACGAGCGAACGGCTCCAGCTGGAGGCGAAGGCCACGAGCGAACGGCTGCAGCTGGAGGCCAAGGCCACCCGCGAGCGACTGGAGCTGGAGCTGACCGACCTCGGGACGAAGCACACTCTCCTCGCGACGCAACTCCAGGCCACGCGCGAGCAGGAGGAATCGTCCCGATCGCGGGCCGAGGCGTTGTTCCGGGACCTCCAGGGCGTGCGCGCCGACCTCGAGGTGCTCCGTGAGCAGGCCGCAGTGGTCGCGGAGGTGCGCGACCTCGTCCGGCGCGAGCTGGCAGCCCTGCGCGAAGAGCGCGACCACCTCGCGGCCAGACTCGACGAGCAGGCCGCGATCGCGACGACGCAGGGGGAACGGCTCGCACGAGCCGAACGGGATCTCGGACAGGCCAGACAGACCTGCGACACCCTGCAGAACGAACTGGCCGAGACCCGTTCGCAGTTGGCACGTTGGCGGGCCGATCACGCCTCGGCCTCGACGCGAGCCGACGAACTCCGCACGGCGCTGGATCGTGAGTCGGACCTGGTCCGGCAGCATCAGGACGCGATCCGGCAGCTCGAGCGCAAGAACGCATCCCTCGGCGACGCCGCCTACGCGGCGTCCCGAGACCTGAAGAAGCTCGAACGCTCGCGCGAATTCAGGATCGGCAACTTCCTCTGGAACAAGCTCCCTCTCAGCTACATGTCACGCCGCGGCAAGAAGTGGTACCACCGGATCCTCGACGCCAAGGACCGGCTCTCTCTCTGGTTGGGTCGCAAGTACGGAAAGAGCACGGCAGAGGGCGTCGCCGTGGTCGCCTCCTGCTGGCACTGGCCGATCTACAGCCACACGTTCGTCTATCAGGAGATGATCGGGCTCACACACATGGGGCTCGACGTGAAGATGTTCCATTGGGCGGACAACGACGCCTCCGAGCTGCAGCCGGCCTTCGCCTACCTGGCCGACCACCGGACCGTGATCAAACCGGTGTGGGAGAACCACGTCAGGGACAAGGCTCATTTCGACAAGACCAAGCCCGGCCGCCTGCGAGCCCTGCTGGAGCGAATCGCGGAAGTCACCGGCAAGAGCGCGGACGACCTGGAGAAGGAACCCTACGTACTGCAGGCCTGCACCTTCGCTCGCATGGCGGAGCTGGCGGGTGCGCGCTACATCCACACCTACTTCTTCTACGACCAGACGTTCATGGGGCTGGTCGCGTCGTGGCTGCTCGAGATCCCGCGCGGCATATCGTGCTATGCCGACCACATGCTCGACGACTTTCCGTTCAAGATGGTCGGACTGCAGATCGAGCTGGCGAGCGTCGTCGTGGCCACCAGTGCTCGCATCAAGACGGAACTCTCGAAGCTGTCGGGCGGCAAGTACGACGACCGCATCGTCGTGAAGCCCAACGGAGTCGACGGTGGGCGTTTCCCCCTGACACCGAGGCCGCCCCGCAACACCGGCGACCTGTTCGAGGTGGTGTCGGTCTCGCGCATCGAGCCGAAGAAGGGACTGATCCACCTGGCCGAAGCCGTAGCCATGCTGAAGAAGCGGGGACACAAGGTTCGAGCCCACGTGATCGGTGCACACGACCCGCACAACAAGGGCAGCCTCGAATACTCGGAGGCGCTGAAGGCCCGGATCACCGAACTGGGGCTGCAGGAGGACGTGGTGATGCACGGCATGAAGATGCAGGAGGAGATCCGGCCGATCCTGCAGCGCTCGCGAGCCTTCGTGGCCCCCTACGTGGAACTGTCGACCGGCGACAAGGACGGCATCCCCACCGCCATGCTCGAGGCGATGGCCTCGGCACTGCCTGTGGTCACGACCGATTCGGGCTCGATCCTGGAGGTCGTCGACCACGAGGTCGAAGCGCTCGTGGTTCCACAGCGCGACAGCACCGCCTTCGCGGCAGCCCTCGAGAGGATCATCCAGGACCAGAAGCTGGAGAAGCGGCTGTCGACCGCCGCCCGAGCCCGATTCGACCGGCAGTTCGACATCAAGGTGACGGAACGCCCCCTGCACGCGCGGATCGCGCAACTGCTCGCCGAGAGCAAGGTCGGCACGGCGTCCTGAGCGACCATGCGGCTCTGCTACGTCATCCACCAGTTCCTGCCGTGGGCGTCGTCCGGCACCGAGCAGTACTGCCTCGCCACCGCCCGCGAAGCCCGGCGCCGGGGCGACGACGTGACGATCCTCTCGCTCCATTGGGACCACGAGCGCACCGAGCCGCCGATTCGCGTCCACGACGAGCCGTACGACGGCTTCCGCGTGCTGCGGCTGAACCACGGCCGGGTCGTCAACCCGAACGACGCCTTGCGTGACTACGAGAACCTCCACCTGGAAGGCTGGTTCGCCCGGATCCTCGCCCAGATCGCACCCGACGCGGTCCACTTCTTCCACCTCCGACAGCTCGGCTCGAACCTGATCCCGATCGCCAAGGCTGGAGGCGCCCGAGTCGTGCTGAGCCTGACCGACTTCTGGTTCCTGTGCCCGCGCTTCACCATGCTGCGCAGCGACGGCCACCTGTGCGCTGGCCCGATCGACCACGGTCGTGCCTGCATTCCCTGCCACGCACCCGAGCTCGTGGACGTGGCGCCGAGCACCACGCCCGCCGAGTCGACCAACACGCCAGGCGACCGGGCCCGGGCCTTGCTCGACCGCCCCGCCCGACAGCGAGCCAACTTCCGGGTCGCCGATGCGGTGTTCGCGCCTTCCCGCTTCCTGGCCGACGCCTTCGCGGCCAACGGCCTGACCCACGATGGGTTGCTGGTCCAACCCTATGGACTGGATCCGCATCGCATCACGCCGATTCCGACCGAGCGCCCACGCAGTCCGCTGCGCCTCGCATTCTGCGGCGTCCTCTCGCCCTGGAAGGCGCCGAGACTGGTCGTCGAGTCCCTGCGCCACGTGCAAGCCCCGGTTCGACTCGCGATCCACGGCAACCTCGACGAGGGGATGTTCGCGGACTACATCGCGACCCTCCGCACCGCCGCAGCAAGCGATCCTCGCGTCGAACTGCGCGGGCCCTACGACGCGGCACGCGCGGCCCAGGTCTTCGCCGACATGGACGTGCTGGTGGTTCCAAGCCTCTGGTACGAGAACACACCGTTCGTGGTGCTCGAGGCCTTCGCGGCCGGAGTTCCGGTGGTCGCGTCCGACCTGGGTGGACTCACCGAGGTGGTGCGCGACGGCATCGACGGCCGCCTGTTCCGAGCGGGCGATGCCAAGGCCCTCGGCGCCGTGTTGCAGGAACTGGCGGCGAACCCCGACTCGCTACGTTCGCTGCGGCCGAGCCCCCCGAACGGCATCGCCGTCGACTACGAAGCGTTCGCCAGGGCCTACCGGCATCCGGAACAGGTGGCGTCCACCGCACCGCGGTCGTAACCCAGGCGAGCGCTCGCAGCCCAGGCGACCGGTTCCGCTCATCGCGGGCGGGTGGGCAGCGTCTGCTGCCAGCGCCACGCGTCGGCCATGCACTGGTCGAGCGAGCGTTCGGCGCGCCAGCCGAGCCCGGCCTTCGCCTTCTCGGTGTTCGCGTAGGCGGCGATCACGTCGCCGGGGCGGCGCGGAGCGAACTCCCACTGCAGCTTGACGCCGGTGGCGCGTTCGAACGCGGTGATCACCTCGACCACCGTCGAACCGGTGCCGGTGCCGAGGTTGAACACCTCGACCGGATCGCTGCCCTTGTCGGCGAGCAGTCGCTCGAGCGCGTAGATGTGCGCCAGCGACACGTCGACGACGTGGATGTAGTCGCGGATGCAGGTGCCGTCGCGCGTCGGATAGTCGTTGCCGAACACCTTCAGCGGGCCGCGCAGGCCAGCGGCGCTCTGCGTGATGAACGGCACCAGGTTCTGCGGCACGCCGAGCGGCAGCTCGCCGATCTTCGCCGACGGGTGCGCGCCGATCGGGTTGAAGTAGCGCAGCGCGATCGCGCGATAGCCGTGCGCTCGCGCGCCGTCGCGCAGGATCTCCTCGCCGACCTGCTTGGTGTTGCCGTACGGCGACTCCGCCGGCTTCACCGGCGCGTCTTCGCTCACCGGCAGAACGTCGGCCTGGCCGTAGACCGTGCACGACGAGCTGAAGATGAAGCGGCACTGCGGGTGCTCGGCGGTGAAGTCGAGCAGGTTGACCAGCGAGCCGAAGTTGTTGCGGTAGTAGGCGAGCGGCTTCTGCACCGACTCGCCGACCGCCTTGTAGGCGGCGAAGTGCACGATGCCGGCGAGGTCCGGTACGCCGGCCAGCAGCGCCTTGCAGGCCACCGGGTCGGCGAGGTCGACGTTCGCCCACACCGGCTTCCGGCCGGCGATGGCGGCGATCCCGTCGAGCACGGCGGCGCTGGTGTTGGCGAGGTTGTCGACCACCAGCACCTCGTAGCCGCGCTGCAGCAGCTCGACCGTGGTGTGCGAGCCGATGAAGCCGAGGCCGCCGGTGACGAGTACCTTCTTCATTTGCGGATGTAGCCCTCGAAGTCGCGGTGCTCCTGCTTGTAGAGCACTTCCTTCGGCAGCGCCTTGAAGGCGGCGTAGGTGATCTTCAGGCCCTCGGCGCGCGACACCTTCGGCTCCCAGCCGAGGATCTTCTTCGCCTTGGTGATGTCCGGACGGCGCTGCGTCGGGTCGTCCTTCGGCAGGTCCTTGTAGACGATCTTCTGCTTGGTGCCGGTGAGCTTGATGATCTCCTCGGCGAACTGCAGGATCGTGATCTCGTCGGGGTTGCCGATGTTGACCGGGTACGGGTAGTCGCTGTGCAGCAGCCGGTAGATGCCCTCGACCAGGTCGTCGACGTAGCAGAACGAGCGCGTCTGGTTGCCCTTGCCGAACACCGTCAGGTCCTCGCCACGCAGCGCCTGACCGATGAACGCCGGCAGCACGCGGCCGTCGTTGAGGCGCATGCGCGGGCCGTAGGTGTTGAAGATGCGGATGATGCGCGTCTCCAGCCCGTGGTAGGTGTGGTAGGCCATCGTCATGGCCTCCTGGAAGCGCTTGGCCTCGTCGTAGACGCCGCGCGGCCCCACCGGGTTGACGTTGCCCCAGTATTCCTCGGTCTGCGGGTGCACGGTCGGGTCGCCGTAGACCTCGCTGGTCGACGCGACCAGGATGCGCGCCTTCTTCGCCTTGGCGAGGCCGAGGCAGTTGTGCGTGCCAAGCGAGCCGACCTTCAGCGTCTGGATCGGGATCTTCAGGTAGTCGATCGGCGACGCCGGCGACGCGAAGTGCAGGATGTAGTCGAGCGGCCCCGGCACGTGGATGAACGTGCTGACGTCCTTGTTGTAGAACGTGAACTGCTTCAGCGGGAACAGGTGCTCCAGATTGCGCAGGTCGCCGGTGATGAGGTTGTCCATCCCGACGACTTCGTAGCCCTCGCGGATGAAGCGGTCGCAGAGGTGCGAACCGAGGAAGCCGGCGGCGCCGGTGATCAGGATGCGTGGCATGCGATGGCTCCGTTTCTCACTTCACGCCGATGCCGGCGTAGGTGAACCCCATGCCGCGCAGCTCGGGGCCGCTGTAGATGTTGCGGCCGTCGAACACGACCGGCTGCTTCAGTGCCTGCTTGACGCGATCCCAGTCCGGCACGCGGAACTCACGCCACTCGGTGACGAGCAGCAGCGCGTCGGCGCCCGGCAGGGCCGCGTAGGCGTCCTTCGCGTAGGCGATCTTGTCGCCGATCATGTGCTTGCTCTCCTCGACGGCGACCGGGTCGTAGGCGGTGACGGTGGCCCCGGCGGCGAGCAGCTGCTCGCAGATGACCAGCGACGGCGCCTCGCGCATGTCGTTGGTCTCCGGCTTGAACGACAGGCCCCACATCGCGAAGTGCTTGCCCTTCAGGTTGCCGCCGAAGTGCTTCTTCACCTTGGTGAACAGCACGTGCTTCTGCGACTCGTTGACGTCCTCGACCGACTGCAGGATGCGCAGCTTGTAGCCCTTCTCGTCGCCGGTCTTGACCAGCGCCTTGACGTCCTTCGGGAAGCAGCTGCCACCGTAGCCGATGCCGGGGTAGATGAACCGGTTGCCGATGCGCGGGTCGCTGCCGATGCCCTTGCGAACCTGGTTGACGTCGGCGCCGAGCAGCTCGCACAGATTGGCGATGTCGTTCATGAACGAGATCTTGGTCGCCAGCATCGCGTTGGCCGCGTACTTGGTCATCTCGGCCGACGGCACGTCCATGAACAGCACCGGGTGGCCGTTCAGCGTGAACGGCTTGTAGAGGCGGGCCAGCACCTCCTGCGCACGCTCGCTCTCGACGCCACAGACGATGCGATCGGGCTTCATGAAGTCCTCGATCGCCGCGCCCTCCTTCAGGAACTCGGGGTTGCTGGCGACGTCGTAGGCGAGCTTGCTGCCGCGCTGCTTCAGCGCCTCGCCGACCGCCTTCTTGACCTTCTCGGCGGTGCCGACCGGCACCGTGCTCTTGGTGATGACGACCAGGTAGTCCTGCATCGTCTCGCCGATCTCCTTGGCCACCGCCAGCACGTAGCGCAGGTCGGCGCTGCCGTCCTCGCCGGGCGGCGTGCCGACGGCGATGAACGCCGCCTCGGCGCCGACGATCGCGTCCTTGAGGTTGGTGGTGAACTTCAGGCGGCCGGACTGCGTGTTGCGCTCGACGATCGCTTCGAGGCCCGGCTCGTAGATGGGCAGGATGCCCTTCTGCAGGTTGGCGATCTTCTGGGCGTTGACGTCCACGCAGGTCACGGTCATGCCCACGTCTGCGAGGCACGAGCCGGTTACGAGCCCGACGTATCCAGTGCCGACTACGGCGATCTTCATGGCGGAACGAGTATCGAGGAGATGGGTTGTGTAGCTCGGGGCGCGGAACGCGCGGTCCGTCATCGGCACGACGAGGGGCCCGCTGGGAGCGGAACCGGCCACCGGTGGACCCCGGGCGAGCGAGGTCCCCGGTGCCCCGTGGCGATGGAGCGGGCGAGGGTTGTAGCGAAAGGCGGCAGCGCGAGCCACCGCACGATCGCCGACCGCGCGTGAAGATCCGCTGCCACCGTGCTTCCGCGCCCCCGCCCGCCAGCGCATCGCCGCCGGCCGCGGGGCGAGCTAGCCTTCTGCCACCGTGAACGGCCTCTCCGCGCAGCAGATCGAGTTCCTGCAGAAGTTCGGGTTCGACGCCGACCTCCAGCGACGTTGGCAGGCGGACCTGGCCGCTGGCCGGCTGAGCCCGGCAAGCAATCTGACGACCTCGCCGCTGCTGCCGCCGCCGGCCGACGCGATCGCCGCCCTGCCGCCCGCCGGCCGGGACGCCAGCGAGCTCGCGCGCCTCGGCACCGAGGCGATCGCCAAGGGGCAGCTCGGCCTGCTGGTGCTGAACGGCGGCATGGCGACGCGCTTCGGCGGCGTCGTCAAGGGCGTCGTGCCGGTGCTCGGCCCGCAGCGCTCGTTCCTCGGCCTCGTCGTCGAGGACGCGCGCCGGCTCGAACAGGCGACCGGCGGCCAGGTGCCGATCCACCTGATGAACAGCTTCGCCACCGACGCCGCGACGCGCGCCCACTTCGACGCGCACGGGCAGTTCGGCGCCGCCGGCGACCGCATCCGCCACTTCACGCAGTTCGTCGCCCTGCGCATGCAGCGCAACGGCGAACTGTTCCGCCTGGCGAACGGCGACGTCTCGCCCTACGGCCCGGGCCACGGCGACCTGACCCCGGCCTTCCGCCGCTCGGGCCTGCTGCAGCGCTTCCGGCAGGCGGGCGGCCGCTACCTGCTGGTGCGCAACGTCGACAACCTCGGCGCGCGCATCGACCCCACCATCCTCGGCCACCACATCCGGACCCGCCGCCCGGTGACCGTCGAACTGGCGCCGAAGCACAAGGGCGACGTCGGTGGCGCGCCCTACCTCTACCAGGGCCGTACACAGCTGATCGAAGGCCTGCGGTTCCCGCCCGGCTTCGACCCGGACGTCGTCGACGTGTTCAACACCAACACGCTGTGGCTCGACGCCGACGCGATCGACCGCGACTTCGACCTCGGCTGGTACCACGTCGAGAAGTCGGTCGAGGGCCAGAAGGCGGTGCAGGTCGAGCACCTGGTCGGCGAACTGACCGCGCACCTGCCGACCAACTTCCTGCGCGTCGGCCGCACCGGCCCGAACACGCGCTTCCTGCCGGTGAAGACGCCGGAGGACCTGACGGCGATCCGCGGCCAGATCGAGGCGATCTACGGCGCCTGAACGGCGCCGATCGTCGATCGCCGCGAAGACTCGTTGCTCGGCCACCCCACCGCGGGCACGGCGCAGCTATCATGCGGCGCCATGCAGGCCGACAAACCAGCGTTGCGGGTCGCGGTCGTGGGGGCAGGGCCGTCGGCGTTCTACACCGCCGAAGCGCTGCTGAAGCAGACGCCCGGCATCCAGGTCGACCTGTTCGATCGCCTGCCGGTGCCGTTCGGCCTGGTGCGCACCGGCGTCGCACCCGACCACCAGAACATCAAGGGCGTGGTCAAGATCTACGACAAGATCGCGGCGACCCCGGGCTTCCGCTTCTTCGGCAACGTGCGCCTCGGCCGCGACCTCGCCGTCGACGACCTCACCGCGCACTACCACCAGGTCGTCTACGCGTTCGGCTGCGAGAGCGACACCAAGCTCGCCGTGCCCGGCGAAGACCTCGCCGGCGTGCACGCCGCGACCGACTTCGTCGGCTGGTACAACGGCCACACCGACCACCGCGCGCACCGCTTCGACCTCGCCAACGCGCGCCGCGTCGCCATCGTCGGCAACGGCAACGTGGCGATGGACGTCGCGCGCGTGCTGCTCGCCCCCGCCGAGCACCTGGCGCCCACCGACATCGCCGACCACGCGCTCGAGGTGCTGCGTACGAGCCGCGTCGAAGAGGTCGTGCTGCTCGGCCGCCGCGGTCCGGCGCAGGCCGCGTTCTCGCCGAAGGAGATCGAGGAGATCGCCGAACTGCCCGACGTCGACGTGCTGGTCGATCCAGCCGACGCCGCCGTCGATCCACTGAGTGCTTCGTGGCTCGAGAAGGAGGGCGCGCGCAGCCAGCAGCGCAACGTCAAGTTCCTGCAGGAACGCGCCGCCGCCGGCCCGAGCGGCAAGAGGAAGCGCCTGCGCTGCCGCTTCCTCGTCGGGCCGACCGAGATCCTCGGCGCCGGCAAGGTGCAGCAGGTGCGCATCGAGCACATGCAACTGGTCGCCGCCGCCGACGGCACCCCGCGGCCGCAGCCGCGCGGCACCAGCGAAGAGCTCGCCGTCGACCTCCTGTTCAAGGCGATCGGCTACCGCGGCGTGCCGGTGCCGGGTGTGCCGTTCGACGACAAGAAGGGCATCGTGCCGAACGTCGACGGCCGCGTCGTCGACAAGCCAGGTGGCGCCGTGCGCGTCGGCCACTACGCGGTCGGCTGGTGCAAACGCGGGCCGACCGGCCTGATCGGCACCAACAGCCTCGACGCCAAGGCCACGGTCGAAGCGATGCGGCAGGACGCCGAAGCCGGCAAGCTGCTGCAACCGCGGGCCGGCGACATCGCCCGGCTGCTGCAGGCGCGCGGCGTCGACGTCGTCAGCTGGCAGGATTGGCAGCGCCTCGACGCGTTCGAACTGCAGCAGGGCCAGCAGCGCGGCAAGCTGCGGCAGAAGCTGGTCGGCATCGACGAGATGATGGCGCAGGTGCGCGCCCTGCGGGCGGCGGCGGCGAAGTCGAACTGAGCACCGCTCACTGCGGCCAGCGCAGGTCCGCCGGCAGCTCCGGCCGCGCATCGCGGAACCAACCGGTCGCCAGCAGCACGTGGTTGCCGTGCTCGTCCTTGGTCAGCTTGCCGGCGACGGTGACCGCGTCGAGCAGGCGCAGGTCGCCGAGCGAACCGGCGATCGGCTTGCCGTTCGCGTCGCGCACTTCGACCAGCAGGCTGTTCGCGGTGCGCGTCTCCGCGCTGTCGCAGCAGTAGTCCCACGGCGTCTTGCAGCCGTCCTCCTTGTTCTTCTCGCCGCAGTAGGGAAGCGACGTGTCCATCAGCGTGAACACCGCGAAGCCGGGCACGAGGTTGGCGACGCGGCCGGAGACCACGCACGCATCGGCGGGCCCCGCCTTCTTCGCGTCGACGACGGCGACGGCCCCCGCGGGCTTCTGCGCGAGCGCCAGCTTGGCGAGGGCCGGAGCGGCCGGCACGACCGCGGGCGGCGCTTTCGGCGCATTCCCGCCGCAGGCGGCGACCACGAGGAGCGACGAGACGAACAGGACGGACGAGAGTCTCACGAGCGACCTCCGATGGCTTCGACCAGGGGAATGCGAACGGCGCGGACGGCTGGCACGATGCCACCGAGCAGGCCCGATGCAAGCGCGGCCAGCAGGCCGATCGCGCGGCTCTGCAGATCGGGTTCGAGACGCAGGGCCCCCATCGGGTAGCGCAGCGAAACGTCGCCGACCAGCAGCGCCAGCAGGATGCCGACGGCGCCGCCGGCGAACGCGACGAACACCGCTTCGAGCACGAGCGAGATCGCGAGCGACGGCGGCGACCAGCCGAGCGAACGCAGCGTCGCCAGCTCCTTCGTGCGCGCGAGCACGGCGGCGAACATCGTGTTGGCGCAAGCGAACGCACCGGCGACCACCGCGAGCACCGCCATCCACCGCGCCAGGGACGCGATCGGCACCAGGCTGCTGGCCAGCGCCTGCATCATCTCCGCTTCGCTGACCGCGGCGATCTCCAGGTCGAGCCGGCGCCCGGCGAACAGCCGCACCTCGGCGAGCGCCGACGGGTCGGTGAGGCGCAGCACGACGCACGACACGTCCTCGCGCCTGGTCGCGAGCATCACGTCGCCGAGGCGCCCCCACATCTCCGCTTCGTAGACCGTGCCCGGCGCGGCGAAGCGGCCGACGATCCGGAACTCGCGCCGTTCCAGTTCGATCGTGCGCCCGACCTGCATCGCCTCGGCGGCGATGCCCATGCGCGTGGCGGCGAGATCACCGACCATCAGTTCGAACGGCTCCCGCGGCTCGCGCCCTTCCACCACCGTGACCGCCGTGTGCACGAGGTAGGCCGCCGGCGTGACGCCGCGCAGCAGCCCGATCTGGTCGCCGCGGCGCGTGGCGATGTGCAGTTCGACCGAGGCCGCGCGCAGGCCGTCGACGCCGACGACGCCGGGGACCGCCGCGGCCGCGGCTTCGGCGCTGCCGCGCGGCACCACCGATCGCACGAGGTCCACCTCCGAGGAGACCCCGAGCAGCAGCGCGATGTCGCGCCGCGCGCTGCTCTCGCCGGCGGCGGTCATGCCGGCGGCGAACGACTGCATCGCGATCACCAGCATCGTCGTCGCGGCGATGCCGGCGATGGTCACGGCGCTGCGCACTCCGCGTCGCAGCAGGTTGCGCAGCACGTAGGAGAAGGGCAGCAGCGTCATTCGGCCTTCACCACGAGGTGCAGCGGCCGCCGTGCGACGGCGATCGCCGGCGGCAGCGAAGCCAAGGCCCCGGTGAGCAACGCCGCCAGCAGCGAGTGCACGACCGTGGCGCCGCCGGGAACGAGGTCGATGCCGTAGCCTTCGACGCCGAGCGTCACTGGCCGGAGCCACAACACGGCGAGCACGACCGCGGTGCCGAGCACGCCGCCGATCAGGCCGAGGCCGATGCCTTCGCAGGCGATCAAAGCCATCAACCGCGGCTTGGTCAGACCGATCGTCTCGAGCACGCCCATCTCCGCGGCGCGCGACTCGGCGCTGATGAACACGGTGTTGGCCAGCACCAGGGCCACGACCAGGACCGCGAGGTAGCCGAGCCAGCGCGCGAACGCGACCACCTGCGCGATCTCGCCGATCGCCGCGGCGACGAACGCCTGCATGCCCTTGGTGTCGGTGCGCGCTTCGTCGGTGCGGAACTGCGCGTCGATCGCCTGCGCGATCTGCTCCGGATCGGCGCCGTCCTGCACCGTCACCAGGAACTGCGTCGCCGTGCCGAGCCGTTTGCGGGCGAGCCCGAGCAGGTCGAGGTGCACGAACGCGAGGTTGGCGACGCCGGCGGTCTCGCTGCGCACGATGCCGGCCACCTGCACGTCGATCTCGCCGAGCCGCACGCGTTGGCCCACCGCGATGCCGCGGCGCACGGCCAACCGTTCGCCGACCAAGGCACCGTCGGCCTGCGCCCGCCAGTCCGCGGCACTGCCGGCGAGGAACTGCAGCGGGTACACGCGTTCGAGGTCGTTGGCGTCGACACCGTGCAGCGTCACCAGGTCGAGGTTCGACCGGCACGAGTTGATGAACACCAGCGTCGGCAGCACGGCGGTCACGCCGGGCACGTCCTGGATCGTGCGTTCGTAGCGCAGCGGCAGCTCGGAGGTCAGCGGGCAGAATCGGCTGTCCTGGAACACCACGAGCACCGGCTGGTCGGCGCGATCGGCCAGCGACTGCACGCCGTCGTCGACGGTGCGCACGAACGCGAACAGTGCCATCGCCAGCGCCGCGCCGAGCAGCGTCAGCACCGAGCGGGTGCGCGCGCGCAACGCCGTGCGCAGCGCGTACGGCAGGAACGCCAGCAGTTCACGCATGCGTCGCCTCGTCGACGATCTGCCCCTTGTCGAGGTGCACGACGCGGTCCGCGGTCTGCGCGGCGACCGGATCGTGGGTGACCATGACCAGCGTCTTGCCGAACTCGTCGACGAGCCGTCGCAGCAGCTGCATCGTCAGCGCCGCCGCGGTGCGATCGAGGTTGCCGGTCGGCTCGTCGGCGAACACCACCACCGGATCGGCGACGATCGCGCGCGCGATGGCGACGCGCTGCTGCTGACCACCGGACAGCTGCCGCGGCAGGTGATGCACACGGTCCGACAAGCCGACGGCCGCGAGCGCAGTGGCGACCTTCGCTTCACGTTCGCGCCGCGACAGCCGCAACAGCAGCAACGGCACCTCGACGTTCTCGGACGCCGTCAGCACCGGGATCAGGTTGTACTGCTGGAACACGTAGCCGACGGCGCGGGTCCGCCAGCGCGCGAGCTGGCTCGCGCTCATCGCCGAGACCTCTTCGCCGGCGACGAGCACACGGCCGCTGGTCGGGCGGTCGATGCCGGCGAGCAGGTGCAGCAGCGTCGTCTTGCCGCTGCCGGACGGGCCCATCAGCACGACGAACTCGCCCTTGCCGACGACGAGGTCGAGGTTGGCGATCGGCGTCACTTCTTCCGACAGCGAGCGGAACGTCTTGGTGACGCCCTGGACCTGGATCAGGCTCATCGCGAGTCCTCGCGCACGCGCTCGCCGTCGGCCACCGGCACCAGGATCGCCCGCTGCGTGACCGACAGTTCGCCGCGCACGACGACACCGTTCGCCTCCTGCTGCACGACCTCGACGGCGATGCCGCGCGCGGTGCCGGTGGACGGATCGAACACGAACACGCGGCCGTTCTGCACCGCCGCGGCCGGCAGCCGGAACGCGGTCGGCGCGGCCGCAGCACCAGCTACACCGGCAGCCGCGTCGGCGAGGAACCGCGCCCGGCACAGCGTCTCCGGCCGCAGCAACGGCGGCGGATCGAGCAGCTCGACCTTCACCTGCAGCGTGTTCTTCAGCAGGTCCGACTCGCGCTGCACGCGCTGCACGCGACCCTGCACGACGGCTGCACCGAGCACCTCGCTGCGCACCTCGACGCGTTGTCCGTCGCGGATGCCGGCGACCGAACCGAGCGGAACGTCGATGCGCGCGCGCAGCTTGCGCGGGTCGTAGAGGCTCAGGATCGGCTCCGCGTCCGGCCCGACGATCGCACCGGGCATCGCCAACACCTTCATCACCACGCCCGAAACCGGCGCCCGCACTGTCAACCACTGCGCTTCGCGTTCGGCGATCTGCAACTCGGTGCGCGCCGCCTGCACCAGCGCGCGCGCGCGTGCGACCTCGGCTTCGGCGATGGCGAGCGCACCGGCGAGATCGACCGGGTTGGCGGCGACCTCCTTGGCGATCGCGGCCGCCTGGACGGCGGCGGCCGCTTCCTGTTCGGCGAGGGCCACGTCGCGGGCCGCCGCGGCAGCACTGGCGGTGGCGGCAGCGAGGGCCGCCTCGGCGCGCTCCCGTGCGACCGCGTAGGAACCGCCGGCTTCCGCAAGGCGCACCTGCGCGTCGCGCGCTGCGGCGGCGCTGCGTTCGTCGGCCGCAGCACGATCGCGCATGCCGATCGCGGCGACGACGCGCGCCTGCTTCGCCGCGACCTGCGCCTCGGCGTCGGCCAGCGCCGTGCGGATCGCGGCCCGCTGCTCCAGCTGCGCCTCGGCGGTGCGTACGCGCGCGGTCGCGACCGCGAGTTCGGCCTCGCGCTCGGCGAGCCCGGCGGCCGCCCGTTCGCGCTGGGCCTGCAGTGGCGCACTGGCGAGAACGGCGAGCACGGTGACGTCGGCTTCGACCGCGGCACCTTCGAGCTGCGGCACCTGCTCGAGGCGACCGGCGACCAGCGGCCGCACCAGGATCGGGAACGGATCGGGCTCGATCCAGCCAGCGGCTTCGGCCAGGGCGAGCGACGGCGACGCCGACGCCGCGACGGCCTCGACACGAACGGTCGGCACCGCGCGCACGGGCCGCAGCAGCGGCCAGACGAACGTGCCCCCGACGACGAGCACGAGCCCGACGGCCGCAGCCGCGAGCAAGCGCGGGCCGAGCGGACGCCGGGATGCCGACGGCGGCGCGTCGGCCATGCGCAGGGCCGAGAGGTCGACGGGATTCATCGCACGGCCTCCGCCGCCGGCCAGCCCGCAGCGGCCGCAGCCTGCACGCGCGCCCGCGCGCCCGCCATCGCCGCTTCGCGCGCATCCACCGCTTCGCGCACCATCATCGGCGCCTTCTCGGCCAGGCGATCGAACGCGTCCACCTCCACCTGCAGCGCGACGGCGGCGGCGACCAACGCCTGCCCGGCGACGTCCGCGATGGCCGACGCAGCGCGCGCACGGGCCGCGGCCGCTTCGTGGCGGGCCGCTGCAGCACTCGCTTCGCCGGTGGCGGCGAGCACGGCGTCGCGCAGGCGACTGTGCGACGCAGCGCGCCGCTCGCGCGCGGCTGCGGCCGGGCCCGCCGCACCGATCGGCCAGCGCAGGATCGCCATCGGATCGACACCGCTGCCGCGCAGCGCGAAGTCCGGGCCGATCATCAGCGCGGGATACTGGTCGGCGACCGCGCGGCGGAACTCGGCGTCGGCGACCTCGTAGCGGGCCAGCGCTTCGGCCAGGTCGGGCCGACGCAGCACCGAGACTTCGTCGGCCGGAGGCAGCGGCGGCCAGTCGGCCGGCGGCGGCACGAGTTCGAACCGGGATTCCGGCGACAGGCCGAGCAGTCGCCGCAGGTCCGCGGCCAGAGCGGCGTGGTCGGCCTCGAGCGCGCGGCGCTCGGCCTCGGCGCCGACGGCAGCCGCGCGCACGGCGCCAGCCGCCAGCGGCGACGCCAGACCGGCGGCGACCACCGCATCGACGTCGACGTCGATCGCGGGCACGGCCGGCAGGCCGGCGAGCGCACGGTTGGCCACGAACACCTCGGCGATGCTGGTGACGACGCGCCACCGTTCGGTCGCCAGCGCCGTCGCCGCCGCGAGCCCGCGCACTTCTGCGAGCCGCGCGCTGGCCCCACGCTGCGCCACACCGAGCAGCGCCAGCGGGTCCACCATCAGCGCCAGGTTCTCCTGCTGCAGCTGTCCCTGCAGCTCGGTCGGCATCACGTCGAGACCGGCGGCGCGGCACTCGGCTTCGCGGGCGGCGAGCTCGGCGTTGTTGGCGAACGCAAGGGCGACGGCCTGGTCGAACGTCAACGGACCGTCGTGGCGCGGCAGGCCTGCGGCAGCCGACGCCAGCGTGACGTCCGCGGGCTCGTAGGCGGTGCAGCCGGGCACGACGCCGACCAGCAAGCCAACGACCATTCGGGCGGGGTGCAGCATCCGTCGTAGCTCATGTCGCACGCACAACCATTGCGTGCGTCGAAGTGCGGAAGTGTGGCGTCGTGGCGCGGGAACGGAAGCGCCACCTGCTCCAGCAGCGCAACCGATCCAGAGGCCGCCTGCTTCAGGGGCTCGACAGGCTTGTCGAGGCTCGATCTGCGTTCCTGGCTTCTCTCGAAGGAAAAATGGAGCGGGTGAAGAGATTCGAACTCTCGACCCTCACGTTGGCAAAGCTCTCTGGAAATCCGACGCAGGACCTTGAACGAGCCGTGTTTACGCAGGTTAGCAGGTTCTGGGCGAGTTGCAAGCCGTGGACGAGCGTGGACGTAAGTGTCTGCGAATCGACGCCAGTTGCACGATCTGTATGCACGTGCATACATCGGTCGACCGCTCACCGCGTCCGCTCCGCCAGCAGAGCAGCCGAACCCGACGGAGGACGCTCCCCTTCGCAGTCCCGCGCGCAGGCGGGTCGTTTCGACGACGCTGACTCAACGTCACGCGCGGGATGCGAGCCGGCTTACCGACGGCGGCGACGGGGTGGGTCGCCCTCGTCTCGTGGCACCCTCAGGCAAGAGCCAGACCGCAGACGCCGCCGAGCAGCACGACCGCTGGGATCGCGGCGCGCGCCTTCCACCGCCACAAGACGGCGAGCGCGACAGCCGCAAGAGCCGCGTGCCATGGACCAGCAATCCCAGCGCGCACGAGAGCCAAAGTCGTCGCCGCCATCAAGCCGACCACGGCCGCGGTCACTCCGTCGAGGAACCCGTGCAGCGTGCGGTTGCCCGTGATCCGCTCGAACAGGCCGTGACCGAGCAGCGTGAACGAGAAGGCCGGCAGGAACACGCCGGCGGTCATCGCCAGTGCCCCCGGCAAGCCACCGGCGACTTGGCCGACGAACGTCGCGAAGATCACGAGCGGTGCCGGCAACACGCCTGCCAGGGCGACTCCGTCGAGAAACTGCGCATTCGACAGCCAGCCGCCGGCTACCACAGCGTCCTGCTGCAGGAACGGGATCACCGTGTAGGCACCACCGAAGGTCAGCATCCCGGCTCGCAGGCCGCTCAGGAACAGGTCGAGCACGCTCGGCGGCGCGCCGACTACCGACGTGGTCACTGGCAAGGTCTCGGCTGCCAGTGCCGCGTTGACGACACAACCGACGAGCAGAAGGACCACGAGGCCGGCGAGTGGCCAGCGTCGTGCGTTCTGCGCGACCCGCCACAAGCCGCCGGCAGCGAGCACGAAGGCGAAATGCACGCCGAGCATCGTGGCCGCAGCCGCCGCAATGCCGACGCCGAGCAGCCAACGGTCGTGCCACGAGTGGCCGCCGATGCGGACGAGGGCACGCAGGATCACCGCGACGACGGCCGCTTGCAGCCCCGCGAACACGGGCTGCAGCTTGGCCACATCGAGCGCACCGCTCGTGTAGAGCCAGCCGAGCGTCAGCATCAGCACGAACCCGGGCAACATGAACCCGAGACCCGCCAAGAGCGCGCCGAGGCGACCCCGCGCGAGCATGCCGAGCCAGACGCACATTTCGTGGGCTTCCGGCCCCGGCAGGACCTGATACACCGCCAGTGCTTGCCGGAACCGCTCGCGCGTGACCCATCGCTGCTCGTCGACGAGTTCACGTTGGATCATCGCGATCTGCGCAACGGGTCCGCCCCAGGCCAGGAACCCGAAGCGCAGGAAGCGCAGGAACAGCGATCTCAGCGACTGGTGCGGCACGACCTGTTCCTGCGCAGGGGCGGCCGAGCCGCACGGCGATGGCCCGGATGAACCCAAGTCGGCGTTCATGCGCGCAGGGCCGCCGATGCCTTGCGCGTCGCCGCGAGTCGGCGGTTCACTTCTTCGCTGTTGATGTTCGCGAAGAACGCATCGACATACTTCGCCGCCGCAGCGCCGTAGTCGATGTGGAACGCATGCTCATACATGTCCAGCACGAGCAACGGCAGGCAGCCGGTCAAGCTCTGCGGGTGCCCGCCAGACCAGCCGATCGTGATCTGGTCGCGGTGAAGATCGTGGCCCAGCACGACCCAGCCGCTGCCACCGGCGAGGCTCATCGCCGCGGCGCGGAACTGCTCCTCGAACTTGCCAAGGCCGCCGAAGTCCGCGCCAAGGGCCGCCGCGATCTGGCCATCCAGCTTGCCATTGCCACCGAGGTTGCCGAAGTAGAGTTCGTGCAGGGCCGCCGAGTTGCGGAACGTCAGTTCGCGTTCCTTGAGTCCGGCCACCAGGAATGGCGGCGTGTCCTTCGTCAGGCTCGCCAGCTCCGCCTCGACCTTGTTCAGGTTCTTGACCGCACCCGAGTAGTTGTTCGCGTGGTGCGACACCAGCAGCTTCTCGCTCAGCCCGGGCAGCTTGGTCGGATCGAACGGCAGCGGCTTGATCTCATGCCGCCCAGGCTTGCCCTGGCCGTCTTGGGTGCCACCGCTCAGGAACGGCACAACGCCACCGCAGGCCAGGGAGGTCATCACTTCGCGTCGGTTCATGGTCATCTCGTGCTCCTGCGCCGCTTGTTGGCGGCGCGCTTCTTCGTGGTTGGCTTCGTCACGTTGGTTCGCTTGGCCGGCTGCCGCTCAGTGCCCTCGGAGGGCAAGGTGCGACAACGGGCATAGATCGCGTCGAGCAGCTCCGAGCCGACCCGGAGGCGCGTGTCATCGTTCGCATGCGCAGCAGCGATGCCCTCGATCAGGAGACCGATGCCTGCGGTCTCGGGACGCCCGTAGCGGCCGTCCTTGACGTCGAGGTCATGCACCGAGTCGGCGATTCGACGGAGCGCCGAGTCGCCCGACAGAAACCGCTGCAGCAGCACCTCGAACGTGCACAGATCACCTTCGTGCGTGAACTCGCCGTCGAACATGTCGAAACGCAGCTCGCCCGGCTGTTGCGCGTAGGCGTCGGCGTCGACGAAGCGAAAGGTCGCGTCAGGATCGAGGAACCGCCGGATCAACCACGCGCTGGCGATCCGATCGACCTTGATGCCGGCCCGGGTCACCCATATGCCGCCGCGCGGCACTATTGCCATCTCCTGCTGCAGGCCACGGTCCGACAACGGATCGTGTAAGCTCTGCTGCAACTCGGCGATGGCTGAGGCAACGGCGCTGCGTTCAGGAGCGCCGAAGAAGTCGAGCCGGGCCAGCGACTCCTGGCGGCGCAGCAACGCAGCGACCTTGACGGCCAGTTCGTTGGATCGTCGGTCGGACTCGTCGCCCAACTCCGCGCGCAGCGCCTGCACATCGGCAAGCAGGGCGTCGTAGTCCGACTTGCGCTCGCGTTCGAACAGCTCCTGCACCTGGGCATCGCTGAGGCCGTCCACGAAACCCGCCTCGCAGATGGATGCGTCGCCTCCGGCACTCTTGACCTCGCGCAGGATCCACTGGAAGTCCTCGATCGCCGCCTCCCCAGCCGGCAGCGCATAGACCGAGTTCTTGATCGCGACCGCGCCCACGTCGCGCAGGCGGCGGCGAACCTTGACCCGCAGGTAGTCCGGCCTTGGCGGAATCTGGTGGATGAGCAGGATCCATCGCCCGGTCGGCATGCATGCGCATCACAACTGAATCATGCGGCACAAGCAACTGGAGCATGGAATGGTCAGAAGCTGCCGGCCTTCAAGGAACGCCCACCGCGTGAGGCACGAAAGCCGCTCTCCACCTCGGACACGAACGAGCGGCTCCGGCGATCACGGCAGCCGCTCGACCTGGATCGGACCGAACCGAACCCGCAGGTCGTGGACCAGCCGGTAGCCGATCGCACCGTCCGCAGGGCAACCCTGACGCGGCAGACGATGCACCTCGACGCCGTTGACCGCGAACTTCGTGTCCGACGCCGTGACCTCGACCGACAGGCGGTTGTGCGTCACTCCCTTGGCGTCCTCCGCCGCCACCGCATCGTGCTCTGTCCAGTTGGCGAGCACCTCGGTCGCGTCGCCACGCCGCATCTTCACCAGGAAGGACCGATCGCCGCGCACCAGGAAGTAGCTGTAGTGCTCGGTGGGTTGGCCACGATCCCGGCCGCCGAACAGGATGCCCGCACCGTGTGGGTGCAGGCCCGAGTCCAGATGCGTGACATCGACCGTCAGGCGGTAGTTGCCGTTGGACTCGATCGTCGACCAGACGTCCGCGTTCGGGCCTTGGCCGACCTCCATGCTTCCGTCTTGGTGCAGCAGAAAGCGGCCATTCTCCGACGCGGCGCTGTCGTCGTCGTGCTGCACGATCCAACCAACCTGCCGCGCATCTTGCGGCAGGTTCGGCCCACAGGCACTGAGGATGAGTGGAAGCGAGAGTAGCAGTGTTGATCTCATGGTCTGGCCTCGGGTATCGCGGCCGTGCCTACCGCCGGAAAGCGACGGACGCCTTGGCGACCCCAGTCTGCCCCTCGATCTCGATCCAGAGGGCGCTGCCGTCGGGCAGCGGGCTCGGCACTTCCGGGTGCCCATGCATGCGGGACGCGGTTTCCTTCTCGAAACGCACCTTGAGCGCGCCCTGGCCCGATTCGACGCCGATCCACCCGCGCACGGCCGACGGCAACGCCACACCCGCCGGGAAGTCGAGGTCGAAGTCGCCCTCCTTGCCCGGCGTGATCTTGGCGACCTGGAACACGCCAATCGTGTGCTCGCCGACGCGAATCTCACCAAGCGCCTGCCGCTCGGTGCGGACGTGACCCGTAGCGGCCGGCTCATCCTTGTGGACCGCGCCATCCGCGTGGACGTGCGTGCCGCTCGGGTGCGCACCACTGGTCGACGAGTCCTTGCTGCAGGCAGCGAGGACGACCAGCAACGTAGGGAACAACGAGAACTTGGCTTTCATGACAGCTCCATCTCTTCAGGGTTTCTGCCCTGCGGCCCGACCGGACGGTTCCTGAACATCAGGAAGAACCCGGCGGGGACGACGAGCAGGTTGAGGAAGGTCGAGGACAAGAGGCCGCCGAGAACGACGACCGACAAAGGGGCGAGGATCTCGCTGCCGGGTTCGCCCGCCGCCATCACGATCGGCAGCAGGCCGAGTGCTGCGGTGAGCGCCGTCATCAGGATCGGCACCAGCCGTTCCATCGAGCCCCGCAGGATCGCCTCGGCGAGTGGCACACCCTCGTGCATGAGGTCGAAGTAGTGCCGCACCAGCAGGATGCCGTTCCGAACGGCGATCCCAAACAGCGTGATGAAGCCGACCATGCTCGGGATCGAGATGACCGGCGCGATGTAGCGATCCGAGCCGAGCCCGAACAACGCGAGCGTGTTCGACCATAGGTTTGCCGACTCGGTCAGGTAGATCGCCGCGATGCCGCCGATCAGCGAGAGCGGCAGGTTGACCATGACGAGAATGGCCGCGCGCATGGAGCCCAGCGCAGAGTTCAGCAGTAGCAGCATCACGCCGATGACGAAGACACCCATCACCAAGATGGTCTGGCTGGCGGACTGTTGGGCTTCGAACTGGCCGCCCAAGGTCAGAGTGCAGCCAGCCTTCGTGACGATCGGTTCGACGCGCTCCTTCACCGCTGCGACCAACTGTCCGAGGTTGTAGCCCTCCGCGACGTTGCACGAGATCACGGCCTTGCGCTGCCCGTTCTCGCGCGCGATGAGGTTCGACGTGCGTTCGCGGCCGAGTTCCGCCACGTCGCGCAGCCGCACGTTCGACCCGCCGACTCCACGCAGCACGAGGCTACCCACCTGCTCGATGCGGTCGCGTTCTTCCGGATGCAGACGGACCGTGATCGCGTAGCGGCGGATGCCCTCGTTGACCTCGGCGACGGTTTCGCCCTGCAGCGCATCCTGCACCTGCTCGGCGGCAGCAGCGGGACTCAGACCGACCGCCGCGAGGTCGCGCGGTCGGTAGCGAACGGGCAGAGACGTGATCATGACCTCGCGGTTCGCCGCGACATCGCGAGTGCCGGGCAACGCCTTCAGTTCGACCTCGATCTGCTTCGCCAGCGAGCGCAGCAGACTCAGATCGTCGCCCTGCACCACGATCGCGATGGCCGCCGGTGTCCCCGACAGAACGTGCGATAGCCGATGCTCGATCGGCTGGCCGATGCTGGTCACGATGCCTGGGACACCCGCTAGCACGCCATCGATCGAACGGCGAACGTCGTGCTTCGTGAACCCTGGAGCCAGCGTGACCTCGATCTCCGAACTGCTGACGGGCTCGGCATGCTCGTCGCGTTCTGCTCGCCCCGTGCGTCGAACCACGGAGCGCAGGCCGGGCAGCTTGGCCATCTGCGTCTCGACACCCGTCGCGAGGCGATCGCTCTCTTCGAGCGAGGTGCCCGGAGGAGCCATCAAGAACACGTTGAACGCCCCCTCGTTGAACTCCGGCAGGAAGCTGGTGCCGTAGGTCTTGCCGAGAGCGAGACTCGCCAACGTCGCCAATGCCGAAACGGCCAGCAGGCTGCGTCCCCGGTGCATCACCCAATGGAGGGTCGGCTCGTAGCGGCGCTTGAGCCACCGCACCAAGAACCCCTCGCCGTGCGCCCGCGTGCCGACCTTCCCGAGCAAGAGCCGGCACAGGGCCGGGGTGACGGTCAGCGCCACGATCAACGATGCGAACGTCGAGACGATGTAGGCGATGCCGAGCGGCCGAAAGAACCGCCCTTCCATGCCCTCCAGGAACAGAAGGGGCACGAACACCATGCAGATGATGACCGTGGCGAAGACCACCGAGCTGCGGATCTCGTTGCTCGCCTGCCAGATCACGCGCAGCACGGGTTGCCGCGACTCGGCAGGCACGGCGGCATTCTCGCGCAACCGGCGGAACACGTTCTCGACGTCGATGATCGCATCGTCGACGAGTTCTCCGATCGCAACGGCGAGTCCACCGAGCGTCATCACGTTGATCGAAAAGCCCGCTGCCCAGAGCACGAGGAACGCCACGGCCAAGCTGAGCGGCAGCGCCGTCAGAGTGATGAGCGTCGTTCTGACATCGAGCAGGAACAGGATCAGGATGATGACGACGAAGATCGCGGCGTCGCGCAACACGCCCACCAGATTGTCCACGGACCGCGTGATGAACTCGGACTGGCGCATGACGTGCCGGTTGAGGACGACGCCGGCCGGCAGCGACTTCTCGACTTGATCGAGCTTGGCATCGATCGCGCTGGTCAGGCGCAGCGTGTTGGTGCCGGGAGACTTCTGCAGCGACATGACGACCGCAGACTTGCCGCCCTCGCTGGCGGTGCCGCGCTTCGGAGTGGCTCCGCGGATCACCTCCGCCACCTGCCCGATGGTGACCGGGTGGCCGTCCTTGTAGCGCACGATCGTGCCCGCGATGTCAGCCTCGGAGCGGACCCGTCCAGTCTGGCGCACCGGCAGTTCGAGCCCGTCGATGTTGGGTAGGTAGCCTGCTCCCGCAGTGCTGTGCGCGGTCCGCGCCGCGTCCACGACATCCTGCATCGTGAGGTCGTAGAGCTGGAGCTGATCCTGCCGGACGTTGACCTGATACTCAGGCAGGTCCCCGCCGATGGCCACGACTTGGGCTACTCCGGGAACGGACAGTAGTTGGTTGCGCAGTTCGAACTCGGCGAAGGCGCGGATCGCCATCGGTGACTGCGTGCCGTCCGGCGACGACAGCGACAGCAACATGACCTCGCCGGTGATCGACGTGATCGGCGTGATCGCAGCGTCGACGTTGGGCGGCAGGTTCGCGCGGGCCGCGTTGAGCTTCTCGGCCACGAGAGTCCTGGCTCGGTAGATGTCCTCGCCCCAGTCGAACTCGACCCACACCAGCGACAGGCCGATGGCGCTGGCACTGCGAACCCGTCGAATGCCGGGCAGGCCGTTGACCGAACTCTCGATCGGGAACGTGACGTTCTGTTCGACCTCGTCCGCGGCGAAACCCGGAGCTTCCGTCAGCACCACGACGGTCGGCGCGTTCAGCTCCGGGAAGACATCGACCGGCATGCGCGGCACTTGGTATGCCGCGAACGCCAACAGGCCGAGCGCGACGATCAGCACGACCCACGGCTGCTGCAGCGCGAACGCGATGAGCTTGCGGAACATCTACTTGTCCTCGCCGGGGTGGAAGGTGCCATCGGCGTGGAAGTGGCCTCCCTTCGTGGCGGTTCCCGAACTGGCGAGCATCAGCTCGTAGGCCCCCGCGAGGACGACCTCGTCGCCGTCGCGAAGCCCGCTCTTCACTTCGACCCAGCGGCCGTCGTCGAGACCGAGGTCGGCCTCGATGCGAATGACCTTGTCTGGGTCGGCCGGGTCGCGACGGAACAGAACACGTTCGAGACCATCCTGGAGCGTGGCCGCGAGTGGTATCGCCAACATCGGCTCGGCGGTGCCGGCTGTCTCGATCTCCAGGAAGCCGGCGACGCCCGGACGAGCCCAGGCGGCCGTTCCCGCCGGTTCCAAGAACAGATCGATCGTGCGCTGGGATGGGTCCGCATCGGAGCCGAGCAGCAACGCACCGGGAACGCGCTGCTCGGTTGCGTTCGTGCTCAGCGCGGGCACCGCCTGCGCCACGAGACCGCTGCGAAGGAGTGGCAGGTCACTCTGCAAGCCGCGTGCTCGGAACCGCACCTGACTCAGGTCGCTCACCGATGCGACCAGTTGGCCGGCTTCCACCCATGCCCCGGAGGCAACCGGGAGTCGGTCGACTACGCCACCGGCGCTTGCACGCACTTCGATGGTCGCAAGCACGCGCCAGTAGGGGAGCTTGCTGTTCGATGCCGGGGCATCTCCGAGCAGTCGCTCGACGGAGAAGCCCGTGATGGCGGCTGCGCCTTCCACTGCCAACCGAAACCTGTCCCGACCCGCAACGATCTGCGCTTGGATCTCGGCCAAGGTCGCGTCCGTTATCGCTTCCTTCTCACGAGCCTCCGCAAGGTCCGAGCGGACCTGCGCGAGTTGGACGCGAGCCTCCGACAGTTCGCGAGCCTGCCCGCCGACACTGGACTGCGTCTCCTGCACGTTCCGCTGTCGTTCCTCCAACACGGTCGCGGCTTCGCGCAGACTCTGTTCGTGGGCGCGATGTGCGACGAGCAGCGGCTGCATGGCCGCCAGCCGGGCTTCGTCGACGCGGACCTGCGTCGCGATCTCACCGATCTCGCGCTGCAGTTGCCGCCATGTGGGCGATTCCACGAGGTAGACGGGATCGCCTGCTGCGACCGTCTGCATCGGTTTCACCAGCAGCGTGACGCGCCCCTGAACCGGCGTGCGCAGTTCGTGGTGCGCGGTCGTCAGGAGTTCGAAGTGCCCAGAGAACCGCAGGGTCTGAGCCACACGGCGACGCTCGACCTTGACGAACGCGATGCCGAGATTCTGCCGGACAGTCGCTGGCACGGCGATGCGGTTCGTCGGTGCCTGGGCCTCGTCGTGGCTTGCCTTGGGCACCGGCTGCTTCGAACATGCCGAGACCAACAGGAGGACGACGAACGCGGAACGGAGAGGTGCAAGCATGGGTCATTCCTCCTTGGTGGCGACGGTCAGCGACGGCCAGAACAGCGAGTTCACTTCGACTACGGCCTCGGCCTCGGCTCTGGCGCTGGCGACCGCCGCCATCTGGGCTTCGTAGGACCGCGTGACGGCATCGAGAATCAGCAGGGTGTCGAGCTGGCCCAAGTCGGCGAGGCGCTTCGCATCCGCGACCTGCTGCTCGGCCAGCGGCAGCAGCTCCGTCTCCAGGATGCGTCGTTGCTCGGCCACAGCCCGCCGCCTCGTGGTCGCTTGGGCCAGTGCGTGAGTAGCCGCTTCAAGTCGTTCCTTCAGCCGCTCGGCTGCAGCAGTCCTGGCCGCGCGCTTCTCGGCGATGTCGCGCGCGTTGCCGTTCCACAGCGGGATCGGCAAGGAGAACCCCAAGGCTGCGCGCGGCTGGGCCTCCTCTTCCTGCCACCCGGGCTGGATCCACAGCTCCGGCCATTGCTTGCGGACGGCGAGCTTCAGGCCACGCTCGGCGACTTCGTGCTCGTGCTTGGCCAGCTCGACGAGGGGACTGTGGCAGAGGCGTTCCCGCTGCTCGGGCGCGGGGACGCGCTCGGTGGTCGTGATCGATGGTTCGATGCGCAGTGCCAACTCTGGCGGCATCCCCAACAGCTCGCGCAGTCGTAGCTCCGCGCCATCCGCCTCACCCAACACCGCCACGAGGTCGGCCTGATGGCGAACCCGGGCCAGGGTGAACGCTCGGGCTTCGAGCTGGGTCAGCGCCTGGGAAGTGGTCAGGCGTGCCGCAACCTGTTCGAGGTCCGACAGCCGCTGCACGAACTCCGTCAGCAGGTTGGCTCGGAGTCGCGATGCCGACAGCCGTGCCCATACCGCATCCAGGCTGTTCAACACGTCCGCTTCCGCGCGGCGGGCCTCGACCAGCGCCCTGGCATGTTGCGATTCGGCGAGCGCCTTCTCCAGGCCGGGGCGACCCGTGATCGGCAGCGTCTGCGCGACGTAGGCACCTGCGAACCAGTTGTGCTGCCAAACGTTCTCCAGCACGTAGAAGAACGAGCCGCTGAGCTGCGGGTCTTCCCACAGGCCCGCGAGTTCGGCGCTGGCCTTGGCCACCGACGCTTCCGCGCGGACCGCCTTCAGCGCGGGGTTGAACAGCAGGGCTATGTAGCGCGCCTCTTCGAGAGAGAGGCCATCACCCACGTCGAAGCCATCGACTGCAGCATCGGCGCGTCGCAGTGTCGCGGCGAACGCCCGCACGAGCTGTGCATCGGGGATGCGCTCGGCGAACAGCCGTGCATGGGCCTGGAGGTCGACGGGAGCAGGCGTGTAGGTCTGGCAGCCTGCCGCGACGAAGGCGGACAAGGCCGCCCAACGGATCGGGTGCATGGGAGTCGACGAACGTGACGTGGGCGCGCGAACGGGACGCCGCGTCACTTGCGCAACGCGGCACAACGAGGCCCCTAGGACCCCGGATCCGAGCCACAGGGCTCGAAGGGCGCGCGTCGACTCAGATCAGAAGAACGGTCGTAGCCAGCAGGTCTGTTCGTCGGTCCGTTCTCGGCGGCCCCGTCGCTGGCCGAACCCGAGTCAGAGTCCTGACAACCGGAGGAACCACAACGGGATCCCAGCGGCTCACCGCAGGGCCACAATCCGTCGATGGCTGCGGGCCACCCGTTGCTGCGCGAACCTTGGCTAGCTCGTCGTGGTCCGATGCCGGATGCGGCGGGTGGTCAGGATCACCCTCGCTCTCCTCGGATGCGTCCTCCGTTGGCGAGCCCGGCGCATGCTCATCGTGGTGATGATGCGGATGGTCGTGAGCATGCTCATGACCATGGTCATGCGAGTGGCTACCAGTTCCCGCGACCAGACTGCTCGTGTGGTCGTGGTGCGCCAAGTGCAGTGCCATGACGAGAGGCTTCACGATCAGGCAAACCGCCACCAGCACAGCGACGAGCTGCGTGAGCGTCGTGTTGCGTGTTCGCGGGAATCTCATTCAGGACGTGACCGCAGTCGGTCTTGCGCCATTTCGGCACCGACGGACCCTACTCTTGAGCCCCGGTAGTTTCCAGGACGGGTTGCGGCTCTCACCCAAACAAGGCCGCCTTCGGGCTCTTCAACGCGGAGGATGCCGTCGACGGCGTCGCCAGGGCTCGCAAGTGGTTGCGCAAGCGAACACCAGCAGGTTCAGCAAGCGAGCAACTCGGCGCGTCGCAGTGCAGCTCAACGCTGACTCAACGTCACGCCTGCGACTGCCTGGACCGCGATCATGGCTCGCCTCTTTGCCGGATTGTCCCGTGCTGCCTCGTGAAGCGCCCGACACGCTCAACAACCGTGCGAACGGCATCAACTGGAGATGCGGCCCCGAACACCCGGTCGTCGGGCTCGTTCGGATACCTCACGCGCTCGTCGACGCGCTGGTCCGCGACCTTGCCGCTCCATCCATCGACGCGCAGCGCGACGATCAGTCGCTTGTAGATCCAGGCGAGGCAGATCTCGGACATCGTGCCAGCACCACCGCCGATCGCGATCATGGCGTCGGCGTGCGCGACGATCGAGTTGCGGACATGGTCCAGGCCCGACGGGATCGCGACGTCGACGAACTCGTTCGCCTCGCCCGGATCGTGACCCGGCAGCACCGCGACCGTGTCGCCGGACTGGTAGCGCGACGAAGAACGCGCACCACGGCACGCCGCCTCCATCACGCCACCGAGCCCGCCAGTCAGCACGCGGTAGCCCGCGTCGACCAGGAGTCGGCCGACCTCCTCGGCAAGCCGGTCCTTCGTGCCGCCCGGCTCGACCCGCGCGTCGCCGATGACGGCGACCAGCGGACGACGCTTCGGCTGCTCGGGCTTCGTGTTGCTCATGCGCAGACTCCTGCCCCGACGAACCGCTCGGCTTCCTGCAGGCTGACGAAGAGGCCGCCCAGGTAGGGCACGGCCGTAACGCGCTCGCCCCGAAGGGCCGCGAGCAATGCGATCACGACGAAATCATGCGTGACCGCGACGACTAGGGTTGGCCCGCACGCGCGCAGCACCGCCTCGATCGCGTGCCGCGCTACGACCTCGCACGGCTGCAGGACACCGCCGGGCAGAGCCCCGTCGGCCCAGGTCGCCATCAGCTCGGTCCAGCCAAGGCGGCGCTTCACGTCATCGTAGTGCTCCGGCCCGGAGGCCAGGAACAGCTTCAGCTCGGCCAGATGCACGATCGACCCGGCGTCGATTCCCGCACCCTCGGCCAAGGCGGCGGCCGTCTCGACCGCGCGCGGCACCGGGCTGCTGGCGAGCCGCACCGTTGACCCGAACTGCCGGCCGAGAGCCATGGCCTCGTCCCGACCGCGCGGGGTCAGGCTGACCTCGTGCTTCTCACGTTCCGTCAGGCCAGCGAAGGACGGCCGCTCTGCATGCCGGAGGAACAGGATGCCCGGCTCGGTCCCGGCTGCCGCCGCGAACGCATGCCCTGGCAACAACGTGGTCCTGGGCATGCCGCGCGCCCAACTTCTCGAAGGTCGTGCGACCAGCGATCGAATCTGCTCTTCGCGCGCAGCCCGCTGCGCGCCCTTCCCGAGACCGGAAGGCTCGTAGAGGTAGAGCGGCTCGCGCATCCACTCGGGCTGCCGGGCCATCTCGACGATCGGCAGCATGAACGACCAGTCAACCACGATGTCGACGTAGCGCCCGTTCAGGCGCAGCTCGTGATCCGGCACGGCGTCGAACAGCCGCTTGCGGAACGAACGCAGGTGCTGCCAGCAGTTGCCCCCGCAAGCACGCCGCGGCTCCTCGAAGGTCACGGGATAAGCGACGTGCTTGTCCGTGCGCAGCATCGACCCGACCGTGACGTCGGCACCGTTCCAATGCGCCGCCAGGATGCGTCGAGCGACATCTCGCCCCAACAAGGCATCGTCGAGATCGAGCGTGACGATGACGGCTTCCGGGTCTGCGCACACATGCCGCACGGCCAGCACCGTGTTGGCGAGTTGCCCGCGGCGCTCCCGAGGCTGCATCAACGTGATGTGGTCGCGATGCGGCTTGAGCACCATCGAGAGGTAGTCGCGGCTCAACTCGTCGGATGCATCGTCGATCACGATCGCGCCCCAGTCGTTGCCCTCCTGCGCCAGGAGCGAGTCGAGGCACCGACGCATGCGACCCGGCGGGACGTTGCGGCCGGTCAGCACGGCTTCCGGGCGCTTCTCGTCAGGCCAGCGGCAGCCGGCGGCCAGCCATTCGGCCACGAAGGCTCGGTTCGGACCTCGGTCTCGGGGTCATCAGCGCGCCCTAGGCGCACCTGCCGACGGCCGGCGAAGCAGTAGGAGTAGCCGCAGCTCGAACGCAGCGGCGGGACTTTCGGAACGGAGAACTTGCCTTTCGGGGGAACGGACATCGCAGACTCCCTGATGTGTGCACAGATGTATGCACGGGTTGAACAGGGTCCGCGCTGCCCGAGGGCAGGTTCGCGCGCATCTCGCGCGACGGACAAGGACTTGGAGAGAACAAAAACTGGAGCGGGTGAAGAGATTCGAACTCTCGACCCTCACGTTGGCAACGTGATGCTCTACCACTGAGCTACACCCGCTCGCTTACGGAACTACAGAGAGCTGCGACCGCCGGTCCGCCGCGCAGCACTTTGTCGTGCCGCGGGTTGACCTCGCGATCGAGGGGGCACATTCCTATGGATCGCCCCCGTGGTTGTCAAGCGTCCCAACAAAGTTCCCGCGGCTCCCACCGCCGCCCCCACTGGCCCCCGCATGCCCGAGCCGGCCCCATCGACCTTTCCGCAACTCCAGCAGCGAACGACCGCCGAGCATCGGGACCGCGTCTTCCTGCCGCGTCGCCGCGCCGGGTCGTCCGAGTCGGTGAAGTTCGGCCAGGCCGCCGCCGACGTCGACGCGCTGGCGATGGCGCTGCTGCAGCTCGGACTGAAGCGCGGTGACCACGTCGGCCTGATCGCCGAGAACCGCTACGAGTGGTTCCTCTGCGACCAGGCGATGGCCAGCATCGGCGTCGTCGACGTGCCGCGCGGCTCGGACACGACGCCGAAGGAGATCGAGTTCATCCTGCGGCACAGCGGCTGCCGCATGGCGTTCGCCGAGGACGACCGCGTCGCGCGCGAACTGCTGGCGCTGCAGAAGCAGCTGCCGCTGCTGCAGCGCGTCGTGGTGATGAACGACGAGACGGCGGTCGACGGCGCGCTGGCGCTCGGCGACCTGCTGCGCGAAGGCAGCAAGGTGCTGACCGACGGCCGGCCGTCGCTCGATCGCGCGCGCGAGGCCGTTCGCCCCGACGACCTGCTGACCATCGTCTACACCAGCGGCACCACCGCCGACCCGAAGGGCGTGATGCTGACGCACGCGAACGTGCTGTCGAACGTGCGCATCGTCACCGACGTGCTGCATGTCGACGCCGAGGACAGCTTCCTGTCGGTGCTGCCGGCGTGGCACATGTACGAACGCATCATGGACTACCTGGCGTTCGCGACCGGCGCCCAGCTGGTCTACACCGACCGCCGCCGCATCAAGGAAGACCTCGCGAAGGTGCAGCCGACGGTGTTTGCGGCGGTGCCGCGCATCTGGGAGATGCTGCACGACGGCGTCGTCGCGCAGTCGCTGAAGATCGAAGGCCTGAAGGGCAAGCTGCTGCGCACCGGCCTGCGCGTGGCGCGCCGCGTCGGCGCCCGCCGCGCGCATCTCGGCCACCGCCTGCTGCACCTGCTGCTCGAGCCGCTCGTCTACAAGAAGGTGCGCCAGAACCTCGGCGGCCGGCTGCGCCTGTGCGTCAGCGGCGGCGGCGCCTTGCCGCGCCACGTCGACGAGACGCTGCTGGGCCTGGGCCTGCCGTTGAAGAACGGCTACGGCCTGACCGAGACGAGCCCGGTCGCGTCCGTTCGCCTGCCGGATCAACGGCACCCGGGCCACATCGGCCCGCCGCTGCCGCACACGCAGATCGAAGCGCGGCGCCCGGACGGCGGCCGCTGCGGCACCGGCGAGACCGGCGTGCTGTGGATCCGCGGCCCGCAGGTGATGCGCGGCTACTACGAGAACGCGCGGCGCACCGCCGAGGTGCTGACCGACGACGGCTGGTTCAACAGCGGCGACCTCGGCCACGTCGACGCGCACGGCAACGTGTGGATCACCGGCCGCGCCAAGGACACGATCGTGCTCGCCGGCGGCGAGAACGTCGAACCCGAGCCGGTCGAGACGGTGATCAAGACGTCGGCGTTCATCGACCAGGCCGTCTGCGTCGGCCAGGACCAGAAGGGCCTCGGCGCCTTGCTGGTGCCGAACTTCGAGACGCTCGAGCGCGAGGTGCCGCGCAGCGACTGGGACCAGCGCGACGGCGAACTGCACGGCAAGGCGGTGCACGCGCTGATGCGCCGCGAACTCGACCGGCTGGTGACGCGCGACAACGGCTGCCGGCCGTGCGATCGCGTCACCACGCTGCGCGTGCTGGCCGAGCCGCTGACGCCGGAGAACGGCCTCCTGACGCAGACGATGAAGGTGCGCCGCCACGTCGTCGTCGAGCGCTTCGCGGCGACGCTGGCGCGCATGTTCGGCACCGACGACTGCTGATCGCCGCGTAGCGAACGCGCCGTCAGCGACCGCCGGCGCCGATCGCAGCCGGAAGGACCGCTGCCCACGGCAGCGGGCGCGGCAGGCCGTCGGCGGCCGGCGGCCCGAGGCGCTGCAGCAGCGCCGCCAGCCAATCGCCGGCGCGCTGGCAGGCGAGCGGCGCGTCTTCGCCGGCGGCGAGCCGCACCGCGATCGCGCTGGCCAGGGCGCAGCCGGTGCCGCGCACCGGACCGACGTCGAGGCGCTGCCGGCGGAACACGAACTCGGCACCGGCGGCGAACAGCTGGTCCTCGGACCAACGCCCGTCGCCGTGGCCGCCCTTCACCAGCACCGCATGCGCACCCTCGGCGAGGGCCAGTTCGGCGCGACCGTCGCAGATGCGGCCGAGTTCGGGCAGGTTCGGCGTGAACAGCCGCGCCAGCGGCAGCAGCCGTTCGCGGTAGCAGGCCGCCAGTTCCTGCGCCGGCGCGAAGCCGCCGGCGGTCGCGGACAGCACCGGGTCGACGACGATCGCCGCCGCGGCGGCGAGTGGCGCCAGCACGGCGGCGACGCTGCGGGCGGTCGCCGCATCGCCGAGCATGCCGAGCTTGATCGCCTGCACCGGCCCGTCGGCCAGCACCGCGTCGATCGCCGCGCGCCAGGTGCGTTCGGGCACCGGCTCGGCGCCGCGGAAGCCGCGAACGCCCTGCACGGTCAGGCAGACCGGCACCGGCAGCGGCTGCGCCCCGTGCAACGCGGCGACGACGGCATCGGCGGTGACGCCTGCACCGCCGGACGGATCGACGCCGCCGAGCAGCAGGACGCGCGGGCTCACTGCACCTGCACGAACGCCGTCGCGAACGGCCGGCCGCCGATGGTGACCGACAGCTCCTGCGTGCCGAGCGCCTGGTCCGCTTCGACGCGCAGCGTGATCTCGCGCGCGGTGACGCGGCCGACGGTCAGCGAGCGCCCGCCCAGCGACGCCTGCACCGACGAACCGGCGACCAGCGCCCCGCGCAGCGTGATCCACGTGCCGCGCGCGGCCTGCGTCGGCGCCTGCAACAGCGTCGCGCGACCGAGCAGCACGTCGCGCAGCAGCGCCACGTCGTTGGTGGTGATGACGCCGTTGCCGTCGACGTCGGCCTGCGGGTCGAGGCCGCCGAGCGCTGCGAGCCGGCGCCGCAGATCGACCGCGGTGATCGCGCCATCGCCGTCGGCGTCGCCGGGCAGGGCGCCGAGCACGAACAGCGGTCCGTCGACGCGGCCGGTGCCGGCGACTCGCACCGTCGGCCCACTGCCGGCACCGGGGGCGCCGATGCCCCAGGCTTCGTCGTCGCAGACGGCGAGGCCGACCTCGACCGTGCGCCCGGCGGCGTCGACGACCAGGTCGCCGACGACTTCTAGGCGCAGCGAGGCGCCGGCGGGCAGCAGCTGGCCACCGAGCGACAGCAGGTGTTCGCGGTCGTCGCCCACCAGCGTCACCGGGCCGGACAGCAGCGTGCGCGGCTGGCTACCGAGGGTGCCGAACACGCGCACGCCAACCACCGCGTTCGGCGTGTCACCGGCGCCGGCCGCGAGCACCCGCAGCGTGTCGAGGCGCAGTTCGCGGGCCGTGGTGTTGGTCACCGTCGTGTCGAGCAGCGTCTGTTCGCCGGCGGGCACGATCTGCAACGACGGCGCGGTCAGTGGCGCCACCTGCAGGCCGGCGCCGAGCGTGCTAACGAGGTCGAACTTCATGACGACCCCGTCCTCGGTGCCGTTCACGACGTCGTCGTAGGCGGCCGGGTCGATCGGGAAGTCGGCGGAGTAGGTCCAGCCGCCGACGACCGCGAGGCCACCGTCGGTCATCCAGGCGCTGCCGAACGCGTCCTGGCCTTGGCCGCCGAAGTAGCTCGACCAGGTCCGGGTGGCCCCGTTGTTGGTCAGCAGCGTCGCGAACGCGTCCGTCACGCCACCGGCAAACTGCGTCTGCGGCGCGTCGAGCGTCACCGGGAAGCCGACGCCGGCGTCGCCGACCACCAGCACACCCAACGTGGACAGCGCCACCGCTCGCACCCGATCGGGTCCCGAGCCACCGAGGAACGTCGAGTAGAGCAGCGACTGGCCGTTCGCGGCGAGTCGCATCACGACACCCTCGGTCTCGCCGCCGAACGCATTCTGCACGGCGTTCGGCGTCAGCGGGAAGTTGCTCGAGGCGGTGAAGCCACCGAGCCACACGGTGCCGTCGGCGGCGCCGCGCACGGACAGCAGCGCGTCGTCCAGCAGACCGCCGGCGTAGGTCACGAACGAGGCGCTGGCGCCGTTCGGCGACAAGCGCGCGGCCATGCCGTCGTAGGCGCCGGTGATCGACGGACGGAACGCACCGAAGGTCACCGGCAGGTCGTTGCTGAGCGTCCAACCCGCGACCAGCCAGTCGCCGGTCGTCGGGTCGCGATCGACGGCGAGCAGCTGCTCGCTGATCGAGCCGCCGAGGAACGTCGAGAACGACACGCTCTGGCCGTTCGCCGACAGGCGCGTGACGAAGCCGTCGGACGTGATCCCGGCGAAGCCGGCCAGCGCCGGCTGGAACGCGCCCGGGGTCGACGGGAAGTTCGGTGACGCGGTCCAGCCGACGACCACCGGATTGCCGGCGGCGTCGACGCGCACGGCTTCGGCGACGTCGTCGAAGAAGCCGCCCAGGTAGGTCGAGAAGCCGAGCGCACTGCCGTTGGCGTCGAGCCGCGCCGCGAAGCCGTCGCCGATCGCCAGGAACGGGCCGGCACCGCCGTAGCTCGTCTGCAGCGCACCCGCAGTGGTCGGGAAGTTCGTCGACGTGGTGAAGCCGACGACGATCGGCGAGTTGCCGGCACCGAGGTCGAGGCCGCGGATCTCCTCGCTGGCGCTGCCGCCGAGGTAGGTCGCGAACTGCAGCGCCTGGCCGTCGTCGCTCAGCCGCGCGACGAAGCCATCGGCGCCGCCGGTCGTGCGGTAGGCCCCGACCGTGGTCGGGAAGTCGAGCGAACCGGCCCAGCCGGCGACGTAGACGCCGTTGCCCGGCACCCAGCGCATCGCGTTGACGCGATCGGTCTGGCCACCGCCGAGGAACGTGCCCCAGACGACCCCGGGATCGACGACCGCGGCGAGCGCCGGGTCGATGGCGTCGGCGACGAAGCCGTAGGTGTGTTCGTCGAGCAACCGGAACTGCACGCGCAGCGGCCGCGGCCCGTCCGGCGTCTCCTGCCACGCGATCGGCGCCTGCTGCACCAGTTCGACCACGCCGTCGTCGGTCGCCACCGTCGCACACAAGCGGCCCTCGGCATCGATGGCGAGACGCTCGACGCCTTCGCAACGCGCGGCGAAGCGCGCGAGATCGGCGCCCGGCGCCAGCAGCAGGTCGTATTCGAACGGGCCATTGCCTGCCGACAGCGAGCCGCCGCTCGGCAGCGAACGGAAGCGCACGTCGATGCCGGGCTGCACGTGCTGCAGGCGCACGGCGCGGCACGCCGGCACGCCCTGGCGCCAGCGCTGCGGCTCGCCGACGAAGAAGTTGTACTGCGTCGCCAGCGGCTGCTCGGCGACGGCGCCGCTGGTCAGGGCCGCGAGGAAGCGGGTGCGGACGACGGCGCCGCCCTGCGTGCGCAAGCGGGCGCCGGCGCCGATCGCATCGGTGGCCGCCGCGCGCCAGCGTTCGTAGCGCAGCGTGAACCCGTCGTCGTGCAGCCAGGCGGCGGTGTCGCCGACGGCGGCGAAACGCACGCCGTCGTCCCACTGTCCGACATTGGCGACGAACTGCAGTTCGCGCACGGCCGCCAGATCCGGTTGGGCAGGATCGTTCGTGGGCGCGACGTCGCCGCGGAACGTCGACGCAGGACGATCGGCCCCGACGTGGCCGAGGAACGTGGCACCGAGCAGCAGGGCCGAACTGGCGAACAGGAGCGGGAGCGTGCGCATCGCGGGCCGGGGAGCATACCCGGCGCCGACGGCCCGGTGCGATCGGCGGGCCCCCGTCGCAAGGCGCCGGCGGCCGCCGCGGCGCTACTCGTCGCGGTCGGTCAGCGACGCGGCGTTGCCACCGGCGATGCCGAGGGCGCGCAGCACGTTGCGCTCGAGGCGCCGTTCGAGACGACGCAGGGCGCGCTGGTCGGCGGTGTCGAGCACGATCGAGCCACCGGCGACCGAGCCGTGGCCACCGCACGACCCCTGCTCGCCTTCCATGCCGGCCCGCAGCAACGACCAGGCGTCCATGCCGATCTCGGTGCGGACCGACACGTAGTAGCTCTGGCCGACGAGCCCGCCACAGAACACGGAGCGCACGCCCTCCATGCGCAGCAGCAGGTCGGCGACCTCGGCGACCATCTCGGCGCTGGTGGCGCGGCCGAGCGAACACAGCGTCAGGCCGTCGTAGAGGCGGACCTTCTGCAGCGCGTCCTTCAGCGCCTGGAAGTAGGCGACCGGCAGCCGCGGGTTGGTGATCGCCGCCAGCTTCTGGCGGTCGATGCGCGGCGACAGGAACTCGAACGCGCGCAGGTCCAGTTCGCTGACGTTGCGCGACAGGTCGGCGGTGTCGGTGCGGATGCCGTAGGCGAGCGCGGTCGCGGCCTGGGCACTCGGCACCAGGTTGGCCTCGAGCAGCAGGTTGGCGACGATCGAACTGGTGGCGCCGATGTCGGGGCGCACGTCGAAGTAGGCGACGTCGTCCGGTCCGCACTTGGCGTCGGCGCAGACATGGTGGTCGATGACGATGTCGACCTGGATGCCGGCGGGGATCGGCGTGTGGCCGAAGCCGGGCTGGGTGTCGACCAGGGCGAAGCAGTCGAAGTCGGTGATCTTGGTCTGGTCGAGCCGGTCCATCTGCATGCCGAGCTCGCGGACCATCGCCTGGTTCTCCGCGCGCAGGATCTTGCCGGAGATGGCGAGGCGGCTGTCGATGCCCGCCGCCAACCGCGCGAACTCCTGCAGGCCGAGCGCGCCGCCGAGCGAGTCCGGGTCGGGGTTCTTGTGCGTCATGACCAACAGCCGCTTGCGACTGCGGAGCAGGTCGCGGAGGCGCTGGGCCGGCGACCCGCTGGACGGTCGGATCGCAGGCGTAGGTCGGGTCGTGGGGTTCATGCGGGTCGGCTCCCCGGGCCGGTTCTGCACCAGATCGGGAAGCAGGTTCGGGAGGGACTGTCGGGGGACTCTACGCCAAGGCATCGACCAGGAGGTCGAGGTCCCTGCATCAGAGGCCGAACTTGTCCAGGCAGGAACGCATCCCCGGCAGTTCACTCGCTGGAACGGAAACGTCCAGCTCGAGCACGACCGGGAGCGGCGCCCCGCTGTTCGGTACATAGGTCCCGAGCATGCCGTAGTCCACCCCGCCCGCCCCCGGCGGCAGGTAGAGACCGTCCGGGGATGCATCGCCCAAACTCATGCCACGGCATCGGTTACCGAAGACCTCGAGCCACTCGCCGGCGGGCTCCGCGAGCACCTGCTGGCGCCTCGCACAGATCGCCGCGTCGTGCCAGTAGCCGAGCTTCTTGCTGGCCAGGTCCTCGCAGATGTCGCGCATCGCGGCCACGTCCAGCACCCCGCGCAAGCTGCGGCTCTGGGTCAGGCAGAACTGGATGTCCGGGTAGTCGCGAATGCGGTCGAACAGTTCGCGGCAGACCCGGTCGACGGTCGCGTTGCGCCCCACCTTGCGACGCGCCAGCAGCGCATCGACCGCTTCCTTGGACCAGCGCACCTGGGGATCGCCGAGGTCCTCGGCCGCGATCTCGCCGACCATGGGCACGACGCCGACGTCGAGCACGACCAGCGGGTTGCCGATCGTGCGCGCCATCACCACGGCGTCGTGCACCGCGCGCCGGGCGAGCTGCCGTTCGCCGTCCCGACCCGATGCGAAGCCCGCAGTCGCCGAGTGCTCGGCCAGCGGATCGGCGGCGCGGGTGGCCGCGAACTCGAACGGCAGATCGGCGGCAGCCGCGCTCAGGGCGCCGACGTCGAGGGCGCGGGGTCCGGGCGCCAAGGCGAGGCCGGCGAACCTGGCCTCGAGCACGGAGACCAACAACCGCTTGGGATCGCTGGGCCCGTGCACGCTCGCCCAAGCCGACCCTAGGAATCTCTGCACATGCATGTTGGTGCTTTTCCAGACCGGTGCAGCGAGTAGCCTGCGCCGGTCAGGCCCACCTTAGCGGAGTCCCATCCATGCGCCTACGCCTCGTTGTTCCCATCCTGGCCTTGTCGGCCCTCGCCACCGGCTGTCGCACCCAGGAAGAGCGGGCGCAACTGCAGAACTCGGTGACGCGCCTCGAGGAGCGGCTCTCGAAGATGGACGAGTACCTGAAGTCGCTGCAGCGCGGCCAGAGCGAGCAGAAGCAGCAACAGGCGCAGGCGGCGGAGACGCAGGCGCAGGAGGCGCAGCGGCTGAAGCAGCGCGCCGAGGAACTCGAGCGCCGCATCGCCGCCCAGCAGGCCGAGCAGAAGGAACTCGAGCAGCGCATGGCCGAAGCCAGGCTGAAGCTCGAGCAGAAGCTCGACGAGACCACGGCCAAGGCCAAGCGGGCCGCCGACGAAGCGACGGCGATGGAGAAGAACCTGCGCGCGGCGCAGCAGGAGCGCGAGCAGGCGCGCCGCGAGTTCGAGCAGCGCCTCGCCGCCGAGCAGCGCCGCATGGACGAAGCGATCGCCCAGGAGCGCAAGGCGATGGAACGCCAGCTGCTGACGCAGTTGCAGGCGAAGGACAAGGAGAAGGTCGCAGCCGAAGCCGCCAGCAAGACGAGCGAGGAGGCGCAGAAGAAGATGCGCCAGCTGCTCGAGAACCAGGAGCGCAAGGCCAACGACCTGCTGCGGGCCGCGGAGGCGCAGCGCGAGGCCGTCGCCAAGGAAGTCGCCTCGCTGCAGCGCGAACTCGACGCGGCGCGCCGCGAGGGCCAGCGCGAAGCCGACGGCCGGCAGCAGGCGATCCAGCAGCTCGGCGAGGAGCGCCGCGCGATCGAACGCCTGCGTGAAGCCGTGCAGCAGGACCTCGAACGCGCGCGACAGGACGAAGGCCAGGCGCGCAACCGCGAACGCCGCGAGCTGAACGCCGCGGCCGACCAGCTGCGCCGCGAGAACGAAGCCTTGCAAGTGCAGGTGCAGCGCCTGCAGCGGCAACTCGAGCGGGCCCAGGCGGCGATGGTGGCCGCACCGGTCGCGCCGGCGACGGCGCCGCATGCGCCCGCCCCGGCGCCGGCCGCACCCGCGGCCCCCGGCTCGATCGTCGTCAACAACGGCGAGGGCGAGGTGCACTTCCACTTCCACGGCGGCACGCCGCCGGCTGTGGTGCAGCCGCCGGCCGCGGCGCCGCGCCCGCTGGCGCCGGCGACGATCCCGCCCGCCGAGCCCGAACCCGCTGCGGTCGACACCGCACCGGCGCGCAAGCAGGGCAACGAGGCGGCGCCGCAGCCGCCGCGCGCGCGCATCCGCCAGCCGCGCAACAACGGCGGCCCGGCCGGCCCGAACTCGGGTGGTCCGACGGGCCCGGGCAGCGGCGGCCCGAGCGGCCCGACGACCGGTGGTCCTGCGGGCGGCGGCGAAGCGCCGGAGCGGCGCATCAACGACGAGGCAGGCGAATCGACGGTCGACGGCCTGCTGCCGATCCTGCGGAACCTGTTCTGATCGTTCGGACCGGGGACGCCGGTGGCGCGAACGCGCCATCGCCCCCGCCCGCGCCGCGCCATCCGCCGACGGCGCTCCGGCTCACGCGTCGAACGGCGCGATCAGTTCCTGCAGCCGCTGCAGTGCGCGCATGTGCAGCGACCGCACGGTGACTTCCTTGGTGTAGCCGAGCAGCGGCATGATCTCGGCGAAGCTCTTGCCCTGGAACAGGCGCAGTTCGAGCACGCGCTTGTGCTTGTCGCTGAGTTCGCACAGCGCCTTCTCGACCGACTCGCGCAGCTCGCCGAAGCGCACCAGCATGCTCTGCCGCGGCGTGCGCTCGTCGGCGAAGTGCTCGCGGCCGCCGCTCTCGTCGAAGTCGCCGAGGTGCTTGGTGCGCCCACCGCCGCGCTTCTTGGCGCGCGTGCGGCGCCAGTAGTCGTTCAGCTTGCGGTTGGCGATCATCCGCACCCAGCCGGAGAACGACGCGCCCGGCTCGACCTTGAACTCGGCGATGTCGCGGAACACCTGCAGCAGCACTTCCTGCGTCAGGTCGTCGAGGCTGCGTTCGACCGGCAGGTTCTGGCCATGCGTCGCCTCCGCCGTCCAGCGCACCACCTTGTCGTGAAGGTTGGACCAAGACAGGTCCGCGTCGTCCGACGACTGCACGTTCTGCACGTGGCGCAAGGTGCTCGACAGCGGGTCGGACTCCCCGGGTGGCTTCGGCGTCGACATGGCGGCGCACTCTAACGGACCGATGCACCTCCGCCGAAGTCCCGCTTCCTCTGGTCGCGATCGTCGCTAGGTTGCGCTGCCATGGGCGACCTCCCGCGGATCGGCATCGTCGACATGGGCTCGAACGCGATCCGCTTCCTCGTCGCCGAGGCGAACCAGGGCGCGATCGGCATCCTCGAGAGCCACCGCCTGCCGGTGCGCCTCGGCCGCGACGTGTTCCACACCGGCCAGATCCCCGAGGCGACGCTGGCCGACGTCGTCGACGCGTTCCGCCGCTTCCGCGCCACCTGCGATCGCCACGGCGTGCGCCACGTGCGCGCGATCGCGACCTCGGCGATGCGCGACGCCCGCAACCGCGACCTGCTGGTCGACCGCGTGCGCGCCGCCGCCGACATCGAGATCGAGGTCATCTCGGGCACGCAGGAGGCCTACCTGCTGAAGCTCGGCGTCGAGAGCAAGGTCGACCTGAGCACCGGCCGCTCGCTGCTCGTCGACGTCGGCGGCGGCTCGGTCGAAGTCGTGCTGGTCGAGAAGGGCCAGGTCACCAGCGCCGACTCGTACCGCCTCGGCGCCTTGCGCATGCTCGAGTCGTTGCGCGACGCCGAGGCCAACGGCGAGAACTTCGTCGACCTGCTGCACAAGCACCTGAAGAGCCTCGAGCACCGCATCGCCGATCGCTTCGAAGCGCTGCGCATCGATCGCTACGTCGCCTGTGGCGGCAACATCGACAGCCTCGCCGACCTCGTCGGTGCGCGCTCGAGCCTGCGCCGCACCGCAGGTGTCGACACCTGCTCGCTCGCGGAGATACAGCGCGAAGTCGACGAACTGGCGAAGATGTCGCTGGCCGATCGCATGGAGAAGCGGGGGCTGAAGGCCGATCGCGCCGACACCATCGTGCCGGCCGGCATCGTCTACCTGCACCTCGGCGAGCTCGCCGGCGTCACCGACGTGCTGGTGCCGCGCGTCGGCATCAAGGACGGCCTGCTGACCGAGGTCGTGCAGGGCCACTTCGACACGTTCGCCGCCGAGGACCACGTCGACGTCGTGCTGTCGTCGTGCCGCGCGATGTGCCGCCGCTTCCATGCCGAGCGCGAGCACGCCGAGACGGTGCTGACGCTGGCGCGGCAGCTGTTCGACCAGACCAAGGAACTGCACGGCCTCGGCGGCCGCGCCCGCGTGCTGCTCGAGGCCGCGGCCCTGCTGCACGACGTCGGCGTCGCGGTGAACAACGACGGCCACCACAAGCACTCGCAGTACCTGATCCAGTCGAGCGAGCTGGTCGGCCTGTCCGACGAGGAACGCCACCTCGTCGGCCTGCTGGCGCGCTACCACCGCAAGGCGCCGCCGACGCGCGACCACGAGGAGTACATGGCGCTGCGCCGCCGCGAGCGCACGCTGGTCGAACGGCTCGCCGCGCTGCTCCGCCTCGCCGACGCGCTCGACCGCCAACACGCCAACGTCGTCCGCGGCGTCAGCGTGAAGATCCGTGAAGACAGCGTGGAGCTTCGGCCAATGCTGGCCGGCGATCCCGGCACGCGCTTGACGCTCGAGGCCAAGGCCGTGGAAGAGAAGGGCGCCCTGTTCTGGCAGCTGTTCGGCCGCCAGGTCCGCCTGGCGATGCCCTGAGCCGGTCGCAGCCCCCGTCCCACCACGACGGCGAACGGTCCTGGCATGCTGGCGACACCCGCCAGCGCCCCCTGCTGCGCCCCGCCCATGAACGACCCCGTCGAGACCGAGTTCAAGTTGCGCGCCACCGGCCCGCTGGAAGTCGCCGCCGTCGACGCGAGCCTGCGCGCGATCGCCAGCGTGCGTGCGAGTTCCAGCCGCCGCCACGTCGACACCTACCTCGACGACGAGCGCGGTTCGCTGCGGGCCGCCGGCATCGGCCTGCGGCTGCGGCGCAGCGACGACGGCGCGGTGCTGTGTTGCAAGGGCCGCGCGCGCGTCGTCGACGGCCGCTTCGAACGCAGCGAGCTGGAGCTTCCTTGGCCGCACGCGCACCTGCCGCAGCGCGCAGCCGAACTGCCCCCCGAACTCGCCGACCGCGTCGAGCCGTTCACGCGCCTGCGCCCGCTGCAGCCGTTCCTCGAACTCGCGACCTGGCGCGATGCGCGCATCGTCACCCACGCCGGGCACGACGTCTGCGAACTGGTCGTCGACCAGGTGACCGCGAGCGCCGACGGCCGCAGCGCCGCGTTCGCCGAGGTCGAGCTGGAAGTGCTCGACGACCTCGCCACCACCGAGCAGCTGGCGACGGCGCTGCGGCAGCACCTGCCGCTGCAACCGGCCGAACAGGACAAGCCGACGCACGCCGCGGGCCTGCTGGGGCTGCTGCCACCGCCGGCGGTGGCTGCGGCGCCGTGGACCGGCGCCACCCCGCTCGGCGAAGCGCTGCGCGGCATCGTCAAGGCCCACGGCGCGTCGCTGCTCGCCGCCGAGGCCGCCGTGCGCGGCGGCGACGGCGCCACGGCGCTGCACACGCTGCGCGTGGCGCTGCGGCGCCTGCGCAGCCTCGTGCGCAGCTGCCGCGACGCCTGGCCCGCCGAACGCGCCGAGCGCGCGCTGCAGTGCCTCGCCGAGCTCGGGCGCACGTGCGGCAGCTGCCGCGACCACGACGTCATGCTCGAACTCGTCGGCGACGGCCTCGCGCGCCTGCCGTCGGCGCTGCGCCAAGGCGGCGACGCCGCGCTGCAGCAACTGCGCGTGCAGCGCGACGCGGCTGCGGCGACGCTGCAGCGCCAACTGCGCACGGCCGAACACCTGCAGCAGCTCGACGCCTTGTTCGCCGACCTGGACGCGATCGGCCACGACGCGACCGGCCCCGACGGCGCCGCGGCGAACGCGCCGCTCGCCACCGCCCTGCCACACCACTTCGCGCCGGCGATCGCCCGCGTGCGCAAGCTGGTCGAGAAGCTGCCGGCCGAGCTGCCGCTCCTGACCGTGCACGAGCTGCGCCTGGCCGTGAAGCGGCTGCGCTACCTCGCCGAGGAGTTCGCCGAACTGCCGGGCCACGACTACGCGCGTTCGCTCGCGGCGCTGACGACGCTGCAGCAGGCGCTCGGCGGCGTGTGCGACGCCGAAGCCGCGGCGGAGCGGCTCGCGCACACGGCGACGACCGTGGGGGACGCGGCGCAGGCGGCGGTGTTCGGAGCACTCGCGATGTGGCAGCACCACCGCGCTGGCCGCGCCCGCAACGCCGCCGGCAAGGCGCTGGCCAAGGTCGACCGCAAGAAGGTGTGGCGGCGCTTCCCGGCCGCCGAAGTCGACACGCCATCCTGACATGGCGGTGCAAAAGTGGCATCACCACGACGGCAGGTCCAACCGTCCGTGAGGATGCCGAATCTTGTTTCTAATGTAGTTACGACAGCTTGGCCAACTTGGCATGGATGGCACGGCCGTTGCCTCTAACGGTCCGTCCTGAGCAACCATCCAAGGAGCCAAGCCATGCAGAAGACCAACCAGACCGCCACCCTGCCGCAGCCGCGCGACCCGTTCCAGACCCTGTTCGGCCGCCTGTTCGGCGACTCGCTCGCCGAGTTCTACGGCCAGCCCGAGGGCGGCACGCCGCGCACGAACATCGCCGAGACCGACGCCGGCTACGAGCTGTCGTTCGAGCTGCCGGGCCTCGAGGAGAAGGACATCCACGTCGACTTCCACGACAAGACGCTGACGGTGACCGCCGAGCGCAAGGACCAGCGCGAGGAGACCGGCAAGCGCTGGCACCGAGTCGAGCACCGCTACGGCCAGTTCACGCGCACGATCACGCTGCCGAACGACGCCGCGCAGAGCGGCATCGAGGCGATCTACAAGCAGGGCGTGCTGACGATCCTGGTGCCGAAGGCGCCGGAATCGCGGCCGACCAAGATCCAGGTCCGCGGCGCGTGAACGGATCGCCGGGCGCGCCCAGCGCCCGATGACGCGGTCCGCCGCGGGCCGTAGGCTCGCGCCGTGATCACCCTGGTGCAGCGTGTGCGGCAGGCCCGCGTGCTGGTCGACGGCGAAGCGGTCGGCGCGATCGAGCGCGGGCTGCTGCTGTTCGTCGGCGTCGAGCACGGCGACACCGAAGCCGACGCCGACACCACCGCGAAGAAGGTGCAGGGCCTGCGCATCTTCCCGGGCCGCACCCCGACCGACCTCGCCGTCGGCGACATCGGCGGCAGCTGCCTCGTGGTCAGCCAGTTCACGCTGGCCGCCGAACTGCGCCACGGCAACCGCCCCGACTTCACCGCCGCCGCCCCACCGGCCCTCGCCGACGCGCTCTACCAGCGCGTCGTCGCCCAGCTGACCGCGGCCGGCCTGCCGGTCGCCACCGGCCGCTTCGCCGCATCGATGCAGGTCGAACTGCAGAACGAAGGCCCGTTCTCGCTGGTGCTGACCGTGCGCAGCGGCAAGGTCGTGCCGCGGACCGCCTCCGACGGCGCGTGATCCGAGGCCCCGGCCGGCCCGGACGCCGCGCTTCCGCCGAACGCAACCGGGATGCATGATGGCCGCGGCCGATGCACGTCCTCTTCCTCGCCCCGGACACCCACGTCTACAACCACGGCTTCCTGCGCGCCCTGAAGGCGCTCGGGTGCAAGGTGTCGGCGATCGGCATGACCGCCAGCGAACGCGTGTCGGCGGCGGCGCGCCACCACCTCGACGCCTACCGCGGCTGCGACCGCCTGCTCGAGGTCGAGGAACTGAAGAAGGTGGCGAAGGAGCTGGCGACGCCTGCCTTCGACCGCATCGAGACGATCGACGAGCCGCTGGTCGAACCGGCGGCGGCGCTGCGCGAGCACTTCGGTGTGCCCGGCCTGCCGCTGCGCACCGCCAAGCTGTGCCGCGACAAGGTGGCGATGAAGGACTTCCTGCGCCGCCACGACATCCCGTGCGCGCAGTCGACGTCGGCGACCAGCAGCGCCGACGCGATCGCATTCGCCGAACGCTGGGGCTACCCGCTGATCGTCAAGCCGATCGCCGGCTTCGGCTCGCTGAGCACGTTCCGCTGCGCCGACCGCAAGCAGCTCGACGACGCCATCGGGAAGCTGAAGCCCGCCGCGAACCATCCGATCGCGATCGAGGAGTTCATCGAGGGCCACGAGGGATTCTTCGACACCATGTGCGACGCCGCCGGCGTGCGGCACGAGTTCGCGTCGCACTACTTCCCGGGCTGCCTCGAGGCGAACACGCAGCGCTGGATCTCGCCGCAGATCGCGGTGACCAACCGCATCGAGCAGGGCGGCTACGACGAGCTGCGGGCGATGAACCGCCGCGTCGTCGACGCGCTCGGCATCCGCAACGCGGCCACGCACATGGAGTGGTTCTTCGGGCCGAAGGGCCTGAAGTTCAGCGAGATCGGCGCTCGCCCCGCCGGCGAGAAGATCTGGGACATGTACGGCGTCGGCAACGAGTTCGACGTCTACCGCGAGTGGGCGCTGGCGATCCTCGGCCGCCCCGGCGAGCAGCGCCCGAGCCGCCGCTACGCGACCGGCTCGATCCAGATCCGGCCGAGCAAGGACGGCCGCTACCAGGGCCACCGCGGCCTGCAGGAAGCGTTCGAACGCTGCGGCGCCTTCGTCTACGAGTCGTCGGTGCCGACGCCGGGCACGCTGACCAAATCGCTCGATCGGGGCTGGCTGGTCAACACCTGGTTCCGGCTGAAGCACCCGGACTACGACCAGCTGCGCGAGCTGATGACGTTCCTCGGCGAGACGGTCAAGGCCGACGCGGTGTGAGCCGGCGGCGCCCGGCGCGCCTCACTCGAGCCCGAGGTCGTCCATGTCCTCTTCCTCGAAGCCGAGGTAGTGGCCGAGCTCGTGGTAGAGCGTGATGCGGATCTGCTCGATCAGGTCGGCGCGATCCTTGGCGGCGCGCTCGAGGTTGCGCTGGAACAGGTAGATCGTGTTCGGCCGCACCTGCGGCAGGTCGAACTCGCTGGTCTCCGGCAGCGGCACGCCGTCGAACAGGCCCAGCATGTCGGGCGCCAGGTGCTCGTTGTCCGGCCCCTTAGCCAGCTTCGCGTCCGGCACGTCCTGGATCACCACCGGCACGCGGTCGAAGCACTGGCGGAACTGCCGCGGCAGCTTCTTCATCGCCTTGCGCACCTCGCGGTCGAACTCGTCGCGCGTCATGCGCACCGGCGGCGGATACTTGTCGGGTGCAGCGGCGGCGGCGCGCAGGAAGTAGGGCTCGGCCTCGTCGTAGCGCCCCTTCCGCTCGAGCAGCGCCGCATAGACGACGTCGGCGTCGACGACCGCATCCGGCAGGTCGCGCGCAGCCTGGGCCGCGACCTCGGCTTCGTCGAAGCGCCACTGCAGGAACAGGCTCATCGCCAGGCTGTAGCGCGTCGACGGACAGTCGGGGTCCTTCTGCAGCACCTGGCGGAACTGCTGCTCGGCGTCGGCGGCGCGGCCGAGGCCGAGGTAGGCGTCGCCGAGCAGGAACGTCAGGTCGAGCGGGTTGCCTTGCCCGCTGGCCCGCGCCGCTTCGATCGCCTCGAGCGCTTCCTCGAGGCGGTCCTCGTCGAGCATCGCCTCGATGCTCTGCACGACCGGGTCGCGACCGACCTGGCCGTCGGTGTCCGGGGGCACGATGCCTGCAGGTTCCAAGTCCATCGCCGAGTAGCCTAGCGAACTGCGCCGATCGGCGTACTTGCTCGCATCCGTGTTCGGCCGATGGTGGCCCCACGGAGCGGGACCTTCCCCAGCCTGCGAATGCCATGATCCAGATCCGCCGCATCGTCTGTCCGATCGACTTCTCGCCGACGGCCCAGCACGCGCTCGACTACGCCGCCGAGCTGGCCCGTTCGACCAACGCCGAACTCGTGCTGCTGCACGTGGTCCCCGACTTCGACTACCCGATCCGCGGGCTCGGCATGGCGCAGGCGTTCCCGCACCTGCGCACCGAGATGCACACGCGCGCCAAGGAGCAGCTGACCGCCGTGCAGCAGAAGCTGAAGAATGTCAAGTCGACGCTGGAGCTGCGCGACGGCGTCGCGCACGACGCGATCCTCGACTGCGCGAAGGCGGTGAAGGCCGACATGATCGTCATGGGCACGCACGGCCACACCGGCCTCAAGCATGCGCTGCTCGGCAGCTCGGCCGAGCGCGTCGTCCGCTTGTCACCGTGCCCGGTGCTCACCGTGCGTTCGCCGAGCTGATCGTTCGTTCGCGCGGCAGGCAGCGCGTCGCCGCCCGCCTGCCGCGAGCGTCACTCGACTTCGAGGCCGACCAGGATCTTCTGCACGTCGAGCGCGCGCGGCGCCTCGAGGATGCGGGCGGCGATGCGGCGACATTCTTCGATCGAGTAGCGCGCCAGCACCTTGCCGACGCCGCGCAGGCGCACCGGCGCCAGCGAGAAGCTGCGGTAGCCGACGCCGAGGTAGAACGGCACCCGCACCGGATCGGCCGCGCTCTCGCCGAACAGCACCAGCGGCTTCTGCTTGCGTTCGGCGTCCTTCGCCATGCGCGCCAGCAGCTCGAACAGGGCCGGGTGCATCATCTCGTGGTACTCGCGCACCGCGGCGTTGTCGCGGTCGGCGGCGAGCAGGTGCGCCTGCAGGTCGTCGACGGCGACGACGGCGAAGTCGCTCTCGTGCAGCAACGCCGGCAACTGCATCGCCGCCGCCGGCACCTCGATCATCGGCGCCAGCATCACGTCGGCGGCACACGGCACACCGGCCTTCTTCAGCGCGACGCGTTCCTCGATCAGGGCCGCCTTCACGCGCTGCAGATCGGTCAGGGCGGTGACGAACGGCACCAGCACGGAGATCTCGCCGGCACCGACCGCCGCGCGCAGGATCGCGCGCAGCTGCAGCCGCAGCACGTCGCGATTGGCGAGCAGTCCGCGCACACCGCGCAGGCCCATCGCCGGATTGCGTTCCTGCAAGCGCTGCTCGCCGTGCGCCTGCGCCGCCACGTCGAGCAGGCGGAAGGCCAGCGGCCGGCCTGCCTGCGCCTCGACCACCTTGCGGTAGGCGGCGATCAGCAGGTCCTCCGACGGCCGCATCTTCTCGGCCAGGAACTGCAGCTCGGTGCGGAACACCCCGATGCCTTCCATGCCGAACGTGCGCACCAGCTCGGCCTCGCCCGCACTGCCGCACGAGCCCAGCAGCCGCACCGGCGTGCCGTCGCGCGTCTGCGCCTGCTCCGCCGCCGGCGCCGCGTTGTCGTGGCGGCTCTGCTTCCAGCGCTGCACCGCCGCCGTCGCCTCGGCGAGTTCGCGGTCGTCGGGGCGCGTCAGCAGTTCGCCGGCGGTCGCGTCGAGCACCACCGGATCGCCGTCGCGCAGCAGCTTCGGCAGGTCGCGGATGCCGGTGACGGTCGGGATGCCCATGCTGCGCGCCAGGATCGCCGCGTGCGAACTCATGCCGCCTTCCTCGGCGACGATGCCCTCGACCGTCCGGTTGTCGAGGTCGAACATGTCCGCCGTCGTCAGCCGGCGCGCCGCCAGGATGTAGGGACCGGTCGGCTTCGCCGCGCCGCGCACGGCGCCGCCCTCGAGGTTGCGCAGGAGGCGCGTGGCGACGTCGCGCAGGTCGCTGGCCCGCCGCCGCAGCAGGTCGCTCTCGACCAGCTGGAAGATGCGGTCGTACTTGGCGAACACCTGCTGCACCGCGTCGCGCACCGGCAGGCGTTCCTTGATCACCTGCGATTCGATCTCGGTGACGAACATCGCGTCGGCGAGGTAGGCGATGTGGGCGTCGAAGATGCGCAGCTCGGCCTCGCCGAGCGTCTCCGCCTGCCGCTGCTTGATGTCCTCGACCTGCGCCCGGCTCTTCTGCAGGGCTTCGCGCAGGCGGTTGAGTTCGGCCTCGACCTCGTCGGCGGCCAGCCGCCGGCCGGCGCCCAGCTCGTCGAACCCACGCAGGAAGATCGGCCCGACGGCGACGCCGGGCGAGACGCTCTCACCTCGGACGCGGGTCATCGGCCCACTCCCGCCGGAAGGGCCAGGGTCGGGGCGAGGGCAGGTGCACGGTGCAGGGAATCGGAGATCATCGGAAAAAGCCGGAACGCCTCACTGCGGGGCCGCTTCCGGAACCGCCGACGGCACCGAAACGAGCCCCGCGAGCCACCAGATCGCGGCGGGCCGAGAGGGAACAGAAGGTAGCGCCACCGCCGGGGCTCGGGTAGACATTCGGACCCGAGCTGGGCGCAGCAGGCGCTTGCCCGGTCGCACCCCCAATCCCCCAGTCGATGGCAATCCCCCAGTCGATGGGCATCCATCCCACCGCGATCATCGCCGACGGCGCCGAACTCGGCCCCGATGTCGAAGTCGGCCCTTACTGCACGGTGGGGCCGAACGTCCGCATCGGCGCTCGGACCAAACTCGTCGGCCACGTCGTGGTCGACGGCGACACCTGGATCGGCGAGGACTGCGAGCTCTATCCGTTCTGCGTGGTCGGCACGACGCCGCAGGACAAGAAGCTGAAGGCCGGTGTGCCGGTCGCCGGCAAGCTGCGTATCGGTTCGCACAACCGCATCCGCGAACACGTCACCATCCACGGCGGCACGCCGTTCGGCGGTGGCACGACCTCGATCGGCGATCACAACATGCTGCTGGTCGGCGCCCACATCGGCCACGACGCGACCGTCGGCAGCCACGTCGTCTTCACCAATGGCGCGATGGCGGCCGGGCACACGGTGATCGGCGACCGCGCCATCCTCGGCGCGATGGTCGGCATCCACCAGTTCGCGCGCGTCGGCAAGCTGGCGATGGTCGGTGCCGGCGCGATGGTTTCGCACGACGCACCGCCGTTCGCGATGGTCCAGGGCGACCGCGCGCGGCTGGTCGCGGTCAACCTGGTCGGCCTGCAGCGCAACGGCTTCACGGTCGAACAGAAGGCTCTCGTGAAGCGGGTCTTCCGCTTACTGTTCTGGCGTGCCGGAACCCTGCACCAACGCCTCGAGTTCGTGCGCAGCAGCGCCTTGCACCGCGACCCGATCTGCCGGGAGATCGTCGACTTCGTCGCCGCCAGCAAACGCGGCGTCTGCAGCCCGCGGTCCGGCCGCCGCGCCAGCGGCGAGAACGCCGGCGCCGACGTCGGCGGCGAGCAAGCCCAGATTTGAGCGTGCTCGCCGCGGCCTGAGCAGCCTGCTGGCCTGCGCGACCCTCTCCGCAGCAGCATTCGCGCAGGGCATCCTGCCGGCGACCTCGGTCCAGCAGCTGACCACCCCGGACGGCAGCCGCTTCGTGCTGTGCGCCGACGCCTCGGTGCCGCAGCTGCACTGGGTGGTCGCCAGCTGGGTCGACGGCAACGACGACCCGCCCGGCGTGCTCGGCCTCGCCCGCGTCGCCCTGGAACAGTCGATGCTCGGCACGTTCCGCACGGGCAGCCGCGACGCCGAGGCCGAACGCCAGGTGCTGGCCGAACTCGACGCCGCCTGGCAACAGCTGGCCACTCGCCCAGGCGACGCCGCGACCATCGCCCGCATCGAGCAGCTCGACCGGCGGGCCCGCGAACTCGCCGACCCGGAGTCGTTCCACCGCGTGCTGGCGGCGCTGCCGGCGCACGGCGCCGAGGTGCGCATCGACGACCCGATCGGCGCGTTCGTCGTCACCACGCTGCCGGCGGCGATCGCCGACGTCGGCGCCATGCTGGTCGAACGCCGCGAACAGAACGCCGTGCGCGAACTGCCGCGCGCGTGGCTCGCCGACGTCCTGCGGCGCGCGACCATGCCGCCCGACCCGCTGGCGCCGCTGCGCACCGAGCTGCTGACGCTGACGTTGCCGCTGCACCCGCTGACGCAGCAACCCGAGCAGAAGGCGCCGGCGGCGCCGCGGCGCGAAGCGGCGCTGGCCACCTGGGCCGCGACCCAGCATCCGACGCGCACCGTGCACGTGTTGCTCGGCGACTTCGACGCGGCGGCGGCGGCGAACGTGCTGCGCACCACGTTCGCGGCCACGCAGTTGCCGATGCCGCCGGCCCCACCGCCGCCGCGGCGCCTGCTGCAGGGCCAGCGCCGGTCGCAGGTGCCGGGCGCGTTGGTGCCGTCGCTGTTGCTGGCGTGGCCGGTGCCCGCCGACAGCGACCCGGGCACGCTCGAACTGGCGGCGCGCTGGCTCGCCGATGGCGACGGCAGCCGCATCGCCACCTGGCTGCAGCGCAACCAGCGGCCGCGCGCCAAGGTCGCGGTGCGAGTGCCGTGGCCGCCGCGGGCCGAAGGCCAGCCGCTGGTCGTCGTCGAAGTGGTCGAGCCGGACGGCAAGCCCGGGCTGCCGGAGGCCGTGCTGACGGCCTGCCGCGAAGCGCTCACCGGGGCTCCCGACGCCGGCGGCCTGCAGGCCCTGCAGCTGCGCCAGCAGCGGCAGTGGCGCGACCTCGCCGAGTCGCCGCGCCAACTGGCGGTCGCCATCGCCGAACGTTCGCTCGCCGAGCCGTCGTGGTCGCCCAGCGCGGCCGTTCGCCCCGCCGACCCCGCCGCGATCCGCGCCCTGCTGCAGCGCCTGACCGCGGGCCCGACCGCCCTCGTGGAGGGCCGCCCATGAACACCCCCGCCAACCGACTGCTGCTCGCGGCCGTCGCCGCCACCTGGCTCGCGGCCTGCGCGGGCAACCCGGGTGCGACGCCGGCCGTTGCCGGCGCGAACGACCCGAAACCGACGCCGAACGGCAGCTCCGGCGCCGCACCGCCGACGGTCGGCGCCGCCGCGCGCACCCCGCAGGAGGCGACGCTGTCGCTGCGCCTCGACAACGGCGTCGCCTTGCGCATCGGCCGCACCGCCGAGGGGCGCGACGCCCGCCTGCAGGTGGGCGTGCTCGCCGGTGCGCTGTCGCAGGCGCCGAGCCTCGCCGACCTCGCGACGCACGTGCTGGTCGACAGCGCCGACCCGGCGCAAGGCCGCGGCAGCCTGCGGCAGGCGATCGAACAGCTCGGCGGGTCGCTGCACGTGCACACCGGACCGCTGACGACGTGGATCGACGTGCGCGTGCCGGCCGATCAGTGGCGCACCGCGGCGCAGGCGCTGCGCACCGCGGTGACGCAGCCGCCGCAGTCGCGCAGCCAGGTCGACCGCATCCGGGAACTGCGCCTCGCCGCGTGCGCAGCCGCGGTCCGTCGCGATCCGGTGATGGCCACCGCCGAACAGCTGCTGCTCGGCGAACGCGATCCGGCCGATCACATGCACGGCCTGCAGGACCGCGACGCCAGCGAAGTGAGCCTGTTCGTCGGCCACTTCTTCCGGCCCGAGCGCGTGGTCTGGCTGCTGGAGACCGCGCGCCCACCGGAGGAGGTCGCCGCGACCTTCCGCCGCGGCGGCGCCGCGGATCTCAGCGGCTGGTCGCCGCCCGCGGCTCCCGGCACCCCCGCCGTGCTCGACCGCCGCTTCGACTCCGGCGTGTTCTGGGCGCCCGACGACGCCGAGGTCTGCGACGTGGCGATGGTGTTGCTGCTGCCGACGCTGCTCGCCAACTCCGCCCCGCTCTACGTGCTGCAGGACTGCCTGACGCTCGACGGCACCGGCGGCCGCTTCGAGCAGATGCAGCGCGAACGGGGCCCCGCCGACGTGCGGTGGCGCAGCTCGCTGGTGCAGGGCAGCGACGCCACGGCGCTGGTGCTGCGGGCGCGCTTGTCGCCGGCCGACGCGGCCACCGCGTGGCGCACGCTGCAGCTGTCCCGCCAGTCGCTGCGCGATGTCGCGCCGAACGCGTCCGAACTGCAGCTCGCCCGCCGCCGCGCCCCGCTGACCGCGCGCCTCGCGGTGCTCGACCCTGGCGCCCGCATGCGCACCGAGACGCGCCTGCAGACGATCGGCGAGAGCCTGGCCGACTTCGACGCCCGCCTCGTCTTCCTCGAACAGCACGACCTGCTGGCGCCTCCGGCCGCGGTCGAGGAGTTCCTGAAACTGCCGGTGGCGATGGTGGTCGCCGGCGGCAAGCCGCCCGCAGACCTCCCCGGCGTGCGCCGCCTGCAGCTGTTGCCGGCAGGACTTTCCGCCAACGGTCCTGGCGCGACGACGAACCCCGCGGACCAGCCGGCGCCGCGGCGCACGGCCGGCGCCGAGCCATGGCTCGCGCACGCCGTGGAAGTGGTCGGCGGCGCCGACAAGCTGCGCCGGTTCGACGGCTGGACCGCCGTGGCCCGCACCGAACACGCCGAGGCGCCGACGCTGCTCGACGAGACGACCTGTCGCCTCGGCGCCACGCTGCACCGCGAGCGCGAACTGCTCGGCCAGAAGATCGTCACCGACGTCGACGCCGATGCCGGCAACGAACGCCTCGGCAACGAGACGAAGCCGCTGCCACCCGGCGAGGTCGCCCAGCTGTGGCGCGAGGCGCGTCGCCATCCGCTGGCGCTGCTGGCAGCACACGCGCGCGGCGAACTGGCGTTCGAGGTCGTCGCCAAACGCACCGTCGGCGACCGCGACCACGTCGTGCTGCAGGCCAGCGGCGACCCGCAGCGCCTGCGCGTACACCTCGACGCCGAGTCGCACCTGGTGCGCCTGGTCGAGGTCTGGGACACGATGGCCGACGGCAGCGTCGTGCACCTCGAAGAAGCGTGGGACGACTACCGCGCGACCGGCGGCCTGCGCGCGCCGTTCCAGCGCACCTGCACGCAGGACGACGGCCGCAATCGCCTGCGCACGACGTTCGCGAAGTGGCAGCCGAGCTTCCGCCGGCCGTGAACGGGCGCGTCAGCGGCGCATCGCGCCGAGGCGCAGCACCATGCCGAGGTAGAACATGTGCTCGCCGCGCAGGTCCTGGTCGATGCGGATCGACGGCCGGTTCTCGTTGTCGAGGTACGAATACCACCCGTGCAGCGACAGCGGGTCGGCGAGGTGCAGGTAGAACTCGGCGCCGCCGCCGTAGAACAGGTTCTTGTTGGACGAGAACCCGTCGAGTTCGAGCGTGCGCGAGAACTGCGCCTGCGCGAACGGCGCCAGCGAGAACGACTGGCCGAGATCGAAGCGCAGGCGCACCTGCACGTCGCCCCACTGGTTGCCGAGCGGCCGCGAACCGTCGGTGTTCTGCAGGCGGTCCTTCTCGTCGTGCCAGCCGCCGCTGGCGAACACTTCCCAGCAGATCGTCTCGGTGGCCGGGATGTACCAGTCGAGACGGCCGCGCAGGCGCCACACCGCCGAGGGCAGCTCGGTGGTGAACGCGGCACTGCCGAACTCGCCCTTGCTGTCGTTCCACTCGCGCTCGCCGCACAGGCTCAGCACGTAGCCTTCGCGCACCGAGCCGCGGCGGCGGTCGAACTGCAGCGTCGACTGCTCGATGTACATCCGCAGGCCGTAGGCGCTGAAGTCGTTCGGCACGGTGAACTGCGCGGGCGAGGGCGTCAGCCCCGAGCGCTGGAACTCGTGCTTGCGGTAGTACGGCCCGAGCTCGATCAGGAGGCCCTGCTGCGCCTCCTTGCCGAAGCCGATGTAGCCCTCCCAGTCGCGGCCGTCGTAGAGGCCGTTCGGCACCAGCTGGTCGTCGTCGTTGTAGTAGGCGTCGCGGTAGAAGACCCACGGGCGCCCGCGGAACTCGAAGCGGGTGACGGTGTCGTCGCCGATCAGCTTGCCGTCCTGGAAGCCGGCGAAGAGACCGTCGCGGCCGGCGTAGGCCTCGAGCGTGCCGCGTCGCGAGCCGAACGACTCGTTGCGATACCAGACGCGGGCGTCCCAGCTGACGTCGCGGTCGAGGCCGGTGCTCTCTTCGCGGTCGTTGGGCTCGGTGCCGATCGCACCGGCCTCGAGCTGCAGGATCTTGGCGAAGGGCTGCGCCGACTTGCGCTGCTCGACCATGTCGGCGAACGACTGGGCGGCCAGCGAGGCTGTGGCGCACCCGAGGACGAGCACGCGGGGCAGGAGGTGGTTCATGCGGTTCTCGGCGTGACGAACGTTCACTTGGCCTCCTCGCGCTTCTTGTTGCGCTCGACGGCGGCGACGACCATCGGGTGGGCCATGTCGAGCACGAGTACCGAGTACGGGTGGTCCGCGTACTGGTTCTCGCGCTCCTCGATGCGGATGACGCCGCGGTTGCGCAGCTCGTTGATCAGGGCGCGGCGCTCGGGATGCACGAGGCCGCTGAAGTGCTGGCTCATCGCCCCCTTGAGGAACGGCGACAGCCATACCTCGGGGCTGCCGTGCCGCGCCTGCGCGCGCAGGATCAGGTCGATGCACTGCGCCAGCCGGCTGGCGAGCTCGTCGCCGCCGACACCGCCGTCGTCGCCAGTGCGCCACGTCACGGGGATGTGGCCGACGATCGCCGCCCGCGGGCGCGCCGGCCCCGGCTTCCCCTCGTCGGCCACCGCGTGGCCACCGCCATGGCCGTTGCCGTGGCTGCCGTTCCCGTTGGTGGCGTTGCCGTGGCTGGCGCTGCCGTGGCCGCCGGTGCCGTGGCCGTGGTTGCCGTCGCCATGGCCCGCCGGGACGGCGACCGCACCCGCGGCATCGACCACGGGCGCCGCGGCCGGGGCTGGTTCGGCAGCGCGGCGCGGCCCGCGCAGCTCCGGGCCGATCAGGTCGAGTGCGTTCCAGAAGCGCTCGGCGCCGACGCGCATGCGCAGGTCGCCGCTGGTGCTGTCGGGAATGGCGACGACGCGCAGTTCGCGGTTCTCCTCGAGCACCTGGCGCGCGATCGGGATGAAGTCGCGGTCGCCGCTGACGATGACGATCGCGTCGATGTCGGGGCGCCGGTAGAGCACGCGGCAGACGTCGCAGGCGAGCTGCACGTCGGCCGAGTTCTTGCCCGCGTGCCCGGTCAGCACGTACTGCGGGTCGAAGCCCATCAGCGCCAGGTCGTGCGCGACCTCCATGCCCGGGTAGGTGTCGAACGCCGCGTAGGAGCGGCCGAGCACCATCGGCGCCTTGTCGCCGTGCAGGCGTCCCTTCAGGTGCTCGAGGATCGACAAGCACAGGTCGCGGATGCGCTGGCCGGTGAGTTCCTCGCGGTTCTTCAGCGACAGGAACAGGTTCTCGAAATCGACGAAGACGGCGGCGTGCATGCTGCGAGCTCGGTCAGGGGGTCGGAACGGCGCAGAGCGCGCGCCAGCGCATGCTCACGTGGCGCACAGGCTGCCGGGGTCGAACATCACGAGTCGACTGGTTCAGGCAGGCGGCAGCGACTCGTGCACGGCGTTCGGCGGCACGACGGCGGCGTCGAGCCCAGGGGCCTGCGGCAGCTGCACCGCCGGCAGGGACTGGCCGTTGCCGTCGCTGGTGCCGAACACCGCGTCGTCGTCGGCCAGGTAGGTGTAGGCGGCCAGGCCTTCCTCGTAGCGGCGCATCAGCAGCGCCGACTCGCGCATGTTGACCTTGCCGGTGCGCACGGCCTGCTCGAGGCGGCTGCGCATGCGGCGGATCAGGTCCTGCTTGTCGTACTGCACGTAGCTCAGCACCTCGGTGATCGAGTCGCCCTCGATCACGCGCTCGATGCGGTAGCCGTGCTGCTCGTCCATCGAGATGTGGATCGCGTTGGTGTCGCCGAACAGGTTGTGCAGGTCGCCGAGGATCTCCTGGTAGGCGCCGACCAGGAACATCGCGAGGTAGTACGGCTTGCCCGGCGTCACCGGGTGCACCTCGAGCACGTTCTTGACGTCGCGCAGGTCGATGAACTTGTCGACCTTGCCGTCGCTGTCGCAGGTCAGGTCGGCGAGGATCGCACGCCGCGTCGGCCGTTCGTTGAGCCGGTGGATCGGCATCGTCGGGAACAGCTGCTTGACCGCCCAGTGGTCAGGCGCGCTCTGGAACACCGAGAAGTTGCAGTAGTAGGTGTCGGCGAGTGCTCGCTCGAGGCCCTGCAGCTCGTCCGGCACGTAGTCGAGCGTGTTGACGATCAGCCGGATCTTGTCGCAGATGCACCAGAACAGGTTCTCGGCGATCGCGCGGCCCTTCAGGTCGAGGTAGCCGAGGTTGAACAGGCTGATCGCCTCTTCCTTCAGCTGCAGCGCGTCGTGGTAGCTCTCCTGGAAGTTCTTCAGGCTGACTTCCTTCAGGATCTGCACCATGTTGGCGATGGTGCTGTCCTCGTGCTCGGCGGCGCCCTTCGGCACGTCGACGTTCTGCTTGCTGACGCCCAGCACGTCGTAGACGAGGATCGCGTGGTGCGCGGTCAGCGCGCGGCCCGACTCGCTGACCAGGTCCGGATGCGCGATGCCCTTCTCGTCGCACGCCTGCTGCACGGCGAACACCACGTCGTTCGCGTACTCCTGCAGCGAGTAGTTGGCCGAGCTGTGGAAGTTGGTTTGCGAGCCGTCGTAGTCGACCGCGAGGCCGCCGCCGACGTCGAGGAACTTCAGGCCGGCGCCGAGGTCGTGCAGCTCGGTGTAGAAGCGCGTCGCCTCCTTCAGCGCGTCCTTGATGGCGCGGATCGCGGTGATCTGGCTGCCGATGTGGAAGTGCAGCAGCTCGAGGCAGTCGAGCATGTTGACCTCCTTCAGGCGTTCGACCACGTCGACGATCTCGGCCGCGGTCAGGCCGAACTTGCTCTTCTCGCCGCCCGACTCCTGCCACTTGCCCGCCCCGCGGCTGGCCAGCTTGGCGCGCACGCCGATGTGCGGCCGCAGGTCGAAGCGCTTGCTGACGGCGAGCACCGTCTCCAGCTCTTCGAAGCGGTCGACGACGATGATCGTGTGCAGGCCCATCTTCTGGGCGAGCATCGCGGTCTCGATGAAGCTGACGTCCTTGTAGCCGTTGCAGATGATCAACCCGTCCTGGTTGGTCATGTGCGCCAGCACGATCAGCAGCTCCGGCTTGCTGCCGGCCTCGAGGCCGAGCGAGTGGTCCTTGCCGAACTCGACCAGCTCCTCCACCACGTCGCGCTGCTGGTTGACCTTGACCGGGAACACCGGGCGGTAGCGGCCCTTGTAGCCGCACTCGTCGATCGCCTTCTTGAAGGCACCACCGAGCGCCTGCACGCGCAGCTGCAGGATGTCCGACACGCGCAGCAGCACGGGCAGCTCGATGCCGCGGTTGCGCAGGTCCTCGACCAGTTCGGGCAGCGAGAACTTCGGCCCGTTCTTGCCCATCGGCTGGACCATCAGGTCGCCGCGATCGTTGATCGCGTACGAGTCACCGCCCCAGGCGGCGAGTTGGTACAGCTCCACGCTGTCGCGGATGGTCCAGGCGCGAAGGTCCTTCGGCGGTGTGCTCAATTCGGGAGGCTCCGGAGCGTGGTCGCGCTGCCGCGCGCCACACCATGTGGCGAACGCGAGAGCCGGGTCCACGGGATGCGGATTCAACACCGACGCGCCGCGAATGGCAGGGGCCGACGCGTTCTTTTTCTGCGGTTGCCTCGGCGTTCGGCGCTCGGATCGAGCGCAGCGTTCCGCAGCTCGCGCCGAAGCGAAGTCGTCGCGCACGACGCGTTCGCCGACTCGAAGAACGCAAACGACGTCAAGCGAGCGCCAGACCCGCGACCAGAGCCCGGAGCCGGGCGGTAGCGACCACGTCGTCGGCCCGCCAGGCGGGTGGCGCAACCTGCAACAGCCAGTGGTGCTCGAGACCGTCCAGGTCGCCGACGCGGCGGACGAACTCGCGCAGGGAGGCCAGGTGGCGCGCCGCGCAGATCGCCCGCAGGTCCATGCCCAACAAGAACGCCGGACGTTCGCTCCAATCGACTCCGGCGAGCGCTGGTTCGTCGAACCGCCGAGGGTCGTCGAGCTCGACGTACTCGTCCAGCAGCAGAGCCATGTCACCCAGGTCCTTCTGCCGCTCGACCGGGCGGTCCAACCACGCCGCGACCTTGGCGACGAACAGGGCTCGTCGAGACGCCACCCTGACGTTCGCCGGCAACTCCGGCGCGTACCGGTGATGGTCGCGCATCGCGAGGTCGATGCCGGTCAGGTCCATGACGGTGCCATCGGGCCATGCGATCCGCCCGGTCGCGAGCAGAGCATCCGCCGCCGGCAGGATGTCGAGGATCCGGCCATCCTCCGTACGCCAGCGATGCGGCACGCCGAGCTGCCGCCGCCAATCGGACGGCAAACCGAGGCCGCCGCCGTGTTCGGCCAGGTCGACCGCGAGGCAGAGATCGAGATCGAGGGTGCCGCGAAACCCAGGAAAGTGCCAACGCAGTGCGGCCGCGCCGATGACGACGATCGCTCGGTCCGGGTGGGCGCTGGCCACGGCGGCCAGCAGCGCCTCGTGCTCGCGGGCCATCAACGCGACCCCGGCACGAGCTGTTCGAGCAACAGCGCGGCCGCTTCGCGCGCCCGCGGCTCGGCCGATCGCGCCAGTTCGGCGTAGACGAGCAGCGGGTGCGCGGTGTCGGCGCGGTCCGCCGCGAGGTCGCGCGCCGTCATCGTGCGGAACACGTACAAAGGTCCGTTGCGATCGGGAACCGCGCCGAGAGCTCGCACCAGCTCCGGCCCGAACGCGGCCGTGTGCACGACGGCCTCGGCACTCTGCAGGTGGCGAACCCAGCGCGACGACCCGTGGGCACCGCCGAAGCCAAACGGCACCTTGGCCGCGTGGAAGGTTCGCTCGATCGCTGCGATCACGGCCTCCGGCTCCGGGTCGCGCAGGCGGAAGCGCCCGGCGAGCAGTCGCCCGCGCAGCACGTCGGCCCAACCCAGAGCGAACCGATCGATGCACGTCTCCCTGCCACCCGGAGCGAACACGTGCTCGCTGCGGCCGGCGCGCACCAGCAAGCCCTCGTCGCGCAGCCGCGCCGCCATGCTGTGCGCGGCGTGGCGGCTGACGTTGGCCACCTCGGCGACCTCGCGAACGGTCCGCGCCAGCAGACTCTCGTCGGCGAGCAACGCGAACAACACCTGGTAGCCGGCTGCGCGCAGGCCGCCGCTGCCGACCGGGCGCGCCGTCCGCCGCTTGCCCTCGACGTGCACGGTGACGTTGCCGCCGTCGAGTTCGAGGTGGCAGTTGCCGGCCAGGTCGAGATAGCCGAGACCGTGTTCGACCAGTGCCGTTCTCAGTTCCTTGCCGACGACCGCGGCCACGACGACGACCGGAGCCCGCGCGCTCGCGGCAGCCGCGCCGATGCGATCGACCGCGGCGAGGCCGAGCGCACCGCGCACCGGGTAAAGGCGGACAGGATGCCGCTTGCCGCCTCGACGCTTGATGTCGGCACGAAAGCCGCCCTCCAGATCGGTCGGCTGCGCACGGCCGCCGAGAGTGACGGAGATCTCGGTGCCATCGAAGGTCGCCACCACCTCGTGCAGCAACCCTAGGCTTTTGTCATCTTCAGCCATTTGTCATTTTCAACATGACAATACGGCGAAGTGGGCTGAGGAGCAAGCGCCGGGGGCGTCTGCGGCTGCCGAAGCGTCCGCCGCGAGGCGAGATGGGCCCGTGCCGAGCCAGCCGGTGCCCGCGGCGCTGTGCCACCGGCTGCGCAACTGCGTGCTGGCGAGCGTCACGCTGCCGCCGGCGCCCGTGGCGAAAGGTCCGCTGCTGGCGGCTGGCGGCGCTGGCGCTGCCCGGCGAGACGTCGCCGGACGCCGTGCGGGTGTTGCCGGCGACGGTGATGCGCGACGACGCGAAGTGACGGGCTGCCGCACGCGCGGCCGCATCGGTCCGGGTCGGCGGCGCCACCCAACGCGGGCCGGACGGCGGTGCTGGCGTCTAACACGCGCACAGCTTGTGCAGCAGCCAGAAGCCGGTGCGCTCCCAGTAGAGGATCTTGATCCGGTCGCGGTACGAAGCTGCGGCAGTGGCTTGTCCGGGCCGCACTTTCTCAACGGGCTGCTAACACTCCACAAAGGACCCACCCAACCAGACCCGATCATCGGTTCGCTGCTCGATTGATACCACAACTGCACCGCAGTCGACCGTCAACTCATCGCTTGGCCAAAACAGATATCGATGCGAGAGGATCCCGCCCTTTAACCCCACCTCGTGTTCTAGCACGCAAGCTTCGCGGCTCATGGCAACTCGGCGGAGGGCGGCCAGTCGACAAGGCCCCAACATAACATCAGAGTATGCAATGCTCACCGTTGAAAAGGATCCTTCGCTCAGAGCGGCCACAAGCGCAATCGACAAATGACGTCCACCATCGCTCAACTTGACACGGTCGATGATCGCATCGTGAAGAGAGACGCCAAACAAGAGCCGAAGCCCCTCGGGCATCGTCGACCATATGTCGGCAACGCTCTGGCGGTAGGCGTCGCGAGCGAGGTCGTACGCAGCGTCATCATGCTCGCCATCGATCAACCCTCTTGTAAAATACTTCATGATACCTCCTTACCAGTATGCCTCAGTCAATTGCCGGATGGCCGCCCCGCCCAACCGTGCGACTGTACACCTTGCCTTCCGATCACGCTGCTGAGCCCAGAAACCACTGGTGATAT
>ERZ1066117.130-NODE-130-length-79473-cov-36.891599_pt1 | contig 79473 bp, 67 predicted proteins | sample MGYA00382764_ERZ1066117 | MGnify/ENA primary metagenome ERZ1066117 (study PRJEB33369, sample SAMEA5778347) | biofilm metagenome | biome: Industrial cooling water; feature: Water cooling tower basin; material: Biofilm | place: United Arab Emirates | collected...
ACCGCGCAAGGTGCCCCGCAACCCGAGATCAGTAGGCGCGGGGCGCGGCACTAGCGGAGGCCGAGGATGTGGGTCAGGTTGGCGATGAAGCTCTCCTCGCGGGCGGTGATCTTGCCGTCGGCGCGGGCGAGCTCGATCAGGTTGACGAGCACGGCGCTGCGCTGCTTCTCGCTCATCTGCTCCTTCATCAGGTGGGCGTAGGTCTCGGCCTGGGCGAGCCGCTCCTCGTCGCTCGCCAGCCCGTTGACCCACGAGGCCGACTCGACGATGACGCGGGAGATCGCGTCGTTCGAGGCGTCGGGGAGCCAGCCGTGCAGCACGCGGGCGATGGTGTCGATCTCCTGGTGGCTCAGCTCGCCGTCGGTGACGTGGCTGAAGGTCAGGTAGACGAACGCGAGGATGTGCAGGGCGGACGGGTTCTGCGGCTTCATCACCCGCGAGGATAACCCACTCGCCGAGGGGCCCGGCGCGGGAGAGGCGGCGAGGCGAAAGCGCGCCGGTCGCGGGCGCGCTTCAGGTGTGGTGGTGCTCGCCGGGGAAGGCGTCGCCGTCGTGGTGGCCGGGCGCGAGCTCCATCGGGCGGTTGGTGGCGCGCGCGAACTGGACCGCCTCGCGCAGCTTCTCGAACAGCGCGCGGTGGCCCGGCAGGCCGTGCAGCACGAGGCTCGGGTGGGTCTGGTCGGTGCCGATCAGGGTGATCCGGGCGTTGTCGAAGATCCGGTCGACGATGCTCTGCTCGTAGCGGACGTCGAGCACGCGCCACAGCTCGAGCGAGTCGAGCCGGCGGGTGATCACGCCCTTCTGGAACTCGACGCGGCGGCGCGAGACCTTGTAGCGGGTGCTGATGTGCTGGAGGTACGACCACAGCAGCATCGGCGTGCCGACGAGCGCGAGCAGCCACAGCGGCTTGTCGCGCAGGGCGTCGAGCTGCAAGAGGCCGTAGGCGATCGCGCCGCCGAGCACGCAGACGCCGACCCACATGAGGTAGGCGCCGATGTTGGCGCTGTGCTTGGCGATGCCTTCGAAGTAGACCTCGTCGATCGCCTGCGTCGGCGAGGAGCCGGCCGGCGGCTGCGCGTGCGGGGGCGGGGCGGCAGAGGTGGCCTGCGCGTCTGGCATGGCAGCGAGGTTTGCACGCCGCGGGGGGCCGCGCAATCTTTCGCCCCCGCGCGCGGGTGCGCGGCGCGCCGGCGGTGCGCCGCGACGGCGCGCGCGTCAGCTTGCCTTCGGGGCAGGCTCGGGGTCGGGCGCGGACAGGGGGTCGAAGAGGGTGCCGTCGGCGAGGCGGACGGGGGTCGGGGTGTGCGCGACGCCGTGCTCGCGCAGGGTCTCGTCGACGAGCTGGGCGACGTGGGCGACGACGCCGGTGCAGAAGGCGTGGCGGGCCGGGCCGGTGAACTCGCCGTGTTGCGCGGTGAGGTTGTTGCAGACGAGGTCGGGGCTGCGGCCGCGGTCGAGTTCGGCCGCGACGCGCTCGAGGTAGCGGGTCATGGCGGCGCGCAGGGCCGGGGTGACCTTGCCGGTCGGGTCGGGGTCGCCGAGGAGTTCGCCGAGGAGGAGCTGGCCGGCGACGACCGCGCCGCAGGTGCCCTGGCCGGTGATGCCGCCGCGGCGCAGGGACTGATACGCGGCGGTCGGGCGATCGAAGGCCTCGGCGAGGGCGATCCCACACGAGCGGTGCGGGGTGCGGTCGCCCTCGTAGAGGACGAACGCCTTGCTGCGGACGGGTCCGCGACCGGCGGTCATGCCGGCGATCATGCCCGCCCGCGCGCGGGTCGACAAGCGGTCGCGCGGGCGAGCGCGATCGTCTACCTTGCGGGCATGTCCTGGACCGACCCCCGCGACGAGATCGAGGCGCTCGCGCTGCGCCTGCAGGAGATCCGCCACGACATCCACCGCCACCCCGAGCTCGGGTTCGAGGAGGTGCGCACGCAGGGGCTCGTCCGCGCGTGGCTCGAGCAGCGCGGCTACTCGCCGCGCGTGCTCGCCGAGACGGGCCTCGTCGCCGACCTGCACCCGGGCCGGCCGGGGCCGACGATCGCGCTGCGGGCCGACCTCGACTGCCTGCCGATGCAGGAGACGACCGACCTGCCGTACCGGTCGATCCACGCCGGTCGCGCGCACAAGTGCGGGCACGACGGACACACGGCGATCCTGCTCGGCGTCGCCGACATCCTCGCGCGCCACCGCGACGAGGTGCCGGGCAACGTGCGCCTGGTCTTTCAGCCAGCCGAGGAGGGCGTCCGCGGCGGCGGGGCCAGGGTGATGCTCGCCGAGGGCGCGCTCGACGGGGTGCGCGAGATCTACGGGCTGCACAACTGGCCGGCGTTCGCCAAGGGCGAGCTGCGCGTGCAGCCGGGGCCGATGCTCGCGCAGGTGCACGAGCTGACGATCACGATCCACGGCAAGGGCGGGCACGGCAGCCAGCCGCAATTGTGCCGCGACCCGATCGTCGTCGGCGCGCACCTGGTGACGGCGCTGCAGACGGTGGTCTCGCGCGGGCTCGGCTACGCCGGCGGGGCGGTCGTGTCGATCACGCAGTTTACCGCCGGGACGACGCACAACGTGATCCCGGACACCGCGAAGCTGCGCGGGACGATCCGCAGCTTCGAGCCGGCGGTGACCGAGCGGGTGCTCGAGCGGCTGCGGGAGGTGGTCGGCGGGACCGCGGCGACCTTCGCCGTCGACATCGACCTGCAGATCGCGGTCGGCTACCCGGTGACGATGAACCACCCGACCTGCGCCGAGGCGGTGCGGCGCGTCGGCGTCGCGCTGCTCGGCGCCGACAAGGTGTCCGCCGCGGGGCTGCCGATGGCCGGCGGCGAGGACTTCTCGTACTTCGCCCAGGCGGTGCCGGGCGCGTACTTCTTCCTCGGGGCGAGGCGCGGCGAGCAGGACACGCCGGTGTGCCATCACCCCGACTTCGACTTCGACGACGACCTGATCCCGCTCGGGGTGGCGATGTTCCTCGGGCTCGTCCGCGACCGCATGGCCGCGCTCGCGTGAGCCCGGCGAGCGCCGCGGAGATCTGTCCGCGCCGCGGGCGTGAGGCGGGCCCGTGGGCGCGCGTGGACGGGCGGATGCGCGGGTCCGCGCGTGCGCCCGGCCGCGTGTCTCCACCTCGTCGCGTGGTCGCGCGGCCGGTGGTCGGGCGCGGCGCCGGCGAGCTCGAGCGCGGGTCGAGCCTGAACATGCGCGCACGTTCCCAGACGGCCTGCGGGCGTGCTGGTGGGGCGACGCCTCGCGTGCGCCGCGAGTCGGCGTCACGAGCCGAGCCGCGCGGGCAAGGCCGACGGGGGCGGCGATCGGCGGCCGTGGGTGGCACTAGCACAATGTCGGCGTCGCGCGGGCGATTGTCGCGGTCGCGCGAGCTCCCGGTGGACCCTGGTGTGACTCGCCGCGCGCCCTTCGTCTCGCCGGCCCGTCCGCGGCCGTCGGCTGGCCCCAGCGGGCGAAATCCCACGGATTGCCAAGCGCTTGGGCCCGTGCAAAAACCATAGCCCTCCGACGACGCGATGTCCTCCCTGCCGCAACTCGACGCGATCGCCACCCTGCTCGACCAGGGGGCCGCGGACTCGGCCGTCCGCTTGCTTCGCAGCTGCTGGGAGCCCGAGCTCCCGCCCGACGATCTGGTCCGCATGTACTGCATGTGGGTCCGCGGTCTGTGTGAGACCGGTGAACTCGACCACGCGCTGATCCTCGCCAAGCGGGCGGCGAGCGAGTTCCCGCGCGAGGCCGACGTGCAGATCGCCCTCGGCAACGTGCAGGACCTGCTCGGCGAGCTCGAGCAGGCGCGCGAGGCGTTCGAGGCGGCGGTCGACCTCGACCCGTCCGGGCCGCTGCAGCACTACAACCTCGGCGCGGTGCTCGAGCGCCTCGGCCGCGAGCAGGACGCCGAGGGCTGCTACCGCCGCGCCAACGAGTGCGACGCGAGCAGCGGCGCGATGTACGAGGCGAGCGCGGCGCTCGGGGCCCTGCTGCGCCGCCAGGGCCGGCTCGAGGAGGCCGAGCAGGTCTACGAGCTGTACCTCGCCGACGACCCGATCAACGTCGAGATCCTGGTCGAGCACGGGATCTGCCTGTCGGACCTCGACCGCCTCGAGGAGGCGATCGACCGCTTCGACTTCGCGCTCAGCCTCGAGCCCGAGCACGCGGGGGCGCAGTACAATAAGGCGATCACGCTGTACCGCCTCGGCCGCTACGAGCAGGCCCTGCACGCGCTCGAGCGGGCGCGGCAGCTCGACAAGGGCAACGCGCTGACGCTCGCGGTGCTCGGCGGCTGGCGGCTGTCGGCGCCCGATTGCGACCTCGACGAGGCGCTCGGGCTCCTGTACGGCGCGCTCGACCTGCTCGAGCGGCGCTACGGCCAGGACCCGGGGCACCTCGGCTACTGCAGCCTCGTCGCCGAGGAGATCTTCGAGGCGTTGTGGCAAAACGGCCGCCAGGGCGAGGCCCGCGAGGTCGCGCGGGTGGCGGGGCAGCGCGAGTGGATCACGCCGCACATGCTCGACTGCCTCAACGAGGCCGACCACGGGCGTTCGCCGCAGGTCAGCACGTTCACGGTGCTCGCCCGCGCCGAGGCCGGCGAGCGGCCCGAGCACTGGCCCGAGAACACCGACGGCTACACGACCGGGCTGACGGTGCTCGCGCGCGACGAGGCCGAGGCGCGCGAGTTCTGCCTGCAATACCTGCGGACGATCGAGCCGTCGCCGAACATCCGGTTCACGCTCGATGTCGTGCCGCCGCAGTCGCCGAGCGACCCCAGCCACGCGAGCGACATGGTCGCGGAGCTGCGCGGGGCCCTGCAGCCGCGGCCGCGCGGGGTCGCCCGCGTCCACGGGCAGCGCTCGTACATCTTCCGCGGCGAGTAGCGGCCCGAAGGAACTGCGTTCGGCGGCGCCGGAGAGGGGTCGGCCCCGCGGCCGTGCGAAACCCGGGCTGGGGTTCTCCCTGGCGCCTGGAGGACTTCCATGCGACGCTGACACGGCCGCCGCGTCCGACCTGACCGGCGGCGTTTAGGCAACCCTCTTTGCTTCTTGCAGCACCGGAGTGACGACGATGCGAAACCTTAAGACGATGTGGAAGAAGACGGCGAGCGTGTGCGCGGCGCTCGGCGCGGCGTGGACGCTGGCGACCCCGCGGACCGCGGAGGCGTGCGGCGGGAACTTCTGCGACCCCGGCCCGCTGTCGGCGCCGGTCAATCAGGACAGCGAGGACGTCGTGTTCGTCCTCAAGCCGGGCGAGGTCGAGGTCCACATCCAGATCAGCATCGATCCGAACACCTCGGCGCCGAAGTTCGCGTGGGTGATCCCGATCCAGGAGGTGCCGGAGTTCGAGGTCGGCTCGCAGCCGCTGTTCGACGCGCTGCGCAACGCCTCGGTCCCGCAGTACGGGCTCAACACGACGCAGGAGGTCTGCGGCGATGGCGGGCTGTCGGGCGGCGGCGGGATCTCGACCGGGGCGCCGAACGACAGCGGCGAGGGCGGCACCTCCGGCGCGTCCGGCGGCGACCCTGAACCGGATCCGGTGCTGCTCAAGACGCAGGCCGGCGCGTTCGAGATCGTCGTCCTGCAGGACAAGACGGTCGCGCCGATCAAGCAGTGGCTGCTCGACAACGAGTACCTGTGGCCGGAGGGCATGGGCGTCGACGAGCTGATCCAGACGTACCTCGACGAGGGCAACGTGATCGCCGCGCTCAAGCTGACGACCGGCGCCGACGCGGGCGATGTCCACCCGATCGTGCTCCGCTTCCCGTCGAACGAGACCTGCTTCCCGCTGCGGCTGACCCGGATCTCGTCGGTCGAGGACATGGACATCCGCGTGTTCGTGCTCGCCAACGACCGCGCCGCGCCGACCAACTACCGCCACGTGCTGGTCAACCCGCTCAAGATCGACTGGCTCAACTTCGCCAGCAACTACAAGGAAGTGATCCGTAACGCGGTCGACGAGCTGATGGCCGACGGCCTCGCGTTCGTCACCGAGTACGCCGGGCCGACCGACGTCGTCGACCCGTTCGCGGGCAACGTCTACAACATCCAGTGGGACGAGACGCAGTTCGCCGGGCTGCCGGCGGACCAGGTGATCAGCGTGCTCAACCAGCAGGGCCTGATGACCTGCGACGACATCTTCTTCTGCCAGTTCAACCACCCGCTGATCCGCGGCCTGCTCGACGAGTGGCTGCCGGTGCCGAACGGGCTGACGCCGGAGGAGTTCTACTCGAACCTGCCGAACTACGCCGGCATGATCGACGTGATGCTGTGGGGCGACGGCAGCGGGTTCGCCAAGGGCCTGCTCGACCGCATCATCGCGCCCGGCATGCGCGCGCAGGAGTTGCTCGACACGTACCCCTACCTGACCCGCATGTACACGGTCATCTCGCCGAACGAGATGGTCGCCGACCCGATCTTCCACGTGAACCCGGACCTCGACGACGTCGCCAACCAGCGGATCGCCGACCGCTTCCGGCTGTGCGACGGCAACAGCGTCGTCACCCTGCCCGACGGGCGCGAGATCTTCGTGCCCAACGACGGGCCGTGGCCGCAGATCCCGGGCGAGATGTGGTGGTCGGAGGAGATCTCGCAGATCGCGCTCAAGGGCAAGCCGATGCACCTCGTCAACAACACCGCCGCGATCAACAAGAAGATCGAGGAGTGGAACCTGTCGCACGGCTGGCCGCGCTTCCCGGCGGAGACCAGCGGCTCGTCGGGCTCCGGCGACGACTCGGCGAGCACCGGCCCGGACCAGCAGGGCGAGGGCGGCTGCGGCTGCTCGAGCGACAAGGAGCCCGGCTCGGCCGGCCTGCTCGGCCTGGTCGGCCTCGGCCTGCTCGCCGCCGGCCGCCGGCGCCGCCGCTGAGCGTTGGCCCCCTCGAGGCCATGACGGAAGGGGCATGTCCGCGAGGACATGCCCCTTCGTCGTGGTGACGGGCGCCGGAGCGTCAGCCGATCGGCATGTTGGCGACGCGGTGGACCAGCCAGAACAGGTTGGCGGCGTGGCGCTCGGGCAGCTCGAGGCGGACCGCCTGCAGGCTGTTGCACAGGGTCTCGATCGCGCGGTCGAGGGCGACGGCCTTGCGGGCCTCGACGCGCTGGATCACGCCGATCGGCTGCCAGCTGGTGCCCCACGGGATCTGCCAGCTGAGGAAGCGGTCGCCGACGCGGAGCGCCTGGACGAGGTTGCGCTCGAGGATCGTCACCGACTCGTCGCGCAGCAGGTCCTTGCCGCGGATCCGCTGCTTGCCGGGGTTGACGTCGTCGACGGTGACGAGGGCGAGGCGCGCCTGCAGGCAGGCGTCGAGCGCGGCGCGCTGGCGGCCCTCGAGCGGGATGCCGGCGTTGGCGAACAGGTCGACGACGCGGATCCCCTTCGGGTCGCGGTAGCCGTACAGGAAGAAGCTGTAGAAGGCGGTGTGCAGCTCGGGGTTGTTCCGCTCCTGCGGGGTCGCGGCGCCGAAGAAGCCCTTCATCACCTGCTCCATGAACGGCTGGAGGCGGCGCGAGGCGAAGCTGGCGAGCATGCTCTCGACGCGCTCGAAGTCGGGGCGCTCGTAGCGGCCGAACTTCGGGGTGACCGGCTTGTCGGGCGCGAGGCGCTCGGGCGGGAGCGGCGTCTGGGCCTCGGCCTCGGCCTGGGCGCGGAGCATCTCCTGCTCGGCGGTGACGAAGGGGCCGGTGCCGCGCCGCTTGCGGCGCGAGTGGGTGGCCTTGTCGGCGTCGGAGGTGTCGTTCATCGGCGGGCGACCTACGGGTTGTGAGGCTCTCGTGTCAGCCGGCGCAGGCGCCCTGGTCCGAGAGCCGCGGCAGGAGGATCGGGAAGCTGGCGTTCGGGGCGGCGGGGGCCGGCGCGTCGGCGTTGCCGAAGCACGGGGTCTCGGCGCCGACGGGCAGGAGCTCGGCGCGGACGTACAGCGCCTGGTAGGCCATCGGCGCGTCGTCCCACACGAGCGGCTCGACGGTGCGGATCTTGAGGAAGTCGGCGCAGGGGACCGTCTGGCTGCCGTCGAGCGGGATCGCGCCGCCGCCGTCGACGAGCGCGGCGGTCGGGACGGGGTTTTTGTCCTGGTCGAGGATCGTCAGGCGCACGCGGTCGAGCGCGAGCGCGCCGCCGCCGGGGTTGCACGAGGTCTCCGGCGGGGCGTCCGGCGCGGTCTGGACCTCGAGCGAGACCGCGAAGCCGGCGACGATCGGCTCGAGGAAGCTGGCGATGTCGAAGTCGGCGTCGAGCTCGAGGTTGCGGAAGTCGGACGCGAACAGCTCGAAGCTCGCCAGCTCGGGCGGGAGCTGGATGATCGCCCTGTCGGCGCCGTCGAAGCCGACGCCGGTGATCGCGACGGTGTAGTTGCCGGGGGCGAGGTCGGAGGAGATCGTCTGCGCGGTGGTCGTGCAGTCGAACAGGCGCGCGAGCGGGGTCGGGCCGGCGAGGTCGAGCCGGATGTCGCGCAGGCCGAGGCCGGCGCAGGTCGCGTTCGGGTTGTCGCCGAGGAGGCGCGGGCGGACGGTCACCTGCGCGGCCGAGACGTCGCCGAACTCGCTGCCGCCGCGGTCGCCGCGGCAGGACGGGTCGGCGAGGTCGCTGGCGCCGTCGAGGTCGTTGTCGACGCCGTCGTCGCACTCGGGGACGCCGACGATCACGAGGTCGTCGATCCGCTGGCCCTCGCCGGTCTCGCGGATCGTCACCTCGCGCGCGGCGCTGGCGACGACGTCGCAGGTCGAGGCGTCGTCGTCGTCGCCGTCGGTGTCGGGCAGGTCGCAGAAGTTGATGCCGCGGCGGCCGAGCGCGGCGAGCGTGACGGTGTAGCGACCGGGGCCGACGCGCGGGCCGGGGGCGTGGGCGTCCGGGTCCTCGAACTCGAGCGGGAAGCACAGGAAGTCGCGCTCGTCGACGACCTGCGAGTCGGCGCCGCACTCGGCGTCGCACAGGCGCGTGGTCACGCGGACGCGGCTGATCCCGAGCTCGGTGCACTGCGCGACCGAGGTCAGCGGCGGCGCGGCGGCGGGGTCGACGGCGGCGTCGCGGTGCGCGAGCAGCTTCCAGCGGACCTGGAAGCTCGGGGCCTCGGTGCAGGCGCCCGCCTGGGCGGCGAGCGCGAGGACGACGGCGAGGCGAACGCGGAGCATCAGCGGGGGGTCTATCTGCCGCACGCCGGCTTTTCAAGGTCCAGGGCGATCCGGACGGGTGAGTCTTCGAGGGTGACGGGGATGGCGCAGGGCCGGCCGTCGATCTCGAGGTCGAGGACGTAGCGGCCGGGGTCGAGGTCCGGGACGGTGTGCAGGCCGGGCGGGACGGCCGCGCAGGGCTGGGGGGCGCCGCCGAGGAGCAGGGCGCGGTCGCTGGCGAGGAGGCGGCGGTAGACGGTCGGCGGGGCCGGGACGTCGTCCAGGAACAGGTCGGCGTCCGGGGCGGCGTAGCGGAGGGCGGCGGTGAGGGTGTCGGTGCAGGCGCCGGTCAGGTCGAGCTCCAGCGGCTGGAGCGGGCGGACGAGCTCGAGGTCGACGGGCGTGACCCCGCGGAGCTCGACCGTCGCGGCGGCCGCGGCGGCGGCGCGGGGGGCGTCGCCGGCGTCGACGGCGGTGGCGACCAGCTCGTAGTCGCCGGCGCGCAGGTCGAGGAAGATCTCCGGGACCTCGGTCGCGCGGGCCGACGGCGACGGGTTGCCGCTCGCGCAGTCGCGGGTGAATTCGCGGCGCCGCGCCGGGTCGCCCGTGTCGGCGACCGCGAGCACGACGCGGTCGAGGCCGGCGCCCGCGCAGGAGCGCAGGCGCCGGGCGTCGTCGCCGTCGACGGCGTTGGCCTCGCGCAGGGTCCACGTCAGCTCGACGCCGGTGGCGCCGCCGGCCGGCAGGACGCAGGCGAGCGGCAGGCAGGCGGCGGCTATGCGCAGCTCGGGTCGAGGTCGCAGCATCCGACGAGATCCATCACGGTGCGGCCGGCCTCGGCGGTGTCGGTGGCGAGGTCGAGGCCGGTGAGCACGAGCAGGTAGACCTGCAGGTCGGTGACGAGGCCGGGCTCGATCGCGCGCGTGCGCGGGCCCGGGACGAGCGCGCAGGCGGGGCCGAGCGCGCAGGCGCACCCTCCGCCGAAGTCGGCGACGAGCTCGACGGCGAGGTCGTACGGCTCCTCGCGCGCGGGCACGGTGTCGTAGCCGCGGGCGGCGTTGCAGGTGAAGTCGAGGGTCGCGGCCTGGCACGCGGGCTCGGCGGCGCAGTCCTGCGGGCAGTCGGGCTCGCACAGGCGCAGGCGGACGCCGAGGCGGTACGGGCGGCGCTCGCCGTCCGCGGCGGTGCGACCGGTGAAGCTGCACAGATCGTCGAACGGGCCGACCGGGAAGACGTCACGCCCGGCGGCGTCGACGACGGTCCAGTTGAGCTCGACCTCGCCGAGCGTGCGCTCGCAGGCCGGCAGCAGCAGGGCGAGCGCGACGAGGGGCGCCGGCGAGCCGGGGCGGCGAAGGGGCGGCACGCGCGGAGGATACCGCATCCCCGCGGGCTCGGGCGCGAGGAGAGGTTTGACGCGGCCGGGCGCGGGCGTGTAGCCTGCCGGCGTGCTGCTGCCCGCGCCGTCCTTGCTCGCCTCCGTCGACCTCGTCAGCCTGATCTTCGGGGCCACCGGCATCCTGTTCGTCGCCGCGATGGTCCTCGTCGGCGGCGTGTTCGTCACCATCTTCGTGATCCTCTACAAGCTGATCCATATCAGCCAGGCGCAGTCGCAGTCGATCACGTTCCTCGACCGGTTCTGGGAGAGCAAGCGGCTCGACGACATCTACCGGGTCGCCGAGCAGCTCAAGCACAGCCCGCTGGCGGCGATGTTCCGCGCCGGCTACATCGAGCTGTCCAAGGTCAAGAAGGGCCAGCAGAACACGACCGGGGCGATGCACGAGAAGATGGACGGGCTCGAGAACATCGAGCGCGCGCTCGCGCGGGCCCGCGTCAGCGAGACGACCAAGCTCGAGAACCTGCTGCCGCTGCTGGCGACGATCGGCTCGTCGATGCCGTTCGTCGGGCTGTTCGGCACGGTGTGGGGCATCATGGAGGCGTTCCTGGCGATCGCGGCGGCCGGCGAGGCCGACATCGGCACGGTCGCCAAGCCGATCGCCGAGGCGCTGATCACGACCGCGGTCGCGCTGCTGTCCGCGATCCCCGCGGTCGCCGCCTTCAACTACTTCAACCGGCGGATCAAGGTGCTCGGCGCCGAGATGATGACGTTCGGCAGCGACTACCTCAACATCGTCAAGCGGCACTTCTTCTAGGCCTTCCGGGGCCGCACGGCCGGGGATTTTGCGATGTCCTTCATCGATGACGGAATTTCCGACGGCGAGAGCCCGATGTCGGCGATCAACGTGACGCCGCTGGTCGACGTCATGCTGTGCCTGCTGATCTGCTTCATGGTCTCGACGCCGATGATGGGGCCGGAGCAGCCGATCGAGGTGATGGTGCCGAAGGCCAAGGCCAAGGAGGTCGCCGAGGAGCAGTTCATGCTGGCGACGGTGTCGGTCGACGCCAAGGGCGACGTGTTCCTGGGCACGGTCGCGCTGTCGCGCGACCCGGCGACGATGGCCAACGAGCTCAGCAGCAACGCGCGCCTCAAGCAGGACGGCGTCGCTTTTATCCAGGGCGACGCGAACATCGAGTTCGACCGGATCGTCGACGTGCTGGTCGCGTTACGGACGGCGGGGGTGTCGAAGGTCGGCTTTCTGACCGACCCGAAGGTCCCCAAGCCCACGAGCCCGTGAGGAGGAGCGCGCGATGTCCGACAGTCCCAACCAGGTCCCCGAGAGCAGGTCCGCCGACATCGTGGTGCGCAGCTCGCCGATGTGGCTGGCGCCGTTCGAGGAGTTCGGGCGGCAGGCGCGCGACCTCGTGCGCAACACCAGCGCGTTCTTCGGCGGGCTCGCCGGCACCGTCCTGGTCACCGGCGGCACCGCGCTGCTGGTGATGTTCGGGCCGACGGTCGAGGTCTCGGCCGAGGAGACCGGCGAGGAGCTCGACATGGAGTTCGTGCCGGGCGAGCTCGTCCGGCTCGGGCCGAAGCTCGACCCGACGCAGATCCCCGAGAAGCTGATCGTCGAGAAGACGGTCGCCGCCGAGACGACGACCGAGGTGAAGGTGACGACCGACGAGAAGGCGGCGCCGACGCCGGAGCCGAAGAAGAACGACAAGAAGAACGACGTCAAGGCGATCGAGAAGCCCGACCCGAACAAGAAGGGCGCCAAGGAGTCGGACCGCAACCGCGATTCGAACACCCCTTACAACGACCTGCCGACGGTCAAGGACCTGCCGGGCGACCCGTTCGGCTCGGCCGACGGCTGGTCGGACGTCGCCAAGGCGGGCGACCCGTGGGCGACCGAGGTGATGAAGGTGCTCAACAACATGCAGGTCGGCACCTTCGGCGCGCAGGGCAAGGACGCCGAGTACAAGTTCCGCCTCCGCGTGTGCCCCGACGGCAAGCTCGAGTCGCAGACCAAGAAGCCGACCGGCGACGCGATGCTCGACGCGCGGATCAAGAGCGCGATCGACGGCCTCAAGGTCAACATGCCCAAGAACGTCGTCGATCTGCTCAAGGGCAAGTGCCAGACGATCCGCTACGAGTTCACCTGGCGCGGCCGCGGCGAGGGCAAGGGCACGGTCAAGTAGGCGATCCGCGGCCGTCGTCCGGCCCGGCGGGCGTGGCCCGGCGGGTGACGCGCGGTTTTCGCCCCTCGGCCGCGCGGCGCGTCGAGGACGGGCGCTCTGCGGGCCGGGGCCCGGGGCTGCGGACGGGGCGCGGGCGGGCCCAGGAGCGGCCGCGGAGCGGGGGGTGTCCGGTCGTTCCCGGCCGGACTTTCGCGCGGCGGGGGGTTCCCCCGGCCCGGGGCCGCATGTATGGTTAGGCCGCTCAGAAGGTGCCATCGCCCATGAAGCGGACCCTGCTCGGAACATCTTTCCTCGCCACTCTCTTGCTCGCCGGTTCGTTCTACGCGGGGCGGTCCCCGGCGCTGGCCAACGCTGCACCGGCCGAGGGCAGCGAGGTGGAGATCGGCGGCGCCGGGTTCCGCCTGCTGCGCCTCGCGGTCCCGGCGGACGGCCGGATCGGCGACATCCTGCGCAAGAACGCGACGATCTCGAGCGGCTTCGAGGTGATCGACCGGCGGTCGATCCCTGCGGCGCTGATCCGGGCGACCGACTTCGACCTCAAGGGCTGGCAGGACATCGGTGCCGAGGCGGTGATCCTCGCCGACGAGGTCGGCGGGCAGTTCAAGTTCCGCCTGTTCGACCTCGGCGCCGGCGCGCGGCCGGTGCTGTCGCGCGGCTACGCGGCGAACGACCCGCTCAAGGCGGCCAACCGCTTCATGAACGACGTCATCGAGCACTACACGAAGATCCCGGGCGTGTTCGGCTCGCGGATCGCGTTCGTGCGGACCAACCGGACCCCGACGGTCACCAAGAACGTGTTCACGATCGAGATGAACGGCGAGTCGCCGGCCTCGATCACCAACAACCGCTCGCTCAACATCCTGCCGTCGATCGGGCCGGGCGGGCAGATCCTGTTCACCTCGTATGCGAAGCGCAACCCCGACCTGTGGATGAGCTCGGGCGGCTCGCTGTCGCGGGTCAGCACCCAGAAGGGCCTCAACCTCGGCGGCGTGATGAGCCCCGACGGCTCGTCGATCGCGGTCACGCTGTCGAAGGACGGCAACTCCGAGATCTACCTGATCGACACCAGCGGCGGGATCAAGGCCCGCCTGACCAACAACGCGGGCATCGACGGCTCGCCGACCTGGAGCCCCGGCGGCAACCAGATCGCGTTCGTGTCGAGCCGCTCCGGCGGGCCCCAGGTGTTCCGCATGGGCAGCAACGGCGCCGGCGCGACGCGCCTGACCAAGCAGGGCACCTACAACCAGACCCCCGACTGGAACCCCGGCCAGGGCGCCCGCGCCAACCTCGTCGCCTACGCCGGCCGCGACAACTCCAACCGCTACGACATCTTCGCCATCGACGTCGGCAGCGGCAAGCTCAGCCGCCTGACCCAGAACCCCGGCCGCAACCTCGACCCGACCTGGTCGCCCGACGGCCGCATGATCGCCTTCCAGTCGACCGTCGGCGGCATCGTCGTCGCCAACGACAAGGGCAACAACCAGCAGGTGATCGCCAAGGCCGGGACGACGCCCGACTGGGGCCCCCGCGCCGACTGACGTGACGGTCCTTCGGGACATGTCCTCCGGACCCTCCGCGCCCGCGGCGCCGTGGCGCGCGGTGATCGACATCGGCACCAACAGCGTGCTGCTGCTGATCGCCCGCCGTGGCCCGAGCGGGCGCGTCGACGAGATCGCGCTCGACAAGAGCACGATCACCCGGCTCGGCAAGGGCGCCGGCCAGTCCGGCGTGCTCGCGCCGGAGGCGATCGCGCGGACGCTCGCGGTGCTGCGTCAGTACCGTGAGACGGCCGAGGCGCACGGCGCGTCGCTGCTCGCGGTGACGACCGAGGGCGTGCGCATGGCGAACAACCGCGACGACTTCCTCGGCCCGGCGGCGGAGGTGCTCGGCGCGCCGGTCCGGCTGCTCGGCGGCGACGAGGAGGCCGAGCTGTCGTTCCGCTCGGTCGCCGAGGAGAACGGCAGCGCGGCGCCGCTGCGGGTGATCGACATCGGCGGCGGCTCGACCGAGATCGCGGTCGGCGAGGGGATGAAGCTGCTGTCGTCGGTGTCGCACCCGATCGGCGCGGTGCGGCTGACCGAGCGGTTCGTGACCAGCGACCCGCCGTCGTACGCGTCGGTGCTGGAGATCGAGCTCGCGGCACGGGAGGTCTTCCAGCGCGCGCAGCCGCTGGAGCCGTACCCGATCCTGCACGGGGTCGCCGGCACGGTGACGACGGCGGCGGCGCTGCTGCTCGAGCTGCCGGCCTACGACCGCGAGCGGGTCGACGGCAGCATCTTCGCGGCGGTCCAGGTCCGGGACCTGCGCGACCGGCTGGCCTTCGAGACCTCCGCGGAGCGTTGCCGCCGGCCGGCGCTCGACCCGGGGCGCGCCGACGTGATCGTCGCCGGCCTGTCGATCCTGGTCGCGGCGATGGACCACTGCGGCGCGACGGCCCTCGCGGTGCGCGACCGCGGGCTGCGCTACGCGCTGGTGGAGTGATGCGCGTCGACCTGCACTGCCACTCGACCTGCTCGGACGGGAGCCTGTCGCCGGCCGCGCTCGCGGCCGAGGCGCGCGCCGAGGGGGTCGAGCTGTTCTGCCTGACCGACCACGACAGCGTCGCCGGCTACGAGGCGACCGCGGCGGAGCTGACCGGCGCGAAGGTGCTGCGCGGGGTCGAGCTCAGCTGCCGCCACGCCAACCGGACGGTGCACCTGCTGCTGTACGGGATCGCCGACGGGCCCGGCCACGAGGCGCTGCAGCGGCGGCTCGCGGGGATCCTCGAGGACCGGCGCAGGCGGCTGCGGGCGATCGTCGAGCGGCTCGCCGAGCTCGGGATCCGTCTCGACGCCGACGCGATCCTGATCGGGACCCACGGGCACACGCCGGGGCGGCCCGACGTCGCGCGCGCGCTGGTCGAGCGCGGGCACGTCCGCTCGCCGCGCGAGGCGTTCGAGCGCTACCTGCACGACGGCGGCCCGGCCGACGTCGCGCTCGACCGGGTGACGCTCGAGGAGGGCCTGGCGCTCGGGCGCGAGGCGGGGGCGAAGATGTCGCTCGCGCACCCGCACGCGCTGCGCTCGCACCAGCTGGTCGGCGAGATCGTCCAGCGCTTCCGCGGCGAGGGCCTCGAGGGGATCGAGGCGTTCTACGGCCGCTACGGCGCGAACGAGCGCGAGCTGTGGCTGCGGCTCGCCCGCCGCCACGACCTCGTCGTCACCGGCGGCTCCGACTTCCACGGCGACGCGGTGCCCGAGATCAAGCGGCCGGGGATCGAGCTGCCCGAGCCGTTCGCGGCGCGCCTGCGCGCGTGGCTCGGGGTGTAGCATCGAGGGCCGATGCGCGGCGCGCCCGGCGATGCAGGTCCCTCCGGACAGGAACCGGAGGACAGGCGCGTGCTGCTCGCGGTCGAGGGCCTGACGATCGCGCGGCCCGACGGGTCGCTGCTGGTCGACGGGCTGGAGCTGACCTTGCGGGCAGGCGAGACGGCGGCGGTGTTCGGCGCGAGCGGGGCCGGCAAGTCGACGCTGATGGCGGCGCTGCACGACGCCGAGTCGCTGCGGGCGCGCGGCTTTTCGGTCCGGGCGGGGCGGTTCACGGCGGCCGGGCCGGTCGGGATCGTGCCGCAGCGCGGGGCGCTGCTCGACCACCTCAGCGCGGCCGGCAACATCGCGCTCGCGCTGCGCAACGCGGAGACGCCGGGGCCGGCGACCCGGGCGGAGATCGAGCGGTGGATCGCCGCGCTCGACCTGCCGGCGAGCTGGGCCGAGCGCGGGCGCCACGTCGCGCACGTCAGCGGCGGCGAGGCGCAGCGGCTCGCGGTCGCGCGGACGCTCGCGGGCGGCCGGTCGATCCTGCTGCTCGACGAGCCCTCGGTCGGCCTCGACCCGCTGCGGGTCGACCGCCTCGCCGACGCGCTGCGCGCCCAGATCGCCGGGCAGGGCGCAGCGGCGCTGGCGATCACCCACGACCTCGAGTTCGCGGCCGGGTTCGCCGACCGGTTCCTCTACCTCGACCCGGCGGCGCGCAGGCTGGTCGAGCTGCCGGTCGCGCGCGACCCGGGCGACCGGGCGGCGACGGTGATGGCGCTCGGCGCGGCGCTGCGCGAGCGTCTGGCCAAAGAGACAGCTCATGCCGGCGGGCGGGCCCGGCGCTCGTGGCGGCGGTGGGCGGCGGATGTCCTTTCGGACAGGCTCGCTCCGTTCGCCGCGCTCGCGCGGGCGCTGGCGGCGGCCCCGGCGGCGCTGGCGCGGCCGCGCGACTTCGCCGAGGTCGCGCGCGTGACGCTGGCGCAGGGGCTGGTCCGGCCGGCGGGGTTCGTCGCGGTCGTGTCGCTGCTGGTCGGCTTCACGCTGCTGTACATCTTCCACCGCGCGTTCTCCGGCGGCGGCGTGCCGGTGCGACCGGACAAGATCTTCGCGCTGATCGGGTCGATGCACGTGCTCGCGCTGGCGCCGCCGCTGTCGGGGATCCTGTTCGCGGCGACGTCGGGCAGCGCGGTCGCGGCGTGGCTCGGCGGGATGTCGCTGACGCGCCAGACGGCGGCGCTGCGCGGGCTCGGGATCGCCGAGGCGCGCTACCTGTGGCTGCCGGCGCTGGTCGGGCTGTCGCTCGCGTACGTGCTCCTCGCGGCGCTGTTCGCCCTCGGGATGGTGCTCGGCGGGGTGATCTATCTGAAGGCGCAGGTCCCGGCGATCGCCGATCCGTGGGCCGTCGTCACCGCCGACCTCGCCGATCCGCCGGCGGAGCGGGCGCCGTTCCGCGTGCGGGCGCTGGTGCTCGCGGGGCTGTACGCGTTCGGGATCGCGGCCGACGCGATCGCCAAGGGCTCGCGCGACAAGCCGAGCGCGGACGCGGTGACCGCGGCGATGGTCGCCAGCGTGATGGCATGTACCTTGTGGATCGTGGCGCTCGAGCTCCTGTCGCTGGTGATCCTGTATGGGGCCTGGTAAGGACAGTCGTTGGCGCGTCGCCTCGATGGCGGGGCTCGCCGGCCTGGTGCTGGCGGGCGCGGCGCTGTGGTCGGGGCGGCAGGCGCTGATCGAGGCCGGAGAGATCGAGCCGCTGCGCGTCGAGGTCGCGGCGCCGCACGCGGCGTGGGCCGGCGGCGCGTGGACCGGCCGCGTGCGCCCGGACGAGCTGGCGCCGCGGGTGACGGTCCGCGTCGACGGGCGGGCGCGGGACGCCTGGTCCGAGGGACAGCTCCGGGTCGAGCTCGGCGACGCGGCCGGGCTGCGGCTGGTCGAGGTCGAGCTGGTCCGGCGAGGCGGGCGCAGCGAGGTGGTCACCGACGCGGCGCTCGTCGGGCCGTTCGCCGCGCGCTACGAGGAGCCGCCGGGCTGCGGGGTCGCGCTGCGGGTCGCGGCGGGGGCGATCGATCGGCTGGTGATGCCGGCGCTGCGCGAGCGCCTGCTGGCGGCGGCGCAGACGGTGGCGCTGCTCGGGCCGGAGACGGCGCTCGAGCGGGCCGAGGTGGCGCTGCGCGACGGCTCCTTGTGGTTCCGCGTCGCGCTCGCGGGCGAGCACCGGATCGGGGTGTCGGGTCGGCTCGACGTCCGCGTCGCCGGGCCGCGCTCGCTCGGGCTGACGCTCGCGACGCTCGGGCCGGTCGAGTTCTCGGGGACGCTGCGCGACCGCGCGACCGTCGGGGCAGCGGCGGTCGGGGCCGCGATCACCGGGCCGTTCGCGCCGGCCGGGGCGCTCGTCGGCTGGGCGCTCGCGGACAAGTACGTCGACTACCGGGCGCGCCGCGAGGTCGAGACGCGACTGACCGACGCGCTGTCGCAGGTCGGCGCGGTGCCGCTGGTGCCGGAGAGCGCGGAGCTGGTGATCGGCGAGCCGCGCTCGCGCGCGGCGCCGGCGTTCTGCGCGGTGGCGATCGAGGACGGCGGGATCGCGGCGCACCTGTCGCTGCGGCCGGTCCGACCTGACCCGAAGGACAGAGACGAGGCGGCGCGCGTGCGGACGCGGCTGGCGGCGATCCCCGGGCCGGCGCGCCACGGGACGGCGCTGCCGCCGCTGCGGCCGGTCGCGCCGGCGGCCGACGTCGAGGTCGACGTCACGCTCGACGCGATCGATGCGCTGCTCGACGCGTGGACCGCGAGCGGGCTGCTCGGGGACCTGATGGCGCGCGCGCGGTGGGTCGACCGCGCGTCCGAGGCGCTCGCGGAGTGGACGACGCTCGGGCTGGCCGGGATCGAGGTCCGGCTGCCGCCGTCGCTGTCCCCGGGGACAGGCGACGGGTGGGGCGTGACGATCGCGGGGCTGCGCCTGGAGATGACCGGCATCGAGGGACAGGACCCGGGGGACATCCTGCTCGCGGGGCGCGGGACGATCCGGCCGCACTACGACGCGGCGCGCGGGCGGCTCGAGCTCGCGGGGTCGGTCGAGCGGCTGCGGCTGTCGTGCGCGCGCGAGGGGGCGCTGTGGCCGTGCTTCGGCGCGCTGCTCGAGCTCGGCGACGTGCCGGCGCGGCTCGACGCGCTGCTCGCTCCGGGGGCGGCGGGGCTGCCGGGGATCGCGGTCAAGGCGCTGGTCAAGGCGCGGACGACGGCGGTGCGCGACGGCGGGCTCGAGCTGGCGGAGCTGGCGATCGACTACCCGCGGCCCGGGGTGCTGCGGGCCTCGGCGCGGCTCGAGTGAGACGGGCCGCGGTGGACCGCGGTCACGGGGCGCGGGCGCGGACCTGGCCGACGGTCATGTCGAAGCCGGTCGCGGTCCTGTTGGTGTAGAGGAAGAACAGCGTCGGCGCGCCGTCGATCGTCGCGACCGAGGGCTCGCCGATCGAGACGATCGCGCCGACGCGGGGCGCGAGCGGCTCGCAGGCGAGCTCGACCTGCTCCTCGGACCAGGTGGAGGCGAGGCCGGGGTCGCCGCCGGGGGCGCGCGCGGCCGAGCGGATGTCGGCGAAGTCGGCGGCGAAGTACAGGCGGCCGCCGAACAGGTAGGGCTGGTACTCGTGGCGCTCCGGCCGGCTGAGCGCGACCGTCACCGCGGGGCCGAGGCCGCCGCCGCGGGCGTCGCCGGGCGCGAAGTGCAGGTCGTGGAGGTCGCTCTCGCTGTCCCACCACACGCCGTCGTCGGAGACGGCGGGGTTGCCCTGCATGCCGGGGCGGTCGACGCCCTCGAGCGGGGTCGGCGGGGTGTCGAGCTGCGGCAGGCTCGGCGGCGCCGTCGTGAAGGTGCCGAGGACGTTGCGCGCGCCGAGGTTCAGGTCGTCGCGCCAGAGGTCGTTGTCGGTGTTCTCGGGCGCTTCGTCGGGGACGCGGAGGTCGTTCCAGCCGTACAGGACCTGCGCCGAGGTGCCCTGGGGGGCGCCGATGAAGGTGAAGCCGAACGGCGCGACGGTGAAGCCGTCGGGCTCGAAGGCGATCACGAACGGCTCGGCGTAGCTGCCGTCGGGCTGGCGCCTGAAGCCGTAGGCGGCGACCGGCGGCAGCGCGATCTGGAAGTCCTGGCCGTCGGGCAGGTCGAGGCCGAGGCTCGGCAGCTCGTCGTGGATCTGCGTCGGCGAGACGATCCGGCGCGCCGGGAAGTCGGGGCGCTCGGGCGCGGCGTACGGGCCGAGCGCGGTGTTGCAGGCGGCGCCGGCCGGGTCGAGCGCCGCGGCGCCGCCGCAGCCGGCGAGGCAGCACACGAGGTCGATCGGCGAGGTGTTGCTGACGATCAGCCACTGGCCGTCGGGGCTGATCTCGGGCGAGTCCTCGTAGCCCGGCGTGTTGACGAGGCCGCGGACGCGCTCGGGCTGGCCCCAGCCGGGACCGACGAGCGGGAGCACGACGGCGGTGCGCTCGACCTCGGCGCCGAGCAGCTCGACGCGGACGCGCACCTCGCCCGAGGGGTGGTCCGGGGTGACCTCGCCGCGGTAGCGGCCGCCGCCGAGGTCGGTCACCTCGGCCGCGGCGCCGCCCTCGGCCGTCAGCGTGACGGGCTGGCCGGCGGCGGGTTCGCCGTCGAGCGCGACGGCGATGTCGACGAGGATGACGTCCGGGCCGTCGACCTCGCGGCGGTCGAGCGCGACGTCGAGGACGATGTCCTTCGGGACATCCGGCTCGTCGGGCTTGCAGGCTGTCCCGAGGGACAGGACCATTCCGAGCGAAAACGACCACGACGGCAGCCTCGGACCGACCATGGCCGCACGATAGCGCAGGGCAATGCGGCCGGTTCGAGGTTCACGGCGCGTCGGGGCGATCGTGAGGCGCAGGGTGACGGCGCCGGGGGCGAGGAACTCGCGGCGCAGGGGCTCGGCGCGGCAGCGGCGGAGCGCCCTCGCCCGCGCGGCGAGGAGCACGAGCGCGCCCGCGAGCCGGCCGCGGGGCTTATTCGCGGAGCTTGCCGAGCAGGGCGTCGACGTTCTTCTTGGCGTCGCCGTAGAGCATCTTGGTGTTGTCCTTGTAGAAGAGCGGGTTGTCGACGCCGGCGTAGCCGACGCCCTTGCCGCGCTTCATCACGATCACGGTCTTCGACTTCCAGACCTCGAGCACCGGCATGCCGGCGATCGGGCTCGACGGGTCGTCCTGGGCGCCGGGGTTGACGATGTCGTTGGCGCCGATCACGAGGACGAGGTCGGTGGCGGGGAAGTCGTGGTTGATCTCGTCCATCTCGAGGACGATGTCGTAGGGGACGTTGGCCTCGGCGAGCAGGACGTTCATGTGGCCGGGCAGGCGGCCGGCGACCGGATGGATGGCGAAGCGGAAGGTCGCGCCGGCCTTGCGCAGAACCTTGGCGATCTCGGCGACCGGGTGCTGGGCCTGGGCGACGGCCATGCCGTAGCCGGGGACGACGATGATGCTCCTGGCCTGGCGCATCAGCTCGACGGTGCCGTCGAGGTTGATCTCCTTGGCCTCGCCGACCGGCTGGGCCGCTCCGCCCGCGGGGGCCGGGGCGCCGCCGTCGGAGCCGAAGCCGCCGGCGATCACGCTGAGGAACGAGCGGTTCATCGCGCGGCACATGATGTACGAGAGGATCGCGCCGCTCGAGCCGACCAGCGCGCCGGTGACGATCAGGAGGTCGTTCGACAGCATGAAGCCGGCGGCCGCGGCGGCCCAGCCGGAGTAGCTGTTGAGCATCGAGACGACGACCGGCATGTCGGCGCCGCCGATCGCCATCACCATGTGGACGCCGAGCACGCAGGCGACGCCGGTCATGATCAGCAGCGGGACGAGGCCGTGGTGCGGGTCGGCGAGGAACTGCCAGCCGAGGACGCCGCTGCCGAGGACCATCGCCAGGTTGAGCAGGTGGCGCGCCGGCAGCAGGAGCGGCTTGCCGCCGATGCTGCCGCGCAGCTTGAGGAACGCGATCACCGAGCCGGTGAAGGTGACGGCGCCGATGAACACGCCGATGAACACCTCGACGTTGTGGACGGTGTCGGCGTGGTCGCCGGGGCCGAGGAACGACGACAGGCCGACCAGCACGGCGGCGGCGCCGACGAAGCTGTGCAGGATCGCCACCAGCTCGGGCATCGCGGTCATCGCCACGCGCGCCGCCAGCACCGCGCCGATCAGCGCGCCGGGGACGATCGCGGCGGCGAGGATCGCGAAGCCGCTGCCGGTGATGTTCATCTGCTTGTCGGCGTTCATGCCGACGGCCGTGGCGACGACGGCGAGCAGCATGCCGATGATGCCGTAGAGGTTGCCGCGCCGGGCGGTCTCCTGGCGCGACAGGCCGCCGAGGCTGAGGATGAAGAGCGCGCTCGCGGCGATGTAGATGACGGTGAGGAGGCTGTACGACATGGCGGGGCCGCTTCGTGGAGCCGCTTACTTGCGGAACATCTTCAGCATGCGCTGGGTGACGAGGAAGCCGCCGGCGACGTTGATCATCGCCAGCAGGATCGCGGCCGCGCCGAGCAGCGTCGCCGCCGAGGTCGGGGCGCCCGAGATCTGCAGCATGCCGCCGATGATGATGATGCCGCTGATCGCGTTGGTGACGCTCATCAGCGGGGTGTGCAGCGCCGGGGAGACGCTCCAGACGACCTGGTAGCCGACGAAGCAGGCGAGCACGAAGACGGTGAAGTGCGAGAGGAAGCTGGTGTTGTTCTCGGTGCCGATGCCGATGCCGACGAGCAGCAGGCCGACGAACACCAGCGGCCACGGGCTGCCGGGCTCGCTCGCGGGCGGGCCGTGGCCGTGGCCGTGCGACTTCGGCGGCGGGGCCGAAGCGGGCCTGGGCGCGGCGGCGGCCGGCTGCTGTGCGGCCGGCTTCGGCTGGGCCTGGGCGGCCGGCTGCGGGGCGGCGGCGGGCTTCGGCGGCGGCCACTTGACGGCGCCGTCGCGGACGATCAGGCAGCCGCGGACGACCTCGTCGTTCTCGTCGATCTTGAAGTTGGCCGCCTTGCCCATGTCGTCGAGCAGGTGGCACAGGTTGGTGCCGTAGAGCTGGCTCGACTGCGCGGCCATGCGGCTCGTGAGGTCGGTGTAGCCGATGATCGTGACGCCGCCGTGGACGACCTTCTCGCCGGGTTTGGTCAGCTCGCAGTTGCCGCCTGTCTCGGCGGCCAGGTCGACGAGCACCGAGCCGGGGCGCATCCGCTCGACCATGTCGCGCAGGATCAGCTTGGGCGCCGGCTTGCCGGGGATCAGCGCGGTCGTGACGATGATGTCGACCTCCTCCGCCTGCTTGCGGAACAGGTTCATCTCGGCCTCGATGAAGGCCGGCGACATCTCCTTGGCGTAGCCGCCCTCGCCGGTGCCGTCCTCCTTGAAGTCGAGCTCGAGGAACTCGGCGCCCATGCTCTCGACCTGCTCCTTGACGACAGGGCGGGTGTCGAAGGCGCGGACGATCGCGCCGAGGCCGCGGGCGACGCCGATCACGGCGAGGCCGGCGACGCCGGCGCCGATCACCAGGAGCTTGGCCGGCGGGACCTTGCCGGCGGCGGTGATCTGGCCGGTGAAGAAGCGGCCGAAGTTGCCCGCGGCCTCGATGACGGCGCGGTAGCCGGAGATGTTGGCCATCGACGACAGCGCGTCGAGCTTCTGCGCGCGGGAGATCCGCGGGACCGCGTCCATGCCGAGCACGACCGCCTTGCGCGCCGCGAGCCGGTCGACGAGCTCCTTGTTCTGCGCGGGCCAGATGAAGCTGATCAGCACCTGGCCCGCGCGCAGGCGGTCGGCCTCCTGCAGGGTCGGCGGGCGGACCTTGAGCACGATGTCGGCCTCGGTCCACAGGCTCGCGGCGTCGGGCGCGATGCTGCAGCCGACCGCGGCGTAGGCCTCGTCGCTGAACTCGGCCGCCGCGCCGGCGCCGGCCTCGACGAGGACCGAGAAGCCCTGGCTCTGCAGGCGCTTGGCGGTGTCAGGGGTGGCGGCCACCCGGCGTTCGCCCGGGTAGATCTCCTTCGGGATGCCGATCTTCATAATCAACGCGAAGCGGCGGGCTTGGGACCGCAGCGACCGGCCGAGAGATATCACGAGGCCAGGGTCCGGCTCCAGCGCGTTCTCGCGGCTTTTCGCGGGCGGAGAGCGCGGCCGGGCGTGACCTGGACCGCGCCCGGTGCGGGGCGCTCGGCGCCGCTTGGCCGCGGGGGCCTCGGCCTGTAGCCTCGGCGCACGATGGCCGAGCCGCTGAGCCACTTCGACCCCGCCGGGGCTGCGCGCATGGTCGCCGTCACCGACAAGCCGGAGACGCCGCGCTCCGCGGTCGCCGAGGCGCGCGTGCGGATGGCCGCGGCGACGCTCGAGCGGATCCGCGAGGGGCAGATCGGCAAGGGCGACGTGCTGGCGGTCGCCCGCCTGGCGGCGATCACAGGGGCCAAGCAGACGCCGGTCCTGATCCCGCTGTGCCACCCGGTGCGGCTGACGGGGGTCGACGTCGCGTTCGCGCTCGAGCCCGCGCTGCCGGGGGTCCGCGCGACGGTCCGCGTGACCGCGGTCGACCGCACCGGGCCCGAGATGGAGGCGATGACCGCGGCGACCGCCGCGGCGCTGACGATCTACGACATGTGCAAGGCGATCGACCGCGGGATCGTGATCGAGTCGGTGCTGCTGGTCGAGAAGTCAGGCGGCAAGTCGGGCACGTGGCGGCGCGAGGACGGCCCGTGAGCGGGCCGGCGGTCGAGGCGGTGACGCAGGGCGCGTGGGCGCTCGGGGAGCTGCTCGGGCGGTCGTTCTGCGACAACCCGGGCATGCGCGCGGCGCTCGGCGACGACCGGCCGCGCCGGCTCGGGCGGGCGATCCGGCTGATGCGCGGGCTGGTGGCGACGGCGGCCCGCTGCGGCCGGGTCGAGGTGGTCCGCGAGGCGGGCCGGCCGGTCGGGGTCAGCCTGTCCTACGGGCCAGGCGATCGGCCGCGCGGGCTGGCGCAGGCGCCGACGGTGCTCGGGGCGTTGAGCACCGGGCCGGCCTGCGTGCGGCGGCTCCTGCGGCTCGAGGACTTCCTGCGGACGCACCACCTGCGGGCGCCGCACCACTTCCTGGCGATCCTCGGGGTCGAGCCCGCGGCGCAGGGGCGCGGGTACAGCTCGCGGCTGCTGCGCGCGCTCGGCGAGCGGGCCGACGCCGACGGGCTGCCGTGCTACCTCGAGACGGACCAGGAGAAGAACGTCCGGATCTACGAGCGCCACGGGTTCCGGGTGACGAGCGAGCACGTGCTGACGGAGCTCGGCGGGGTGCGCTTCTGGCTGATGCAACGGCCGCCGCGGGCGTGATCGCCGGGCGCGGCGCGTGTATCGTCGAGGGCATGATCCTCAGGTCGATCTCGATCTCGATCTCGATCGCGGCGGCGTCGGCCGTCGCGCTGGTCCCTTCGCGGGCCGCGGCGTGCTCGCTCGAGGCGTGCGAGCGGATCGTCGACGTCGAGCTCGCGCAGGCGACGATCCCGGCCGGCGAGGCGGTGGTGGTGCTGCGGCCCGTGCTCGCGCCGCCGGAGCTGTTCCCGACGTTCGACCCGGCGAAGGCGCTCGAGGCGGTGACGGTGACGGTGACGCTCGGCGAGGAGGCGGTGCCGGGCGAGCTGGTCGCGCGCGACGAGCTCGAGCTGCTGGTGTGGCAGCCGGGCGCGCCGCTGGCGGCGGACTCGACCTACGAGGTCACGGTCGTCGTCGACAACGCGATGCTCGGCTACCCCGAGTGCGGGTCGGACGGGTTCTCGCGGGTGTTCCAGGTCGAGACGGAGGCGGCGGCGGCGGTGCCGCTGGTCGTGCCCGGGGTGACGACGGCGGCGGCGGTGACGGTCGTGCCGTGGCTTCGGCCGGAGACGATGGTGTGCTGCGACGGGGCGTTCCCGTTCGACGCGAGCGGCGAGTGCGGGCCGGCGGTCGAGTGGTCGCAGGGGAGCTGCGCGGCGGGCTCGGGCGTCGCGTGGCTCGACGTCACGGCGTCGCTCGACCCGGCGGCGGTCGCGGCGGCCAGGGGACAGATCGGCTACCACTTCTCGGGCGAGCCGTTCGTGCCGGGCGCGAACGAGCTGGTGCTGCGCAGCAAGGGTCCGCTGTGCGGATCGCTGACCGCGATCCACCTCGGAACCGGCGAGGTGATGACCGGGCCCGAGGTGTGCGCCGGCCAGGAGCTCGCGGGCATGCTCGGCGAGGTCGCGCTCGACCCGGCGCCGGGGCTGGCGATGTGCGCCGGGCAGCCGTACACCTGCGCGGTCGACACGAGCATGCCGTGGGAGACGCTGTGGGACCAGGACGACTGCGCGACCTGGCCGGAGGGACAGGCGACGACCGGCGCGCCGACGACCGGCGATGCGAGCACCGGCGGCGGGGGCGCGAGCGACGGGACCGACGGCGACGCTAGCGCGGGCGCGGGCGGCGAGCCGGGCGAGAAGGGCTGCGCGTGCGCGGCCGGCCCCGCGGGGCCGCCGTGGTGGCTCGCGGGGCTGGCGCTGCTGCTGGTGCCGCGGCGGCGGGGGGCTACTCGACGGTGACCGACTTGGCGAGGTTGCGCGGCTGGTCGACGTCGGTGCCCTTGAGATCGGCGAAGTGGTAGGCGAGGAGCTGTAGCGGGACGCTGGCGAGGATCGGCTGCAGCTCGCCGAGGGTGTCGGGGACGAGGATCAGGTCGTCGGCGAGGTCGCCGATCGTGTGGTCGCCGAGGGTCGCGAGGGCGATGATCTTGCCGCCGCGGGCGCGGACCTCCTCGAGGTTGGAGAGGACCTTGCCGTAGCCGGGGCCGCGCAGGGCGAGCACGACGACGGGCATGCTCGCGTCGACCAGGGCGATCGGGCCGTGCTTCATCTCGCCGCTGGCGTAGCCCTCGGCGTGGATGTAGCTGATCTCCTTGAGCTTGAGCGCGCCCTCGAGCGCGACCGGGTAGCACAGGCCGCGGCCCAAGAACAGGCAGTCGCGGGCGCCGAGGTGGCGGCGGGCGATGATCTTGATCGCGGCGCTGGCGGCGAGCAGGTTGTCGAGGTGGGCCGGGAGGTCGTGCAGGCCGTCGAGCAGGGCCTTCGCGCGCTCGGGGGCGAGGTGGCCGGTGCGGCGCCCGAGGTGGATCGCCAGCAGGATCATCATCGTCAGCTGGGTGGTGAACGCCTTGGTCGAGGCGACGCTGATCTCGGGGCCGGCGTGGGTGTAGAGGACCTGGTCGGCGACGCGGCTGATCGTCGCGCCGAGGACGTTGCAGATCGCCAGCGCGTGCGCGCCGCGCTGCTTGGCCTCCTTGAGCGCGGCGATCGTGTCGGCGGTCTCGCCGGACTGGCTGATCGCCAGGGCGATGTCGGTCGAGCGGACGATCGGGTCGCGGTAGCGGAACTCGCTGGCGATGTCGACCTCGACGGGGATCCGCGCGAGCGTCTCGATCAGGGAGCGGCCGATCAGCGCGGCGTGGAAGCTGGTGCCGCAGGCGAGCATGACGATCCGGGTGCGCTCGCTGAGGTCGAGGCTGAGGCCGTCGAACCGGACGTCATCGGCGGTGACGCCGGCGCCGAGGATCGTGTCGCGGAGCGCCCGCGGCTGCTCGTGGATCTCCTTGAGCATGTAGTGGCGGAAGCCCTGCTTCTCGGCGGCGGCCTGGCTCCACTCGACGCGGCGGCGCGGGCGCTGGACCGGCTTGCCGTGGGCGTCGACGATCGCGTAGCCCTGCGGGGTGACGCGGGCGACGTCGCCGTCGTCGAGGTCGACGACGTGGCGGGTGTGCTGGAGCAGGGCGGCGACGTCGGAGGCGACGAAGTTCTCGGCCGCGGGGCTGTCCTCGCCGACGCCGACGCCGCCGAGGCCGAGCAGCAGCGGGGCGCTGTGGCGCGCGGCGACGAGGGTGTCGGGGTCCTTCAGGTGGACGACCGCGATCGCCCAGGCGCCGGTGAACTGGGCGGCGGCGCGCACGACGGCCTGCACGAGGTCGCCGTCCCGGGCGAGCTCATGGTTGACGAGGTGGGCGATCACCTCGGTGTCGGTCTCGCTCGAGAAGCGGGCGCCGGCGGCCTGCAGCTTGGCCCGCAGCTCGGCGTGGTTCTCGATGATGCCGTTGTGGACGACGGCGACGTCGCCGGCGCGGTGCGGGTGCGCGTTGGTCTCGGACGGCTTGCCATGGGTCGCCCAGCGGGTGTGGCCGATCCCGCACGTGCCGGCGAGCGGGCGCTTCTCGAGCGCGGACTCGAGCGCGGCGATCTTGCCCTGACAGCGGGCGAGCAAGATGTCCTTGCGGTCGCCGATCACGGCGACGCCGGCGGAGTCGTAGCCGCGATACTCGAGGCGCCGCAGGCCGCCGAGGAGGATCGGGACGACGGAACGGGTGCCGGTGTAACCGATGATGCCGCACATGGTGGGGGGTGTCCTCTTGTCGGGGTGACGGGCGAAAACCGAGCGCGGAGCCCGGGGCGAATACGCGAAAAGGACCCCCGTGCTTCCACGAGGGTCCTTCTTCGGTAGCACGCCGCGGGGGGGCGGTCGATTATTTCTGCACGTTCGCGGCGCAGTAGGTCGTGTCCTTCTCGAGGCACTTGAGATCGGTGTCGTACTTGACGATCACCGCGTCCGGCAGCGCCTCCTTGATCTGGCTCTCGACCTTGTCGGCGCGGCCGACGACGACGACCACCGGGACGTCGTTGATGTACTTGCGCGCCATCGCCTTCATCTCCGGGAGCTGGGCCTTGCGGACCTCGTCGCGGTAGGTCTTGTAGTAGTCGGCGGGCAGGCCGTAGGTGAGGATCGTGCGGACGCGCCCGGCGACCTGGCCGGCGGTCTCGATGCTGAGCGGGAAGCTGCCGATCGCCTCGCGCGTGACGTCCTCGAACTCCTTCTCGGTCACGTCCTCGTCGCGGATCTTCTTGATGTGGAAGAAGATCGCCTTGAGCATCTCGGCGGTGGTCTTGGTCTTGGTCTTGGTCCAGATCCGCCAGGTGCCGGGCGCCTGGCCGGGGTCCATCTTGGTGTAGATGCCGTAGGTGAGGCCCTTCTCCTCGCGGACGTCGAGGAAGAGCCGGCCGGTCGAGCCGCCGCCGAGGATGTCGGAGGCGAGCTCGAACTTGATCCAGTCGGGGTGCTTGCGCGCGAGCGCGAGGTTGCCGACGCGGATGTCGGACTGGGCCGAGCCGGGGCGGTCGACCAGGTGGACGATCATCTTCGGCGGGTGCTTGTACTCGCGGAAGTTGTTGAGCGGGTTGGCCGGGGCCTGGCCCTCGATCGGCTTCCACTTGCCGAACACCTCCTCGGCGAGCTTCTGCGCCTCGGGGACGGTGACGTCGCCGGAGAAGATCAGGTAGGCGTTGTTCGAGCGGTAGAACTTGTCGTGGAAGGCCTTGACCGCGTCGACGCTGACGGCGTCGATCTGCGCCTCGCTCGGCAGCGGGCGGCCGTAGGGGTGGCCGGACGGGTAGGCGGCCATCTCGAACAGCTGGTCGGCGAGCAGGTCGCTGTTCGACTTGGCGGCCTTGAGGCTGGTCTTGGCCTTGTCCTTGAGCTTGGACAGCGCGTCGGGCGGGAAGGCCGGGTTCATCACCTCGTCGGCCATCAGCGTCAGCGCGAGCTTGATGTCGCGCTTGAGCACCTGGGTGAACACGCTGGTGTCGTGGACGCCGGCGCCGGCGCCGAGGCTGCCGCCGACGAACTCGATCTCCTCGTCGATCTTGGCCTTGGTCCGCGTCTTGGTGCCCTCGCCGAGCATCGAGGCGGTCATCTCCGCCAGCTGCTCGTCGTCCATCGTGCCGGCCTTGATCACCAGCTGGGCGGAGACCAGCGGGACCTCGTGGTTCTCGACGACGTAGACCTCGAGGCCGTTCTTGGTGACGACCTTCTGGAGGTCGGGGAACTGGACCTGGCGCGGCTCGGTCGGCGTCGGCGGGTCCTGGTAGACCCGCTTGGGCGCCTCGACGACCGGCTTGGGCTCCTCGACCGGCGGCGGGGTCGTCTCGGGCGGCTTGGTCTCCTCGACCTTCTTGCCGCAGGCGGCGAGGCCGACGGCGAAGGCCAGGCTGAGGGCGGTGATCCGGGGGGTGGTGGTGCGCGTCAACATCGTGCTAGCTCCTGTCCTTGAGGTCAGCGGGCTTCCCCGTTCAGTTGGCCCCCATCATCGGGCCGACCTTGCCCGCGCCGGGCTTGACCTCGAGGGTCAGCCAGTTGGCGCCGAGGTACTCGTTGGCGACCCGCTTGATGTCGGCGGGCTTGACCTGCTGGTACTTCTCGAGGTCGGTGAGGACGTGCTTCGGGTCGCCGTGGAACAGCGCGCCCTCGGCGATCGAGGTGGCGCGGCCCTGGTTGGTCGCGAGGGTCTGGACGGTGTCCATCACCTGGGCGTTGATCGCCTTCTGCAGCTCGCGCGCGGTGATGCCGGTCTTCTGGACCTTGGCGACCTCGTCGCGGACGACCTGCTTGATCGCGTCGAAGTTGGTCGTCGGCAGCGGGAGCGCCTGGATGAAGACGAGGCCGACGTCGCGCTGGGCGAAGTGGGTGCCGCCGGAGAAGGCGACCAGCTTCTTGTCGTCCTGGAGGATCTTCGGGATCCGCGCCGACTCGCCGACCAGCAGGATGTTGCCTAGCAGGTCGAGCGCGTGGCGGTCGGGGTGGTTGGCGCCGACGGTGTGCCAGCCGAGCAGGTAGAGCGGCTGCTGGGCGAGCGGGTCCTCGACGCTCTTCTCGAACGGCTTGCTGCGGTCGACCTGGCCGACGGCGGTCGGCGGGCGGTCGGGGCCGCGCTTGATGTCGCCGAAGTACTTCTCGACCTTGGCCTTGAGGTCGGCGAAGTCGACGTCGCCGACGAACACCAGCACGGCGTTGTTGGGCGCGTAGTACTTGTCGAAGAAGGCCTGGACGTCGGGGGTCTGGGCGGCCTCGAGGTCCTCGAGGCTGCCGATCACGGGGTGGCCGTAGCCGGTGCCGGTCCACGCCTCGGACAGCCAGTTCTGGACGGCGGCGGAGTAGGGGACGTTGTCCATCCGCATCGCCTTCTCCTCCTTGACGGCCTTGCGCTGGTTCTCGAAGTTGGCGTCGGTGATCTCGAGCGAGCGCAGGCGGTCGGACTCGAGCCACAGGCCGAGCTCGAGGTACTGGCTCGGGAGGTTGTTGTAGTAGACGGTCTGGTCGTAGCTGGTGCCGGCGTTGTTGTTGCCGCCGACCCGCTGGACGAAGGTGAGGTGGCCCATCGGGGGCACGTTCTTGCTGCCCTCGAACATCATGTGCTCGAAGAGGTGGGCGAAGCCGGTGCGGCCCTGGACCTCGTCGCGCGAGCCGACGTCGTAGAGAAGGGTCATGTTGAAGGCCGGGGTCGAGTGGTCCTCGACGACGTAGACGCGCAGGCCGTTGGCGAGCGTGAACTCCTGGATCGGCAGGTCGAAGCCGAGGCCGCCCTTGGTCTTCTTGGCGTTCTTGGCGGGCGCTGCGGCCGGGGGCGCGGCGTCGGCCGCGACCGGCGCGAGGGCGAGGCCGCAAGAGACGGCGAGCAGGGCGAGGGTGCGGCGCAATCGTCCGTGAGACTTGAGCGTGGGCGACATAGACTTCGGTCGGCTCCTCTGCGAGGGCCGCACGCTAACACACAGCGGGACCCTCGCACGCTCACGAGTACCGGCGCGGGCGGCCGCGGCGTCCCGCGGGCGGGGCAAGAGATCTCACAGGCGGCGCGGCCGCTGCGGGGGCGAGGAGGACGCGGCCTGGGTCGGCGAGGCCGGCCCGTCGGGCGGGTCCCTGGGGCGGGACCGTGGCGGGCCGGTCGCGGGGTCGAGGGGGCCGGCCGGGGAGGGCCGAGTCCGATGCGCCCGTCGGCGGGGCGGGTCGGGCGTGTCGCGCGAAGCGCGCGGGTGGCCCCTCGCGCGGGTGCCGGGCCCGTCGGACGGGCGTTTGGCGGGCCGGGCGGGACGGTTGACAGGGGGTTCGGCGCAATCCTATAAAGCGCGCGCCCACATGCGGCCGTCACGGCCGCACGAGGCGTCTTTCTGGGGCGTCGGCAAGTGGTAAGCCAGCGGGTTTTGGTTCCGCCATTCGCAGGTTCGAATCCTGCCGCCCCAATCCTCTCCGCGTACACGCCCGCCGCGTCTCCGGACCCCCCGCCGGACCTGAGGAGCCCCGCTTGAACAAGACCCTGACGATCTTCGGTGGCAACTCGAACGCTCCGCTGTCCGCGGAGCTCGCCGACCACCTCGGCATCTCGCTCGGCCGGGCCCGGGTCGAGCGCTTCTCCGACGGCGAGATCTTCGTCGAGATCGCGGAGAACGTCCGCGGCGTCAACTGCTTCATCATGCAGTCGACCTGCAGCCCGCCGAACCGCAACCTGATGGAGCTGCTGATCATGATCGACGCGCTCAAGCGGGCGAGCGCCGGGTCGATCGTGGCGCTGATGCCGTACTTCGGGTACGCGCGCCAGGACCGCAAGGTCAAGCCGCGGACGCCGATCTCGGCCAAGCTGGTCGCCGACCTGCTGACCGCGGCCGGGGCGACCCGCGTGCTCGCGGTCGACCTGCACGCCGGGCAGATCCAGGGCTTCTTCAACATCCCGTTCGACCACCTCTACGCGACGCCGGTGTTCCGCGACCTGCTCAAGCTCGAGGGGCTGCGCGGGCCGGGGGTCGTCGTCGTGTCCCCGGACGCCGGCGGGGTCGAGCGGGCGCGGCTGTACTCGAAGCTGCTCGATTGCCCGCTGGCGATCATCGACAAGCGGCGCGACGGGCCGAACGTCAGCCAGGTGATGCACCTGATCGGCGACGTGTCCGGCAAGCGCGCGATTTTGGTCGACGACATCATCGACACCGCCGGGACGCTGTGCAACGCGGCCGAGGCGGTGCTCAAGCAGGGGGCGACCGAGGTCTACGCGGTCGCGACCCACGGGGTGTTCTCGGGGCCGGCGATCGAGCGGATCAACAAGTCGGTGATCAAGCGGATCTGGGTGACCAACAGCATCCCGCAGGAGGACCGGCTGGCCCGCTGCGACCGCCTCAACGTCGTCAGCCTGGGTCCGCTCCTGGCCGAGGCCGTCAAGCGGATCCACCACGGAGACTCGATCTCGAGCCTCTTCTACTAGCCTTCCCCGACACGAACTCTGCCTTCCGGCGGCGAGCCCGATGGTCGTGGCACCCACCCGGCGGCGAGACCAAGCGAGAAGCAAACACCATGAATCAGCAACGTGAACTCACGGTCCAGGTCCGCAAGGGGACCGGCAAGGGCGAGGCCCGCAAGCTCCGGGCCTCCGGCCGCGCGCCGGGCGTCCTCTACGGGCAGGGCGCCGAGCACCTGGCGATCGCGTTCGACCCGCTGGCGCTGCGCAAGGCGATCGACCCGACCCGCAAGCTCAACACCTGGTTTTCCCTGCGGATCCAGGAGGAGGGCAAGCCGGACCGCGTCGAGTCGGCGATCATCGCCGACCACCAGCTCGACAAGGTCAAGGACACCGTCCTCCACGTCGACTTCCTGCGGGTCGACCCGGCCAAGGACCTCGAGGTCCGGCTGCCGGTCGAGTACTCGGGCCGCGCCGCGGGCGTGGTCGCCGGCGGCTCGCTGAAGACCTTCGCGCGGTACATCCACGTCACGGTCAAGCCGGGCGACGTGCCGCCGAGCTTCGTCGTCGACGTCACCCCGATGGTCGGCGGCCAGACCCTGCGCGTCCGCGACGTCACCTTCCCGGGCGGCAAGATCCTCGACAACCCGAACAACCCGCTCGCGTTCATCGAGCCGGCCAAGGCGAAGAAGGAAGAGCCCGCCGACGCCAAGAAGAAGGACGCCAAGGACGCCAAGAAGAAGTGACCGCCCGCGCCCGACGGTGAAGGCGTCCGCCGATGGCCGAGCTCGTACCATGGCTCCTCGTGGGCCTCGGGAACCCCGGGGCCCGCTATTCGCGCACGCGTCACAACATCGGGTTCATGGCGGTCGACGCCTGGTGCGAGCAGTTCGTGCCGCGCCCGGGCTGGACCGAGAAGTGGAAGGCCCAGGTCGCCACGGTCAACCTGGCCGGCGGCCTGGGCCGCGTCGTGGTGCTCAAGCCCCAGACGTTCATGAACCGCAGCGGCCAGAGCGTCGTGCCGGCGGCCCAGTTCATGCGGGTGCCGCCGGACCGGATCCTCGTCGTCCACGACGAGATCGACTTCCCGCTCGGCCGGCTCGCAATCAAGAAGGGCGGGGGTCACGGGGGCCACAACGGTCTGCGTGACATCGTCCAACTGCTCGGGTCGGGCGAGTTCCTGCGGGTCCGCCTCGGCGTCGGCCGACCGGTGCATGGAGAGGTCGCCGACTACGTGCTCGCCGACTTTCTTGCGGACGAGCGGCCGATCGCGGACGACTTGCTGGACCGGGCCGTCCGGGCCATCTCCTGCGTGACGACCGAGGGCGTCGTCACGGCGATGAACAAGTTCAACAATTCCTGATCCCGGCGCACGGCGCCGGCCCTTCTCGGGTACCCTCTGCCCGAGCCAAAAAAGGATTTCCCCCGTGGACATGCCGATCCAAAACTTGCTGTATGCCGTTCCGGCCTGCGGCGCACTGGCGTTGATCTACGCGGCCGCCACGACCGCGTGGATCGGCCGCCAGGACGCCGGCAACGCCCGCATGACGCGCATCGCGGAGCAGATCTTCCGCGGCGCGATGGCCTTCCTCGCCGCCGAGTACAAGATCCTCGCGCTGTTCGTGGTCGTCATCGCCGGCCTCCTCGTCCTCACCGCCGACCCTGCGACCTCGTCGCCGATGATCGGCCTCTCGTTCGTCTCGGGCGCGCTGTGCTCGGGCCTCGCCGGGTTCTTCGGCATGCGCGTGGCGACCCGCGCGAACGTCCGCACCGCCGCGGCGGCCCGCACCGGCCTGTCGCCGGCGCTGTCGGTCGCGTTCCGCGGCGGCGCCGTCATGGGCATGTGCGTCGTCGGCCTCGGTCTGGTCGGCTTCGGCGCGCTGTTCCTGTTCTACCTCAACCACTTCAACGCGCTGGCCGACGTCGACGGCCAGGCCGCCGAGTTCGGCCGGGTCGTCAACCTGCTCGCCGGGTTCTCGATGGGCGCCTCGTCGATCGCCCTGTTCGCGCGCGTCGGCGGCGGCATCTACACCAAGGCGGCCGACGTCGGCGCCGACCTGGTCGGCAAGGTCGAGGCGGGGATCCCCGAGGACCACTTCCTCAACCCGGCGACGATCGCCGACAACGTCGGCGACAACGTCGGCGACGTCGCGGGCATGGGCGCGGACCTGTTCGAGTCGTACATCGGCGCGATCCTCGGCACGATGGTGCTCGGGGCGGTCGCGGTGTCCGGCAAGCTCGAGGCGGCGATCCTCCCGCTGCTGATCGCCGGCGCGGGCATCGTCGTGTCGATCCTCGGCACCTTCTTCGTCCGGACGAAGGAGGGCGGCAACCCGCAGATCGCGCTCGACACCGGCTCGTTCGGCGCGGCGTTCGTGATGCTGCCGATCTCGTACTTGATCATCGACTACTGCGTGAAGTCGGCCGAGGCCAACGGCACGCCGATGATCATCGAGGCGGGCTCGGCGCCGATGCAGACGTGGCCGCTGATGTACGCGATCGTCGCCGGCCTGCTGGCGGGCGTCGCGATCGGGCTCATCACCGGGTACTACTGCTCGAAGGGCAAGCGCCCGGTCAACAGCATCGTCGCGCAGTCGAAGACCGGTCCGGCGACCAACATCATCGCGGGCATCGGCGTCGGCTTCGAGTCGACCGCGATCCCGATCATCTTGATCGCCGCGGCGATCTTCGTCGCCAACCACTACGCCGGCCTCTACGGCGTCGCGCTGGCGGCGCTCGGCATGCTGTCGACGACCGGCATCCAGCTCGCGGTCGACGCGTACGGCCCGATCTCGGACAACGCCGGCGGCATCGCCGAGATGTCGGGTCTCCCGCATCAGGTGCGCGAGCGCACGGACAACCTCGATGCGGTCGGCAACACGACCGCCGCGATCGGCAAGGGCTTCGCGATCGCCTCGGCCGCGCTCGCCGCCCTGTCGCTGTTCGCCGCCTACCGGAACGTCGCGTTCCGGCCGGGCGAGGACCTGATGCTGACCAACCCCGAGGTGCTGATCGGCCTGCTGATCGGCGGCATGCTGCCGTTCCTCTTCAGCGCGATGGCGATGAAGGCGGTCGGCAGCGCGGCGATGGACATGATCACCGAGGTCCGGCGGCAGTTCCGCGAGATCCCGGTCCTGCGCGCGGCGCTCAATCTGGTGGCCAAGGCGGAGCGCGAGAACCGTGACCTGACGCCCGACGAGGAGAAGGAGGTCCTCGAGGCCGGCAGCAAGACCGAGGTCGAGCGCTGCGTGGCGATCTCGACCCAGGCGTCGATCCGCCGCATGGTCCTGCCGGGCTTCCTGGCGCTGGTCTCGCCGGTCGTGGTCGGCATCTGGTCGCGCTTCGCGCTCGGCGGTCTGCTCGCCGGGACGCTGGTCTCGGGCGTGATGCTGGCGATCTTCATGTCGAACGCCGGCGGTGCGTGGGACAACGCGAAGAAGCAGGTCGAGGACCAGAAGAAGGACAACTCGATGGAGGTCAACACCGGCAAGGGCTCCGACCGCCACAAGGCCGCCGTCATCGGCGACACCGTCGGCGACCCCTTCAAGGACACCGCCGGCCCGAGCCTCAACATCCTGATCAAGCTGATGACGATCGTCGCGGTCGTGATCGCCCCCACCCTGGTCAAGATGGCCTCCGGGCAGTAATTCCGGGCGCCTGGCCCCTTGCGGGCCGGCGCGCGAACGGCTACACCTTGCGCCCCGTCCGGGACCCGGACGGGGCGTCCGCCTTTAATGGGGGACGCGTCCGACCTCCTTGCTCCCGCTCCGGCGGGGGCCGAACCGTCCGCAAGGAGACACCATGTCCGAGAACACAGTCGGCCAGGTCCTGTCGGTCCAGTCGCGCAAGGGCACCAAGCGCGAGTACGAGACCGTCATCATCCTGCGCCCCAACGTCAACAAGAACGGGATCCTCGATCTCGTCCACAGGATGCAGGTCGTGTTCGAGAACTTCGGCGCGCGCCTGCTGAAGATCGAGAACTGGGGCAGCCGCACGCTCGCCTTCCCGATCAAGCGCTCGACCACGGGCATCTACCTGTACTGGCGCTACCTCGGCGGCTCCGACATCGTCGCCGAGTTCGAGCGCAACCTGATCATCAACGAGTCGGTGCTGCGCTTCTACACCGTCAAGGTCGAGGACGACGTCGACCCGAGCGCGCGCCCGTCCGAGATCACCGAGGACCTGCTGCAGGCCGTCGCCGAGCCGCCGCCCGAGCCGGAGCCGCCGCCGGAGCCCGAGCACGAGGATCGCGACCGCGACCGTTTCTCCAGCGATGACGACGACGACGAGGGAGTGAGCTAGCCATGTCCGAAGAGAAGACCGGCCGTTCCAGCAAGAACCGGGCGTCCCTGCTCGCCAGCGACAAGACCCTGGTCATCGACTACAAGAACCCGCAGCTGCTCAAGGCGTTCCTGACCGACCGCGGCAAGATCGTCCCGGCCCGGATCTCCGGCCTGACGGCCCGCCAGCAGCGGCAGATCACCAAGGCGGTCAAGCGCGCGCGCATGCTCGCGTTGCTGCCCTACACGGTCGCCTGACCCAAAGGATAGGAGTCCGACATGTTGGAACTGATCCTCCGCAAGGACGTCCAGGGGCTCGGCCGCGCCGGTGAGGTCGTCAAGGTCCGCCCCGGCTACGGCCGCAACTTCCTGATCCCGCGCGGCCTCGCCCTCGCGGCGACCCGCGGCAACATCGCCCAGCTCGACCACCAGAAGCGCCTGATCGCCGCCGAGCAGGCGCGGATCCTCGCCGAGCACAAGGCGATGGCCCAGCAGCTCAGGGGCGTGTCGGTGTCGATCGCCCGCAAGAAGGGCCAGGACAGCAAGCTGTTCGGCTCGGTGTCCTCGAAGGACATCGCCGAGGCGCTGGCCCAGCAGAACATCAACATCGACCGCAAGCTGATCAAGCTCGACGAGCCGTTCAAGTCGATCGGGACCTACGAGGTCGCGATCCGCTTCAGCGGCGACATCAGCGAGTCGATCCGCGTCAACGTCGTCGGCGTCTGACGCCGGCCGCGTACCCGGGGCGAGGGCCGCGCGCGCGGTGCTCGCCCCGCGTGTTTTTTACGGCGCCCGCGTCGCCGGCTCACTCGCCCTTGAGGCGCTCGGCGCTGCAGTTTCCCAGCACGCACTGCGCCGAGTACACGCCCTTCTGGCCGCAGCCGGAGACGCGGTACTTGCCGTAGACCTGGTCGCCGCGGACCTCGAGGCTGGCCGCGTCGCACTTGAAGTCGGCGGCGGCCTGGTTGCGCGTGGTGACCTCGAGCTTGCTGGCGCACGCGGGGAGGAAAACGGCGAGGGCGAGGAGGAGGGCGGCGGGGGCGGAGCGCATGGGCCCTGGGAGGGTGCCACGGCCGGCGCGGCGGGGAAAGCGGCCGGCGCTGGCCGCGGGTTTCGTGCGACCAGGGCTTGTGCTGGTCGCGGCTTGTCTGATTCAGATCAAGGGGAGGCGTCATCATGGAGCGTGAATCAAGTGGTCCGAACCGGCGCGGCTACGACGGCCGGGGTGGGCCTCCGAGAGCCGAGATGTCGGGACCCCGAACACTGCCGCACAACCAGGAGGCCGAGGCGGCGATCCTCGGCGGGATCATCCTGCGCGGCGAGCAGGCGCTCAACGACGTGCTCGACATCGTCCGCGAGGAGGACTTCTACCACCCGGCGCACCAGGCGATCTTCCGGGCGATGCGGACGTTGTCGGAGAAGCGCGAGCCGATCGACACGGTGACGCTCGAGACCCAGCTGCGGGCCAGCAACGAGCTCAAGCTGGTCGGCGGGATCGAGTTCCTCAACCGCCTGAGCGACCGCTACGCGACCGCCCGCAACATCACGCACCACGCCGAGATGGTCCGGCGCGCCGCGACGGTCCGCAACCTCGTCGTCGCCGCCAGCGAGATCGCCGAGGAGGGCTCGCACGAGCTCGAGAACGCCGACGAGTTCATCGACCAGGCCGAGAAGCGGATCATGGAGGTCAACCAGAGCGGTCGCAAGACCGGCTACGTGGCCTCGCGCGACCTGCTGGTCCAGGTGTTCACCAAGATCACCGAGCGCGCCAAGCGGAAGAACCCGATCACGGGCGTGCCGACGGGCTTCACGACGCTCGACCACATGACCGGCGGGATGCAGCCGGGCGACCTCGTGATCGTCGCGGCGCGCCCGTCGATGGGCAAGACGGCGTTCGTGCTCAACCTGGCGCAGAACGCCTGCGTCCTGCCGCAGCGCTACCGCGGGCTGCCGCCGGAGGAGCGGCCGGTGATGCACCCGGTGCTGTTCTTCTCGCTCGAGATGGGCGCGACGCAGCTGGTCGAGCGCGTCCTGTGCGCCGAGGCCCGGATCGACGCCGGCAAGCTGCGGACCGGCGCGTTCCTCGAGGACGAGTTCGCCAAGATGACGGAGGCGGCGGGCCGGATCTCGGAGGCGAAGTTCTACATCGACGACCAGGCCGCGCCGTCGATCCTCGAGATGCGCGCGCGGGCGCGCCGGTTCAAGGGCGACAAGCAGATTTTTCCTGGCGTCGAGGGGCAATTCGGGATGATCATCGTCGACTACCTGCAGCTCGCGCGCGGCGGTCGCAGCCGCTACGACTCGCGCGAGCAGGAGATCAGCGAGATCTCCCGCGGCCTCAAGGCCATGGCCAAGGAGCTCCAGATGCCGGTGCTGGCGCTGTCGCAGCTCAACCGCGCGGTCGACAGCCGCGCCGACCACCGGCCTCAGCTGTCGGACCTGCGCGAGTCCGGCGCCATCGAGCAGGACGCAGACGTCATCATGTTCATCTACCGCGAGGAGCGCTACGCCCCGAACGAGGAGGAGCGCAAGAAGGTCGAGAACAAGGCCGAGATCATCATCGGCAAGCAGCGCAACGGCCCGATCGGGACGGTGCCGCTGACCTTCATCAAGCACATGACGCGGTTCGAGAACCCCGCCGAGGGCGGTGGATACTACGATTAACCCCGGTTCATGGCGCGGCGAGCGGCGCGCGGGAGCGTAGCGTCAGCGGCGCGGTCCATGATAGGTTGAGGGGGCGATGTCGTCGGTTCCGACCCAGATCGGCCCCTTCAAGGTCAAGGGCCTCGTCGGCAAGGGGGCCATGGGGGAGGTCTACGAGGGGGTCGACGAGAAGCTCGGCCGCCGGGTCGCGATCAAGATCCTCGGCAAGAAGCACCGCGAGAGCGAGGAGTTCAAGACCCGCTTCCTGCGCGAGGGCAAGGCGCTCGCGGCGATGAACCACCCGAACGTCGTCGCGGTGTACTTCATCGGCGACCACGAGGACCGGCCGTTCTTGGCGATGGAGTTCCTCGACGGCGAGGACATCGGCGCGATGATCAAGAAGCGGGGGGCGCTGCACCCCGGCGACGCGGCCGAGGTGATCCGCCAGGCGGCGATCGGGCTCGCGGAGACGCAGCGGGTCGGGGTGGTCCACCGCGACGTCAAGCCGTCGAACCTGGTCGTGACGTCGACCGGCATCGTCAAGGTGACCGACTTCGGGCTCGCCAAGGCGCTGCAGGAGGACCTGTCGATCACGGCGACGGGGGTGTTCGTCGGCACGCCCGACTACCTCGCGCCGGAGCAGGCGATGGGCAAGGAGGTCGACGCGCGCGCGGACGTGTACGCGCTCGGCTGCTCGCTGTACCACATGTGCAGCGGCCACCCGCCGTTCCGCAAGGGCGGCCAGGACGACCACTACACCGCGGTCGTCCGCCGGCACCTCAAGAGCGAGCGGCCGGAGCTCAAGTACGAGATCAAGGGCTTCGACGAGCCGCTGTCCGACCTGTGCCGACGGATGATGAGCCGCCGCCCCGATGTCCGGCCGACGTTCGAGGAGCTGAAGACCAGCCTGGCGGAGATCTCGAAGCGCCTCGGCGGGCAGGTGCCGCCGCGGCACGCCGACGTCGAGCTGCGCTCGCCGGAGGAGATCAACGAGTCGATCAAGAAGGCGCAGGCGAAGGTCCAGGCCGAGGCCGCCCGCGAGGGCACGCCGACGGCGGCCGGCACGCGGTCGACGATGATCGCGGTCGGGATCGGCGTGACGATCGGCATCGCGCTGGGCGTTGTGCTCGCGGTGATGAGCCTGTAGAGGATCTCGCGTCATGATGACGCACTCGGATCCGACCTACCTCCGCGCCTCCGAGGCGCTGCGCGAGCGCCTCGAGGGCGCGACGCTCGACTGGATCGTCGTCTCGGGCTCGGGCTTCTCGGGCATCGTCGGCGACGGCGAGGACAGCATCGGCCTCAAGGTCGAGGGCTCGATCCCGCTGCGCGGCCTCGGCCTGCCGGTCCCGACGGTCGCCGGCCACGGCAGCGCGCTGGTGTTCGGGACGATCGGCGACCAGCGGGTGTGCGTGCAGACCGGCCGGATCCACCCGTACGAGGGCCACCCGATCAACGTCGTCACGGCGCCGCTGTTCGCGATGCTCGCCCAGGGCGCGCGCGGGGTGGTGCTGACCTGCGCGGTCGGCGGGCTCAGCCCGGCGCTGCGGACCGGCGAGGTCGTGCTGCTGCGCGACCAGATGAACCTGTTCGGGCCGACGCCGCTGGTCGGACCGCGCTTCATCGACCTCAGCCAGCTCTACAGCCCGCACCTGCGCGCGCGGCTGCAGGCGATCCACCCGGGGATCGGGGCGGCGAAGCTGTCGGAGGTCGTGTACGCGCACGCCCGCGGGCCGCAGTACGAGACGCCGGCCGAGACCGAGGCGCTGCGCCGGCTCGGCGGCGAGGTCGTCGGCATGTCGACGACCTACGAGGCGATCCTCGCGGCGTCGCTCGGCGCGTTCGTGTGCGGGATCGGGGTCGTCACCAACGCGGCGAGCCAGGTCGGCCTCAGCCACGACGAGGTGCAGCAGCGGACCCTCGAGGCGCGCCCGCAGGTCGCGTCGCTGCTGCGCGGGCTGCTGGCGGTGCCGCCTGTCCCTTGAGCCAGGCAGTTAGAAGTAGAACGTCAGGCCGAGCTGACCGCCCGCGGCCATCGCGGCGCGGGCGACCAGCTTGACGGTGCCCTTGCCGATGTCGGAGCCGATCCCGAAGACGCCCTGGCCGTAGAGGCTGACGCGGTCGGCGACGAAGTACTCGATGCCGAGGATCGGGCCGACGGTGACGTTGACCAGCCAGTTGTCGGGGCCGCGGGCGTCGAGGTAGTGGGTGTGCAGGAAGGCGCCCCAGTACGGGGCGATCCGCCGCCACACGCGGAAGCCCTTGAGGACCGCGACCGAGGCGCTGACGCCCGCGGAGGTGATCGGGGTCTCGCCGGCGGTCCGCTGGTTGGTGATCCCGGCGCCGAACGAGAACGGGATCACGACGCGCTTGAAGACGCGGCGGACGCCGATCTCGGTGAACATCAGGCCGTCGGCGAGCGGCAGGTCGCCGAGCCCGGCGACCGACAGCGGCGCGAGGCCGCCGAAGATGAAGGTCATGCCCCAGTTGCCGGGCGCGGCGCGGACCACGGGCTGGGTGTCCGGCGGGTTCGGACCGACGGGCGGCGGGGTCGCGGCCGCGGGCGTCGGGGCGGGGGCCGGCGCGGCGACCGGCGCCGGGGTCGGCGACGGGGTCGGCGGCGGCGCGGGCTCGGGGGTCGCGGCGGGGTCGGGCGTCGGCTGCCAGGCGGGCATCGCCGCGGCGCCGGCGGACTCGGGCTGATGGAGCGTGAACGACAGGGCGAGCGCGACGAACAACGGGGCCATCGAAGGATCATCGGCGGGCGCCGTCCGGCGATCAACGGCCGCGGCGATCGCGTGGGCGCGGAGATGGTCCGAGGGACAGGTCCGAGCGCGGGCGCGCGGCGAGCCGTCGACATGTCCCGCGAGACAGGAGGCTGGGGGCGGGCGGCGGCACGGGGTCGCGGGCGTATCGGCGCGCAGGTGGGCGGCGTGCTATAGCGGCGGGGTGAGCCTCAAGCCGGAGCGGATCGCCGCGGCCGCGCGGGCGCGCCAGGGGGCGCTGATCGGGCTGTTGTCGGCGCGGGCCGACGCGATCGGCGAGGCGCTCGCACGCTCGCACGGGCTGGTCGCGTGGGAGCGCCAGAAGCTGATCGGCCGGGTGCAGCGCGGGCTGTGGGCGCTGCGCGAGCGGCGGTTCCCCGGCGTCGGCGGGCCGCCGGCTCGGGTGTGCGAGCGGCGGGACCAGCCGCTCGCGGCGCTGCTGGTCGTCTCGCAATTGCTCCGGCAGGGGCGGCGCGTCCACCTCGAGGGCGAGGTCGGGGCGAGCACGATCGCGGCCGAGCTGCTCGGCGAGCTCGGCGACGCGTCGGGCGAGCTCGTCGCGGAGGCGCTGACGCTCGGCGCGCCCGGCGAGCCGCCGCCGGCCGGGGTCGCCGGCTGGGAGCTCGCGGGCGTCGAGCCGGCGCGGGCGCGCGTCGCCGGGGTCCACGCCGAGGCCGACCCGGAGCTCGCCGCCTACGCGCTCGCACTCGCGTGCCTGCGCCGCGCGGGCGCGGAGCCGCGGCGGGTCGTCCGGGCCCACGTCGCCGGCGCGACGCAGCGCCTCGAGCGGCACCTGCACCGGCTGTGGGTCGGCGCCGCGATCGGGCCGCCCGAGGATCCGGAGGTGTTCGCCGGCCCGTCGGCGCCCGCGCTCGCGCGCGCCTACGCGGACAGCCTGTCTGCATGGACAGGTCGCGCGGGCGTGCGGGTGCTCTGTCCCGGGGGACAGCTCGAGCGGCCCGGCGATCCGCGGGTGTACCTCGCGCCGGCGCTGCTGCGCGCCCCGGAGCCGGCCGACGTGCCGGTCGCCGGGCCGCTGCTCGTGCTCCACCCGTGCGAGCCCGCGGCGCTCGACGCGGCGCTCGCGGGCTGCCGCGCGCAGGGGCTCGAGATCCTCGCGCTCGGCCCGGAGGCCTGGCGCCAGCGCGTCGGCACCCCGCCGCTCTCGCCGCTGCAGCCGCTCGCGCCCGGGCGCCTGCCGCCGGGGTTGCCCGAGCCGCGGCCGACGTGAGCGCGCGCGGACCAAGGCGCGGACGACGGGGCCGCGACGCAGGCGAGCCGCCGGGCCGGGGCGCGGGTGGCGGCGCGAGCCGCCGGGGCCCGACGCCCGGTGGGCGATGTGAGGGCTGCCGAGGCCGCCGGTGGCCCGGGCCGAACCATGTTCGACGGCGCGCTCGCGGGGCGTGAGGGCCGAGGTCGCGGATCGAGGGCGCGCTCTCGCCCGCCGGGTCGCGCTAGCGTCTCGGCATGAGCGAACCGACCGACCTCTCGTTGCAAGATGTCCTCGCGGACAGCCCGATCCTCCAGCGCCCGTTGAGCGTCGGGCTGCGCGGCCTCGACGTCGCGCGGCTGCAGGCCGATCTGCACCGCGTCGGTCTGCCGGCGGGGACGATCGACGGCGTGTTCGGCGAACGGACCCGCGCCGCCGTCCAGCGGTTCTGCGACCGGTCGGGGCTGGTGTTCGCCGGCAGCGTCGACGCGACGATCTGGTCCGCGCTCGCGCTCGCCGGCGCCGGCGCGCGGGCGACGGGCCACGCCGAGCACGCGGAGGCCTGCGAGCGGCTGGCGGCGCTGCACCACGCGGCCGCCGCGGCGCACCAGCAGGCGGCGCGCGACAAGCGGACCGCCGCGGTCCCGGCCGGCGACGACGAGGAGCGCGCGGCCGGCGAGCTGCTGCGGGCTGCCCGCGCGTGGCAGGCGGCCGCCCGGGCCTGGCTCGCGGCCGCCCGTGCCCCGCAGGCCGACCACGTCCCTGGCGCGCGGCACCTGTGGGCGCTCGAGCAGGTCCGCGACTACGGCGTCCGCGCCGCGAACTCGTACGCCCTCGCCGGCAAGGACCTCGCCGGGTCCGGCGCGACGGGGTACGAGGTCCGGATCGCCGCCGCGATCGTCGAGGCCCGCGCGATCGCGGCGCAGTGACGCGGCAGGCGCGAGTGGTATGACCGATCGGACATGCCTGATCAGGCATGCTCGATCAGTCATCAATGCGCGGTCAGGATGTGCGGGCGTGCCCGATGCTCGGGTGCGGAGCTCCGATGCTCTGGCGCGGAGCTTCGATGCGCGGGCGCGGGGCCCGAAAGAGCGGGGAGGGCGCGTCCCCGGGGCGGCTCCGCGGGGCCCTCGCTGTCGGCGGGCTCCCCCGCGAGGCGCCGGCTGACAGCGCCGCGCGCCTGTGCTAAGCGCCAGGCCGTGCGAGCCCTCCTCGACGCCGTGCGCCACGCCTGCAGCCCGCGCGACTGGTCGCGCGGGGTCGAGCTCGCGCGCGCCGGGGCTGTCGTCGGCGCGGGTCGCGGCGAGGGCGAGGTCACCCTGCGGGTGGCCGTCAAGGGCGCGCCGCGCAGCCCGACGGTCGTCCTTTACCCGGGCGACGCCGAGTGGAGCTGCGACTGCGACGAGCCCGGCGAGTGCTGCTTCCACGTCGCCGCGGCGGCGATCGCCCTCCAGCGGGCCAGCGAGGCCGGGGAGGCGCTCCCGCGCGCCGGCGGCCGCGCCGGCCGCGTCGGCTACCGCCTGAAGAAGCTCGACGACGGGCTCGAGCTGGTCCGTGTGCGTGTGTCCGAAGGGGCAGGTCCCGAGGGCAAGGAGGTGCCGCTGGCCGCCAGCCTGGCGCAGATCGTCGCCGGGCGGGTCGAGGGCCCGCCGATCGTCGCCACCGACGCCGACATGCAGGCCGAGGCCGCGCTCGGGATCTACAAGGGCGGCGTGCTGCCGGCGGTCGTCACGCGCAAGCTCGTGCCGGCGCTCGTCGGCTGCGACGACGTCACGCTCGACGGCGCCAAGATCCGGGCCGCCGCCGAGCCCGCCGGCTACCACGGGCGCGTCGCCCCGTTCGAGGGCGGCGCCGGCTATCGCCTGTACATCGTCCGCGACCCGACGATCACCGCGGTGTTCCCGAAGAGCGGCGTCGTGCTGTGCGGCGACGTGCTGCGCTGCTTCGACAACGGCGGGATCGGGGCCAAGGAGGCGGCGGAGCTGCGGACCGGGCTGGTGTACCCGCCGGAGCTCGCGGGCCAGCTGGTCGCCGAGGCGATCCCGGCCCTCAAGGCGCGGGTCAAGGGCTTCAAGGAGATCAAGACCGACCGGCTGCCGAAGATCTGCGACGCGCCGCCGCGGGTCGTGTTCGAGGTGTCGCGCGCGGGCGAGGGGCTGTCTGTCCTCCCGACCCTGGTCTACGGGACACCCGCGATCGCGCGGGTCGACGGCGACCGGCTGGTGATCTCCGGGCGCGACGTGCCGCGGCGCGACGCGCAGGCCGAGGCGGCGCTGGTGCGGCGGCTCGGCGAGCTCGGGCTCGCGCCGGGCCGCCCGCGCGCGGCGGTCGGGCCGGTCGCGGTCGGGCTCGCGGAGGCGATCCGCGGGTTCGAGGGCGGCGAGCTCGTCGGCGAGGCGCACCGCAGCTTCGCTCGCCGGCCGCCGCTCGCCGCGCGGATCACCGAGGGCGGGGGCGCCGGGCTCGGGATCACCTTCGAGACAGGCTCCGAAGGACAGGTCTCGCGGGCCGACGCGCGCCGGGTGCTCGCGGCCTGGCAGGCGGGCGAGGGCGAGGTGCTGCTCGACGACGGCGGGGTCGCGCCGCTGCCGTTCGACTGGCTCGAGCGCTTCGGGCCGCAGGTGATGCTGCTGCTGGCGGCGCGCGAGGCCGCGGGCGCGCCGCCGGCGTGGGCCAGGCCGGCGCTGGCCGAGCTGTGCCAGGCGCTCGACTACCCGCCGCCGCCGGAGCTCGCGGGGCTGGCGGCGCTCGCGGAGGGGTTCGCCGGGATCCCGGCGGCCGCGCTGCCGCCGGACCTGAAGGTCAGCCTGCGCGACTACCAGCGCCGCGGCGTCGACTGGCTGTGCTGCTTGCGCGACGCCGGGCTCGGGGCGCTGCTCGCCGACGACATGGGCCTCGGCAAGACGCTGCAGGCGCTGTGCGCCCTGCGCGGGCGCGGGCTGGTGATCGCGCCGACGAGCGTGCTGCACAACTGGGCGGCCGAGGCGGGCAAGTTCCGACCTGGCCTCAAGGTCAACCTGTACCACGGGCCACGTCGCAGGCTCGACCCGGCGGCCGACGTCACGCTGACGAGCTACGCGCTCCTGCGGCTCGACGCCGAGGCGCTGGCGGCCGAGGCGTGGGACTTCGTGGCGCTCGACGAGGCGCAGGCGATCAAGAACCCGGACAGCCAGGTCGCGCGCGCGGCGTTCGGGCTGGGGGCGAAGTGGCGGCTGGCGCTGACCGGCACGCCGGTCGAGAACCGGCTCGAGGAGCTGTGGAGCCAGATGCACTTCGCCAACCCGGGGCTGCTCGGGGGGCGGGCGGACTTCCAGGAGCGGTTCGCGCGGCCGATCGAGGGCGGCTCGCCGGCGGCGGCCCGGCAGCTGCGCCGGCGGCTCGCGCCGTTCGTGCTGCGGCGGCGCAAGCAGGAGGTCGCGCGCGAGCTGCCGCCGCGGACCGAGGTCGTGCTGCGCTGCACGCTCGACGCGCGCGAGCGGGCGGTGTACGAGGCGATCCGCGCGGCGACGCACGCGGAGGTGATCGAGCGGCTGGCGGCCGGCGGCGGGGTGCTGGCCGCGCTCGAGGCGCTGCTGCGGCTGCGCCAGGCGGCCTGCCACAGCGCGCTGGTGCCGGGGCAGCAGGCGGCGCGCTCGTCGAAGCTCGACCTGCTGCTCGAGACGCTGGCGGAGGCGGTCGCCGAGGGGCACAAGGCGCTGGTGTTCTCGCAGTGGACGAGCCTGCTCGACCTGTGCGAGCCGGGGCTGCGCGCGGCGGAGCTGGGCTTTTGTCGGCTCGACGGGTCGACGCGCGACCGCGCCGGGGTGGTCGCGCAGTTCCAGGACCCCGCCGGCCCGCCGGTGATGCTGATCTCGCTCAAGGCCGGCGGGACCGGGCTCAACCTGACGGCCGCCGATCACGTGTTCCTGCTCGATCCGTGGTGGAACCCCGCGGTCGAGGATCAGGCGGCCGACCGCGCGCACCGGATCGGGCAGGAGCGGCCGGTGATCGTGCACCGCCTGGTCGCCGAGGAGACGGTCGAGGAGCGGATCCTGACGCTGCAGCAGCGCAAGCGGGCGGTCGCCGACGCGGCGCTCGAGGAGGCCGCCCAGGCGGCCGCGATCACGCGCGAGGACCTGCTGGCGCTGCTCGAGTGACGGGGCGCGCGCCTTTGCGCGAGGCGGAGGTCGCCGCGGATCTGTTAACGTGCTCGCCGGGTGACCGCATGACACGCACATCGACCTCGATCCTCCTGTTGGCGTCGCTCGGGCTGGCCTGCAGCGACGACCAGAGCACCTCGCGCGGCGACGCCTCGGGCGTCGCGTCGATCACGGCGACCGTCACGGCGACGACGCCGACCACGGGCGCGACCGACTCGACGACGGCGCCGACGACCTCGGCGACCGGCGGCCAGACCGGCACGGGCTCGAGCGGCGGCGAGGCGACGAGCGAGACGACGGTGACCTCGGGGGTCAGCGCGACGACCGAGGTCACCGCGACGGCGGGCAGCACGAGCGCGTCGACGGGGCCGGGGCAGCTCTGCAGCCCCGGCGCGGTGCAGTGCGTCGACGGCCAGAGCTTCGAGACCTGCGCGGGGGACGGGCTGTCGTGGGACGGCCCGACGGCGTGCGGCGCCAAGGAGGCGTGCGAGCTCGGGCAGTGCATCAGCCTGTGCGCGAAGGCGGACGCGAACGCGTCGTCGGTCGGCTGCCTGTACTACGCGATCGACGCCAACAACGACCCGGTCGAGGGCTTCGACGCGCTGCCGTACGCGGTCTCGGTGTCGAACGTCAACCCGACCTTCACCGCCGAGGTGCAGGTGCAGGTGTTCGAGAACGGCGCCTGGGGGACGATCCAGCAGGCCTCGGTCGCGCCGAAGACGCTCAAGCAGTTCGACCTGCCGGACCGTCACGTCAGCTACACGAACCTCAACCCGCGCGGCGCGTTCCGCATCGTCTCGGACGTGCCGATCATCGCGTACCAGTTCCAGCCGATCAACGGCGAGTCGTCGTTCACCAGCGACGCGTCGCTGCTGCTGCCGAAGGGCGTCTACGACCAGTTCTACTACGTGGTCGGCTGGGGCGAGCCGAGCTTCGGCAACGCGCAGATCAACATCGTCGCGGCGGAGGACAACACGGCGGTGTCGATCACGCCGTCGGTCGCCACGATCGGCGGCGGGCCGATCCCGGCGCTGCAGGCGAACATGCCGTACAACCTGCCCGTGCTGAACGAGGCCGACGTGATCCAGATCGAGGCCGACAACATGTTCTCGGGCACGTTCATCACCTCGGACAAGCCGATCGCGGTGTTCTCGACCCACTGGTGCGGCAACATCCCGATCCAGACCTGCTGCTGCGACCACCTCGAGGAGCAGGTCTACGGGCTGCAGAAGTGGGGCACCACCTACGTCGCGTCGCGCTGGCCGCCGCGCAACGTCAACAACCCCGAGAACTCGTACTGGCACATCTTCGCGTCCGAGGACGACACCAAGGTCCACATCGACGCGCACGCCGAGGTGATCGGGATCGGCATGACCGACTTCACGATGGCCAAGGGCCAGCTCAACCTGCTGTCGGTCAAGGGCTCGGTCGCCAACCCCGGCGACTTCCTGATCTCCGCGGACAAGCCGATCTACGTGATGCAGTACCTGTCGTCCTCGGGCGACACCGGCGGCGTCGCGGTCCAGCAGGCCGGCGACCCGGCGATGGCCCAGGCGGTGCCCGTCGAGCAGTATCGCTCCGACTACATCATCCTGACGCCGAGCAACTGGCTGTACGACTACCTGGTGATCACGAAGAAGGTCGGCAGCGCGGTCAACCTCGACGGCCAGCCGATCGCGCAGAACCTGTTTACGCGGGTCGGTCCGGCCGGCAACCCGACGGAGTGGGAGGTCGGCCGCGTCGCCGACCTCGCCGACGGGGTCCACACGCTCGACGGCGACCAGCCGTTCGGCGTGCTGATCCTCGGCTACGACGCGTACGACTCGTACGCGTACCCGGGCGGGCTCGACCAGAAGGTGATCAACCCGCAGTGAACTCGAGGCCGCGCGCGGCGTAGGCGAACAGCAGCGGCGCGCCGGCGGGGACGTCGAAGCGGTGCGCGCTGCCCGGCTCGTGGGTGACGCGGTCGCCGGGGCCGAGCCAGCCGGCGCGGCTGTCGCGGCAGCTGCCCTGCAGCACGAGGATCTGCTCGGCGCCGCGGTGGCGGTGCTCGGGGAAGCGCGCGCCGGGGTCGGCGCGGACGAAGCCGCGATCGGCGTCGCCGAGCTGTCCGATCGGGCAGACGGCGAAGCCGGGCAGCAGCGGGCGCCAGGCGGCCGGGTCGGCGAGGCGATCGAGGTGGGCCGCGGCGACGTCGAGGGCGAGGTCGAGGTGGGCGGCGACGCTCGCGGCGCGCAGGCGCAGGCCGGCGGGGCCGGCGAGGTGGGCCGCCTCGCCGACGAGCCGGGCGCGCCGGCCGGGGCTGGCCGGAGGGACAGGCGAGCCGAGGGCCAGCAGCGCGGCCAGCTCCTGGGCCTCGGCGAGGGCCCGGCGGCAGTCCGGGCAGGCGCCGAGGTGGGCCCGCGCGGGCGGGGCGAGCTCGCCGGCGAGGGCGAGCTCCCAGGCGGCGTCGGCGAGGTGGCGGTCCGCGGTCATCGGCGCGGAGGGGGGTACGCCGGCGGGCCGCGGTCGGATCGCCCGGTCGGATCACTTCTTGGTCGGGTCGAGCAGGTAGGCACGGGTGGGGTCGAGCGCGCCCGGCTGGACCAGGCCGATCTCGACGAGCTGGTCGGCGAGCGTCTGCCAGCGCGCCGGGGTCATCGCGCCGACCGGGGCGTCGCCCGGGCGGACGTGCGGGGCGAGGGCGGCGGCGCCGGCGGCGAGGATCTCGGGGGCGACGTCGCTGTTGCGGGCGCGGATCTCGGCGTTGGCGGCCGCCGGGTCGCGCAGGTAGTGCTCCCAGCCGCGGAGCGTCGCGGCGGTGATCTTGGCGGCGAGCTCGCGGCGCTCGGCGAGCAGCGCCTCGCGGGTGACGAGCACGCTGGCGTAGGGGTCGAAGCCGAGGTCGGCGACGAGGAAGCAGCGGACGCGGGCGCCCTGGGCGGCGGCGATCAGCGGCTCGCTGAAGACGTAGGCCTGCTGGGCGGCGCGCTCGTCGAGCAGGAACGGGGCGACGCTGCCGGCGTAGGGGACGACCTGCACGCCGGGCCAGGCGAAGCGGGCGCGCAGGAACGCGGCGAACGGCTCGCGGACGCTCATCGCCAGGGTCATGTCCTTGAGGTCAGCCAGGCCGGCGACGCCGGAGGCCTCGTGGACCATGACGCAGCGCGGGTTCTTCTGCAGGCCGGCGGCGAGGGCGACGACCGGGACGCCCTGGGCGCGGGCGAGCAGGATCTCCGAGGCGTCAGCGACGCCGAACTCGACCCGGCCGGCGGCGACCTGCGGCAGCACCGGGGCGTCGGGGCGGCCGGGCACGAGCTCGACGTCGAGGCCCTCCTCCTTGTAGTAGCCGTGGACCAGCGCGGCGAAGAAGCCGCCGTGCTCGACCTCGGGGAACCAGTTGAGGGCGATCCGCACGCGCGCCGGGTCCTGTCCCTTCGCGCAGGTGACGAGCAGCAGGGCGAGGCAGGCGAGGCAGAGCCGCAGCAGGCGCATGCGGGGAGACTACAGCGTCCGCTCGCGGCCGCGCCAGCGGCGGAGCACGGCCTCGCCGGCGAGGGCGACCGCGCCGAACAGCAGCAGGCCGAGGAGGGTCGACGTCAAGATCGCGGCGAACAGGTAGGCGGTCCGCAGCCGGCCGGAGGCCTCGAGGATCAGGGTGCCGAGGCCGAGCTCGTCGGCGCTGAAGCCGGCGAAGAACTCGCCGACGATCGCGCCGATCACGGCGAGGCCGCTCGAGATCTTGGCGCCGGCGACGAAGTACGGGATCGAGCCCGGGAGCCGCAGCTTGAGCAGGACCTGCAGGCGGGTGGCGCCGCTCATGGCGAACAGCTCGAGCAGCTGCGGGTCGACGCGGACGAGGCCGGTGGTGCCGTTGGTGACGATCGGGAAGACGCTGACGATCACGGCGGTCAGGACGACGCTCTGCAGGCCGGTGCCGAACCACACGACGATCAGCGGGGCGACGGCGACGACCGGGACGGTCTGCAGGAAGATCGCGTACGGGTAGAGGCTGCGCGCGGCGGCGCGCGACTGCGAGAACACGACCGCGACGAGGCCGCCGAGGACGAGGCTGGCGAGGAGGCCGAGCAGCGCGGCGCTGGCGGTCAGGCCGGCCGCGCGCGCGAGCGCGCCGGCGTGGTCGCGCGCGGCCCCGGCGACCTGGACGGGCGTCGGGACGAGGTAGGGCGGGAGCGCGAGCGCGACGCAGGCGAGCTGCCACAGGCCGAGGAAGGCGAGGAAGACGAGGACCGGCGGGCCGGCGGCGGCGAGGGGCGAGGTGCGCGGGGGGTCGTGCATGCGCGATCGGACAGGGCGAGTGGGACAGGGCGTGAGGGTCAGGCGGCGGCGCGCAGGCGGGCGCGGACCTCGCCGGCGAGGGCGGCGAAGGCCGGGGTGGCGAGCAGGTCGCTGCGGCGCGGGCGCGGGAGGTCGATCGGGAGGTCGGCGACGATTCGGCCGGGCCGGGCCGACAGGACGATCACGCGGTCGCTCAGCAGGACGGCCTCGTCGACGCTGTGGGTCACGGCGAGGGCGGTCCAGCGGTCGCGCTCCCACAGGCGCAGGAGCTCGTCGTCGAGGCGCTCGCGGGTGAGCTCGTCGAGGGCGCCGAACGGCTCGTCGAGCAGGAGCAGCTCGGGGCGGGCGACGAGGGCGCGGGCGAGCGAGGCGCGCATCTTCATGCCGCCGGACAGCTCGGCAGGGTGGGCGGCGGCGAACTCGGCGAGGCCGACGAGCGCGAGGGCGGCGTCGGCGGCGGCGCGCTGCTCGGGGTCGGGGCGGCCGGCGAGCTCGAGCGGGAGACGGACGTTGGCGTGGACGGTGCGCCAGGGGAGGAGGGTCGGGTCCTGGAAGACGAAGGCGATCGCGCGGCGCGGGCTGGCGACCCGCAGGTCGCCGCCGCTTGCAGGGAGGAGGCCGGCGACGAGGCGCAGGAGGGTCGACTTGCCGCAGCCGGAGGGGCCGACGAGGGTGACGAACTCGCCGCGGCGGACGTCGAGGTCGATGTCCTGGAGGGCCGGGAGGGCGCCGTAGCGGACGCTGACGCGGCGGGCCTCGATGTGCGCGGCGGGCACGGGCGGACGCTAGCACACGGCGGGGGAGCGCGGGGTCGCAGGGCGTGGGTTCGCGGCGGAGCAACTTGCCGGAGGCAGCTCGCAGCGGGCCGGGCATGCGGGGCGTCGCCCAGGCTTCGGCATCGGGGTCGACTTCGTCGCCCCCGATCGCCTGCAGATGGGCGACGCCCCGCATGCCCGGCCCGATGCACGCCGTCTCCGTGAGATGCGTCGCAAGCGGCCGCCGGCTCCGTGGTGAGGCTGTCCTTTCGAGCAGGTATCAGCCGCGAGGCGGACGCTCGTGCCTCGCGCCCGACTCGCGGCACCCTCGCGGGATCGGCCGCTTGCTCGATGTCGGACCGCGACGGACGTCGTGGGGGAGCGTGCGGCGGGGCGCGTGGGTCACGGGCGCGGCGGGGGTCGTGAGGAGTCGGGTCAGGTCGGGCGTTTCTTGGGGCGCTTGGGGGCGAGGGGGAGGTCGGCGTCGGGGGGCGGGGCGTCGCGCTTCTTCTTCGCGGGCTTGGGGGGGCCGGCGAGGGTGGCGTCGTCGGCGGAGGGGCGCTTCTTGGGGTTCTTGGGGGCGTCCGGGTCGTCGGCGGAGCGCGGCCTGGGGCGCTTCTTGGGGGCGGCGAGCGCGGGGTCGAGGGCGGTCGGCTTGCCGGCGGGCTTGCGGGGCTTGCGGGGCTTGGCCGGCGGGGCGGCGAGCATGTCCTCGAGGTCAGGTGACTCGGGCTCGGGCTCGGCGGCGGGCTCGGGGTCGCGCGGGGGGTCGAGCGGGCGCGGGGGCAGCAGCTCGGGCTCGGTGACGACCTTCTTGGCGAGGAAGATCGCGGCGTCGATCTGCGAGAAGCTGCGGGCGCGGTAGAACTGGAGCGCGCGCTTGTTGTTGTAGGCGACCTCGAGGACGAGGTGGGTGCAGCCGCGGACGCGGGCGAGGTGCTCGAGCTGCTCGATGACGAAGCTGCCGATCCCGCGGCCCTGGTAGTCGGGGTTGATCGCGATCTCCTCGACGAACAGCGGGCGCATGTCGCGGTTCTCGAAGTAGCGCTCGTTGATCCAATTGTCGGAGCCGATCACCTCGTAGGCGCACTCGGCGTAGCCGACGATCGTGCGGTTGGTCCCCTGGACGGCCTCGAACAGCAGCTGCTCGATGCCCTCCTCCTCGTAGATCTCGAGGAAGCGCGTCTTGGTGCGCGGGCGCTGGTACTCGACGGTCTCGCGGTTGACGGCGCGGAAGACCCGCTTGAGGAAATCCCACACGCGGTTGAGGTCGCGGCGGTGGATCCTGCGCACCCGGATCACGGGGTCGGCGGGGGCGTCTGGGTCGGACTTGCGGCGGGGCACGCGGCGGGAACTGTAGCACCGCGGCCGGACCGGCGGCCGGGGCGCTTGCTGGGCCGCGCGGGGCCGTGGCATGCTGGCGGAGATGCGACCGGGCCTCGCCGCGCTGGCCGCCGCGCTCGCCGCCTGCGGCGGGGAGGCGGAGCGTCCGCACGTGCCGGTCGAGGCGAACCCGAACATGCCCGACCGCGTGCAGCCGCCGCCGCCCGCGGCGGGGCCCAGGCGCGGGGCGGTGACGACCTGTCCCGAGAAGCTGGCCGAGCCGGAGACGATCGACCGGGTGATCGGGAAGGCGTGCGGGACGGTGACGGTCCACCCGGGCTACCGCGTCGACGGCGGGTCGCTGACGGTCGAGGCCGGGGTGACGCTCGCGTTCCTGCCCGGCGCGGGGCTGGCCGTCGGGTTCGAGCGCCCGGCGACGCTGCGCGTCCGCGGGACCGCGGACGATCCGGTGCGCTTCACGATCGCGGGCGAGGCGAAGTTCGCCGGCGCGTGGCGGGGCGTCGCGCTGTACGAGCACGCCGACGGGTCGCAGCTCGCCGGGCTGGTCGTCGAGTACGCCGGCAACAACCTGCGCGGGACGATCTACGTGCAGGCCGAGGACGTCGCGATCGACGACACGACGGTCCGCGACTGCGCGGGGGTGGCGGTGTACGTGACGTCGAAGGGGCAGCTGACCAGCTTCGCGCACAACCGGCTCGAGCGGGTCAGCTCGCCGGCGATGCTGGTGCCGCCGGCGTCGGTCTCGGCGATCTCGGCGGACACGGCGTTCCCGCCGGACTCGGAGGTCCACGTGCTCGGCGGGGTCGTGCGCGAGCGCGTGCGCTGGAGCGCGCTCGCGGTGCCGTACGTGATCGGCGGGCCGGTCGAGATCGAGGGGCCCGACGAGGAGCGCGAGGCGCTGCTCGAGCTGTCCCCGGGGACAGTCCTGCGGTTCGACGAGGACGCGTACTTCACGGTCGGCTACGACCGCCCGGCGGCGCTGATCGCCGAGGCGGAGGGGCAGCCGCCGATCGTGATGACGTCGGCGACGCGGCAGGCGGCCGGGGCGTGGCGCGGGATCAACCTCTACAACCGGGCGACGGCGAGCTTCGGCAACGTGCTGTTCGAGTACGCCGGGCAGCGGGCGGACCGCGGGGCGCTGTACGCCAACGGCGCGGCGCGGCTGTCGGTCCGCGGCAGCCGGTTCAAGGACAACGGCGGCGGGGTGACGCTGCAGGGCTCGGGGGTGAAGATCGGCGAGTTCCGCGGCAACACGTTCGAGCGCTCGCACCCGGCGTTCGACGTCAGCCCGCAGGCGCTGGGGCTGCTCTCGGGCGACAACCAGCTCGACGCCCCGACGCGGATCGTGCTCGAGAGCGGGGCCGTCGTCCGTGACGCGGTGTGGCACGACTACGGGGTGCCGGTCGACGCGGTCGGGCCGGTGACGGTCGACTCCGGGGCGACGCTGACGATCCGCCCCGGGGTCCGCCTGACCGTCCGCGACGGGTTCTCGCTCGGGGTCGGCGAGTTCGAGGGGGCGACGCTCAAGATCGAGGGGACGGCGGACCGGCCGGTGGCGATCGTCGGGGCGTCGGATCGGCGCGGCACGTGGGACGCGATCCGGCTGTACGACCGGTCGCGCGGCAACGTGATCGAGCACCTGACGCTGCGCAACGCCGGCGGCGAGGGGGCGATCAACGTGGCGATCGGGGTCGACGCGGCGGTCCGCGACGTCGTGTGCGAGCGCTGCTTCGCGCCGACGCTGGCGTGGGCCTGCGGGGCGAAGGTGACGGCCGAGCGGGTGACCGCGGGCGCCGAGACGCCGGCGGCGACGCTCGGCTGCGAGGGCGGGTAGGGCCTCGGAGACAGGGCCGAGGGGACATGAGCGATGAGACAGGGCCGGTGAGACAGGGCCGGTGAGACAGGGCTGATGAGACAGGGCCTGATCGGGCATGGCGGAGGTGTCATGACGTTCCGTTCGGCGGCGGCGCCCGCAAATGGGGCAGGTCCGGGGGCCCTCGGCGCCCGGGGGACTCGCCCGCGGGTTGCACGTCCACGTGGGGCTTGCGCGGGGCGCGGGGATGGGCGATATGTCGGACCGTGCGGCGGAGTGTGCGTCCTGAAGCCATCCTGTTGATTGCGGTCGTCGCCGCGTGTCGCGGGGACGGCCGCGGCGGCGAGGACGAGACGGGCGGGAGCGGCAGCAGCTCCGGCGGGGCGGACACGCAGGGCGAGCCGGCCGCGTGCGAGGGGCTCGACCTCGGGCCGCGGCAGCTGCGGCTCCTGACCCGGCGCGAGTACGACAGCACGATCCGCGACCTGTTCGCGCTTCCGCCCGGGGCCGGCTGCGAGGGCGAGAGCTGCGCGGGGCCGCCGGTCGCGTGCGCGCGCGCGTTCGAGCTGCCGGGCTACGCGCAGGCGGCGAGCGTCCACGTCGCGGGCAGCTTCAACGCGTGGGCCGGGACGGTCGCGGCCGGCGGGTGGGCGCTCGCGCGCGACGAGGGCGCGGGCGTGTGGCGCGGCGAATTTTCGTTCGACCCGGGGACGTACCAGTACAAGTTCGTCGTCGACGACGGGCAGGCGTGGCTGCCCGACCCGGCCAACCCGGACGGCGCGCCCGACGGGTTCGGCGGGACCAACTCGGTGCTGGTCCACAGCTGTCCGCCGGGACAGGTGCAGCCGTTCTCGCCGTCGGCGCTGCTGCCGGTCGAGTCGCGGCCGGAGGGGTTCGCGTTCGACAACCACGCGGCGGCCGGGCTGGTGACGGCGGTCCACGCCGACGGGTACCTGCGCGCGGCGGAGCAGGTCGCAGAGGTCGCGCTGCAGCACCGGGACGGGTGGCTGCCGTGCGCGCCGGGGGACGCGCTCGCGGCGTGCGCCGAGGCGTTCGTCGGGCAGTTCGGGCGCCGCGCGTTCCGCCGGCCGCTGACCGCCGAGGAGCGGGCGCGCTACGCCGGGCTGGTGACGGCGCAGGGCGAGCTGACGGCGGGGCTGCGGGTCGCGCTGCAGGCGATGCTGATCTCGCCGCACTTCCTGTACCGGCGCGAGATCGGCGACGAGACCGGGACGCTGAGCGGCGACGAGGTCGCGTCGGCGCTGGCGTACACGCTGTGGGGGACGATGCCCGACGCGGCGCTGTTCGCCGCGGCCGACGCGGGGGCGCTCGGCGACGTCGCGGGGGTCGAGGCGGAGGTCCGGCGGATGCTCGCCGACCCGCGGGCGTACGCGGCGATCGGGGCGTTCGCGGTCCAGTGGCTCGGGGTCGAGCCGATCCTGACGGCGGACAAGAGCGCGGCGCTGTTCCCCGACGTCGACGCGGCGCTGCGCCGCAGCATGCTCGAGGAGACGCGGCGGTTCGTGTCGCACGTGATGCTGGCGAGCGGGAAGCCCGGAGAGTTGTTCGCCGCCGACTACAGCTTCGTCGACGACCCGGAGCTGGCGGCGCTGTACGGGGTCGGCGGCGCCGACGAGTCCGGGAAGGTGCCGCTGCCGGCCGACCGCTCGGGGCTGCTGGGCCACGCGAGCGTGCTCGCGACCTACGCGCACTCGGACCAGAGCTCGCCGATCCGCCGCGGGCTGTTCGTCCGCCGCAGCCTGCTGTGCCAGGAGCTCGGGGTGCCGCCGCCGAACGCCGGCGGGGTGCCCGAGGTCGACCCGAACGCGACGACGCGCGAGCGGTTCCGCCAGCACAGCGCCGACGACTTCTGCCGCGCGTGCCACCAGTACATCGACGAGCTCGGGTTCGGGTTCGAGCGGTTCGACGCGCTCGGGCAGTACCGCGAGCAGGAGAACGGGCTGCCGATCGAGCCGGACGGCGACATGAACGACCTCGAGGGGCTCGGGACCCAGACGAGCGCGCCGTACACCGACCTGCGCGGGCTCGGGGCGCTGCTGGCGGCCGGGACCAGCCCGCGCGCCTGCCTGGCGCGCCAGTTCTTCCGCTTCAGCCGCGGCCACCGCGAGAAGGTCGAGGACCTCTGCGCCGTCGACGCGCTGGCGGCGACGCTGACCGAGACCGACGACATCCGCGAGATGATCGTCGCCGCCCTGACCTCGCCTGGCTTTTTGCGCAGGAAGTGACGACCATGCCCCTGAAGACACCTCTGACGACGAGGCGCCAGATCCTCAAGGCCGCCGGCGCGGCGGGGCTCGCGGCGCCGCTGTGGGCGCTGTACGGCCGGCGCTCGCGCGCGGCCGGCGGGCCGGCGCGGCGGGCGATCTTCTTCTACTTCCCCGACGGGGTCGCCGGGCCGAGCCAGGACGGCGAGCCGAGCCAGTGGCACTGCGCCGGCGGCGAGACGAGCTTCGAGCTGTCGCCGCTGCTGTCGCCGCTGGCGGCGCTCAAGTCGGAGTGCGTGTTCCTCAACGGGCTGACGATGGGGCCGACCGACTCGGGCTCGCATCCGGGCGGGGCGAAGAAGCTGCTGACGGCGGCCGACGGCGGGAACGGGACGTCGATCGATCAGGCGCTGGCGCAGACGGCCGGCAAGGACGCGCCGTTTCGCCACGTGTACCTCGGGGCGATGGCGGCCCACAACGGGGCGTCGGGCGACAAGTTCATCTCGTACCCGAGCCCGGGGCAGACGCAGGCGCCGGAGGACGACCCGCGGGCGGCCTTCGCGGCGCTGTTCGGCGCGGGCGGGGCGGGCGGCGGCGGGATGGTCGACCCGAGCAAGCAGAGCGTGCTCGACGCGGCGATCGCCGACGTCGAGGGGCTGCGCGCGAGCCTCGGCGCGACCGAGAAGGCGAAGCTCGACCTGCACCTCGAGTCGCTGCGCGAGCTCGAGAAGCGGCTGGCGGGGCCGATGGGCGGGGCGAGCTGCGACATGCCGGCGATCGACACCGACGGGTTCGGCGAGGCGCAGCTGTACGACTCGGCGCGCTTCCCGGCGATCCTGCGGGCGCAGGTCGATCTGATGGTGCTGGCGATGGGCTGCGGGTTGACCCGCGTCGGGGTGATCCAGGGGTCGCAGCACACGAGCGAGCTGGTGATGTCGCGCTTCGAGGGGACGGAGATGTTCACGCCGAACTTCGACATGCGCAGCCACCAGGCGTCGCACTACGGGCCGAAGCACGACCCGAACAAGGCGGAGTTCGCGGCGTTCGTGAAGCAGCGCCGCTGGTGGGTGGAGCAGTTCGCGTACCTGCTGCAACAATTGAAGGACCGGCCCGATCCTGCGGGCGACGGGAGCATGCTCGATTCGTCGATCGTGCTGCTGTGCACGGAGGTGTGCGACGGGAACACGCACCTGCACGACAACATGCCGTTCGTGCTGGCAGGACGGGCCGGCGGGGCGATCAGCCCGGGGCGGCTGCTGACCTTCGAGGGGCGGCGGCACGCGGATCTGCTGCTGACGATCGCGCACGCGATGGGGGAGACGTGGGGGAGCTTCGGGGAGGCGAGCTCGGGGCCGCTGCAGGGAGTGCTCGGGTGAGGCTGCGGTCCGCGTCGGTCCGCCGCCGCGCCCGGTCGGTGGAGCGCCGCGGACCGTCGCACGGATGGAAGGGGTCGGAGGTCGGCGCGCGCGAAGTCGTGCGGAGGTGGACGCGCGGAGGCGCGCTCGCAGGCGCGCGCGGAGGCGCGCACGCGCAAGCTGACGTCGGGCGCCGATCCGCGGGGCGTCGGCTCGCGCGCGGGCGCGAAGTCCCGTAGCCTCGGGTGCGATGCGTGGAGCGTTCGTCGGGTTGGCCGTGATGCTGGTGCTCGAGGCGGGCTGTTCGTCGGCGAAGGAGCCGGCGAGGGGGCCGGAGGTCGAGGCGACGGAGATCGCGGCGGCGAAGCCCGCGGAGCCGGCGAAGCCCGCGGAGGCGCAGCCTGCGGAGGGGCTGTGCCCGCTCGGCGACGGCGAGTGGAAGGCGTGCGACGGGAAGCGCGTGCGGCTCGAGGGGCGGGCGCCGATGATGGTGATGCAGCACCCGGTGGTGGCCATGGGCCCGCCCGGCGAGCCGCAGCACCAGGACTACCTCGAGCTGGCGAACGGGGCGCAGATCATCGTCGTCAGCAAGAAGCGGGTCGACTGCTCCGGGGCGATGGTCGTCACGGGGACACTCCGGTCGATCGATCTCGGCGGCGAGCCGGGGACGAAGAACAGCTACCGCGGCTGGCAGGTCGCGGACGCAGAGGTCGAGTGTCGGTGATGGGTCGATGGTCACCGGCGTGAGTTGTCGCGGCGGTCGTGGTTGATCCGCGGCAGGACAACTCGCAGCGATATACATCGAGTCAACGGAGAACAGCAGCCTTGTCCAAGCTCATCCTGGAAGAGTACAACCTCGAGAACGCCGAGCGCCGCATGTGTGTCGAGGCGCTGTCGCAGGCCGGCAACATCGTCGGCGCGGCGAGCCTTTTGGGGATCACCCGTCACGCGCTCAAGCGGCGGATCATCAAGCTCGGGATCGAGTGGCCGCCGCGCCGCGGCGGGCCGTCGGCCGAGGCGTCGGCGACCAGCTCCGCGGTGACCGGCTAGAAGCGGTAGCCGAGGTGGAGGGTGAGGAGGGGCGAACGGACGGCGGTCGTGGCGGCGGCGTCGGCGACGTCGCCGAGCGCGACGTCGACGCGCCGGGTCTCCTCCTCGCTGGCCTTCGGGTCAGGTACGAGGTGGAGGCGGGCGCCGAGGCTGTGGACGTAGCCGAGCGCGGCGCGCACGAGGATGTGGCCGCGGACGACCCACCGCCAGCCGACGTCGGCGTGGATGCCGTGCAGCGTCGACTGGACGAGCACGTCGCGGTCGGCGGCCTGTAGGTCGGCGTCCGCGGCGGCGCCGATCGTCTCGAGCGTGGTCGCGTCCTGGCCGAGCAGCGCGCCGGTGTAGCCGCCGCGCAGCTCGAGGCCGCGACGACGGAGCGGGCGGACGCCGAGCGCGGCGCGGACGACGAAGGCGCGGCGGCTCGCGCCGCGGGCGATCGCGGCCGACGGGTCGCCGCCGCCGCGGAGGAGCAGGTTCTGCAGGTCGACGTAGGCGCCCGGCAGGCCGCCGAGCTCGACCTGGCCGAGGAGCCGCGGCGGGGCCTCGACCTGCAGCGCGGCGCCGGCGGAGATCGGGACGGATGTCCCTGCGGACACGTCGATCGCCCACCCGCGCGGCACGCGGCCGTCTCGCGGCGCCGCGGCGCGGGTCGTGCGAGGCGGCGCGGTGACGAAGATCGGCCGCGGGGCGAGGCCGGGCGGCGGGGCGAGGCCGGGGCGCAGCGAGGCCGGCGGCGGGATCGCCGGCGCGGCCGCGGTGGGCTCGGCCGGCGCGAGGATCGAGGCGGAGCCGTCGGAGCTCAGCTCGGGCGGTGCGAGCTGCGACGCGGGTGCGGCGGGACTCTGCTCGATCGGTGCGAGAGTCGGTGCGACGGGTGTGCCGAGCCGGACCGGTGCGAGGGTCGGCGCGGCGTGGGTGACCGCGGGCTCGGTCGCGGTCGGTTCGGCGGGCGCGACGAGGGAGACGACGCATACGCCGAGCAGGGACGACAGGAGGGTCACGACAGCATGGTCGCAGGTTTTCGTGGCGGGCGGCGAGCGGGCGGCGCGGGCGAGACGGCGCGGGGCGGGGTCGCAAATTTTCGTGATGCGCGGCGGGCGGGCGGCGCGTGCGAGACGGCGCGGGGCGGGGTCGCACGGGCGGCGCGCGCCGGCGGAGATTGCGTGGCGCCGGCGATGCGGGCACCTTCGGGGCCGAAATGAGGCCGCCGAGCGAAGGTTCGTCGTCGCGCGCCCGCGTGCTGCGCGGACGTCTGTTGTGCCCGCACCCCGAGCTGCCGCGGATCGAGCGGATCGCCGACGGGGTGCTCGAGATCGACGCGGCGGGCCGGATCGTCGCCGTCGGGCCGGCGCCGGACGACTGCGAGGTGCCGGAGACGTACCCGGGGGCGGTGATCCTGCCCGGCTTCGTCGACGCGCACGTCCACTTCCCGCAGACGCGGGTGATCGGCAGCGCGAGCGGGCCGCTCTTGCGCTGGCTCGAGAGGACGGTGTTCCCCGAGGAGGCCCGGTTCGCGCAGGTGCGCTACGCGGCGACGGTGGCGTGGGAGTTCTGCGAGGCGCTGGTCCGCCACGGGACGACGGCGGCGGCGATCTACGGGTCGAGCCACCCGGAGGCGACGGCGGTGCTGTTCGACGAGCTCGAGCGCCGCGGGCTGCGGGCGCTGGTCGGCATGACGCTGATGGACCGCGGGGCGCCGGCGGGGCTGCTCCTCGAGGCAGGCGAGGCGCTGGCGGCGTGCGAGCGGCTGATCGAGCGCTGGCACGGGCAGGGCGGCGGGCTGCTGCGCTTCTGCGTGACGCCGCGGTTCGCCCTCAGCTGCACGCCTGCGCTGCTGCGCGGGGCGGCGGCGCTGGCCGAGCGGCACGGGCTGCATGTCCAGACGCACCTGTCCGAAAATGCAGATGAATTGACGGCGACGGCGGCGGCGTTCCCGGCGGCGCGCGACTACCTCGGGGTGTACGAGGACCACGGGCTGATCTCGCGGCGGTCGCTGCTGGCCCACTGCATCCACCTGTCACATGGCGAATGGGACAGGTTGGCGGCGGCCGGCGGGGCGGTCGCGCACTGCCCGGACAGCAACTTCTTCCTCGGCAGCGGGTGCATGCGGCTGCGCGCGGCGACCGAGCGGCAGATCGGGGTCGGGCTCGGGACCGACGTCGGGGCGGGGCGCAGCTTCTCGCTGCGGCAGGTGATCGCCAGCGCCCACGACGCCGCGCACATGGTCGGCGCGCCGGTGCCGGCGGAGGAATTGCTGTGGCACGCGACCCGCGGCGGAGCCCGCGCGCTCGGGCTTGCCGAGGCGGTCGGCTGCCTGCAGCCGGGCTTCGAGGCGGACCTCGCGGTGATCGACGCGCCGGAGCTGCACTCGCCCGAGGCGCTGTTCGACGCGCTGTCGTTCCGCCGCGACGCCGGGCCGGCGCGGGCGGTGTACGTGCGCGGCCGGCTGCTCCGCGGCGCGGTCGCGGCGGGCCCCGAGGTGGTGTAAGAGAGGACATGCTCCGAGAGACCTATCCGCTCTACCTCGGCGGACGCGCGGCGCAGCCGAACGCCGACCTGCCGGTGTTCAACAAGTACACGGGCGAGGAGGCGGCGCGGGTCGCCCTGGCCGACGCCCAGACGCTCGACCGGGCGATCGCGCTGGCGGCCGCGGCGGCGCCGGCGATGGCGGCACTGCCGGTGTACGCGCGGCAGGCGATCCTCGAGCGGTGCGCGCGGCGGTTCGCCGAGCGGGCGGAGGAGCTGGCGCAGGTGCTGACGGTCGAGGCCGGCAAGCCGATCCGCGACAGCCGCGGCGAGGTGACGCGGCTGATCGACACGTTCCGCGTGGCGGCCGGCGAGGCGACGCGGCTCGGCGGCGAGGTGCTGCCGATGGAGATCAGCGCGCGCGCGCAGGGCTACCGCGGGCAGTGGAAGCGGGTGCCGGTCGGGCCGTGCTCGCTGATCTCGCCGTTCAACTTCCCGCTCAACCTGGTCGCGCACAAGGTGGCGCCGGCGATCGCGGCCGGGTGCCCGTTCGTGCTCAAGCCGGCGAGCGCGACGCCGATCTCGGCGCTGCTGATCGGCGAGGTGCTGGCGGAGTGCGGGCTGCCCGAAGGGTCCTGGTCGATCGTGCCGAGCCCGCGCAGCGCGGCGGAGGTGCTGGCGACCGACGCGCGGATCAAGCTGCTGAGCTTCACGGGGTCCGGCGAGGTCGGGTGGGGGCTCAAGGCGCGCGCGGGCAAGAAGAAGGTGGTGCTCGAGCTCGGCGGCAACGCGGCGTGCGTGGTCGACGAGACGGCCGACCTCGACCTGGCGATCCAGCGGCTGGTCGTCGGGGCGTTCTATCAGTCGGGGCAGAGCTGCATCAGCGTGCAGCGGATCCTGGCGCACCGGTCGATCTACGGGCAGCTGCGCGACGGGCTGGTCGCGGCGGCCCAGCGGCTGTCGATGGGCGACCCGCGCGACGAGGCGACGTTCCTCGGGCCGATGATCTCGGTCGCCGAGGCGGCGCGGCTGATGGCGTGGGTCGAGTCGGCGCTCACTTCGGGGGCGCACCGGCTGTGCGGCGGGACGCGCGACGGGGCGGTGGTGGCGGCGACGCTGCTCGAGGACGTGCCGCCGGGCGAGCCGATCGTCGCGCGCGAGGCGTTCGGGCCGGTGGCGGTGCTGCAGCCGTTCGACGACTTCGAGGAGGCGCTGCGGCTCGTCAACGACAGCCAGTACGGGCTGCAGGCGGGGGTGTTCACCCGCGACATCGGCCGCGCGTACCGGGCGTGGGACGTGCTCGAGGTCGGCGGAGTGGTGATCGGCGACGTGCCGAGCTTCCGCGTCGATCACATGCCGTACGGCGGGGTGAAGGAGTCCGGCTTCGGTCGCGAGGGGGTGCGCTTCGCGATGGAGGAGATGTCGGAGATCCGGATGCTGGTGGTGAAGACGTGAGGCGCGTGCGCGCCGGGCAACTTGCCGGAGGCGCCTCGCAGCGGGCCGGGGATGCGGGTCGTCGCCCAGGCTTCGGCATGGAGGTCGACTTCGTCGCCCTCCATTGCCTGCAGATGGGCGACGACCCGCATCCCCGACCCGATGCACGGTGACTCCGTGAGATGCGTCGTCGCCGGTCCGTCGCTTCGCTGCAGGGCGGGGTGAGGAGGATGGCCTCAGCCGTGAGACGGACGCTCGTTCCTCGCGCCCGGCTCACGGCCCTCCCGACGGGGTCGCCGGCTCCTCGGTGTCGGACCGCGGCGACTGTGCTTTGGGACAGGTGGGGGGCTGGGATGGGGGCTCGGCCGGCGGTCGGGGGGCCCCTTGCGTCGGTGGGGGGGGCGGGTAGGGTGAGGGGATGAAGCGGTGCGGCCGGGCGGGGCAGGAGTGTCTCGCGTGGTACATCCAGGGGAGCGAGGTGTACCCCGAGGACGAGGACATCGGGGTGTGCGGGATCCCGCGGTGAGCGGGCGCGCTGCGCAGGGGGACGTCGCGGGCCGGATCGATAGGACATGTTCCGGAGGACATGTCTCGCCGGCGGGGGCGTCAGGCGGCCGTCGGCGGGGGGGTGAGCTCGGGGGCGGGGGCGCGCTCGATCACGGGGACGGGGTTCCTCGACTCGGCGGCGGGCAGGTGAATCTTGAAGACCATCGCCTGGCCGACCTCGCGGGCGTCGAGGCGGCAGCCCTCGATCTTCAGTAATGCGTCGGCGATCGGGAGCTCGAGGCCGAGGCCGCGGTGGCCGGGGAGGCGGTGGAAGCCCTTGCGGGCGAGGCCCATCTGCTGCTCGCTGGCGGGCTTGAGCGGGGTGGTGACGTGGAGCTGGAGGCCGAGCGAGGAGTCGGGGTCGCCGCGGCGGAGCTTGATGTTGAGGGCGCCGCCGGTCATGCGCTTGCCGGCGAACAGGAGCAGGTTCTCGAGCGCCTGGACGAGGTGGCGCGGGTCGATGAAGGCGGTCGGCAGGCCGGGGACGGCCTCGACGGTGTAGTTGATGTGGTCGCCGCCGCGGGCGCGGGCGCGCTGGACGGCCTTCGAGATCAGCGGGGCGAGCGGGACCGGCTCGGCCTGCTTCTCGATCCGGCGGGCCTCGATCCGCGCCATGTCGAGGATCGCGTCGATCTGGTGCAGGAGGTCGCGGCCGGCGGCGGCGATCGTCTCGACCATCTCCTTGGTGTCGGGGTCGAGGCGGCCGTCGACGCCGCGCAGCAGGAGCGAGGAGAAGCCGAGGATCGAGTTGAGCGGCGAGCGCAGGTCGTGGCTCATGTTGGCGAGGAACTGCGAGCGCAGGCGGTCGGTCTCCTCGGCCTTCTCGAGCGCGACGAAGCGGGCGATCGTCTCCTCGTGCATGCGTGCGATCAGGGCCTCGACGGCGTGGGCGAGCGCGCGCCACTCGGCGCTGTCGGGCGGCGGGGCGGACGGGGTCTCGCCGAGCTGGGCGCGGGTCGCCTCGAGGTCGCGCTCGCTGCGGCGCGCGCGGAGCCAGGCGCCGAGGGTGCCGAGGGTGGTCACGAGGCCGAGCACGAAGAACAGCAGCAGGCCGTCGTCGGCGGGGGCGCTGCGCAGCGGGACGACGGCCCGGGCGCCGCCGGCCTGGGCGGCGAAGTGGTCGAACTCGCCGTCGCCGTCGCTGTCGAGCAGGCCCTCTTCACCGGGCCGGAGGGACATGTCCGATCCGTACTGTGTGCTGCGGGCGGTGTAGACCGACGCGCCGGGGGCGGCGGCGAGGCGGCGGCCGAGCTCGAGCTCGTCGACGGGCGAGGCGGCCTCGACGAGGCCCTCGGCGGCGCGGCGGGCGTCGGCGACGGCGTCGGCGCGGGCGCGGGCCTGCAGCCACAGGTGGGTGCCGAGCAGCGGGGCGGAGACGCCGGCGAGCAAGAGCCAGGCGGCGGAGCGGCGCAGGCCGGCGGTCATCGGCGGAGGCGCGGGCGGGAGGGGGAGCTGGGCGAGCGGGGAGGCGAGCAGTTCGCCGCGGAGGGTGCGGCGGGCGCAGGCGGCGGCGAGGGCGGCGATCGGGGCGGCGATCGTGGTCCACAGGAGGGCGTGCGCGAGGGTGGTCGACCACGACCACTGGAGCGGGACGCGGGCGACGATCGCGTCGCTGACGGCGGTGACGGCGAGGCCGAGGAACACCGCGGCGGCGACGAGCGGCGGGAGGGCGATCAGGGCGCGGGCGGCCTGCTCGACCTCGGCGCGCGGGGCCTGGCGCAGGCGCTCGCGGCGGTCGCGGGCCTCGAGCAACGGGTGGAGCGGGAGGGCGAGGACGCCGAGGAGCCGGACGAGCCAGATGCCGGTGAGCGGGGGCGGACGGCCGAGCTCGTCGGGGCGCAGCCAGCGGGTCGCGGGCAGGGCGTTGTAGGTGGTGACGAGGGCGGCGGCGAGGACGAAGAGGTGAGGGACGACGATCGCGAAGACGGGCCAGGGGGCGACGGCGCCGCGGGCGTCCCAGACGATCAGCGACCAGGCGATGTCGAGGGCGACGGCGACGGTGTAGGCGGCGGCGACGGCGGCGAGGACGTCGCGCTCGGCGGCGAGGCGGGTGCCGAGGCCGGTCTGGGCGAAGCCGGGGACGAGGCCGGTGTCGTCGCCGTGCGGGAACTGGTCGAAGTCCTCGGTGCTGCCGCCCCAGGACTCGGAGGACTGCGAGGCGCCGACGCGGCTCACGGGTCGCCCTCCGGCGCGGGGGTGATGCCGGTGCGCGGGGCCCAGAAGCGCTGCGAGGCGCGGACGGCCTCGGCGGTCATGTCGATCGAGGTCGGCTTGCGCGGCGGGTCGATCGGGAGCGAGAGGGTGAAGGTCGAGCCGCGGCCGAGGGTGGAGGCGACGTCGAGCGAGCCGCCGTGGTGGACGGCGATGCTGCGGGCGATCGCGAGGCCGAGGCCGGTGCCCTTCTTGCGCTGCGAGAGGTTGCCGACCTGGTGGTACTCCTCGAAGATCTTGGCGACCTCGTCGGGGGCGATGCCGATGCCGGTGTCGGTGACGCGGATCTGGAGGCGGCCCGGGAGCGGCTCGTAGGTGGCGGCGACGGTGATCTGGCCGCGCTCGGTGAACTTGGTCGCGTTCGACAGCAGGTTGTTGAGGATCTGGCAGATCCGGCGGCGGTCGCAGACGACGCGCGGGAGGTCGCCGGGGACCTCGGTGCGCAGCTCGAGGCCGGCCTCCTGCACGAGCGGGCGATGCTGGGCGACGACCTCCTCGATCATGTCGCCGGGCTTCTCGGGCGAGAAGTAGAGGCGCAGCTCGCCGGACTCGATCATCGAGATGTCGAGGATGTCGTTGATCAGGCCGAGCAGCTGCATGCCGCTGGTCCGGATCAGGCGGATGTCCTCGCGCTGCTCCTCGGCGAGCTCGGTGACGCCGCCCTCGAGCAACAATTGCGAGAAGCCGCAGATCGAGTTGAGCGGGGTCCGCAGCTCGTGGCTGACGGCGGCCAGGAACTCGGCCTTGGCCTCGGCGGCCTCGCGGGTCTGGGTCAGCGTCTCCTGGTAGAGGCGGTGCTCCTCGACGAGGCCGCGGCGCAGGCGCTCGAGGTCGGTCTGGAGCGCGCCGAGGGCGTCGAGGCGGGTGACCACGATCGGCCGCGCGCCGGCGGCGGTGTGCTCGTCGAGGCGGTCGAGCCGGCGGGCCAGCGAGACGGCCTCGGCGCCGGCGTCGCGGGCGAGGGCGCCGCCGACGAGCGCGAACAGGCCGGTCAGCACGCCGAGGCCGAGCGCGGGCCACAGCTCGCGCGCGCTGGCGACCGGGGCGCCGGCGGCCATGATCTTGCCCATCGCCAGGAGGCCGGTCGCGCCGACGCAGGCGGCGAGCAGGCCGCCCCAGGTCGCGCGCGAGCTCGGGGCGTCGTCGGCGGCGCTCGGGCCGGCGAGCAGCTGGTAGGCGCACTGGCACAGCGGGGCGAGCGCGACGGCGACGCCCCACACTGCGGCGAGTACGGGGCCGAGCGCGGGCAGGAGGACGGGCAGGCTGGTCGTCGCCAGCACGCCGCCCCACAGCAGCGGGACGGCGACGACGAGCGCGAGCGGCGGGGCGATCAGCAGCATGCGGACGGCGTCGCGGCCGGCCTGGTCGATCGGGCATGTCCGCGCGGACATCAGCAGGATCGCCGCGTGGACGAGCGCGACCAGGCCGGCGAGCGCGGCGGCGGTCCGCTGCAGCGGCGGGCCGGGCTGCATCAGGCGCAGGGCGACCTCGGAGGCGACCAGCAGGACGATCCCGGCGAGCAGGGCGACCGCCAGGGCCCACACGGTTTGCCAACGCGATGCCGCCGGGCTGACCATGCTTCGAACGACGAGGGTAACACCCCCCGGCGAGGGGGTCGCCGCGCGCGGGCCGGCGAAATGGAAGCGGCCCCGACCCGCGCGCGGGAGGGGGCCGCAGGCCGCGTGGCAGGGTCGCTCGCTAGGCGGCGCCCTTCTTGGCCTTGATCAGCTCGATCAGGCGCGGGACGGCCTCTTCCCACTTGCCGACCAGGCCGTAGTCGGCGACCTGGAAGATCGGGGCCTCGGCGTCCTTGTTGATCGCGACGATCGTCTTCGAGCCCTTCATGCCGGCGAGGTGCTGGATCGCGCCGGAGATCGCCACGCCGATGTAGAGCTCGGGGGCGACGATCTTGCCGGTCTGGCCGACCTGCAGGTCGGCGGGGACCATGCCGGCGTCGGTCGCGGCCCGGCTGGCGCCGAGGGCGCCGCCGAGGAGGTCGGTCAGCTGCTCGAGGATCTTGAAGTTGGCGCCCTCGCGCATGCCGCGGCCGCCGGAGACGATCACCTTGGCCTCGGAGAGCGAGGGGCGGCTCGACTCGGTCTTCTGCACGCTCTTGACCTGGGCGCCGCGGGTGCTGACCTGGGCGGCCGGGAGCGGCTGGACCGGGACGGCGCCGGCCGGGCGCGCGGGCTCGAACTCGGTGCCGCGGGCGGTGAAGAACACGAGCGCGCCGGTGGCCTTCTGGTCCTGGAGGGCGCGGCCGGCGGAGATCGGGCGGACGAAGGTGTCGGCCGACTTGACCTTGACGACCTCGCTGACGAGCGGGGCGTCGAGGAGCGCGGCGGCGCGGGGCAGCGCGTCGCGCAGGGTCGACGAGGCGGTGCCGCCGACGACGCTGGCGCCCGTCGCCTTGATGGCGTGGACGATCGCGTCGGCCCACGCCTCGGCGGTGAACGGCTCGAGCGCGGCGTCGGCGAGCGTGTGGACCGCGGCGGCGCCGTAGCCGGCGGCGGCGATCTCCTGGGCGGCGGCGCCGGGGTTGGCGCCGAGCACGAGCAGGTGCACGGGCTTGCCGGTGGCCTTGCCGAGCTGGACGGCGGCGGTGATCCCGGGCAGGCAGTGCGAGCGCAGCTTGCCGCCGGCGGTTTCGAGGACGACGAGGACCTTGCTCATGTTAGATGACCTTCGCTTCCTTCGTGAGCTTGTCGAACAGCTCTTCGACCGTCGTGACCTTCTGACCGGCCTTGCGCGCGGGCGGGGCGCTGGCGCCGACGACCTGCTCGGCGCCGGGCGAGGCGACGCCGAGGTCGGCCGGCTTGAGCACGGCGACCGGCTTGCGCTTGGCCATGGTGATGCCCTTGAGCGAGGCGAGCCGCGGGCCCTCCTGGTAGGCGTGGGTCGCGGGGGTCGAGCCGTTCTTGACGCTCTTGGGGAGGACGATCCGCAGGTCGACCGAGACGACCGCGGGCAGCGGGACGCGCTTGACCTCGACGCCGTCGTCGACCTCGCGGGAGACGGTCAGCGCCTTGCCGGCCTGGTCCCACTCGAGGGCGGCGGCGAAGCTGGCGATCGGCAGGCCGAGCAGGCCGGCGACCCGCTGCGGGACCTGGTTGCCCTCGTTGTCCTGCGACAGCTTGCCGGCGATCAGGAGGTCGCAGGCCTCCTTCTTGAAGACGCCGGCGATCAGCTTGGCGACGGCGCCGGTGTCGAGCTTGTCGGGGTCGGCGTCGACGACGATGCCGCGGTCGGCGCCCATCGCCAGGAACTGGGTGAGGTGCTGGCGCTGGCTCTCCGGGCAGATGCTGAGGACGATGACCTCGGCGAGCCGCTGGGTGCCGCCGACGACCTCGGCCATCCGCAGCGCGGTCTCGATCGCGTACTCGTCGAAGGCGTTGGGGACCCACTTGGAAGCGGAGTAGTCGAGCCCGCCGCCGGCGAACTTCAGGCTCTCGTCCGGATCGGGGATCCGCTTGACAGTGACCAGGATCTTCAAAAGGGACTCCTCCTGCGCGTGCGTGTATCGCCCGGGTGACAAACGGTGTCAATGCGTCCGGACGGCGCAGGCGAGCGAGATGGGACGCGCGCAGGGAGGGTTTTGCCGGGCGCGCGCCGACCTCCGCAGGCCGTGCGCGGCGAATTCTCCGGCCGCGAAGCGCTTGCGGGGCGCCAAGGCGTGCGTTAGCGTTGCCGGCGCGGATCGCCCGGCCGCGCGATGCGACTCTTCGGCCGCGGCGATCTCGCCGCCGCACGCCGAGGCCCCCCAGGATCGTCCGCGATGAACCGCTCCAAGTGCTCGCTCGCCACGCTGCTCCTCATCCTCTCGGCCTGCAGCCCGGCCTGCAACTCGGTCCCCGAGGCCGGTACTCCGGAGACGAAGGGCGGCCCGGTCGCGGGCCAGCCCCAGGGCTCCGGCCCGGCCCCGGACCCCGCCGCGCAGCCGCCCGCGTCCGAGATCACCGAGGCGAAGGGCGTCGACCTGTCGCGCCTGTCCGACGCCCAGAAGACGAGCTTCTTCCAGCTGATCAACAGCGAGCCGAGCGCCTGTGGCAAGCCTCACAGCCTCGCGGTGTCGCTCAAGGACGACCCGGCCTGCCGTGACTCGCTGTCGGTGTCGCAGTTCATCTCCGACGCGCTGGCCGCCGGCGCCTCGCCGAGCGACATCAAGGCCAACCTCGACTACATCGTCGGCGCGCTCCAGCCGCGCAAGATCGACATCGAGGGCCGCCCGGTCTACGGCAACGAGCGCGCGCCGGTGACGGTGGTCGTGTTCGCCGACTTCGAGTGCCCGCACTGCCGCGCCGAGGCGCCGGTGCTCCGCCAGGCGATCGACCAGTTCCGCGGGCGCGCCAAGCTGGTGTTCAAGCACTTCCCGCTGCAGAACCACCCGCGCGCGAAGGTGGCCGCGATCGCCACGGTCGCCGCGCAGGCCCAGGGCAAGTTCTGGGAGATGCACGACATCGTGTTCGAGAACCAGACGGCCCTCTCCGACGCCGATATCCGCAAGTACGCGCAGAAGATCGGCCTCGACATGACGCGGTTCGACGCCGACTTCGCCGCCCTCAAGGGCAAGGACCTGGTCGAGGCCGACCGCGTCGAGGGCGAGAAGCTCGAGATCACCGGGACGCCCGCGGTGTTCGTCAACGGGCGCTACTTCAACGAGTACCTGTTCGGCGGGAGCGTGGTCGGCTGGATCGACGACGCGCTCCGCCGCTAGCCGCGAGGCTGCCCCGAGGGACATGTCCAAGCCGCGCCCGTGGATCGAGGCCTTCGCCCCCGCGACCGTGTCCAACCTCGGGCCGGGCTTCGATTGCCTCGGCCTGGCCCTCCGCGGGCCCGGCGACCGCGTGCGAGCCCGGCGCGCCGACGCGCCCGGGGTGAAGATCGCGGCGGTCGAGGGCGACGGCGGGAAGCTTCCGCGCGAGGCCGACAAGAACACCGCCGGGGTCGCGGTCCAGGCGATGCTGCGCAAGTTCGCGCCCGGGGCCGGGGTCGAGCTCGAGGTCCATAAAGGACTGCCGCTCGGCAGCGGGCTCGGGTCGTCGGGCGCGAGCGCGTGCGCGGCCTTGGTCGCGGCCGACGCGGCGCTCGGGCTGGGCCTGGCTCCGGCGCAGCTGGTCGACCTGGCGCGCGAGGGCGAGCGGAGCGCGTGCGGGGCGGCCCACCCGGACAACGTGGCGCCGGCGATCCTCGGCGGGGTGGTGCTGATCCCGCAGCTCGAGCCGCTGCGCCTGATCTCGCTGCCGGCCCCGGCGGACCTGTGGCTGGCGATCTATACGCCGGGCTGCTCGGTGTCGACGGCGGAGGCCCGCGCGGTGCTGCCGGCCGCGGTGCCGCTGGCGGCGACGGTGCAGCAGGCTGGTCGACTTGGGCTGCTGGTCCACGCGCTGCACACGGGGGACCTGCAGCTGCTCGGCGAGGCGATCGTCGACGAGATCGTCGAGCCGTGCCGGGCCCGGTTGATCCCGGGATACCTGGACGCGAAGGCGGCGTGCTGCGAGGCGGGGGCGCTGGCGTGCAGCATCTCGGGGTCGGGGCCGACGACGTTCGCGCTGGCAGGGTCGCAGGCGCGCGCGGAGGCGATGCTGGCGATCCTCGAGGAGTGCTTCACGCTGGCGGGCGTGCCGGGCAAGGGGCTGGTCGACCAGATCGGGGCGGGGGCTCGCGTGGTGTCTTCGTTGTTGCACTGACGGCGGGGGGCCGGGCATGCGGGTGCGTGCGCTCGCGGGGCGGCGGTGCCGCGTTCGAGGACATGTTGCGAGGGACATGTCGGGAGGAAGGGCGCGTCGATGCCTTCGGGGGGATGTCGGCGTTCGGGGTGCACCGCTCGATCGCTTGCGAGTGTCCGCTCGCCGAGCCTGCGCGGAGAACGATGTTCGTAGGTGACGACCGAGGGGGCTCGCGGGCGCGCCGGGCGGGGGCGCGCGCGAAAAAGAAGGAGGGGGGTGTCAGGGCCGGCCGGCGCGCGGCGTTTGGGGATGCACGAGGGGCCGCGAGGCTGTCAAGCTGTCTGCCCCGGTGAAGGAGAGCGCATGAACCCCTGGCTGAAGTGGATCCTCCTGGCGACCCCGATCGCGTTGAGCGGCTGCCGCTCGAGCACCGTCGCGCCGATCGGCACCGTCACGCCGGACGGCAACGGGACCGGCAACAACAACGTCATGCTCGCCCAAGGGCAGGGCAATGTCGCGTACGAGGCGCCGCCGCACCTGTTCTCGCCGCGGCAGCACCCGCCGCGGATGCGCACCGACCCGCCGGCGCCGAACCTCGCGGCGCTGCCGAAGATGACGCTCCGGCTCGACCAGTGCTACGGTGGGTCCCCGGTGATCGCCCAGGGCGGCGGAGGGACTCCCGGGCCGATCGCGCAGAACAAGCCGCGGCCGAAGCCGCCGTCGAAGCCGAAGTACAAGCAGGTGCCGTACAACGCCGGCGGGTCGTCGCCGTCGTCGACGCCGAGCTCGCCGCTGACGCCGGCCCAGGCGCCGAGCGGGGGGGCGATCGGCTCGGCCGGCCTGGTCGGCAAGGGCGGCGGCGGCGGGACCGGGGCGGGCTACGGGCGCGGCGCCAGCGCCGGTGACGCGGTGGCGACGACCTCGACGCGCGGCTCGCGAGCCAAGGCCGAGGAGGCCAGTGCTCCGCGGCCGAGGCGCGACGCGGCGCCGGCGGCCGACATGGGTCCGGTCGCGTCGGCGCCGGCGGCCGAGCCCGCGTCGGCCCCGCGGCCGGAGGCCAAGAAGTCGCGCAAGGAGCTGCGGCAGGAGCGGAGGGAGCAGCGCGAGGCCGAGAAGGTGGCCGCGAGCCCGCCGGCGTCCCAGGCGCAGGTCGCGGTCGGCGGCGCGGCGGAGATGGACGAGGTCGCGTACTCGCCGGAGCCGATGCCGCCGATGCCGTCGGAGGACGATCAGTACGGCGATTGGGGGCAGGCGACGTACCTGTCGAACGACGACACGATGAGCCTGTCGTCGGCGCAGCGGGTGATCTTCGCGATCGACAAGTTCCTGCCGGTGCCGCTCGAGCACATCCGGCCGCACGAGCTGCTCAACTACTTCTCGTTCGAGACGGCGGCGGTGCAGCCGACGGACGACTTCTCGGTGCTCGCCGAGGTCGCCGCGGACCCGAAGCAGGAGGGGATCTACAACCTCGCGCTGGCGGTCCGCGGGCGGGCGGTCGACAAGCAGGCGCGGCGCAACGCCAACCTGACGTTCGTCGTCGACCGCTCGGGGTCGATGAGCGACGAGGGGAGGATGGACTACCTCAAGCGCGGCATGCGGAAGATGATCGGGGAGCTCAAGACGGGCGACCTCGTCAACGTGGTGCTGTTCGACCACGACGTCTGCGTGCCGGTCGAGAACTTCGTGGTCGGGCGCGACCGGCCGGACGCGCTCGAGCAGGCGATCGACCGCATGAAGCCGCGCGGCTCGACCGACGTCCACGCCGGCCTGACCCGCGGCTACGAGCTCGCCGACCGCGCGTACCAGCCGACCTACAACAACCGCGTCGTGCTCGTCACCGACGCGCTCGCCAACACCGGCAACACCGACCCGCGGACGATGGCGATGGTCAGCAAGTTCTACGACGAGCGCAAGATCAGGCTCTCGGGCGTCGGCGTCGGCACCGAGTTCAACGACGCGCTGCTCGACAAGCTGACCGAGAAGGGCAAGGGCGCCTACGTGTTCCTCGGCTCGGAGGCGGAGGTCGACGCGGTGTTCGGCGCGCGCTTCATCTCGCTGCTCGAGACGACGGCGATGGACGTGCACTTCCAGCTGCACCTGCCGCCGTCGCTGCGGATGAACGTGTTCTACGGCGAGGAGAGCTCGGCGATCAAGGAGGACGTCCAGGCGATCCACTACTTCGCCAACACCTCGCAGCTGTTCCTCTCCGACCTGATGGCCCGCGGCAAGAAGCTGCGCCCGCAGGACCAGATCATGCTGACGATCGAGTACGAGGACCCGGAGAGCGGGCAGAAGATGGTCGAGGAGCGGGCGTTCACCCTCGGCGACATCGAGCGCGAGGCCTACAACCTGCGCAAGGGGCGGCTCTTGATCGGGTGGGCCGACCGGCTGGCGCTGATGGCCTCGCGCCCGCAGCCGATGGGCTCGGGCCCGATCGCCGGCGGGTGGATCGACCCCGACGGCTACCAGCAGTGCGAGCAGGGCAAGTCGGACCTCCGCGACATGGCCCAGGGGATGAACGACCCCGAGGTGACGCGCGTGCTGTCGCTGTGGGACAAGTACTGCGCCCGCTTCGAGCAGCCGCGCAACCCGGTCCGCCGCGTGCCGGCGTCGGACCCCGGCGGCTGGCCGTCGGCGCGCTGAGCCGCGAGGCGCCGGCGGGCCGCGGTCCTGCGGGGCCGCGGCCTCTTCATTGGCACGGCGGCGAGGCGGCGGTCGTGTGCGGGCAGTGGGCGAGCGCCGCCTGCGGGTCGGCCGCGGCGACGACGAGGTGGTAGAGGCGACAGGCGAGCGTGTCGCCGGCGGCGTCGCCGATGTCGTACGGCTCGACGTCGGCGAAGCCGGCGCAGGCGGCGAGGCAGGCGTCGCGGTCGGGATGTTCTTCGGGACAGGTGACGGTCGCGATCGCGCAGAAGCCCTCGCAGTTGCTGCCGCACACGCCGGCGCCGCCGGGGCCGGCGTGCGCGCAGTGGGCCGCGGGGTCGTCGACCGCGAGCCCGGCGTGGGCGCGGCGGCAGGCGAGGCTGTTGCCGGCGAGGTCGCCGGGGAGGCCGGGCGGGAGGGCGCGGCAGGCGTGCAGGCAGGTCTCGGCGCCGGGGTACTGCGCGACGTCGCCGACGCAGGCGGCGACGATCGTGCCGCAGTAGAGCGCGCAGGCGCCGTCGTCCGCGAGGCCGGTGCTCGCGTCGGCCGTGGTGGCGACGGAGGACGCGCCGGGCTCGTCGCCGGTCGAGGCCTCGGTCGTGGTGCCGGCGGGGTCGTCGGGAGGCGAGCCGTGCGAGGCGTGCGGGTCGTCGGGGGTCCCGGTCGTGTCCGGGGGGCCGCCCGGGAGCGACCCGATGTCGACGAAGCAGGCGGCGAGGAGCAGCGGGAGGGCGATCGCGCGCGTCACCGGGCGAGGGTGGCCGCGCGGAAGCGCGCGTGTCAAGCCCGGCGGCTCACTGGCACGGCGGCGAGTCGGCGACGGTGTGCGGGCAGTGGGTCATCGCCGCGGCGTCGTCGGTGGCGGCGACCGTGAGGTGGTAGAGGCGGCAGGCGAGCGTGTTCCCGCCGGCGTCGCCGGCGTCGTACTTCTCGTCGTCGGGCCAGGCGGCGCAGGCGGTCTGGCAGGCGGCGAGGTCGGGGTGCTCGCCGGGGCAGAGCGCCGTGGCGATCGCGCAGAAGCTCTCGCAGTTGTCGCCGCAGGCCCCGGCGCCGCCCGGGCCGGCGTGGACGCAGTGGGTCGGGGCGTCCTCGGCGGCCGCGCCGGTGTGGTAGAGGCGGCAGGCGAGGCTGTTGCCGGCGACGTCTTCCTCCTGTCCCGGAGGGAAGGTGGCGCACACGCCGAGGCAGCTCTCGAGGCCGGCGTACTGGGCGTTCGGGCCGTTGCAGTTGGCGGCGATCTCGCTGCAGTAGTTCATGCACGCCTCGCTGGGTCCGCCGGTCGTGCTCGTGGTGCCGAAGGTCGGGTTGGCGGTGGTCGGGGCCTCGGTCGTGCCGGTCGTGCCGTCGGTGGTCGGGTTGGCGGTGGTCGGGGCCTCGGTGGTGCCGACGGTCGGATTGGCGGTGGTCGGGGCCTCGGTGGTGCCGGTCGTCGGGCTCGCGGTGGTCGGGGCCTCGGTGGTGCCGGTCGAGCCGGCGCTGGTCTCGTTGCCGGTCTCGGGCGTGCAAGCGACGGTCAGGAGGAGGATCGCAAGGGGACGCTTCATCGTGGCGCGCACTTTCGCGCGTACGTGCCGCCGCTGTCAAGCTGGCCGATCGAGCAGGTGAGACGAGATGTCCGAACGGGCAGGAGCGAGCCGGGTCTACGGCAGGTCGGCGCCGGCGACGTCCGGGGTGTCCGGGCGGGCCGGGCGCGGCGCGCCCTCGAGGTCGGTCCGCGGGTCGCCGGGCTGCCAGCGGGCGACGTTGGCGAGCAGGCCGGGGGCGTCGAGGCGCAGATCGTTCGGCCAGGACTTGAAGTCGATCTCGGCCACGGGGTCGGCGACGTACACGTTGCCGCTGCCGCGGCCCAGCAGGTCCTCCGACGGGACCGCCGAGTAGTCGATCGTCAGGTTGTCGAGCGGGGCGGTGATCACGAGCGTGTCGTTCGGCCCGGCGACCAGCGCGGAGTTGCGGATCGTGACGTTCAAGGCGGACGTGGCGGCGAGCAGCGAGCCGATCTTGTTGTTGGTGTCGCCGACCGTGGCGTAGACGAGCTCGAGTCTGGCGCCGTTGTCGACCTCGATCTCGGAGCGGAGCTCGTTCGTCGAGCCGGCGACGATCGTGTTCCTCAGGGTCGCCTTGCGGTCGCCGGTGATCCGCACGCCGATCTGGTTGCCCACGATCACCGTGCGGTCGGCGTGGAGGTCGCAGTTCTCGCCGTAGAGGCCGGGGGCGGGGTTGCCGATGTTGACGTTCTGGGCGTTCGAGATCCGCGCGTCGTCGACCCACAGGAGATCGCCGGTCGTGCAGGCGACGGCGGCCGCGCCGTTGGCGTCGAACACGTCGACGTCGGCGAGGTAGAGCCGGCCGGCGGCGCCGTTGTTGAGCCACACGGTCGGGCTGCCGCCGTTCGTCTTGGCCGTCAGCGCGGCGCCGTCGGTGCCGCGGAGCGCGACCGCCCGGCCGGCCAGCACCGCGCCGGTGACGTTGACCGGGGCGTTGTCCGTGCCCGCGAGGTGGACGACCACGTGCGTGAGCTCGTTGCTCTGCTGGAGCTTGATCAGCGCCTGGGCGACCGAGCAGCACGGGGTGTCGGGGGTCAAGCAGTCGTGGGCGTCGCAGCCGCCGGCGCCGGGCTCGGCGTAGCGGACGGCGGTCGCCAGCGCCGATTCGGGGAAGCACTTGCCGGTCTCGCGCTCGCAGGCCCGCTCGCCGCACTCGGCGTGCGCCTCGCAGGCGCGGCAGGTGTGGGTGGCCTGGTCGCAGACCGGCGCGGCCGGGTCGCCGCAGTCGGCCGACTCCTCGCACTCGACGCACTGCGAGAGCTGCTGGTGACACACGAGGCCGCCGGCGCACTGGATGTCTGCGAGGCAGGCGACGCACACGCCGCTGTCCGCGTCGCAGTTCGGCTGGTCGGGGAACAGGGCGGCGCACGACAGGTCCTCGAAGTCTTTGCAGCCGACGCAGGTGCCGCCGTCGCAGTAGGGCGCCTCGGGCGGGCACTCGGCCGGGCACTCGTCGGGCGCGGTGGTGACGGGCGCGGTCGTGTCGGTGCTCGTGGTCGAGTCGGGGAGCGCGGTCGTGCCGGTCGTGGTCGTGCCCGGGTCGGGGGTCGTCGTCGCGCCGGTCGAGTCGGTCGTCGGCGCGGCGGTCGAGCCGCCGGTCGAGTCGCCGCCGGTGCCGGTCGGGTTGAAGCAGCCGGCGGCGAGCTGCGCGACGAGACATGCGCAAACAGACAGGTGACGACGGAGCGACATGCGGCCCGACCTCCCTACAGGGTGATCTTCTGTCCGAGCTTCGGTTGCTGGGTGGCGAACCTGGTCCGCTTGACCGCGTCGGCGAGGCACTGGCCGAGGGCGTCCTGCGTCGAGGGGATCGCGCGGTTGACCGTGCCGTCGCTGAGGATCGCGTACTCGACGGTGATCTTCGGCCCGGCGGTGGCGCGGTGCTTCTTGCGGCAGGCGGCGGCGGCCTTCTTGATCTTGCTGATCGGGTCGAGGGTGCGCTCGCCGTTCGGCTTGCGGACCTTGGTCGGTTCGGCCCTGGTCGGCGGCGTCTCGGGCGGGCTGTCCGGAGGGTCAGGTTCGACGGGCGGGCTCGGCGTCGACGGCGGCGGGTCGGGCGGCGGGTCGGGCGGCGGGTCGGGCGGCGCCTTGGCCGGCGGGGGCTCGGGCGCGGGGGTCGGCGGCGGCGGGTCGGGCGGCGGGGT
>ERZ1066117.132-NODE-132-length-78488-cov-16.848533_pt1 | contig 78488 bp, 76 predicted proteins | sample MGYA00382764_ERZ1066117 | MGnify/ENA primary metagenome ERZ1066117 (study PRJEB33369, sample SAMEA5778347) | biofilm metagenome | biome: Industrial cooling water; feature: Water cooling tower basin; material: Biofilm | place: United Arab Emirates | collected...
ATCTCAATCACCAGTTGTAACCCATTTTTCTATGGAGGAGGTGACACGCACCCCTTAGTCTCTTTGTCAGGGTGTACATTAATGTTTTCTGTGAGTTGTTTAGTATTGTGAGAAAAATAGCTGGTTTTGCCTGGGAGGGTTGGTCAAATTATTCTGACAGTTGTTGTAGCCATTTTGCTATTACCTCTCTTTGTTGAAGCTCTGCGATTACGCAGAATTTTGCACCCTGCTTTGAAGAAGGGGGAACATGAGGATTACAAGAACTAGCAAGCAACCTCTATAGCCCTTGAAGGCTTTGCTCTGAATGGTTGTTTGCTACCATAGGGTTTAGAAATCTGGGAATATCTATGACTCTAGCAATTGCCCTTGAACCTGCGCCTATAGAGACTGATGCTTATGGTGTTGTGCGAGTGTCTAGAACTCGTGTCACCCTAGATAGGCAAATATAATTCAGCAAGAGGCTGAACAGCGGTTTAATCCAATTGGAATCCGCGATCGCTTACTTGCTAGGCGTAATCAGTCCAGGTAAAAGTAGTTGCCGCCACCTAACATAGACCCTATACCTAAATCTCCACTCAGGATTATAAAGCTCTGTAACATTCGATACACTTATCCCTACCCATCTCTGTTGAAGATAATCTATATAGCAATCCTATTTGAGATCCAAATGGGGTAAAGGGGTGGAACCCCTTTTGTGGGGGAACCCCACACCCCCTCCTTCTAAACTTATTTAGGACTGCTACATAAATCAATTCACCAGGAATGGCTTCTAGGGTTCCGGTTATCTGTGCAGTTAATGTCTGGTCCAAGAGAAGCAGCCGATTTTTTATCTCAGAAGCGTGAACAAAAATCGGTGACACGGCGGGAAAAAAGCCCGGGAGAGCCTTGCAGTCGATCGCTGTAGGTAACTTCCGGGTTTTGTTGTGCTCATTGCTGTCCCTTAACTCTGTTCAACGATTCAGCGGAGAGGCCCATGTCACCAGCTACCCCAGACCATCCTGCCCTCGACCCGGCGTTAGTTCTCTTAGAAGAAGAAGTTCCCGGCGGTTCTTACTGGCAGGGAATCATTAAACGCGGTAATACCCTCAGAGTCACAGATTTGGGAGGTTCCCAGGGAGTTGCTCTGATCTGCTCCAACGCCGACAACCCGATCGAACGACTCAATGTTGCCGATACGGCTAAGATTCAGTTCAATGCCTTTTTGAAAAAAGGGATGGTGATCTACTCGGATATGGGACGGGTGCTGTTTTCCATCACTGAGGACACCTGCGGGTATCACGACCTCTTCGGTGGTTGCAGTAATGCCAGCAGCAATCAGGCCCGCTATGGCGAAAGCTGTGAGTTCTGGAAAAATTCCCGCGATCACTTTCTCAAAGCTCTCACGCGCTGGGGGTTGGGCAAAAAGGATCTGATGCCGAACTTAAATTTGTTTGTGCGGGTGGCGATCGATCCAGAGGGCCAGATGGTGTTGCAAGAAAACACCTCCCAACCCGGTAATTTTGTCGATTTGCGGGCCGAAATGAACGTGATGGTGGTGCTCTCCAACTGTCCCCATATTCTGCATCCCAGCCCAGCGTTTAATCCCCAACCGATTCGGGTCACGATCTGGAATTCTCCCCCGGCTGCTGCCGATGACCTCTGCCGTACCGCTAACCCGGAAGCTGAACGGGGCTTCATCAACACGGATGCCCTATTTGCTCAGTAATCTATTTGCTCAGTAATTCTTGGCTGGTGCGCCTGACCCATCTTTCTGCAACCAGCCCTTTTCACCCGTAATCCTTGCTCAGTCATCGTTTTGCCAGGAGAGATCATGACTTCAACCCAAACCCTCGATCCCCAAACCGCCATCTACGATCAGGTGCTTCCCGCCCGCCATCCCTGGGCCAAAGTGCTCACCCGTGGCCAGATCCTGCGCATTGAAGACCTGGGCGGCAATCAGGCGGTGGATTTTCTGGTTTATAACGCCGATGATCCCGCCGAACGCTACAGTGCCCAGGACACCACCGTTGCTCAGAAAAATATTTACCTCACCACTGGCAGTCAACTGATCTCCAATGATGGGGGGGTGTTGATGACGATTCTGTACGATACCTGTGGGCGGCATGACACCTCTGGTGGGGCCTGTAGCCGGGAAAGTAATTCGGTGCGGTTCGGGCTGGATAAACGCTATCAACATGCCTGTGTGGAAAACTTCTTGACCGCTCTGGCTCCCTTTGGTATGGGTAAACGGGATATGGTCAGCAATATCAATTTCTTTATGAATGTGCCGGTCTCCGCTGATGGCACGCTGGAAATTGTCGATGGCATCTCTGCACCGGGCAGCATTGTTGATTTGCGGGCCGAAATGAATGTGATCGTTGCCATTTCCAACTGCCCTCAGATGAATAATCCCTGCAATGCCTATAACCCCACCCCGATTCGTCTGATCATCTGGGATTCCCTCTAAGTTTGTGCCTGACTCAACCATGTTTACTAAAGTTCTGATCGCTAACCGGGGAGAAATTGCCTGCCGGGTTCTCCGCAGCCTCGATCGCCTGGGCATTGCCTCCGTGGCTGTTTATTCCGAAGCGGATGCCACTGCCCCCCATGTCCTTCAAGCCACAGAAGCGGTGTGTTTGGGCCCGGCCCCAGTGGGGGAAAGTTATCTCAGGGGCGATCGAATTTTAGACATTGCCCTTCAAACCGGTGCAGAGGCGATCCATCCCGGTTATGGGTTTCTGAGCGAGAATGTGGAGTTTGCCAGTCAGTGTGAGCAGCAGGGGATTGCCTTTGTCGGCCCCACGCCGGAACAGATCCGCGCCTTTGGGCTTAAACATACGGCCCGTGCTCTGGCAGAGCAACAGGGGGTGCCCCTCATCCCGGGAACCGATCTGCTGGAGACGTTAGTTGAAGCTCAAACTGCTGCCAGGGCGATCGGCTATCCAGTCATGCTCAAAAGCACAGCCGGTGGGGGTGGGATTGGTATGCAGGTCTGCCGGGATGAAGCTGCATTGAGCGCGGGCTACGAAAAGGTGCAGCGGTTGAGCCAGACGAACTTTAAGCAGCGGGGCGTTTACCTGGAAAAGTATTTGCAAACCGCTCGCCACATTGAAGTGCAGATTTTTGGCGATGGTCAGGGCCAGGTTGTCGCCCTGGGGGAACGGGATTGTTCTACGCAGCGCCGCAACCAGAAAGTGATTGAAGAAACCCCCGCACCGGGAATCAGTGAGGCTCTGCGGCAGTCGCTTTACAGTGCTGCGATTCGTCTGGGAAAAGCGGTTAACTACCGTTCTGCCGGAACCGTTGAATTTATTCTGGATGTCGAGTCAGAGCAGTTCTATTTTCTTGAAGTAAACACGCGGCTGCAGGTGGAGCATGGCATTACTGAGGCGGTGACAGGTCTCGATCTGGTGGAATGGATGCTGCGGGTGGCGGCGGGAGAAACGGACTTTTTGCGATCGCCCCAACCTCAAGGTCATGCCATTCAGGTGCGCCTCTATGCGGAAGATCCCCAGCTCAACTTTCAGCCCAGTTCTGGCACGTTAACGGCGGTGCATTTTCCCCTAGAGCTGCGCTGTGACCACTGGATTGAAACTGGTACGGAGGTTACCCCTTTCTACGATCCGCTGTTGGCAAAGTTGATCGTGCCAGGGAAAAATCGCAACGAGGCGATCGCTAACCTACAGACTGCCCTACAGGCCACCGAAATTGCTGGGATTGAAACCAATCTGGATTATCTCCGCCAGGTGGTTGCTGATCCACTGTTCCAGTCATCCCTCAGCACTCGCCTGTTAACTCAAATTCCCTACCAGCCCCGCACCCTCTCTGTGCTCGACCCCGGCACCTTTACGACGATTCAGGATTATCCCGGTCGGATCGGCTACTGGGACATTGGTGTGCCTCCCTCTGGGCCGATGGATCACCTGGCATTTCGGCTGGCTAATCGATTGCTGAACAATCCCGAAGCTGCAGCGGCACTGGAATGTACGGTGACGGGGCCCACCCTGCGCTTCCATACCGATACGGTGATCTGTCTGACTGGGGCAGCGATGAAAGCCACCCTGGATGGACACCCCATTCCCTACTGGCAGGCGGTTCCTGTTAACGCCGGTAGTACGCTCAAATTAAAGTCGATTCAAGGGGCAGGGTATCGCACCTATCTGGCCGTACAGGGCGGTTTTGATGTGCCTGCCTATCTGGGTAGCCGAGCCACTTTCAACCTGGGCCAATTTGGTGGTCACGGTGGGCGCACGCTGCGAACAGGGGATGTGCTGCGGTTGTTCAGTCCGTCTATAACTGCCGATCGCCCTCCAGATTTTCCCTCCCTTGCTACTGCACTGGTCCCGGTCTACAGCCATAGCTGGGAGATTGGTGTCCTTTATGGCCCTCATGGTGCCCCTGACTTTTTCACGACCGCCGATATTGAGATGTTTTTCTCAACCGAGTGGGTTGTCCACCATAATTCTGCTCGGACGGGGGTGCGCCTGATTGGTCCCAAACCGCAGTGGGCCAGACCGGATGGGGGGGAAGCGGGTTTACATCCTTCCAATATCCACGACAATGCCTATGCGATCGGCACGATCGACTTCACCGGGGATATGCCGATTATTCTTGGCCCGGATGGCCCCAGTCTGGGAGGCTTTGTCTGTCCCGCGACGATCGTTCAGGCAGAACTATGGAAAATTGGGCAATTGCGGCCGGGCGATCGGGTGCGGTTTTACCCCCTCAGCCTGGAGCAAGCCCAACAGCAGGAACGGGATCAGGATCGGTTCATTCAGCAACTCACCCCCTCCCAGTCTGTCGATCCGATCCAACGGAGCTTACCTGCCACCCCGGCCATTCTGGAGCAGATTCCCGCCAGCCCAGACCAAATTGCCGTCACCTACCGCCCCTCTGGAGACAAATATCTCCTGGTGGAATACGGCCCGCTGGTGCTGGACTTAAATCTGCGCTTTCGGGTGCATACCTTGATGGAGTGGTTACAGGCCCATCCCCTGCCTGGGATCTGGGATTTAACACCCGGTATTCGTTCCCTGCAAATCCACTATGACAGTCGGGTGTTATCCTGCTCAGAGTTGCTCTCCGTGCTCAAAGCGGCTGAGGCAGAATTACCGCCCATTTCCAGCCTGTCTGTCCCCACCCGAATTGTCCACCTCCCCCTCTCCTGGGACGATCCGGCCACCCAACTGGCCATCCAGAAATATATCCAGTCCGTCCGCCCCGATGCCCCCTGGTGTCCCAGTAATCTGGAATTTATTCGTCGCATTAATGGGCTGGATAGCATTGAGCAGGTGCGGGAGATTGTCTTTTCTGCCAGCTATCTGGTTCTCGGTCTGGGAGATGTTTACCTGGGAGCCCCGGTCGCCACCCCCCTCGATCCGCGCCATCGCCTGGTTACTACCAAATACAATCCCGCCCGTACCTGGACACCAGAAAATGCGGTGGGCATTGGAGGAGCTTATCTCTGTATTTATGGCATGGAAGGGCCAGGGGGCTATCAGTTTGTCGGCCGCACGGTGCAGGTCTGGAATCGTTACAAACAAACCGCAGATTTTCCCGCTGGTCGCCCCTGGCTGCTCCGCTTTTTTGATCAGATTCGGTTCTATCCAGTTTCTAGCCAGGAGTTGTTAAAACTGCGCTCTGATTTTATTGCCGGTAAATTTAAACTGGAAATTTCCGAAACTACCTTCGCCCTGGGAGAGTACAACAATTTTCTGCAGACCCATGCCGAGGAAATTGCTGCGTTTAAAGCGAAACAACAGGCGGCTTTTACAGCGGAACGGCAACGCTGGGAACGGGCAGGAGAATTCGATCGCCAGGCTGCTGCCGAGGAAGATTCAAGCTCTACCCCTGAAGAAACCATTAGCCTGCCGGAAGATACAGAAGCCATCACCGCCCATATCAGCGCCAACATCTGGCAGATTCTAGTTCAACCAGGCGATACGGTGCAGGAGGGCGATCGGCTGTTGATTCTGGAAGCAATGAAAATGGAAATTGCCGTTGTGGCGGAACAGGCCGGGACGATCGTCGAACTGTACTGCAGCCAGGGGCAAACCGTAACCGCCGGTCAAATCCTGCTGTCCCTGCGCTCCACCTCTGTCCCAGCTTAAAGCTCCAAGGGTTTGCTTGTGCTTCAGGTTTGCTTGCTGCTCAGTAATTTGGACTTTTAAAAAAATTAAACATTTTTTTCATACTTAAACCTTTCTTCCCTGACAAGGATTTGCTAACCTCCTTAAGTAGAACCAGACTATCTACTAACCCGGAGGCAATTTGTCGTGACTACCGAATCCCCCTCTTCTACCCTGCCTGAGACTGAAACGACTGAAACGACCAGCACTGGTGATGAATTTAATCAGGTGCAGGAAGCGACCAAAGCTTTAGTGGAAGCTCTGAAAAACCTGGCTACTGCTCAATTCAAAGCTGTTGAAGACCAGGTGCAGACGGTGAGTACCCTGCCCCAGAACGTCCTGGCCGGAATTGAAGCCGCAATTAAGGATCTACAGGCCAGTGCCGATGCCAACTGGCAGCAAATGACCAAGCAGGTGACTGATCTGGAAGAACGGCTGTCCTGTGCAGCTAAAGCGGCCTGGGATGCGATCGCTACCCCTTCGGCCACCAGTGAGACCCCGGATGTGACAGTTTCCGCTGAAACGGCTCCCGATACCACTCCCGATCAGGACCCCTAGCTCTAAATTGCGATCGGCTTACTCTTCCCCCTGCCCAGGCTCGATCGGATGGATATAGGTGGGGGGAAGATCATAGACAAAGCGGCTGAGGGTTTTCTTTCCGCCTCTACTATCTTTTTTATAGCCAGAAATAAACAGACGTTTTTGGGCGCGGGTGAGGGCAACGTAGAACAGCCGTTTTTCTTCCTCCAGTCGGCCCTCTTTCAGGCTGAAAAAGCTGGGTAACTCTCCTTCGCTGCAGCCCGCCAGAAAAACCGTATCAAATTCCAGCCCTTTGGATTGGTGAATGGTCATCAGGGGCAGAAGATTCTCTTCGCGGGAAAGCTGATCCAGACTTTTAGCCAGGGTGGTAAATTCCAGCAGGGTTCGCAGAGCGGTGTGGGGATGGAGCTGCGGGTTATCTTTGTGTTGGAATAAATCAACCAACTGATAGAGATGGTCTAAGGCTGAGCGATCGTCCCCCTTTTCTTCCTTGCTGTAATCGTCATACAACCCGGATTCCCATAACACTTTTTCCATCAATGCAGCGGGGCGGAGCTGATGGCTGAGGTCTCGCCACTGGGAAAATTGGGCTGCCAGGGGTCGAAATGGGTCTGCATAGGCCGCCACCAGGGCCTGTCGGGCTGCTCTGCCTGAATCTAGTAGCGGTAAAATGGCTTCCAGTAAAGCAACGGTGGTGCGGGTATCGTCACTAGCCCGGTGGGTGGGGGTTTCCGATAGATTCAGGCTGCTAGCCAGGGTTGCCAACTTATAGTTTTCGGATTGAATAAAGCGGTGGGCTAAGTTGAGGGTATCTTCCCAGCGGGGAGAGGGAAATTCGATTCCGACTCGGCGGGCATGGGCTGTAACCATTTTGATATCAAAGCCCAGGTTATGCCCCACCAGCACCGCTCCCTGGCTGAATTCACAGAACTCCCGGAACACTGTTGCGGCGGACTGTCCATGAGTGGCCAGAAAATCATCGCTATAGCCATGCACCTGCTGCGTTTCTCCCACCGGCACCGTGTTGCGGATGTAGCGATTAAATTCCTCGGTGATCTGGCCACGCTCCAGGGCGATCGCTGCCAGTTCAATCACCTCATCCGCCGCCCCCGAAAACCCCGTTGTTTCCACATCAAAGACCACCAGTCTGCCCTGCTGGTAGGCCCGCTCCAGCCCGATAAACGGATCACCTTCCGCCAGGGTGGGCAGAGAAAGCAAGTCGGTTAAGCGTAAGCCGCAGGTCTGCCCCTCTCGGATCACAGTCTGGATCGTTGCTTCATCAATGTTGCTCTTGGACTGCCGTAAGACTCGACCCAGGGCATTGCCATCGTAGGGATTGAGAATCAGACGCAGATAGGCCAGGGCATCTTTAATTTCCTGATGCATGAAAAATTGCAATTGCTCCGGCGTAATGGCGGGAATGCCCATCTCCTGCAGGACGGGGGCGATCGTTTCGATCCGTTTCTGGGTCCGAGTCAGGATGGCCAGACGGTTATAGGCAAAATCCGGTTGACCCGCTGCCAGGGTTTGAATTTGCTCACCGATCCAACGGGCTTCTTCCTGTTCGGTTGCGGCCTGATGCACCTGAATCTGCTGACCGATCGAGCGGGTGAGGACGGGGGTAATCCGGGTATGGCGTTGGGCAAAGGAGCGGGCAAAATCGGAAGCGGCTTTTAACAACAGTTGAGTGGAGCGGTAATTCCAGATCAGGGAATAGGTTTGGGGTTGAAAATCCTGGCGAAATTGCTCCAGCACGGTCTCCGGTTCTGAACCCCGCCATTCGTAAATGGTTTGATCCAGATCGCCAATCAGGGTGACGTTACCGCTGCCCTTGGCCAAGGCATAGACAATTTCGTATTCAGCCCGATGGGTATCCTGGACTTCATCCACCTGAATAAAGCTAAACCGCTGGCTCCAGCGTTGTTGCACCTGGGGGTAATGGTAGAGCAGTGACCGGGTATAAAAGACCAGATCGGCAAAATCGATCGCCTGCCGTTCCCGCAAAGCCTGTTGGTAAGCCAGAGCCAGGGGCCGATCCTCCTCTAAAGCGGCAAAGAGTTGTTCCGCCGGATAACTTGGCGCCAGTTGGGTGGGGGTGGCCTCGGTTTTACAGGCGATCAGGGCCGCAAATAGCTTCTGCAGATCTTGAGGTTTGGTCCGACCAGAAATTTCCTTCAGTAGCTCCTTGCAGTCATTCTCATCGTAGATACTGAAATCCGCTGCCAGACCAGCCTGCTGACCTTCCAGCCGTAACATCCAGGCACACAATCCATGAAAGGTTTTGATCGTCAACTGGTTGGCCTGTTCGGGCAGGTAGGCTCGCAGCCGATCGCTCATTTCCTGGGCTGCCCGGTTTGTAAAGGTGAGACAAAGAATTTGCCGGGGAGGAATGCCAGAGTTGACTGCCCGCAGAACCCGCTCTGAGAGCACCCAGGTTTTACCACTACCCACCGGGGCCAGGACGAGAAGTGCTCCCTGGATGTGATTAATGATGGATTCTTGTTCCTGATTGAGAGTGTGTGGCATAGAGTTCAGGGGTAGTTCAACAAGACCAGTTCAACAAGACCAGTTCAACCCAGCACAGCCATAGCTGTAAGCTGCAATTGCAATTGTCGGTAATCCAGGCTACAAAGATCTGAATTTACGGCATGGAAATTCTACACCAATTTATTCTTTCGCTCTAATCTCGGCAGGGTTGGGGGATTGCAGTTTTCAGACCTACAGATAAATAAACTTTTATGGAAAATGTTGCAAACTCTATCGGTAATTACAGTTTGGTTTGCTATCTTAGCATTCAATTATTTCTCAATCCCCTTTTGAAATCTCCCGGCTGAAATCCTCCCATTGAAATCCTAGGAAGACCCCGGCTATGAACTACACCTTTGAAATCTTAGGTATTTCTCCAGTGATCTACCTGTTCAATACCCAGCAGGTTATCCAGCAAAGTAAAAATCGAGATCTGGAGTATCTGGGTGTTCACAAATGCACCCTGGACACGTTCGTGGAATCCGTGGAAGGCATCTCAAAACGCCAGAATTGGCCCCTGGATCAGGTTGTCAATACGGTGGTGGAGTTCTGGATGAACCATCCCCAAACCATTCAGTACTGGGCCGCCCGACTGGAAGATGCTGGAGGAGAAAATTTACTCCTGGCACGGGTTGGTAAACTGGATGCCCTGCGTAAAGCTTTTGAGTCCTTATTCAGCAATGACTAGGCCATCTTGAACCCGTCATCTACAGTGTGATTTCCAGTAACCGCCCTCCAGTCATATCGGTGAGTAGCAGTTTGCCCTGATAAGCAACCATGCCCCCCGGACTGCCCAATCCCCGATTCAGGAGAGTGTTAACCTGCCCACTGGAAGAGATCCGCAAAAGCCGCCCATTGTCATCCGAAACAAAGTAGGCTCCATTCAACACCACAATGCTCTGGGGACGACCCAGGTGGCAGGCGATCGTCCTTCTTTTGATCCCAGACTCCACCCGAACCAGGCAACCACTGGAGCTTAAACTTGTCACTAAATAAATACCGTCTGAGGGCTGAATATCTGTAGGAAAAATTTCAAAAGCGGACTGATGGATGGTCCTGAAGGCTGGCTGGGATTGACTATAGCGCAGGACAAAAAAATAACTCACGTAGTCGAAAGGAACAAACAAACTGTTGGCTGAGTTAGCAAAAATCCGTCCCCCTGGGCCAGTGTTCCTTAAAAGTTTGATCGCTCTCGTCCGGGGGTTAATTCGTTTTAGTTGTCCATACCAAACATTAGAAGCATTGATCAGCTCAGATACATAGTAGTACTGATCGGTGGCCGCCACGCCATAGGGGGAGGTTAAGCCCGTGTAGGCTTTGACAGTCTTGCCTGTTTTGGCATCCAGGACCACCAATCGGTTTCTATTCCCATCCGTGACCAGAAAATTCTTGCCTTTATTGGCCACGGCGACATCGATCGGATTCCCGAGATTAGTAGCAATCACTTTTGTAATCTTCGCTCTGGAGGAGGCCTGAGCCAAACGGTAGGGTTCAGCAGGAGCGATCGGCCGGGGCAAAGTTGTGGCGACGATCGGAGCCGTTACAGCAAAAAAGAGACCCACAGCCAATTGTTTCAGCCCAGCAGTAGCTTGCATGGAAAACCTGGTCAAACCCAAATCCATTTAAGCACGTTGAACTCTCTGATCACAGCACCCCTCCCCTGCTCCAAGCGAAGCCTGAGAAGAAGCTCTGCTGCTGCGATCGCCGCTCTGCATCAGTTACCGCTTGAGTTAGCCTCTGCCAGGAATAAGCCCCGTACTCAGTTTTTTAATTGCAAAGTTGGCAATATCGCCATAGCGCAGTTGACCACAGAGAATCTGTCCCATGCGGCGGGTGGCGGCCGGACGTTTTACGCCTAATCGATAGCTGACACCGGGAATCCGGTAAAAGACTCCTGCTAAGCGTTGGGCCCAGACCAGATCACTACCCCATTCCTGCACGATCGCTTCTGTATATTGCTCCAGAGCATTGCTATTGCCAGAGAGGGCCTGATCAATGGCGGTGGCCGCTTTAATGCCCGTTGCGATCGCTGGCCGCACTCCTTCTCCCGTCAGTGGATCAACGATACTGGCCGCTTCTCCTGCTAACAGGGCATTCTGGGTATGGAGTTTGCGATCGCCATCCCAGAGCGAGAGGGGATGATCGTACTGGCGCGGGTTCTGCAATTGCATTCCGGTGGATTGAGCATATTCCCTCAGGATCTGGCTCAGATTCTGGCGGTCATTGCCCCGGAAGGTAGCCACGCCAATGGAGTAGCCATCCGCTTTGGGAAAGGTCCAGATATAGCCGTTTTTGGCCAGGCCAAATTCAAACTCAGCTTTCTCAGTTGCACTGCCATTGAGACTGATCTCTAGGGTCGCCCCCGGCGAGGTTTTAGATTCTTTAAAGCCTAACCATTTGGCCATCGGTCCCTTAGCACCATCGGCGGCAATCAGAAACCGGCCCGTTTGCGGCCCCTGGGCTGTGTTCACCTGCCAGCGATCGCTATTAAATTGAATTCCGGTGACGGCCGTCCCATCCAGGAGAGTAGCGCCCTGCTTTTGGGCCTGTTGGACTAAAAAATGGTCAAACCTATCCCGGCGCACCATCCACATCGGTTCCGCAGTGTCTAATTTTACTTCCACCGGATCATCCATTTTCCAGGTGTAGCGGATTGTATTGATTTTGAGGGAAATGGCTGGGCTGAAGTCAAAATCAAACCACTCACCAATCACAGGAGAAACGCCCCCCACACAGGGCTTATAACGGGGTAGAGATTCCTGCTCCAGAATCAAAACTGAACGTCCCTTCTTGGCGAGGTGATAGGCAGCGGCACCACCCGCAGGTCCAGCTCCCACAATAATACAATCGTACATAAAAAAATACCGCAATCATGTCCCGCTTAGATTATCAAAAACATCTTAAGAAAACTAGAGGCCCGGTTGATAAATTGAGGGCTGCGTTCCCCTGGATAGTTGTCAACTCAAAGGGATTGCCCAGCTTAACCCCGGCGTAGGGTATGATAATGATTTAAATTGTTCTGGAATTTATGTTGAAATCGGGGCTGGCAGAAGATCTGAACCGGATCAATCGTGTTTTCAAAATTGAACAGGTACTCCGGGATGCCGATCGGGATCTCACCCTGGCTTACTACAAGCAAAGTGAATTTGGCTACCGTAATTTTCACTCTCAGGAAGGCTCTATTCACCTGGCTCTGAATGAAGATGGCATTTTTAATCCTGATGGTTATTATGCTCAACCCCGCCGGGTCAGCCAGCATTTACAAACCCTCCAGGCTAAAACAGTTTTAGAAGTTGGCAGCGGCAAAGGATTTAACAGCATTTTTCTAGCTAAACAGCATCCTGAGATGCAATTTACCGGGGTCGATCGCTCTGCCTTTCACATTTCTCTCAGCCGCAAGCAAGCCAGAGGGCTTCCTAATCTAACGTTCCAAACCGGCCAATTTGATCAGCTTAATTTTGCCGATCAAAGCTTCGATTTGGTCTTTGCTGTGGAGTGTTTTTGCTATGCCACTGCTCTCAAAGCCTCCCTGGCAGAAGTGGGGCGGGTGTTGAAACCAGGGGGACGTTTTATTCTATTCGATGGCTGGCGCAAACCGGGATTTGAGCTACAGGAATCTGCGCTCCAAACCGCTACCCGGCTGGTGGAAATTTCTATGGCTGTCACGGCTGGATTTGCTGTGATTGATGAGTGGATCACTACTGCTGAGCAGGTTGGGTTTCGAGTGCTGCAACGGGATAATATTTGTAACCTGACCATGCCCAATCTCCTCAGTTTACAAACCCTATCCCGGCGGTATTTTCGCTTAATCTGGCGGGCTAATTTGATTGCCAGACTGTTGCCCAAATACCTGGTGAGAAATTCAATTGCGGGTCTATTAATGCCCTATACCTTCAATCTGGACCAAGGTTCCCTCGGTTACTATTACGTTGTCCTGGAACGGACTTGAGTGAAGCCCAAGCCAACAAACTAAGGCTGCTGCTTTTCCTCTGTCAACATCTTCCGATAAATCTGTTTTAAGGAGGGGGTGATCAGGTTGCTTTCAATCCCATATCCCAGGCTGGTCCAGGTTCCCGAAAGCAGATGTAAAACCCGATCGAGTTCACCCTGACGCAGCAGTTCTGGAATATCTGCCCCCCAGGACTGTCGATCGCTGAGCCAGGCATACACCACCTGATCCTGATACTGGGGTGCAAAGCTATAGCCTCGGGCCAACCACAGGTCTCCCGGCTGGGGATGGTAGAGGTTCGCCTTTTCTTCCCAGGTGCTGGTGAGAAACTGATAGCGGCCGGCGGCGGTTGTACATTTACCGATGTTCGGTCCACTGACGATCGGTACACAGTGATTGGGGTGTCGGCTCAGATCGGCAACGTGGTTGCCCCCATAAAGAATCGTGTAGGGATTGGGATCGTTAGCCTCACTGGCCGAGATGGTTCGCATCAGGGCCCGCAGGTAGGGATCGCCACCTTGCATGGCCAGGGGGGGAATATTCCCGTAGTAAGGCAATAATAGCCAGTTGAGCCGATGACGGTAATTCCACCAGAGTAAACTGGTTAAACCCAGCCCCAGCAGGAGTAAGAGCATTCCTCTTCCAGAACGGTTGCGATACCCTGACTTCCGATTTAGGGCTGGTGCAGTCAACGGTCAATCTCCTTCAGGTCACACTGGTAAAGAGTTCGGCAAAGGATCGCTCAGCAATTCCTTCCCTGGCAACAATTTCCACAATCTTATTTTGGGCAGACGGTTCAAATAAGGCTTCAATGCAAACTTGAGCCACCTTCGACCGGGGAATACTACCTTCAAAAAGACTATCAGCTTTTTCCATCACGATCGGGGAGTCATTGTCATCACTTCGTAACCCACCGGGACGGACGATCGTATAGGTGAGTCCGCTCTGTTGCAGGTAGGTCTCCGCCTGTTTCTTCCAGAACAAAATGAGCCAGAATAAATTGAGGGGATGAAAAAACTGCGAGGTACAGAGGGAAGAGACCAGGACAAACTGTTGCATGCCCTTGGCCTTAGCGGCATCGACTAAATTTTTTGTGCCTTCGTAATCCACCTGATAGGGACCGAGGGGATTCATACTGGGAGCGGCTCCCGTGGCACTGAGGAGGACGGTACTATCCCCGATCGCCTCTGCCAACCGATCGGACTGCAGGACATCCCCCACAACTAATTCGGCTTCCGGCGGTAGAATACTTCTAGCCTTATCCAGATCTCGCACCATTGCCCGCACAGGAATATTTCTTAAAACCAGTTGACGGACAATCTGACTGCCTGTTCCTCCCGTTGCGCCGGCGACAAATGCTTTCATGGTTTTAACTCTTCCAGTTTGTTTGACTGCTCTTTCACTGTACTGAACCAGACTGAACTGATGTTGCGCCTGCACCAGAAAACCGCTGTCCGTGTCTTCCATGCCCTTAACCTGCTGGCCCTCTGGGCCTTGATTGGCAGTGGATTGCAAATTTATGGAGCAAATCCGGTGTTTGGTGGGCGGCAGGGGTTGGCTCCCCCCATTTTTCTGCAGCTAGGGGGCTGGTTGGCGGGGGGACGGCATCTCCATTTTTTCTTTATGTGGCTGTTTGCCCTCAATCTGCTCTGGTATGGCTTGTATGTAGTGATTTCGGGGCATGGACGCAGACGTTACCCCAGCTTGCAGGACTTCAAAGCGTTACGGTTAACCACCAATCCGAAGCGAATTACCTATGCCTGGCATCGCCTCACCCTGTTAATGATGATCCTAACGCTGCTGTTCAGTTTGTATACGGGCTTAGGGATGTACAAACCTGTGCAATTTGATTGGATAGTGGAAAGCTTTGGCAACGACTGGCAGGCCTTAAGGATCGCCCATTTTCTTCCTGTTGTGATGATTGTGATTCTGGCCCGCAACCACATTGGTTATATTTTCAAAATTGGGGATTGGCCACTGCTGCAATCAATTTTTGTGGATGCCGATCGGCAGATTTCAAGTCAGCCTTTAACCCCGGTTTTAAGTGCTGAGATTCAAGCTGAGTCTACTGCTAATCATCTGGATAAAGATGAGCAAACGAACGATCGCAACCTGCCTGAATAATTCTAAGAGCAATAAAAGGTTTGGCCCAGAGTATCAATTCGATCGCCCGGTTTTAACTTCCGTCCCCGCCGTGTTTCAATCTCCTGGTTTACCTGCACCTGCCCTGTCTGGATTAAAACCTTAGCTTCCCCGCCACTCTGCACTACACCCTGTAGTTTGAGAAATTGATCCAGTTTAATCGGAGTTTCAGGTATGTTCGGGTCGTTCATGGGGGTCAACTTCAGACAGGCTCAAGTTTGATCAGGCTTAGCTTCAACAATCATCACTGTTTCGATCATAGGGCTAACCCAGAGGCGTTGCCGTTCCCCCTTGGGCGAGAGGGTATAAATGCCGCTGCCGTTGGTGTAAATAATTGTGCCATCGCTGGCCAGGTCGTAGGATAAAACCCCTTCTGCCAGAACTTGCGGTTCTCCCTGCAGGGCTTGTCGGCGCAGTTGCCAGGTTTTGGGCACCAGAGGCGGGGCATCAGCTTCACTACGGTTGCGATCGCGCACCAGTTCCGGGGTTATCCAATCTCCCCAGGCCCGCAACTGTTTCGGTTCCACTTTTTGATTTGTGCCTGCCCGCAGTAAAGGCTTACCCGTGTAAATTTGGGAGAAAAAATTTAACCATTGAAAAATGGCATAGGCGAGGCGAAAGGGAATCAACACCAGTTCTTTGAGCGCCTTGAGTGGATGGAAGCCTGGCTTACGGGATTGGTAGGGACGGGCAATGTAATAGAGCCACCCATCAGCCCCTACCTGGGGTCCGAGCAGATCAGATTTTGGATCAGCGGCGAGAGAAACTACCTCTTGTTTGGCAAAATCTAGCTTTTCGATCGTGAAGGGGGCGCGATCGCTGATATACCCATCCGGGGTGCGGGCCAGGCCAGCGGACTGATAGACCAGGGCATATTCACCCGGAATCCAGCGGGGAGCGCGATCAAGGGAATCGCCTTCTGTAACTTCACGGGGACGGGCTCCTTCCGCAGCCATCAGTGCAATATTGGTGATACCCGTGCGGTGGGAGAGGGTACAGGCGAGCAGGTTGCGTTCGAGGTGAAAATCCAGATCAGTCAGATGAAAGTCTGTATTGTGAAACAGCCGATTTTCGCGATCGCGAACGCCATCCCAGGCAAAAATACCCCCCAGTTCACCCGCTTCCAGGCTGTAGAGCAACTGTCCATCCTGTCCCTGACAGAGACTGGTGATCAGAATTTGTTCCGTTGCTTCCGGTTGCTGATCCATTTGCTGGAGCACCGTGGGGGGTAGCATCATCTCCATAATGCCCCGGTTTTTCCAGGCTTTGCGCCGCTTCATTTCCAGCTTGCGGACCTGAACCGATTGACCGAACTCGCTCTGAATTTCTTTGACCGCATCTCCCTGTTTAACAAAAAGTTTGCCCTGGGAGAGATAAGCAAAAGTGAGGGACATGGCTGAGACAGGCTCCAGAAATCCTTTCTCAATATTCCCATTCAGAGCCCAAAATTATGCGGAGTCACAGGTCAAAAATTCTGCCAGGGTATCAGCGGTTCAGGTTTGCTTGACCACGGGCTGATCAAGTTGAAGCTGCTCGATCAGGGTGACCAGTTCCCGCTCAAACCCAAGCTGGGCCCGATTGGTGCGCCCCCCCAGAAAGAGTTGACCGTCTTCCAGTAAGCCCCAAATCTGAGAGTGGGAAACATAACTCATCATCACGCCCAGCATCAGCAGCCCACAACCGGCATAAACCAGGGGAATGCCCGGATCAGATTTAATCTGCAAGCCTGTGGCCCCCACCACTTCCTCAATCTTCAGGGTCACCCCATTCACCTCGGTAGCCATGCCGGCCCGCAGGGTGGTCAGCAACTTGCCGTTGGTGTCATAGATTAGTAGAGTTCCCTGCAAATCGCGAGCAATCAGGGAAACGCCAGCACTTAAATCCGGTTTGGTGGGAATCCAGGTGCCCCAGAGTCGGCCTTTACCACCCGTATCCAGCAGGGCCATGGGCAGTTGCAGGGCCGGACTTTGATTGAGGTGGAAGCGCACCGCTGCGATCGACCAGTCCGCCTGATAGAGGGTCACACCCTGATATTTCAACGGTTGATTGACATGAATAGTTTGGCGATCGACCTCCTCCCCCTGCTGATCCAGAATTGAAAGATCAGAATAAAACTGGTCAACTTTGCCATCATCGGTGTAATCAATCCAGAAACGGTTGACCTGCACCGACCAATCCTTGGGTATCTGGGCCTGAGACCAGGGACCGGCCTGAACAATATTGTGAATCTTAAAGATTGAGCCACTGGGAATCATTTCCTGGGCCATAAAACCAGTCAGGGAACCCCAGATCGACCCCAGCAGAATCAGCAGCATACTGGCATGGACCACGATCGGACCAATTCGACCCATGATGCCTTTACGGGCATAGAGACGATTACTTTCCTGAAAAACCTTATATCGCTGTTGAGCTAAAGCGGCGGTGAGGGGTTCCAGGGAGGTGGCGGGCAGTTGGGTACTGAGGGCTAGTTTTTGAAATTGCCGCGGTCGATCGTAGAATTTCCATTTGCGGGCGGCCTTAAGGGCAGGAAACTGACGGGTAAAGGTGCAGGCAGTAAGGCTAGCCCCAAATAAAATTAAGAGGGCCAGAAACCACCAGGTGCGATAGACGTGATCCAGTCCCAGGGTGAGCAGCACTTTCCAGGTGAGAAAACCAAACAGGGCTGGGCTTTCCGGGTAGTTGGCCTGATAAAATTCGGGGGTCTGGCCCTGCTCAATCACCGTGCCGGAGACACTAAACAGCGCGATCGCCAGCAGTAACAGAATTGCCAATCGCAGATCTGCTAACAGGGGTAGGAGTTCTTGCCGCCAGAACCGCAGGGGGTAGCTGTACCAGGTGGAGGGGGTTGGAAGTAAGTCTTTGGCACTCATAGACTGATCTTAATCTTTACCTGGCTCTAGTGCAGATCCTGATCCCAGATGCCGATATAGATTCGATCGCGATCATTGCGTTCAATCACTCCTTTCAAACCGTTAACCGCAAACTCATAGCGGTTGGCCTGTCGCCCATAGACCTGCTCTAAACCCTGGCCAATATCGCTAGCGGGAGATTGACCCAGCATTTCAGTCAGGGTTGCTTTCATGGTGGCTAGACCCACGGATTGAGCAAAGGATGCTTCCGTCTGGCGCACCCGCTCACTCTCTCGATCAATCGAATAGCCCAAGGAGATCCGATCGGGTTCCACTTCGTACAGCAAGGCACGGGTGTTGGGCCAGTATCCCTTCTGGTTGGAGCTTGGTTTACCCAGGTTCGCTTTGAGGGTCTCGAAGGAGGTACCGACAGGAAAACCAGGAATCTGGGCCGAAGGTGGTTCTGGCGAGGGGCTGGGCGTGGGGGATGGGGATGGGCTGACAGAGGCTTCCGGCGAGGGGCTGGGCGTAGGGGATGGGGAGGGACTGACAGAGGCTTCCGGTGAGGGACTGGGCGTGGGGGATGGGGTTTCAGCAACGGGAGGAGTGGTGGCGGTTCCGTCCGGAGAGGGGGAGGCTGCGATCGGGGGGGGCGGGAAAGAGGGTTGTACGGTAAGGGGAGCCGGGGTAGATGGATTAAAGCCCAACCGGAAAAATAGGGCCAGTCCAGCAGTGGCGATGATCGCACCCAGGATGGGAATTAACCAGTTCTGCTCTGATCGAGGTGACTCAATAATCCGGTTAACTACTGCAGGCACAGCTCTAACCCCTTCGATCGCTGCAGGGTGAACGGCTAGGGTTTGGGGGTAGGTTTCATTGCCTTGGGGTAGAATTGTCGGTTCCAAAGTTGGTTCCGGTAACAAAGCTAGCCAATCATCCACACTGGCCGGGCGCTGATGGGCTGCGATCGCCATGCCCCGTAACACCGCTTGATTTAAGCCTGGCGTAATTCCCGCTTGCAGTTCTCGGGGTTCGGGTAGGGGATCTTCACCGTGGGATAGGGACAGAGTCCGCTGCACAGAGGCGATGGGCACGGTCGCAGTCAGGAGGGTGTAGAGGGTCGCTGCCAGACCATAGACATCCGTAGCAGGGGTTCGCTTTTCCTGGGGGGCATACTGTTCGATCGGCGCATAACCGGCGGAAATCCAACTGGTGTGGGTCTGAGTCTGACCGGGGGTAAATTCGCGGGCAATGCCAAAATCGATCAACACCACCTCCTGGGTGCCTTCTCGCAAAATAATATTTGCTGGCTTAATGTCTCGATGCAGCAAGCCATTGCGATGCACCACTTTGAGGGCTGAACCCAACTGCCGCATATAGTGAACCGCCAGGGCAGGGGTGAGGGGGCGATCGGGTAAGACAATCTCCTCCAGGGTTTGACCGGGAATATAGTCCATTACCATAAAAGGCAGGTCCCCTTCCATGAAGAAATCACTCACCCGCACAATATGGGGATGGTGACAGAGGGCAAGGCGACGGGCTTCATCTTGAAACTGCCGACAAAAACGGGGAAAGTCTTCGTGCTGCTGCATTTGAGCATTGAGTGTTTTGATCACAACCCACTGTTCCAGGTAGTGATGCCAGGCCTTAAAGGTAATCCCCGAACCGCCCTGTCCTAATTCCTTTTCTAAAGAGTACTTGTTGCCCTGCAGAGTTTTGCCTACCAGTGTATTCATAAGCCGGGATAGATAGAGCTGAGACTAATCTTATAAACTTTTGTTAAGTAGACTTCTTACTTCACCTATTATGTCCTTCTCCTTTCGGCGGCGGTTTCTCCTCTTAGCTTGCTTTTTGTCTCTTTCCCTGCTCTTGCCTGCACTGCCGGCCCTGGCCCTGGGAGGAGACCTTCCCCCATTAAATCAACCCGCACCCCCTTTTGCCCTACCGACCAATAGTGGAACTGGCACTATTACCCTGGATGACTATCGCGGCCAGTGGGTTGTTGTTTATTTCTACCCAAAAGATTTTACCTCCGGCTGCACTCTAGAAGCCCAACGGTTTCAGCGGGATTTAGCCCAGTACCAGACTAGAAATACGCAAATTATTGGGATCAGTGCGGATTCCGTCCAATCCCATGCCGAATTTTGTGATTCTGAGGGCTTAAAATTCCCTTTGCTGGCGGATACAACAGGGCGTGTGAGTCAGGCCTACGGTTCCTGGCTGGGGTTTATGTCAATGCGGCACAGTTTTATTGTTGATCCCCAGGGAATTTTGAGAGAGCGATTTGTCAAGGTCAACCCAGCCATTCACAGTACTGAAGTCTTGGCCCGCCTGGACGAACTGCAGCAGTCTCTTTAAGAGAGTCTCTTTAAGAGGGTCTATCCCCTCTGCTTCTGCTGCATCCCAGCTAAAGCGTTTCCCATTCTTGCCTGTCTGAGAGGGAAAAGGAAACGCATAGAATATTTTTATGTTGTTGATCAGCGAATGCTATGAAATCACTGCTGCAGCGTTTTTACCGACTGATGGGTCTGGTGGGTCTAATCTTCCTCTGCAGTTGGGGAATGGCTGCTCCTGCCCTGGCAGTTACCCCAATTCGCTTGTTTGATTTGTCCTACCATGCCTGTCCTGCCGATGTGGGCGAGGGCGTGATGACCAGCGGTGGAATTGCCATGCCAGCCAATTGTTTTCTGATTACGGGCAAGGCAGAGAATAAATCAGGTAAATCTGTGATCGATGCAGATATTTTTGGCCGCATTTATGATGCCAACGGCAACCCAGTGCTACAAAACCGAACTCGCCTGGGGGCAATCCCAGAAGTCCCCCCTGGTATCAGCAATTTTGAACTCCGGGTCAGCGTTCCCTCTGACCAACCTACACCCCTGAAGTTAGAGCAGTTTAAAGCCAGTGGCTTCAGTGGCAAAGTTCGCCCCTATTCTACCTAAAGAATTTATAGACCAAACCAGCAACTGAATGAACAGAGGGTGAGACGGATTAACCTGCGGAAGGGTAAGCTTTGCGCGTACTTCTCAGGCGGGGACGCTCAGGGTTGGGATCGATAACGAGAAGAGCAGGCTGTGGGTTCGTATCCTGAAAGTTGTACCAGGAATCAATGCCGTGATTTAGCCACAACCAGAGGAGACCCTGGGCCTGTCCCTGACCCTGGGGAGTGATCCAGTTAGGCAGGCGTTCTGACAGCATTTGGCGCACTTCAAACCCGTCAATCCCATACTTCTGGGCTACAGCTTCAATCCGATTCAAGGTTTCAATAGCTATCATTGAGTTCTATGGCTAATGTGCTTAGACGAATGCACTTAGAGTGAATGTACTTAGAGTGAATGTACTTAGAGTGAATGTACTTACAAAGCGTGAGCCAGGGTAACTTAATGATTACTCTAAAGGTTAGAGGGTGACTGGCAAAACTACCCCGAAGATAGAGATATAGCGAACTTCGCTTATATCATAAGATAGAGACTAACATTAGGAAAAACTTCTTAATTACAAATTTGCATAGCTAATTCAAATTTAACCCTTATTTATCAAAAACCTAACTTTAAGCCGGTTCGTTGTTTACTGGGGCAGCCATCCTCTGGGAATTGACGCAATTAGCTGGCGGGTGTAGGGTTGCTGGGGCTGATGGTAGATGGTGGCAGCTGGGCCAATTTCTTCGATCCGCCCTCGGTTCATCACCATGATCCGATCGCTCATAAACTTGACCACACTGAGGTCATGGGAGATAAACAAATAGGTGAGCTGCAATTCTGCCTGTAGTTTTTTTAGAAGATTTAAAACCTGGGCCTGAACAGAGACATCCAGCGCAGAAACCGACTCATCACAGATGATCAGGCGGGGGTTAAGGGCGAGGGCTCGGGCAATACAGATTCGCTGGCGTTGACCCCCAGAAAACTCATGGGGATAGCGGGACATCATGGCAGCACTGAGACCCACCCGTTCGAGCAAATCGGCAACTCGATCGCGCAGTTGGCGGGCAGGGATACGGGGTTGATGAATTTTTAGCGGTTCCATCACAGCGGCCCCAATACTCAGGCGTGGGTCCAGAGAACTGTAGGGATCTTGAAAAATCATCTGAACATCGCGGCGGAAGCGACGTAATGGCTCTGGCCGCAGTCCCGTAACGTTCACCCCATCAAACCAGATCTGGCCTTGCCCCGCTTTGATTAAACCCAGCAGCGATCGCCCCAGGGTGGTTTTGCCACAACCCGATTCCCCCACTAACCCCAGGGTTTCCCCCGGATAGACGCAAAAGGAAATATCATTCACCGCTGGAATGTAGTGGGAGGTTTGACCAAAGATGCCGCGTACTGGAAAAAAGACTCGCAGATGTTCAACCCGCAGCAGGGGGGCTTGCTGTTGCAGAGCATCTAAGCGCTGAGCCTGTTCTTCGGCAGTGATTTCGGCTGAGGGTGGAGCAGGCTGCTCGAAAGGGGAGGCTTCCGGGTTCGGGTCAAGAAAGTCCGCGACGGTGGGCAGATATTTCAGTTGGCGCTGGGGTTGGGGACGGCAGGCCAGTAAACCTTTGGTGTAAGGATGCTGAGGTTGGTCAAAGATTTGTTGCACAGTGCCAGTTTCAACAATTTTGCCCTGGTACATCACCGCAACATGGTCGGCAATTTCAGCGATGATACCGAGGTCGTGGGTGACAAAAATAATCGCCATCTGGCGACGATCGCGCAGTTCCCGCAGTAAGTCCAGAATGGTGGCCTGTACGGTGACATCCAGGGCGGTGGTGGGTTCATCGGCAATCAGAACCGCTGGATTACAGGCGATCGCCATGGCAATCATCACCCGCTGAATTTGTCCCCCAGACAACTGATGGGGATAACGCTCTAAAAAGGCTCGTTTTTGCTGATTGATCTGAGTTTGGAGGACTGAGTCTGGGGGAGGTCCACTATGCTGCTGCTGCCACTCCTCCATAAATCGCTGTTGTAGATCCGCATCAGAAGGAATCAGTTTGACCTCTTGCAACAGGGCGATCGCCCGCCGTCGAGCCTCAGAGCCTGTCAATCCCTGATGTAAACGCAGCGCTTCGAGCAGTTGAAACCCACAGGTATAGACCGGATTGAGTGAACTGAGAGGTTCCTGAAAAATCATCGAAATCTGGCTCCCCCGGAAAGACTGCACCTGGGAGTTGGGCAACTGGAGTAAATCAACGGGTTCTTTCAGTTCTCCCTGTTCGGAACGGGGACGAAAATAAACCTCACCGCTGGTAATTGTTCCAGGAGCAGGCACTAAGCGCATTAAGGCTAGAGATGTGACGGACTTCCCTGAACCCGACTCCCCCACAATCCCCAGGGTTTGCCCCGGTTGAAGCTGGAAGGAAATTCCATCCACTGCCCTGACCACGGACTCATCAGTTGAGAATTGCACACTCAGGTTGTGGACTTCAAGGACGGCATCACTCATGATCTTTCGCAGGCAAGGTGATTTCTAAGTTATCGCGATCGTAGTCCATTGCAACAAAACCGCTGTTAACCCCTGGGCGTTTGGATGTATAGACTGCTTCTATCGGTGAATTGTAGAGGTTGCGATCGGCACTAAGATTCTTGAGCAAGGGCTAGGACACGCTGATATAGCTGAGAATTAATTTACATGTTGTGGAATAAATTCACAATTCCTTCTTCAACCTTGATAGCAGGCAAATAGAATTGGTATTCCCATCCTTCTCCTGCGGGACGATCCTTTTTGGCAATATAATCTTGTCTTGGTTTGCCTTTACCTTCCGCTCCGGTGTAATGTTCTACGGTGTGAAAAACAGTAACTCTAGCAATAGCGTAACTTAGTAAGTACAGGCTGGTCATACCCAGAACTATAAGGTATAACTTGCTAATCTTTGGCATGGCTTTGGAAAACAAGAGAAATAACGGTAAAACGTAGCGGGGGCAGATAATGTTGAACTCAGCAGCAGCGGCTTTCGTCTGTCCGCTTCCGTAGCTTTTTTAGCTGGCTGGCTTGAGCAACCGGACAAAACCCTCTTGCTCAAAATGGCGATCGGTGGTCAATGCTTCAGAAACTCCCCGTTGATGCATCAAAATAAAACTGACTGCATCGCAAAGTGAGTACGACTTATCTTGCCGTAGGGTTAGCAATTCAACAGCGGCTCGGTGAATTGGCTCATCAACCCATACAGTCTCGATATCCGAGTTGCCTAACAGATCAACAACGAAATTAAGAACTGATACACGGGAAAATCGTCGGACATTAGCAAGGGCGACATACTCCGCAATGACGTAATTGTGAGTCAACCGCATGGTCGCTTTCTGATAGACAATGCAAGCTTGAGTATGCGGTGGCTCAGTAGAGAAATGTAAACAGAGCAACCCTGAGGTATCGAGGAGCATTATTCTCCCTCATGGGTACTGGCATACTCTATCGCTAGATCTGCATCAATACTTTCGTTGTTTAAATCTGTAGAGCCTTCTAGTTCTAGTGTTCCGAAATGACGCTCAAACCTTGTCTGTGCTGCGTTTTTCTCAGCCTCATCTAAGAGTAGCGTGAAAGCCTGCGGAAACTGTCTCTCCAACAAGGTCGCAGCTAATTGTGCCGGAGAAACCCCGATCGCTTGTGCTTGTCGTTGAATCGCCACAAACACTTGTTCACTGATTTCTAATGTCAGGTTTTGGCTCATAGGGCTTAGAAACGCGCGTATATTTTGATTATAACTTTCCTCAACCCGGTAAATTGGCACTATTGTCTGTACTCTCAGTTTTAACCGACTGTCTTGAGGCGATCGACGGCAAAGATATTCTCAGTAAATGATTACAAGCACCATCATCCACTGGGATAAGCAAATCTTTTGGCAACTCCGTCAGCTTGTACATATAGCTTTGTATCCTTGCAACTATCCAATGCTAACAGATAGCCTCTCAACTACTACCCCAAACAGAAATCTGAGTCGTATAACATTCCGCTTGACCAGCTGAAAATAACTTTGAACTCAGCACCACGGCTTTCTTCAATCTACTCCAAGCAAATTGTTAGCTTTTGCACTCCTAACTAAGTTGCTTTACCATCTACAACTCCAAGGCTGAAAGCCGACCTTCAACTGGCTCATACTCATCTTCTAACAACCAAGTTTGAGCTTCGTCATAGGTTGCGCTGCTGAATACCACTTTATAGTTCGCGGCTGGATCATGCACACGACAACTTCCAGCTGGATCACCTAGTAATAGCAAGAGGTAAGGAGGAGATAGCATCGGATCAATCCAGACTTCAACAAAGCTCCAATCACCTTTAACTGGGCCGAGTGCGGGGGATGATGTGGTATCTATTCTCTGCATCAATTTTTACCTCACCATAGAACGTTCACAATCACACCCTGAAGATAACCTTGAATGTTCAAAAACAATTTTGTAAGTCGAGTGCATTGGGGTTGTTAGCTCTCATAAATCTCCAACTAAGCGATTAAACTGAAGCCCTTTAGGGGAAGTAATTTTTAACATTCGCTCTGGATGATCATGTATCTCTGTACGGACTGAAAGACGTGTTGGTCTCTTTGGAATACTAATATTTCTGATACTAACAAAACGGTAAACGCTATCCTTAAGAAAAGTTTGGTGATTCCAAAAGGATTGACCAATTTCCCGACAATAGGCAACAAAACACTTTGCTCCTTTAAGTTGTTGAATAATTTCTGCCTCCGAACCACCACCACCGCCCTTCATTTCAATGCAAATAATGACTTGTTTTACATCGATTTCAGCTACAATAACAAAATCCGCTCGTTTACACTCACGTCTAGAATCAGCAAATATGTCTTTGGGTGTTGTAAAAGCATCAGCCTTGATAACAACTGTTTGATCATCATCAGGCATTCCATAAATCGTTACAGAATAGTTGGCAGGTGGAGGTTCTTTGAGTGTAACTTTATGTTTATCGTAATAAGCTTGTAGAGAAACTGTAGCAGTCTGTTTTATCAGTTCTTTAAAAATAGCAATATCAGACATTACTCCTTGCTCCAGATGATTGCTTCCTGAATTCGGTTCATAGTTTCAATGGTCGTATCAAAACTACGAGCTTCAATTCCAAGTTCTGGATCGACACTAGCTAGTGTCAATGTCTGGCATTTTGTTCTTCTTGTTTTACCTTCCAAAATTATTGGGGCTTCTTCTGCAATATAAACTTTGACCTTATTAGAAGATAGTAGTTCTTCTGCGCCATAACCTTCTTCTTCGGCAATGCGTCTTATATAGGGTTTTTCCTGGTTAAGCATTATTAATGTATTTAGCTCTTTTATGATGTAATCGCTATGGGTTGTAATGAAAACTCTTATTCCCAAATTAATTAGCCGAGCGAAAAGGCGTGCAACACGCCGCTGATTTTCAGGATGTAGATTCAATTCGGGTTCATCTACCATTAGTAAATCGCCATACTCAGCTTCATGCCTTAAATAAAAGCCAATATCTAGAAGAGAGCGTACAGCACTAGAACTTTCATCCATAGAAAGCCTAACTCGTCTACCTCTCGGTATATAGTAAAGTTCATCATTCCGGGTCACAGTATATTCACCGCCAATAATATCTGCAAAATCCTTCAAAACATCAGGATGATTTTCAGATACAAAACTATTTTTTTTTGCAATTGTTTCAAGCGTTCGAGTGAAATCAACATTTGTCTTTATGGGAAGAGCATAATCTTCATAGTCTTTGAATAACAGTTCTATTGGGTCAATATTTTTATCAGCTTGCCCCATCTCTTCAAGCAAACGATTACGTGCAAAATTAAGCTCTTTACGAAAAATTGCAGCCCCAGTTCTTTCAGCACTTGCAATAAAAGGACGAGGAAAGACTTTGCCAAAAATAATATCTTTTAAATCATCAGAAATTATACGCTTAAGGATTTCAACAGGAATTTTTGACTTTTCTTTTTCAACCAACAAGGTGACAACTAATTCTGTACTGTCTCTTTTTTTAGTTGTAGAAAACAATGCTGCTTCGCTAGAACCAATTTTTCGATCAAGCTGGCTATCCAAATTGATACTTTGTGTATTCAGATTTACAGAAAATTCTGTTTCTTTAAAGCGATCTACTTGCGCCGCAAAAATCCTTGGCAATTCTTTTGTGTAAGCTTGACAACCTTTAGAAATAATTTTCTCGGCTTGGCTAACATATTCTTGTATTTCAATATGGATTACGCCATCTGAAAGAAGTTGCTCTATTTTTTCTTCATTGATGTCAATAGAAAACATTCGACGCCAAGTAAACAAAAAACCGAATAGAGCATAGGTCGCATAGGTTTTACCAGTATTGTTACAACCACAGATAATTGTTAAGTCGCCAAGAGCAAATTCAGCTTGCCTAAGAGCACCAAGGTTCTTGATTTTTATTCTCACTGTTCGATTCCTCTAGCGATCGCCCTTCAACATCATTGCTCAACCATATTTTATTCTGAAACTTCTTTATGGATTAGACTATCATTCCCCAGCAGTAACCTTGCAGCTTATGTATCTCCGAGAAGTAGTAGGAGAGCTAACTCTAGATTAGGCGAATTTCATCCGTATAACACCCAAAATTCGATTTTCTCAAGAATTATTCTGTTTAATCCCCCTTAAGGGGTAATATGCGGATGCTCTCTGTATAATAATCCCAATTTAGATATTATGCAGAACCCTAGAGCGGTTATGGCTACATCCCCACCCCGCAAATTGTTCAGTGTCATGCGATAGACTTCACCTTAAGCCTTATTCGTACTGCATTAAGCAGCTACCCTCCCCAAGTGCTGGCCGATTGTCCTCTAAACTCAATCCCGAACCCTATTTATTGCTATGGATGTACAACGCTGGTTAGCCCGGCAGGAACCGAAATGGAGTCAGCTCGAAACGCTGTTACAAAAATCTGAGCAGAAGGGGTTGCGATCGCTGATTGGGCCACCCTTCGGAGCAGAAAACACCAGGGCTTCAGGCTGGGGTTTCGCTGCCTCAAAACGCTCCCTCAGTAAAGACTGAACAGAATCGCTCAGTAGAATCGTTCTGGCCTTGCCGGTTTTAGTGGATTTCCTGGTTCCGCGGCTCACAGACTCACCAATCCAGGCAGTTTGAAAATTATCTGAAAGATGCTTCCACTTTAAACCAGCCGCCTCTCCAATCCGTACCCCTGTACCAAATAGGAAAGCGACAAACGGATAGTAGTGACGATAGTAGCGATCGGACTTAAACCCATCCAGAATTGCCCTAACCTCTGCCACTGAGAACGGTTTCACCTTCTGTTGGGGCTGAGGCTTGATTCCATCGGTTAGCCCTTCCCAGGGGTTGTCTGGAGCAGTGTGGTATTTGCCCTTTGCCCACTCCCAGCAGGATTTCAAAAGCCATAGGTGTGCTTTAACGGTTTGCGGAACCAGCCTTTCCAGCAGCAGAGCTTTAAAGTTCCTGGTCTTGGTCCCGGTTACGGCAACTGCTGGCAGGTTCAGCGATCGCCGCAGGTATCCCAGCAATGGCTGATAGCGAGTTTCAACCGATCGAGGGGAAATCCCCTCATTCTTAAGCTTGTGCTGAATAAACTTCTCAAACAGTTCTGGGGCCGTAACCTCAGTGGCAGACTTCCCCAGAGTACGGGGTTTGTATTTCAGCAGGGTTGGATCAAAGTATCCGGCTTGCAGGTCTAATTCAATCTGACTGGCTTTTTGACGAGCTACAGCCCAGCCCATAGGGTTGTCAGGCACACCACAACCCAGCGTGTACCGCTTTCCCTTATACCGCCATCTCAGTCTCAGCCGTCCAGCATGGTTTTCAATTGTGCATTTCATAGCGGGGTAAATTCCGGGGTAAACTTACAACCCCAGACACCCTAAAAAGCCTACTTTCGTTGACTTATTGACAACTCAAAAAGACCTTCAGGAGTAGTCTGGAACTCCCGAAAGCCTTGCTATATAAAGGTTCCCCAACCAATCGGAGCGGCGGGATTCGAACCCACGACCCCCACTACCACAAAGTGGTCAACAGTGCTTAATTCATGGGGCTTCTAGAAACTATTTTTGAAAGTTGATCTCAAAACTGATCTCATAAAGGAGCTAAATATAGCTAAGTGAAGGAAACGGGCGATCGTAAGAAATCAAAGGCTTTCCCATTCATCCCGGCTAATATTGGCTTGCTTTAAGATCCTGGACAGTAATTCTCTTCCAATATCGCCTTTGTGGGGGTTGGGGAGAGTAAGGGTGAGGCTATTTTTTTTCATCTGCTGGTGCTTACCTCCCTTTGTCGGCCCAGTAAATCCCAGTTGTCTGAGGTAAAAAATGAGGTCTTCTCTGCTGATTGGGCCAAACTTAGGCATCAGGCGGCCTCATTTTGCAGTTCTAACTTAATGCCATCCACAGGTGGCAGGGGCAGGTGATCCGAAACCCTGACTAGAATCCAATCCTCCAAAACAGATTGAAGCTCCTCTCGACAAGCCTCTAGCGTAGGTTCGTTGGCCCAAACTCCTTGGAATTCGGGTATTTCACCGTAAAAGCTTCCATCATCACTTAGGATTTCATAACAAGCCTTATGCATTGCTGCTCGAATGTAATCAGAAAGCATAACGATCTCCAGTCAAGTTATTTACCTTGTAGCTTCTGAATTTATAACTGAAGTAAGGAAGGGTGTTGCTGCCGGAGTGTCTCTACAAACTCCTCGTCCTCCCTGGGCTGGCGATCGATCTCAACCCGGTGGTCGTAGTAGAACGCTATTGCAGCATGAACTGAGTCAAGGGATAGCTCATAGCTGCTGGCAATCTCTTCCAGTGCATACCCCAGCTTAAGATACCAAGTAGCAACGGCTACAGTGATCCGCCGTCCGGCAATCCGTGGTTTCCCTCCCTTAACGCCTGGGGTAGCCTCAATATAGCGGTTGAGAGGGACGTTTAATGTCATGGGAGTTCCTAACAGAGCTGGTTGCTTTACATTGCAACACTACCTCTAGCCTAATCTGTCAAACACTAACCCGTCTAGCACACAATTACAGCAAACGATTTACCCCCCATAAGAGGGTAGGGTGCTAACGCAACTTCAGGCATCGCTCAATGTGAAAAAACCAGTGAGGCTTAGCTGATTTTGGATTGTCCGTTTTGTAATGAACTCCGAGTTTGAGGACACCAGCTCTAGCTCTTCTTATCCTCCAGAAGCGTAGAGCCTCTTGTGAAGGAAACCCTAAGAGCCTGTAAGCCTCTTGAGTTGGTAACCACTCCTTTTGAACAGGAGGTGTATTAGTAATCGGTGCTTTTTGGGCATCATAAAGAGCTTGAACAGCAGAAATATAGACAGTGGTAGAAGTAAGAGTTTGTAAAAGCTCTGAAAATTTTTGGACATCAGTTGTAGATGGATGATTGATCGCTGACAGTGCAACCACTTTAAGCTCTAATCGCTTACCCAATTCAAAGAAAATTGAATCCAATCCATTTGGACAAGATAAAATTCGATCCACAACATGACTTGCTTCAAGACGTGACATGTCTTTCATAATCATTTATCCTCTCTAATCAATTTACCTCTTGAGACCAGGTTTACAATCCACTGTTGAGTATGATGATTTTTTCACCTCCCTGATTAGCCGTATACAATTGAGCAATCAATGTTTTTTGTAAGTCTGCTTAAAAGCTCCTATTAGGAGTAGCTTTCGTAAAAGTGCATAACGCCTTCTAGAATAATATTTATACTTACCACAATCAGAAAACGTTTCCAAGCGGGATCGTTGCATTCGACCTTTTCCACCTCAACACCTCTGGAATACTTGTGTCATCCTCTAGATTTACCAAAATGCGGATAACGTCTCCTCCGTCTAGTATCAGCTATGATTGTTAATTGACCAAAGTTCATTATTTATTATTCATCTCAAAGCCATTAGTTACTATAGACTTGGTTTAGAAAATCTTCATAGTTTAATTCCAGAAAGATATTACCTGATTAATTTACTAGGTTTGAAGCCAGAAGATGGTTTTCTGTATTGATTAAACATATATTTATCGTCTCATTTTATCAATCGATGTCAATAGTTTAACTATTAATAATTCAGACATGTAATTATTTTTATATTACTTGTACAAATAATTTGCAAAAAAAATTGCTTATTTTTTATAGCGGTTTCTCCTGAAATGAGGTGCTCTCAAGCGACATGGAGTAAGGGTTTGAGGGCGTGAACCGTACCTCACTAGATCAGAAAAAGCTATGTATAATAAAAGCCAAAATAATGCTCTCTAGGTTTTATCTTTTAGCATCTAGAATACCTGATAGAATCAATGTCTTGGTTCTTGAGATTTACTTTATATATTTGAGCCATATAAGGGTAAACCAAGAAAATTACATTGGTATTTCTCCTCCTTCAATTCATTTAAGGTCAATTCTGGAAGACTTATGGAGTGACCATAAATAGTGTTTTTGGCATCGAAATCACAAAACAGCACAAGCTCGGTGCGATAAGACTTTCAAAACTAGGTTTGCCAAAGAGATGATTTTTTTTAGGAATTTAAAAAATCAAATTCTTGAAGTCTTATCGCATAAGGCTTCTTTTCTTCTTTTATTTCTAGGCTAACAACATCGATTGGATTAACTACTTCAACTTTATTCAGTTGCCAATTCTAAGGATCAAACTCCTGGCAGCATAATACAAAATTCTAATCCCATACCAATTCGGAAGATAGCTGCAAGGTTTTAAACAGATTCCATGCCTGCCTAGCAATCTCTACAATTCCACTGTGGTCTGGTAAATCACCATTAATTATCCACTCTCCTTTGTCGTCCTGCTTACACAAAAAAGATTTTCCATCACTACCCAACTTGTTGCTAGAAACTTCTACCTCAACCCAAAAAAGTTTGAGAGGACGATAGCCCTTACCATGCCAGAAAAGCCCAAGCTCGATGTTGTACGGTGGAGTATTTGTCAGCCCTGTGCAGAGGAACCCACTGCCATCAGCAAAATGATATAGCTCTATTTCAGTTTCCGGGAAATATTCTTGACACTTTACTTCTAGAGCCTTTAACCGGGAAGTAAACATGGGACTGTTCTGAAAAACATCAAGTATGTCCATAATTTTCGCTGTCAAATCAATCTAAGTTAGATTTTCATTGTTCTCTCCTAATAATTAGTTATAGCAATGATGGCATCAATTTCTCGCTGAGACCATACCTACATCCTCGCTCACCACGCTCAGCAACTGCTTCCATACGTAGTTTCAATACCGCGGCTTATCCAACTCACCTCCTCAGTAAATTGCATTAGACTCCAGACTCCAGGTTCCGCTGCATACATTTCTGGAAGGCACTGGCTACCTCATCCATCTTGAACCCGCTGTGAGTTGTCAACTCACCAAATCGAACAGCCATAATTTTTACTCCACATGATAAATTCTAGTACTGCAGCTTTGACTTTGGTCAGCGACCGCTGGGTTGCTTCTAGGCAGGCAATCGCCCGGTCACTGTTTCCCTCGTGCAGTTGCTAAAGGGCAAACTGAATCGAGTTCCAACAGATGGGAATGTGCAGGTCGAAAACCTCACTATTCATCACACCAATCCTCCCCACGATCGAGCCAATTGCAATCAGTTCGATAGTCACAGCCACGGAGCCGATCGCCTCCAAAACCATACTCGTAAACCTGGCGAAAATGAGACTCACGGGCTGAGATAAAACCACTCATGTAAGCCTTGTTTTCGGGCCACATTGGCTCCTTACCAGCTTCAAGCCCCATCACTTGTGCTCTGGGGCTTGAAGCTAAGGGCAAGCAATTCATTATATTCATTATATTCATTATCTTGTGATGATTTCTCAAAGAATTCAGCCATAATTAGATTGCTCCTTTTGGGGTAGGGAAGCCTTCTAGATTTGCGATTGAGAGGGTTCTCTTTTGAATGAGGTATATCTTTATCACCTTATTTTACGGCCACGAATTAAGACTCTTACTATCAAAAGATATACTGATAAAAACCATTGATAATTTGTCAAATCAATTGGTTAAATATCTGCTTCAATCGAGTTATAATTTCAGTAGAATACCAATTTGAATTTCTTGGAAAAATGCCTAGAGGCCGCCCCAAAATTATCTTCACTGAATTGCAGATCCGGCAGGCCGAAATTATGGCTGGTCTGGGACTGACCAGGGAGCAAATGTCGCTCGTTCTCGGCGTTTCTGAGCGAACTTTGCGGCGTCGAAAAGCTGATATTGAGGCTCTCGCTGAAGCGATCGCCACTGGGCAGGCGCTAGCAGCGATGCAGGTCGCCCGTACCATCTTTGATCTGGCGACTAAGGAAAAAAACCTGGCGGCGGCTATTTGGTACGAAAAAACCCGCTGCGGTCGTTCTGATCGTATCGACATTGCCCATCAGGTCGAGCGAGTGGTGAAGGATGAGCTATCGAAGACCCTTGATTATCTGGAGGAAGTGCTTGACCCGGAAATCTACTCGATCGTTACCGAAGCCCTCATGGCTGAAGACAATCCTGACGGAGCGAAAGCACCAAGCCTCAAAGACGCTATCGACATTGTTGAGCTGTCCTCATGAAATTGACCAGTTAGCTCCCCCTCTTTTATAGACCGGACAAAAATCGGTCGGAGGCGATTCCTCAGGAGAATGAAAGTTTTTTAGACCTTGGGCAACCTAAAAATTTAAGAATCTAGCTGGTCAAGGAAGAAATTATCAATACATAAGTTCATTTCTCGAAAGCTTCCCTTTATAGAAAAGTTTAAGCTTCGGTAAGTAATTTTCTGTTTCGGCTGCTCTGTTTTACGCTGTGATTAACCGCTTATTAGATTGAGCGATTTCTTAAACCTTGCATGATTTAATTGCATCAGTAGAGTTAACTGAATTATGGGCAGAGGTTGTGGACTGTTGCCAGCGCAGTCCTGTGGGTAAACTGCTGCCCCAGGCTTTGTATGTGCATTGGTCAGCCCTGGAGTCTCTTGAACCCCCCTTACAACAGTATGAACAGTTAGCGCGATCGTGTCTCGATCGAACCTACAACATTACGCTGGTTAAATTTCATCTGGATCAGCCTCAAGTTTCGTACCTCTTTTACCCAGATTTTGAAACCGACCCCCACCCCGCTTTACTGACCAGTGCGATCGTCCATTTGGGCTTGAGCCAAGTGAGCTATCGGGACTACAGTGAGACGGATAATCCGCCCGTTCTCCATCGCAAAGAAACGTTTTTAACTCCAGACCATCCCCTCTATCAACAGTTTGCGGATCTGACTCAGCAGGAAGAAGCTCTGGGGCTCCTGGATCAGTCCCGCTCGATCGGCACTCGGCAGGGATGGGAAGAACGTTTGCGGCAATGTGGGGTTCAGCTGGAAGGACATCAGCTCATCAGGCAGGTGCAGTCTTCAGGCTCAGGTGTAGCAACAACGCCCAAAATTGAGCGACATCGAGCAGCGATCCCCCGGACTTCCCTTTCCAAACCCGTGCGGTTGGCCCTAGAGGCGGGGTTGTTTAGTCGTGAAGAGGATGATGCAGAGCGGATCACCTTTTTCGATTATGGCTGTGGCTATGGAGGGGATATCGATCGCATAGCTGCCCAGGGGTATACAAGTAGTGGTTGGGACCCCTACTACCGGCCCGATCAACCTCTCCAGATGGCTGCGGTGGTTAACCTGGGCTATATCATCAATGTGATTGAAGATGCAGCAGAGCGGCGGCAAGCCCTGGTTGATGCCTGGAACCTCACGGGTAAGGTGCTGATTGTGGCGGCGCAGGTGTTGATTGAAGACCGGATGCGGGGGCAGGTTGCCTATGGAGATGGGGTGATCACCCGGCGCAATACGTTTCAGAAATACTTTGAGCAGGAAGAACTTAAACGCTACATCGACCAGGTTTTAACGGTGGATGCGGTTCCCGTTGCTTTAGGAATTTATTTTGTCTTTCGTGACCCAGTCCAGGCAGAAAGTTTTCGGGCTGCCCGATTTCGCTCTCGCACTACCACACCGAGAGTCAAAGCCAGTGTACGGCGGTTTGAAACGTACAGAGAACTGCTGGCTCCGTTGATGGCCTTTTTTACAGAACGGGGACGTTTACCACTGGTGGATGAGCTACCCGCCGCCCAGGAAATCGTTGCTCAACTCGGCACCCTGAAACGGGCCTTCCAGGTGGTGCTGCAAGCAACGGAGGTGCAGGAATGGGATGCAATTAGCGATCGCCGTCGTCAAGATCTGCTCGTGTATCTGGCCCTCAGTCGCTTCAGCCGTCGTCCCAAGTTTCAGGAACTCTCGGCCAGTCTGCAAAATGACCTCAAAGCCTTGTTCGGCAGTTATCATCAAGCCTGTATCGCCGCAGATTTGATGTTAGCCAGCCTGGGTGAGCCAGATGTGATTGCCGCCTGTTGTCAACGTAGTCCGGTCGGGCGCTGGGGAGGGGGTGGACTGTGGGTTCATGTTTCCGCCCTGGAAGGCCTGGAACCAATGCTGCGGCTCTATGAAGGATGTGCTAGCCGAACGATTGGCCGTCCAGAAGAGGCAACCCTGGTCAAGTTTCATGCTCGGAAACCCAAAATTTCCTACTTGGTTTATCCGCAGTTTGACGGTGATCCCCATCCCGCCCTCCAAACCAGTATGCAGATCGATTTGCGGGACTTGAGTGTGAGTTATCGGGACTACGATCCAGCTGAGAACCCTCCAGTGCTGCATTGGAAAGAGGCTTACATTACCTCTGACTATCCCCTGTATGAGAAGTTTGCTAAGTTGACGCGGCAGGAAATGGACTGGGGATTGCTGGACAAACCGGAGACAATCTCCCATCGACGGGAGTGGCTGAAATGTCTCCAGGAACACTGTGCTGAACTGCAGGGACATCGGGTCGTGTGGTGTAAATCGGCTGATCCCTATCGAGTGAAGTTACAACGATCGCTCATCCGTTCCCGGCAAACTCAACGCCAGCAAGCCTCAAATTCGTCGAGCTAGTTCCAGCCAGGGTTCAATCCCTTTGCGGGAGGGTTGCCCTGTGGGTGTAAACGTCCAGATATCCCGTTTATGTTGGGGACCATAGCTGATGTGAATTGGGCGAGTACTGCCATAGAAATAGAGAGAATCGAAGGGAAGTTGCTGTTCCAAGATCCACTCCACCACCTGCTGGCTGGGAACCCCTTCAATCCAAAAGTCACAGGCAGCTCCCAGGCGATCGCAATAGTAGTTTCCTTTGCGATTTCGTTCGTGGGCCATGTGCTGATCTCGTTTTGGGTCAACTCGTCCATTTTTAATCCCAGTGATGGGATTGCGTTGCTCCAGAGACCGCTTCAGTTCAACCGAACAAAAGCCATAAGTGAGTCGAAACTGCTCCAGCCCGAAGTAGTCAATCAGCGGATCAAGGATGAATTGATTCAGGGATCGCAGGGCAGGAATGGTTTCTCTAGGGTTCTGAGGGTAGGGATTTATCCGATCAGAGTACTGCTGATAAGTCTGAGTGCAGGCACAGAACGTCTGGAGATCCAGGTATTTGCCTAATTGAAGCTGCGGCTCAGTCATGCTCAACCCATAGCAATTTGATTCTTTGCTCAAACCCTCCCCGCTGGTTCCGTCGCTCTTCCTGCACCGCCAGGACAGCTTCACGATCGATCCCATTCGTTGTCAGGATGGCATCAATGACTTCAAAGACGTCGGCCAGTTCGGTCACGAAATCTGCTGGGGTGGTCGCAGCAGCTAGCTCCTGGGCTTCTTCAAGTAGTTTGGTTACTAATGCCTGTCGGTATTCGGTCTCAGATAGGGTCTCGATCGCATAGGAATGCCCTTCCTCAGCAATGATGTTGGGGATGCGATCGCGCACTAATTTGTGATATTCCTTCCGCATAATTCCTGAAAACTGAATTAGCTCAAACCCTTTCCATGTTGGCGTAGAATTGTCCATAACCGATGACGTGAATGGATTTATGCCCCTGCCTCCCTCCCCCACCCTGAACATTGAGGCATTCAGTCAGCTTTTTGAGCGGACAACCAACTCCTACAAATACCTATTTTTCCTGGGTTTACTTGACCTCCTGCACCAGCGGCAGTTTAAAGCATCCACACCCATTGCCCTCAAAGATATCGTGGTGGAAATGCTGGCAAGAGCCTGGCAAGCCCATTACACCCACAACCTGAAGTTTGGTAGCCAGGATCAGATTGCTGCGAAGCTGGAGGAGTTAGATCATTCTCTTGCCAAGCCCCTGTTCCGCGTCAGAGAGGTTAGTCAGGCTGATCTCAGAGGGATTATTAGGGGGCGCGTGGATGATTCAACCGTAGAATTACTGCGTTACGTTCCTTTCCGTCTGATTCGCCCCTTTTTTGAGGAGGAATTGCGCGGTGCCAAGGATGCCGTAGTGAATCAGAAAATCCTGTTCCTGGCCCAGGAAAACTTTGAGACTGCCAAGCCGTTGTACAGCTTCAGTGACGATCAGCAGTCCATCTGGCTTCATCCTGATTGGGTGGCTTACATCCAGACGAATTTTTCCCAGGTGCAGCAGTGGGCGTTTGAGGAGTGGGTGGAGTACATGGAACGGTGCAATCCAGGTGTACCCGGTATCGCTAGTAAATTACCCCTAACCCTCCTCATGTTGGCTGTCTATACGGGAGGGTATTGCCATCTTGGGCAGTTCACAGGTTGGCTAGACCTCCGAATTGCTGGCTGAGCCAGGGGTAAGAGCAGCTAATTTAGAGTTAGGATCTGAACTCTAGTCTCTGATACCGCTATATCTAGGGGAATATGGTTTAATCAGAGCAATGAGAGCGATGGCGAGAGGAAGCTTGCGTACCATAGGGCTGCTTGCAGCATCGGGAACCGTCTCCTGCGGGAAGTTGCCTCTAAGGTGTAGTTAGGGAACGATGAAAACGCTCAGCTTATTTGAGGAAGAACGACTAACCCTGCCCAGGGCGATCACGCTGTCGGTTGAGTCGTTGCAGCACTATGGGTCTCTCTACAAGCATTGGGCGCTCAGTTTTTCTGGGGGTAAAGACTCTTCTGCGACTGTCACGCTGGTCTCCCATCTGATTGAAACGGGGCAAATTCCTAAACCAGATAGTCTCACAATCATCTACGCTGATACCCGGCAGGAGTTACCCCCGCTCCATACAGCAGCCATGCAAATCCTGGCAGAACTGCGGCAACGAGGGTTTGAAACCCGTGTAGTTTTGCCCGAACTGGACTATCGCTATTTTGTATACATCCTCGGACGAGGAGTACCACCGCCCTCCAATACCTTCAGATGGTGTACGCCGAAGCTGAAAGTAATGAACATGGAGCGAGAACTGGAAACCCTGCGGCGGGAACGGGGCGAGAAATTCCTGATGTTAACGGGCGTGCGAGTAGGGGAAAGTGCGGCACGGGATCAACGAATTGCCCTCAGTTGCTCAAAAGATGGGGGTGAATGTGGCCAGGGCTGGTTTCAGCAGACTACTTCGGAAGCTGTAGCCGATACTTTAGCTCCACTTTTGCACTGGCGAGTCTGCCATGTCTGGGACTGGTTGATGTTTGAAGCTCCACTGCTGGGTTTTTCAACCGAGGCGATCGCAAAGGTTTACGGTCAGGATACAGCTGATGGGGAGGAACCGATCAACGCCCGCACGGGTTGTATTGGGTGCCCACTGGTTCAGGAAGATGCCGCCCTCGATCGTGTAATCACTCAACCAGAGTGGGCATATCTGGCTCCATTGCAGAAGTTACGGCCGCTCTACTGGGAGGTTAGGAAACCACAATACCGACTTCGTAAGCACGGTGAAGAGCGCAAATCAGCGACAAAGTATATTGGCAGAAACCGCTTAGGCCCCCTACACTTGGATGCACGACGTTGGATGCTAGAGCAAGTTTTAGCTATTCAAGCCGAAGTAAATGACGCAGCACGAGCATTCGGCAAACCTGAGCTCAGTTTGATTAATGATGAAGAACTGGCTCGGATCGAAGAACTAATCGCTGACAATACCTACCCTGAACGCTGGGACGGTACGGAGCACCGAGGGGATGAGTGGCTTCCTGAGATTCTTCCCGATGGGAGCATACAGCCGTTATTATTTGATGAGATTTGAGGTGTGAGAAATCAGTTTATGGAAAAGCGTACTATTGCTCAGGTGGCGATCGAGGTGCTGAAGGAATCAAAGCAACCTATGACAGCAGCCGAAATCACTCAGGCGATCCTAGACAAAGGGTTATACACCTTCAACACAAAAGATCCAAGAGCAATGGTTCGTGGAGCGATCGAGCGGCGCTGTAAAGGATTAAGTCGAAAGAATTCTGTTTCCAATCAGTCTTTTGAGAAACTTGCAGATGGCAAATATTGCTTATTAGATTAAGTAAGCTCAATGAGCTTCTCAAGGTAATTCTCTACTTCTGTTTCTGCCTCAAAAATCAGCTTCAAAGATACTTGTAAATCAATTAAGAATTTTTCCTTAAAGGAGATCGATCTAACATCCGGCAAAAGATTATTCATAAACTTTTCAGCATCAACAAGGAAATCATGAACCTCATTCTTTTGAACCATTCGAAATCCATGTGTCTCCCTTAGATAATTACGGTGATAATTTAGATTTTTAAGAAATTTTATTTCCCAGGCACTAAAAGATAGACTTAGCCGGATGAGTGTTTCATTAAAACTTACTCGTTCACCTGTATGAGTGTCATATCTTAGTCCAGTAGTAGTTGGAATAATCCAACCATCTCTGTGACCTAGAAGTTGTAATATACAATCCATAGAACGATGGAGTAGCAGTAGAGATGCTTGATAGTTTTGAACCTTAAACCAATAGAAAGCTAAAGCTAAGAAATACCCTGCTCCTGCTTCAAATCGCTCTACTCCTCTTTGTGCAGCCCACTGATTGACCCCTCGAATAAGTTTCTGCCTCAGAGTCAGTAGAGGTGCTAGAGCTTTAATATCTTGTAGTAAATTAAGATCACAGAGGGTTTCAAATTGAGTGAGACATCTTTGAGCAACAACAGCACAATCCCACCAAGTTTGGTAATCTTGTTGATTAACAAAATTAACAGGAGCTAAATCTAGAAAGAATTGTCGTAGGACAGAAACATAGCATGTCAACTGCTCTAAAAGCCAATTGGTTCGATATACATAGTAGTTTTTAAACTTAATTTGAGAGCAAACATACTGAATTCTGCGACAAGCATCGAGATCCAGTTTATTGAAAGCCTCAAAAAACTCTTGAACAATTGAGATAAGGTATCCGGATGAAGAGTCTTGACAAGCTGGTTCAATTTCTAATTGTTCATCTTCTGCTATGACTAGGGCAAGGTACCATACAAATATTTCCGAATTTACTTTTACAGTAGGCTTAAGTTTAAAGATATGACAATTTTTAAATGATTTTTCGTCTCGAAATAATTGATAGTATTCATAATCACTGTGCTGAACTAGCATGTAATCAAAATGCTTTGGATTTGAAATATCCCAGAGTCCTACTCTTTTTCCCATTGAAATTCAGTCAAATCAATATCTAGTTTATTTCCCAGCTTCTCAAGTGCTTCTTTATGTTCTTGATTTGCAAGTGCTTCTATTTCCTTCTTAAAGGCTTCGGCATCATCAGTATAGAATCTCTCCAACCTATCCTTTAAACCACGTTCATATGGACGAATACGCCAATCCTTTGTAATTGAAGTCAGAGTACGTGTAAGGAGTTCATCACGGTAGTCCTTAAGGGACTCCTTAGAATATTTGATAATATACTCAAAAATAGGTTGGCTTTTATCTACACACGAAGCTTGCAAAGCCCTTAAAAGGCTTGCTTTACTACGTGGTTCTAGCAAAGAAGCTTGAAGTAAATTTTTCCAAGCCATTCTTCCCCACTGAGATGTATTGGGTCGGTTTCCTGTATAAAGGATTAAGTTCGTGTAAGGGAGGCTACGTTCAAATAGCTTCGAGGTTGGTTCAAATGCTATTGCACTAAGAGCTTGTACTAGAACTTCTGCTGTTATCAGAGGATGGATCTCAAAATCTTTAGAAAGCTCCGCTGCTAGACAAGACCAAACTCCAATTAAAGCCTGTTGAAAGACATTAAGAAAATAAACTTCATCACCGTCTCTTTTAGTGATTCTAGGATCGAAGTTATCCAGTTGAAATGTTCTAAGGGATGCAGGATCTCTCTTAGTGCAGCGTCTAAATTGAGCTAATATTTCATCTCGAAAAGCCTCAGCTGAAGTTAAACCGCTTTCAACTTGCTTGTCTAACCAATCAATAGCTTCTAAAAAAGTTTGTCGTATGTCTTGATAGGGCCGAGGTTTAGATAAGAGAACATCTAAAGCCGGGGTTATTCTTTCCTCAATCTGGTGCTTTAAAATAGATTCTTGTGCAGGGTCAAATAAACCTTCCTCAATCGCATAAGCTTTAGTTGCATCATCTTCCAGTTCTAAGTCGGACTCGACTCTACGTAAATTTAATAAATCGTACTGGAGACCATTTCTAGCTGTTCCAAAAGCATGAAGTCTTAATGCTTCAGCTACAATAGACACCGTTGTAATTGAGTAATTTCTTTGAACAGTATTAGCTTTACTATCACTGCGCTCATTCCACTCAAGCTGTTGTAGCATCGAACGATAAGAACTCGAGTGAGAGGCTTTCCAGCAATTTGCCAAGCTACGTACAGTCATTGAAGCTAAACTTTTATCCCTCAATAGATCAATGAAATGACCCGACACCTCACGAGCAGTTGTATTAATGGTTACAAACATTTCCCGTAGGTCTTTAATAATTGATTCGTGAGTCGTATTAGCTACTTTTGCAGCTGGAGTAAAAACAATACATACTGGGAGCTCTATAGAGTGAATAAGTGATCTGTTACGGATAGCTAAAAGTCTCAATGCTTCAAATCTATGCTGCCCGTCAATGACAACTAATTTTATCTTTCTATCGTTATATCTAAATGTTGCCCAAGCTGGGTTATAGTAAACCAACTGGTTCTCAGCTTCAATTGAATAACCTGTGTCTACATCAGAAACAGGTAGCTCGACACAGAACTTATCCTGATCAAAGACAATTCTTAAATCGGAGTTCTCATTGATTAACCTATATTCAACTGAATCATAAACATCTTTGATTTCCCTACTTTCTGAGGCAACTACAGAAACAATAATGGGTGGAAAAAATAAAACTCGCCCAGCCCCTTTCTCTAAATATTGTCGGATTATCTTGTCATCCACTCGTTCATAGTCAACATCGCGTTGCATCATGTCTTCAAAGCGTATTCTTGAAAACTCAGAAGATATAGATGCTGTTGTAAGCCGCTGGATACTATCGATATTTAGGCAAGAAAGTAGATAATTGATTTCGTAGCTTTCAATAGTTTGAAAACGACCAAAGACACCATCTATAAATTGAGTAAAAACTTCAATCTTGCTTCCTGGTTTTGCCATTTTTCTATAGGAGCTATAATATTAGCCGTTCTACTGAGTTTAGCTATGTATGCCAACCGAATTTGTCTTATAGCGCAGACTGTGTTTTCAACCAGGGAAGCTAAAAAGATCTTGGATCTTTTTGAAGTCAGCAGCTAGGTACCCAATTCCACGATGTAGATGAAGGCGAAATTGAATAGAGAGATTCTCCTGATTGAGTGTAATACCGTCTTTATGACAACGTTGTTTAAGTGCAAGTATGAATAAATCCGAAATTCCTCCAGCAAACACCTGCCAAGTCATCTCCACATTACTGTCAGCAGGGATCGCGATAGGCGATGGTGGAGTATGTTCTGCCAAAGAGTGGCAGAAAGCCCAGCGACACAGAATATTCCACTGATCGATCTTTGTGACGCGCTTGAGCTTGATCAATTGATCTTTACCAGCTTGGGAGATACGGACTCGCTCGACAGGGGGTTCCATAGGCTTTACCAGAAGTAACCCAATTTTACCTGGGTTTGATGCGTGGCGCGATCGTACTTAAGCAAGTATTCACGAGCGATCGCCCCATTCTCCCGCAACCGCTTCACCTCTGTCTTGCTAATCTCCGTATCCGTCGAAAGCAGAAGCACTTGGTGACTAGCTTGGGGGAAGTAGCGATCGACCAGGTTGTTGCGATGTTCAGAGTCAAGGCGGCCAAGGGGGGTATCGACTGCCACGGGTAAATGTCGTCCAGCAGCACGGGCTAATCCCCATAGAAGTGCGATCGCTAGAAGCTGTTTTTCGCCCGCTGAAAGTCGATGTTTGGGAACGGGTTCCCCTGCGGGATCAAACAATGATAGTCCAAAAGTTTCGGTATCGATTTGGACTCGCTGTACCAGGTTAGACTTATGCAGCAAATACAGAAAACACTCTGTCACCAGGCTTTCAAGCTGATTTAGCTTACGCAGTTTCAGTTTTCGCTGGAATACTTTCAAGGTGGCTTGTACCTTATCGATTGCACTAAGCAAATGTTCGTCATGCTTACGGTCGATCGCAGCTTTACTATAGTCCACTAATTCCTGCTTTGTGCAGTCGATGGTTTGCTCTGTCTGCTCTATAATCCTTTGACAGTGTTCCCGATCAGCTCGTAAATGAACCACATCAGCTTGGGTTTGCCTGACCTGTTGGGAGAGTTTCTCATAAATTTCTGGTGAGGCAGAAGTTGCAAGGTAACGTTCGATTGTCTCAATCTGCTCCTGGCAGGACTGCAATTGCTCCAGCCGTTCCTTAGAGATTTGGAGTTGATGGGGCAGAATGTGTCTCAGTGTGTTTGTCAGCTGATGAAGAGTGTTAGCGTCTGCATCTAACCATATTTCACTTGAATGCTTTCCGTCCAAACTCTCCTCATTAGATAAGAAGGCTTGAATCTGCTTCAGGTGGGTAGATTCCAGATCTAATTTCGTAACGAACTCAAGTAGACGCTGGTTACGCTCTTTCAGCAACTCTTGAGCAACTTCAAACTGTTGATGTCGAACCTCACGCTGTGCTTGGATCTGTGCATCTTGAAGCAATGGTTGAATCATCGCTAAGGGTAAAGCTCCGGCTGCAATTTCCCGAAGGGCGGCCCGATGAGTTTCTGCTTCTTCAGTAAGTCGTTTAAGCTGAACTTCCTTATGTGTCTGCTCGGCAGCAATTTTGCCACCCTCAGTCAGAAACCGTTCCTCTGCTAGCCGCAATCGTTCTTCTGCTTGCTCTAGTTTTTGCTGAATAGCAGCTTTCTTCTTTTTCAGGCTTAATCGCTCCCCTTCCTGTGCCTCCAACCTGCTTTCAATAGCTGCAAGTTGCTGCTGTTCGTGTACCGTTGCCAGTGATTTACGCTTGCGGGATGCAAGAACATCTAAGTCAGCCGACAGTCGATCCGGTAATTCCAGACCCAGCAGCGATCGAATGGCATTAATCACGGTTGGAGGTGGAGTGTCCTGGTCTGCTAATTCACCAACCTGCTCACCGTCAAAAAGAAATAACCGAGAGATCCCTAGGGGCAGTAAGTCTTCAATGCACTCATCCCACTTTTGCGCTAAATCAAGAGAGCCAGTTCCATTGGTGAGAACCTTTAACTCATCCCTGCCAGTAATCTGGTTTGTCCAGGTACGGCAAATTCTAAATTCCGTAGGTTGGGCTTCACTATTAAGTGTCTGTTGAAAGGCTAGTTCAACGCTTGCAGCCTGCTCCTTAGCCTGACGGTTTATACACTGTTGGAGGAATTCAGGGTAGCTTAAGTTACCTCGAGTTGAACATGGGGCACGATGACCATAGAGCGACAGGCGAATAGCATCCATGAGGGTAGTTTTACCGCCACCGTTCATTCCTCCAAATAGAATGATCGTCTGCCCATTATCACCAGGGCGCAAATCAATGGACTGCCTTCCCAAGTAGGGACCAAAGTTTTCTAGCACTAATTCCTGAAAAATCATTGAGGGTGCCTTTTAAATTTGCGATCCGCCCAAGAAGGTGCTGGTTTTGGTTCTGTATCAGAGGGTGTGGAACGAGTGAGTTCTCGCCGTACAGCATCAACATCTCCAGCTTTAGCCGCTTCTTTGATATCCCAATTCAGCAGAGCATTGTCCATTGCCGCTTTTTTGTTACGAGAACTGGTTTCAAAGTGCTTTTCCAGAGCATCAATAATTCCTTTCCGCCGCGACATCGTTTGATACTTACGCTCGGTACTTAAAAGCCGGGTCATTAGCTCAAAGTGCATCGGGTCATCACAGATTTCCTCCAAGATGCTCCACTCGTCCAGCCCCAGCTGTGAATTACCCGCATTGGGCCGTGGATCTATAAAGGGGTTTTCGATCACCTCCTCATAGATTCTTGGTAAGGAATCATCAAACTCGTGAAACTCTTCCAGCCAAATTCGGCGAATTTCACTCAGTTCCTCAAGGGTGATCAGTTCAATGTCCCGCATTTGCTCTGGTGCATGTTGGCGAACTTCCTCCTGGGTTTGCAGGACTCGACGTAGCCATTCCTCCCGCCATCGCTTTGTATAAGGGCCAGGAATGTTGACAATCTTTTTGACAATTTCTCGGGCATTAGACCCTTCTATATCGCGTTCCTCAATGCGCTCATAAAGTTGAATCTGTCCCTGCCGCCGTCGAAAATCGCGCCGATCAAGGTCATCCTCTATATCCAACTCATTGCGAAGATCTAATAGAGGTTGCATCCATTCTTTCTCCTCATCATTCTGGATCATTGCCTCCATGGATTTATCAGCGCTAACAAGGGTACAAACCCAGCACCCGAACCGAGAACTTCCGCAGCTTGGAGTAGAAGTGTCAATGACAAGCGGACACTCATTATCTGCTGTTGCCCCCCGGTACATTGAGAACAACTCTTTATTACTTACCCCCCACGGATTCTGCCACTGCATTAGATAGAGCCATACTTCGTCTGTACGCCAATCTTCGATCGGAGTGTAGATCAGCGAATTTGGGCGACTCGGATTGTAGTTGAGATGGGAAAAGACTCGCCAGTTTCGATGCTTTTCCATCAGAGTGGCCCGTGAAGCACTCTCAGTCTTACGAGTTCCCAGAACTAAGATTACTTCGCCACTTTCACGAATCTTTTCCCGTATGTAGTTATCCGATGGCTTAATTTTGAGTCGCTCAGTACACCAACGAAATCCCTGCCGGGGAGCGGGATAGCCTTTACCAATCAGGTTGACCCAGAATGTATCTTTAACGGCAGGCTTGAGAAGAATGGGTTTAAGGGGTATACCTTGTTTTTCAGCCGCTAACCCCATTGTGTTCAACGATTGACTGACCCATGCAGCGACCACCGGATTTTCAACCATCGTGTCTGTGGTGATCACATAGATGGTTTTAGTCCGCTTTTCCACAGGTAAACTAGCGATCGCATTCCACACAAGCTGGAGGACCGCTGTAGAATCTTTGCCCCCGGAGTAACCAACAATCCAGGGTAAGGCATCTTGGCAGTAGAGATTTTGAATTTCCTGAGTTAAAGCTTGAAGGTCTTCAACAAATTCAGGAACGGTGCGTTGGGGTGATTCAGACTTTGCTGTTTCGGACACTGGATTACATCCCTCCAGGAAAATATCGAGGTTCAGAAAGTATAGCTATCTCACTGCTAGTGAATAGACTTTCTCCAGCCTTTCTTCTTCCGCAGTTAAAGGCAGCTCCATTGCCTTCTTCAGATAGGCAGTCATAAAACTGACGCAGGTTCTTGATTTAGATAACCGGCCGCCAAACATAACTCGACCTTCCCAATCGTGATTCGAACGTGACCAGTCAATTGTCTTTAGCACTTTCAGGTAACCCTCCCAATTCTCTAGGTGAACTGACAATAGATTTGCCCCGGCACTACCAATCCCTGCTAGTGTGACTGCATGGCTATGGATATACTCTCTGCGGATTTCTCCGGAGCTAACCTTTTTGTCCAAAACTTGCTGCCAGTCAGGGATATTGCTGCTGACCGACCTCCAGAACCTTACTGCGATATTTATCTGTTTTTCCAGTTCTTCGTCCTTATGGTTTATCAGGAGGGCTTGGGTTGCACCATAAATACTGCTAAGCGTGAAAAGCTTACTGGAACGCACCGGGAGGTTACTCCGCTCCATATCAGTGAGTTTCTCGAACACTTTGACCTCTTTCACTACCGATTTAGAAAGAATAGATTTACGATCGCGGTGATCATAGAGAATATTTAGTGAGGGATCGGGATGGACTGCATAGCGGTTAAGGTCAGTAAACATCTGCTGCGATCGCTTTAGCCCTATATCCAGAAAGAAGACAACGGCGATCGTCTCATCTCCCAAATCGGGGTTTTCCTTTAGAGCTTGTTCAAAGGCTGCTCGGCGATGCTGTCCGTCATTTATTACAAACCGGGCATCCATGGGAACCTTTAGCTTACCTATGTCCTCAGAGTCGATCGGCTCGAAGACAATATCAGCGTTGATCGAAACCGTGATTGCTGAAAAAACATAGCCTGCTGGATTTTCCACTATGTATCGAGCTATTTCAGGGACCCGGCTACGGTTTAGGACTCGCTGTGCCCGCATATCAGCCGGGATCTCCTCATCGTCAAATGAAAAAATCTTGGGGATCAACCGAACCGGGCACATCGAGACATAATACTCGCGCCCTGCCTGAATCCCTCTAATCGCTGGAAAAACGTACTCGAATGGGAGAGCCATAGAACACGCCCAAGACCTTCTCACGTAATCTACCACTAAATTGGCATGCTGTATGCTAAAGATTACATACAAATTACTTTTTAAAGAGACGTTCAGCTAAAGCCTTGCTGATAAAACGATTTGACCCAATATGGTCATGATCAAGACAAGTCACTCGCAAATTCACTGGGTTCATTGAACCCTCCTGATGGCGGGATGTCACCGTCAGTTCAGAGTTCTCAATTGTTTTGTCGCATCCTCCCTCATGCTCACAACGGCGGTGTAGCGATAGGAGACGAACACTCCAGAAGGGATGAGGTACGCTCACTCGTCCTAAGTTGGGATGTTGAATAACAGGTGGTTTTGCCGCAACATCATAGATGGACAAGCGATCGCTCTTGTATGAGTTGCACCAGCCGCAAGCAATCCGTAAGTTGCTTTGATCGTCGTCCCCACCTCCTGCAAATGGGAAGACGTGATCAATCTCCATCTGAAAATCGCGTTTATTCAAGCCACGTTGTTTGAGGTAATCAATAAATTGAGGCTGTGGAATCTCCTCAGTGGTTACTCGCCCTAGAAATTTATCGATCGCCCACTGAGAAAATCTGTATCCACAAATCCAACATCGAGGTTCAGGACCATAAACATCCCACAAAGCATCTTTAATGCTGGTATCAAACGCGATACGGTTCCGAGTCTGCCGTCTCTGAATCTCCTTGTCAACCAGGCGAGAAATCTGCTTAATCAACTCGCCGTGCTTATTGACCTCAATATTAGTAAACAGTGACGGCACCTCAATTTTCACAGCATGAACAATATGGGCATAACCTGGATAAGATTCCACATATCGCTCAGGGTCACAGATTGACTCAAGAAACCACTGAGTCCAAAGGGTATTGATGTCTGCTCTCAATACTGTGTCTTGCCTGCCTGTGATAAAGTCAGGAACTCGGAGCCCAGCAATGCTATTGAGACTTGGCATTTGCCAGCTTGTTTCTAATCTGGCGGAGGTATTCTCCAGAAATGAGCAAATTGCGTCAAAGTTCATGTAGGCAAGTTAGTCTTTCATTTCTAGGCGATACTGGTCTACTCGTGGCAAGCGTTCTGGGTCTTTACGATACTCAGCCCACAGTTTCGCCCACTGCTTTCTCCTGCCTGGAGTATCTTTTCTAACCCCCTCAAGCTCCCAACCTCGATTGAAATAACTCGTGTTGACCCCATCAAGCCATTCATCCACCAACCGTGGAATGGTTTGAGCACTATCAATTCCAAGACGACGCTCACAGAGATACTGAAAGAAGTCTGCTGCCAGGATAGTTAATGACACCTTGTTGAAGATGTTTGACGTTCTGGGCGAACCCCAGTAGTTGTTGGCACTATCGTCATAGGGATCTGCTAGCTTGTCTCGAACAATAGACCAGAATGCGGCAAATACATCGCGCCACGGGCCCTCAAACTGGTTCCAATACTCAAATGGAGTAGAAAAGCCTTTGGCTTCCCAATCCGACACAATGTCTGAGCGAGATAAGAACGTCCGCCTCCATTTATCTGCATAATCGTTCTTTTCCCCAAATAACCGACCACCCTTTAACTCCTGAAAAATTCTGACAAGTGAGAGGAGTACATTCCATTGAAGGAGGTCTTTGTTCTCGGAAGTCAATCCACGCTCAACTAGACGGAAGAATGGACTATTGGGATTTCTGGTGAAGTAGGCTACTGCTCTTGACTCTTCAAGTTGAATGCCTGAACGTTCCAAGCGATCTGAAACTCTAGTCAGTTCTTCATTGGACAAACTTGTAGAAACAATCGTGCCTAATAGAGCTTTGCCGATCGGAGTTGCCTTCTGATTCACCACCACAAACTGAAAGACGTGTTCTGCGGGATCGTCAGTTACCAGTAGGGAAATGGGTAAGCGCCGAGCAATTTTCGCTTCAATCGCTCTTTGTGCGGAGTCTGGATCGGCTCCGTCAATGATCGCCTGCTCAAGCTCATCACTGTAGGGTGGTTTACTGGATAAAAACTTGGCAGACTCGACGGCTCCTCGCAAGCGGTGCTGGCCATCGACTACAACAATAGGGCGTAGAAAGGAGATCATAGCATCCTTTGAATATCCCAAAAATTCATCTTTATTAAAGGAGCTTCCCAGTTCCTCTAGCAATCGAGCTCTGGCAGCCACTTCTTCCCAAAAATCAAAGATATGCGATTCGTCCGAAAAGACAGCTCCTGCCGATTCTTCTGAGTCCGTAGTCTCTTCTGGTGATTCGCTTATCTCCCCATTATCTTCGTCACTCAAATCGTAACTTTTAGTTACTTCAGGCTCAATAACCTCAGCCGATGCACGCCTCTTAAGTTCAAGCAGCAATTTATCTGAGGGCTGTTGGGTCAATAGATTAGGAACTCTGCGCTCAAGGTCAGATTTCACCCTCCTTAGCAGGTCAAGTAGGCTCAGTTCCCCTAACTGCTCTGACTGAATCTTCAGAACACCTGTTTGAGCGAAAGAAGGTTGCTCAATGCCCACATCGGGTTCAAACTGAATCGCCCCCTGATTTGTCTGGCGCGTCGCGCAGAGTAATGGGTTTTGGATTACATTGCTGTCATTACTGTAGAAGTCAACAAGCTCTTTAATCCGCTTCTTATCTTCCTCACGTTGAAAACCAGTCGTTTCCTGAGTACCACCGATTTCCTTCTTCTGTGGAATTCCAGCCCAAGTGTCAATTTCAGTTGCTGGAGCAGCAAAAAGAATCAGCCAGCCGCCTGCATCTGTTTGCTGAATACGAACCGCTCTGTAGGAAATTGATACTAGTCTTGTCATCACTGTATGAGTCGCTAATGAATAGATACTTCACTTACGAAGGAAGCTTTTGTGCTATTGACTAGGCTCCCTAGCTTTAACTCTGTACTGATCGCATCACTCAAATATTTTTCATAGGCTCTAAGAAATTCTTCCACATATAGAGACTTGAGTCGAGTCTTTCTTTATAGAAGGTTAACGTGGCTGACACCTTACACCTGCTCGTAGCTCAGCCCTTTCGCGCTTGCCTGTTGGAGGTAATCCTGGACCGTTGAATAGGCAACCGCACAACTTTAGGCAATCTAGCACTGGCTGTAGCCCAGCTCATGTAAGCGGAAGATTTCTCAAAGTTTTGCCATCGGCAGTAATCCTCTTGGTTGTTAGCGTTTCATCCTATCCCTCTCCCCCCGGCATATACTGATTTTGGCAAACTTATCACAGCATCATTTCTTCCAAACGTCATCGAGCTATTGGTCAATCAAGTGGAAAAACTAATTAGATTGAAAGGCTCAATAATACTTTCCGTCAACGCCTTTCAAGATTAGTAGGGTGGTTACGCTCGTGGGGGAACGCGGGCATGTACGTCGGCAGGTCAGCTTCTGGAAAGAGCAGCTTTGCAGGCTCGGCGCCAATTTTTTTCAGATCTTCTGCTCGCTCGGTGACAACTTTATTGTGATAGCGAGCAAGCCAATTGGCTTTGAGTGCCAAGCTTGACAATTGGCCTTGATGCTTTACCACTAGTGCGCTAATGTTACGGATGACCATGAGGTGATGGGAGAGAAAATAAGCATAATACTTGGGCTCGTCTACCTCGGTGGCGAAAGCGCGCAGATAGTCAACGTGCCATATGCCATCATCGCCCTGCTGCATCAGCCCTCCGACGTACTCCGATTCCTGGTTGAGATCGTGATGTCTGACAAATGGAAGCTTACCGGACGAGAACTCATTGAGAAGCCGGGGTGAAACGACTACCCGAGGATAGACTGCGATCTTTGACTCCAATTCATATGCTTCAATGAATGCGGGACCAAAGATCTGGTCCTGTCCTACTGCAATATCACCGATGGTCATTCCGCCCCTAATGAGAATCCCTTGACTAATAAGTTTGCTTTGAGCATGGAGGACATCCATCAATTCATAAAAAACTCCGCTAATAGCGTCTGAGGGCAGGATGCGAATGATCGAGTCCGAGAAAGCAAACACCTTCAGTCCTTGAGAATGGTCCGCTTCTGTGTATCCGCTTGATCTACGCAATGTCTTGATCGCACGGTCAACCTCTTCGGGCTGACGAGTAGCCACCAAGTCGCGAAAGCCAAGAATGTCGATGAAGGTGACGATGGCGCGGAAGTACATATACCTCAGAGTATAGCGAAACTGCATGGAGAGCCAAACTTATCACGTGTACACGCGATGACCGAGCAGAGTGGCTATGTGTTGGCGAGGCCTGCGGTTGTGAGCCGACCTCACCATTATGCCGAGGCAGCCTCTGGCAACTGGTGGATCCACGTCATAGCAACCTACCCACTAAACGGGTCTAGTCAGCGGCGGCTGACTAAAACAGGCCACAACAGTAGGAATCTTCGCACTGTCCGCTGCACAACAAGGAAACTCGCCCTACTCCAGCCATATTACACCACTAGTAGGAAAAAAGCTTGATCGTCCTACGAAAAGACTACACTTGGGGAAATAGATCACTCCACGAAAAGCTTTTCACTGAAACACTAATGCTTTGGCTACGGGACATAACGACCAAGCTTGCTGGACGGAGATAACTTTGACAACTCAACCGATCAGCTTAGGGCGTTTCGGTGAAGCGACTTGTAATGTGGCTGACAACAATAAATTAAGTAGCTGACTCGATCACAAAAAAATTTCTAATTATATGCTGATCAACTTTAATAGCAAGTTTTTTGAGAAAATCATTAATTTGAATGGCTTCTGATAAATCAACTTCTATTATTTTGCCATGAGCAATATTATTTCTTAGCTCCCTAATTCTGTTGAATTCGCCTCTTTCATCCGTTGTTATATTAACGCCAAATGCATTTTCCATTATATCTGGAATATCAACTGCTCTCATATTCCCTAGCTTTTCCTGAAGCTGAAAAAGCCCATAGAATGCAAACAATTCCGAAGGAAATCTATAATTTAATCTTTTTAGCTCGTTAATTGTTTTTCTATACTTTTCGCTTTTTGATTTATCCTTTTTCTCTCTAAGCTTCTTTGCTTTCTCATTCAAGCTAGTAATATCTACGAAGTGATCATTTCTCTTATTTCTTGATGCATTAAGGAACTCTGCACTTCCACCGTTTATAAAAAACGACTCCTCTATAATATCAGAAATATAAGATTCAAAATAGCTGAATGAGCTCAAGACTAGAAAACGACCCATGGTTTTTCTATAATTGGGCATAATTTGTTTTAGTCTACTATGTCCCGTTGCACTCTTAAAGAAATCAGGATCAGGAATTTTAGGCGCTTTTCCTTTTTCGACAGCTTTGATGTATCCCTTTAAAGCAGGCACCGAATGACAACATAACAGCACAAAATCAAGAGATAATTGTATCTGCTCCTTAAGCGTATGGTAGCTTCTCGAAGATTTAATCATATTTAATTCTTGACTTTATTAGAATCTATTGTATATAATAACTTTCTGGGTTGCTGGGGTAATGGTAGCCTCCTCCCTCCTCCTTTCTCTATGCATATCATTGAAAGGGTTTGCATACAAAAGGGAGAAGATCTGGTTCGATTCCAGAGCAGTCCATTCTTACATCTAGAATTAGACTATGAGAGCTTGAAACCCTTACCGCTGCTTCTATGCTCAATAGATACAACGATCGCTGCTATACTCGTCCTGAATCTCCAGATGCCTCAAACTCACCCAAAATACTTCTGAACTACATACCACACAGCTATAGATGTTTCGCGTAATGGGAACGCTTAGGTTCACGATAGAATCAATGGCTGTGCAGTTAAAGTGTTAATTTTTCTGGCTAGCCGTTCTAAAAATTAACACTTTAACTGCTATGAATTAGCAGTAATTACAGAAATCTGTAATTAAGTTGGAGGAAGAAGCGTTTCCTGGGGGTAAACAAACAATAGTGATTGCAGCCCATGCGGTGTTAGAACCGTTTGCCCATCAGGTAGGAATTGGTATTCACATTGAGCTGCTAGCTGAATATCTTTTAAAGGGCAAGAAGGAGAATGGATGTCAGGGATGATTGCTCGTTTTTCCTCTGTACACTTGTTGATCGACTTGATTCTTTCATATGAAAGCTTTTGAATGAGCCAAGGCTTTAGGTCGATACCTGATGCATTTTTAACATTTGTGGTGACAAACCAGAGCCATCCCGCCAGCTCCTCATCATTTAAATACAAACGGCGTTCATAAATGGAAAGTAAGTTTTGCAGAAAAGGTACGCCTCCAAGCCGGGCTTCAAGAAGTGTAATCGGATCTTTATTGCCTTGGAATAGCATTGAACACCTCATCTGGATAATCGCGATCTCAAAGTAATGCTTCCTCGGCTTGTGCAGCTTTTGTCGATATTTGATAAATGCTGCAGAGAACCTTTGATCACTGATATTCCTAGCCATGAGCCGCCTCTATAGAATCAAAAGAATCAAAATTACAGTCAGCAGAAGCAATAAACACCGTAGGGGTTGTAATCAATTGCAGTAGAGTTACAAACTGCCTCATATCCCACCTCCTGCGGGACGGAGATCTTCAAGCCTGCATCGCTGCGTTACCCGCCACTCCTCATGGCGAACCTCAGCCATGCCGTCTAAAGTGATTGCCAGGATGGTTAACACCCTATCCCAGCAAACCCTGCCCAAATGCCTGTTGCCGATATATCGAACGCGATCACCCACCTGAAGGATGTTCCCCCTTTGATTACTACTGTTTTTGGGTAACTCGGTAACCAAAGGGCTAGAACTATTGCCTAGGCTAGGTTTGAGTTGGTTACCAGAGTAGTAACTGGACTGGTAACCTGGTAAATCCTTTAATAACTGTGATTGGCTTTGGATAGGGTTTTGATGGGTTTCTGAGGGGTGGTAACTGTCTGATAGCTTGACTGGTAACTCCTCTAGCTGGCTCTGGAATAGGACTGGCTCTAATGACTGAGGTTGTGGAGTTACCGGGGGTATCACAGAATTACCAGGTGTGGTAACTGCCTCAAAGTTTTTCTCAGAGAACTTTTGAAGTGTGTAGTTACCAAAGTTGCCAGATTTAGAGGTAACCTCAATCTGGTAACCCGATCCTTGTTTGCCGTTATCTCTGCCATAACCGAGTTCTACAACCCGTTTCATAAACTCCCTGGCTTTCTCAGCTGTAGGTTTATCCTTACTGCTGTGCCAGTGCGTAACCTGTTTTGCAGTAATCCAGCCACAATCACGGAAACGGTTAACAAACTTCAGGATCTTGGCTGCCTCTGGGTTATCTACGATTCCAAATTCGGCATACATCAGCCGGGTCTGTCCCATCAGCCAGCGAGTAAACTCAATTGCCTTCTCAAGGGTTGCCGCTGGAATAGCATCAGCCGGTTTTATCCCTGTTATAACTGCATCAATCAGGTAAATCACCAGGGCAAGCCGGCCTGCCCTCTCCCTGGACTTGGGATAGGTTGATCGGAGAATTGGGGACGATTCCTTGAGGATCAACTGCTCAAGTTCCAAGTGCCATTTATTCCATAGGAAAACAGCCTCAGACTCCAGTCGATAGGTAACTGCTGGTAACTTACTCAAGTCCTGGTACAGTCCTTTCAGCAGTGGAGATAGGTCAGATCGTCCGCCCTGAATACCCTGAGAAACTGATAATGGAACCCTGACCCAGGCAAAGCGGCTCCATAGTCCATCTTCCTGCGAAGCATCCTCATTCATAATCTTTTGAATGATGGCGGGCTGGATCCCCCCCAGTAGGCTAACACTGGTTTTACTGGCATAGACCCGCCCACTGCCCTTCCGGTTAACCTTGAAACTGCCGCCGTCATAAAGACTGAGCCAGGCTTGTCGATCACCCCCCTTGCCATTGCGGTAAGCGTCCATGGAGGAGAAAAACCGGGCCAGTTCATCTATAAGTGTCAGCATTCCCCGATCTGGTTGTGTTCCCAGAACCCCGCTTAGAGCCTCCAGCGTGAAATCCGATAGGTAAAGCTCTTTTGGTGAAGGCATTTTGGGCTTTGGCCCACGCTTCCCTTTCTCCTGCGCTTCCCACGCTTCCATTTCTGACTCATATTCTTCCAACCGGGCCTGATATTCCTCTTCTACTGCCTGCTGTAGTCCATCCAGCGGTGATGTAACGGCTCTCAAGATGGGTGACTTCTTGCTCCCAGTTTCCCCTACGATTCCAAGCCAAAATACAGGTGGAACATAGAAATTAGTAGCAGGATCTAACTCCAGGCGTGTTTCACTGGCAATCTGAGAGGATGCCACAGCCAGCAATGAAGCGACATAGCTTTCCACCGGGACGTTTAGCCGCTTGGATAGTTGGGATAATGGTTCCATTAAAACTTGAGGTAACACGGTAGCACAGCAGCTCTCTTGCAGAAACGATAAGCCTCTTAGCTCCTGGAGAGTGTCGTCTACCTGCAAGGCTAGTTGAGGGTTGAGCTTTTCTGACAAACTCACACCTGCTTCCCTGGCCAGTTTCTCAACGATTTCAACGAACTCTTTCCCTTTGGGTGAGCCATTCCCACCATTCATCCGATCGCGGTAGCCAATCGGATCACCTCCACAATTACAAGCTGGACATCTCCACAGCCAGACACCATCTTTCTCGACCACGTAAAAGGCTGTCCCGCTACCGGATTCATGCCAGGGACAAAACCCTTTTAGTTTTCTGTTCCGCGGTTTCCGCCAGTTATGACCATGCCAGTCATAAAGCTGTTCAGGGGTTAGCCGTGGGTAGACCTCCTGCTTAAGAAATTGGATCAAGTGAGTTTGACCTTTTGGTGCTGCCTTTTCTCCTGACTGTTTTTTCTCAGACTGTTCGTACTTCGGCTTCCCTACCTCTATCACCAATGGATAAACACCTACTGACTCAGGAGATTCAGCGATCGGCGGGTATGGCTGCCAATACTCCCAGCAATAAGGCTTCCCATTAACCCCGCTCGTGGGGGGTAGCAGAGTATGCCCACCGTTCTTAGTCAGGAGTTCCCCTGCCCTAGTAGTGCCATCTGGGGAAAGACTGAATCCATTGTTTGCTCCAAAGTTCTCCGGTTCCTTCTCCCAAGCAATCAGAAATCGATAACCACCATTTGGAGTACGAAAACGGGGGCACTTTTTAAGGATCGGGTATTGCTCCACCCACTCAGCCACCGCACGATCACACGCTTCCTGGCTAGCAAAATCCTTAGAATCAAGATCAATCCAGCCGAGCCAGTGTTGACCGTTCCAGCCTCCGAGTGTACCGATGCCTGTTTTGCGGTCACGAAACCACACACCGAGCATAAAGTCTTGGGGCATAACGGTCTGAAATTGTTTCCAGTTGATGGGCCTAACGATCGGCTCACCGTCTTTCCAACCAGAAATATAATTTGGTTGCTTAGGTTCCTTTCCTACGGTTGCCGCTTCGATCGGGCACTCTGGTAGAGGGGGCCGGTTGAGAGTATCTCGCAGCCACGAGATCGTGTCCTTGACCGTTTTTGGGAATGGAGAACTCATTCTGCTACCTCCCCGGCTTCAGTTTTTGCCTTGGGAAGCCAATGGAGGAACCGATTCCACTCTGCACATCTCAACCCCTTCCAGCGCGGCCCACCATCAGGAGTAAACTTAGCTTCACTGCTTCCACAGGTGGGGCAGGAGTGAGTTGTATTGATTAAGTATCTGTTTGAGCAGAAGATCTTCATGGCAGAATAGCTTCAGAAATGTATAAGAAAAATTTGGCGATCGTTCCATTCGACCGGGCGATCGCTTTTGCTTGTAGCAGGTAGTTTCGGATGGTTGAGGTTATCTTGCTGCAGTGGATGGTGTGAGTGCCGGGTATGCCTTTTTTTACCCTTCTTCAAGCGCGAGAGGACTTCACAGTCCGCTCAACACTACTGGGTAAACTTGCTAGATACGCCTCGATCGCTCTCGAATGTCCAGCGGGATTTACACGATGATTAAGAAGCCAATCCTCGATTAGTTTTAGGTTGTAGATAATTTTTGATGTTGGGCCATTACCGAGCTTGGAGAAGTGAATGCCTTCAATCCAGGAGCCGTCAGCAATACGATTTTTGGCGTAAGAATTGGAGATACCCAGTAGAGCCAAACACTGCTTTCCACCGAAAACACGATCGGCAAATTTAGTATTCATCTTAGTAAATGTTTTTGCGGGTTAACTCGCCTAAACCGCCCAGAGGATCGTGCCTCTGGCCAACTCAGCTGCTCCCTCACAGGCAAGCAATAGTTCGAATCGCTCAGTAACTACTGTTTGGGGTCGAATCGCTCTTCCCGGCAGCACCCCCTCAAGTCCTGGTTCAAAGTACTGAACAGGTATCGCACCTTCCGGCTATCGCAAGGGTGTCATAAACACTATCTTAACTACAAAAAGTCTAATTTGGACAAACTTAACTATGACATCTAAAAGTCGATCATTTTGGGCCGACTAACCATGTGACCGTAGGTTTCAGCAACCTGGCGTATATCCCGGTGCCCTGCAACATAGGCAGCCTGAGGAAGAGTTGCACCAGCTTCAATCAGGTGACTAATTAAGCTATGCCGTGCGTTGTAGGGGGAGCGGTATTCTATTCCAGCCTTCTGGCAAATGTTCTTCCAGCAGCGTTGAGAAAAGCTGCGATCGTCGATCGGCCCGCCTCCTGGAGCAGGAAATATTAAAGCGTCGGGATGAACATCTACAGGTTTTCGTTGCAGAAGTATATTAAAAAGCTTTGGAGTTAGATCCAGAACCCTAAAACTGACCCCGGAATCAGAGGTTTTTAATCCTTTTCTTTCCCGGACATAGCCAGCAGTTTTACCTTCTGGACTACGAGATAAGCTTTCACAGATAGTGATTTGATGACGGGAAAAGTCGATATGTTTCCAGCGCAACCCAATACATTCACTGGGGCGTAATCCCAGGTGAAACAACGTCATACAAAAATCGTGGTAGTGGGCATAGTATCGATCGGTTTTGATTGTTTCCAGAAACCGGATAATCTCCTCATGGGTGAACGGCTTTTCCCGCGATTGTGACTTATCTACTTTGAGTGGCCTGATTTTACTGAAGGAATTTGATTCGAGTTTTCCCTCTAACACTGCCCAATCAGCAAAACTCTTCAGCATGGCCAGGTTCTGGTTGGCAATGAGCGGGGACTGGCGGGAACGGAGTAAATCTACAAACTGCCGGGCAGTTGCTTCATCATCAACATCTCGCTTGAATCGTTTTAGGTTCGACAGCATTGGAATATAGCGACTGGAAATCGCCTGTCCACTGGTTCCCTCTTGTCTGCGGTGTTCAATAAATGCCTCAAACAGTTCTACAGTCGAGGGTTTGTGCGGTTTGAGATCAATTGCAGAGTCGGCTGATCTCAAAATTGGCCGGTACTCTTCCTTCCTGGCAGGGTCAAATTTACCGTAAGCAATATCCGTTTTGATCTTGTTGGCAACTTCCTGGGCCCTGAATTGATTGATAGGACTATCGTCCAGGTGCAGTGAGAGTTGGTATTGTCGGCCTTCAACCCGCCATCGTAACCAGAGCTTATCGCCCCTCACCCACAGAGAAACCTCTCCTTTCTCCGATCGCTTGCGTCCTTTAGCCATCGCTTGACCCTCCTGAGATCAGAGATTGATCTCAAAATTGATCTCAAAATCACTCTAAGTCTAGCTAAAGATGGCTAAGTAGGGCTAAGACAACAAACCGGGCAAAGGCTGAAACCCTTACCCTGTGCTGTCTAAGTCAATCGGAGCGGCGGGATTCGAACCCACGACCCCCACTACCCCAAAGTGGTGCGCTACCAAGCTGCGCTACGCCCCGTCAAGGTCTTTCATCATATCACAACACTCTGGCAAGTTGTACAGGGCAAATGAATTTTCAACAAGAGATGCCGATTCCCTTCACGAGACTTTGCCAACGTTCCCAGGGGAGTGTGACAATAGGAAAGCACGTTGAACCGCAGAAATTAAGCCGTAGCAACATGATGGTGGAGTCCCGTTACCAACCCACAGCGATCGAAGAAAAGTGGCAACAAACCTGGGCAGAGGCAGGCATTGATCAGACCCCGACCGATCGGAGCAAGCCTAAATTCTATGCGCTGTCCATGTTTCCCTATCCCTCTGGCAACCTGCATATGGGGCACGTGCGAAATTACACCATCACCGATGTGATTGCCCGGGTGCGGCGAATGCAGGGGTATCGGGTTTTGCACCCAATGGGTTGGGATGCCTTTGGCTTACCGGCCGAGAATGCAGCTATTAAACGGGGTATTCATCCAGCCAAGTGGACCGCAGACAACATTGCCCAGATGCGATCGGAATTAAAGCGGTTAGGGCTTTCCTATGATTGGAACTGTGAGCTGGCCACCTGTTCCCCGGACTACTACCGCTGGACGCAATGGATCTTCCTGCAGTTTTATCAGGCCGGTCTGGCGTATCAAAAGGAAGCAGCGGTGAACTGGGACCCGATCGATCAAACCGTTCTGGCCAACGAGCAGGTGGATAGTGAAGGACGTTCCTGGCGATCGGGGGCGAAGGTAGAGCGCAAGCTACTGCGGCAATGGTTTCTCAAAATCACAGATTACGCCGAAGAATTGTTACAGGATCTAGATCAACTCACGGGCTGGCCTGAAAAGGTAAGAAAGTTACAGGCCAACTGGATTGGTAAGTCCACAGGTGCCTATCTGGAGTTTCCCATTGTCGGTCGGGACGAGAAGATTAGCGTTTATACCACCCGTCCAGATACGGTATATGGGGTCAGCTATGTGGTGCTTGCCCCTGAACATCCCCTCACCCTGCAGGTCACTACGAAAAAGCAGCTCAAAGCCGTTAAAACGTTCATTGAGGAAGTCACGGCTGCCAGTGAAATTGAGCGAACCGCTGAAGATCAACCGAAGCGGGGGGTTGCAACTGGGGGTAAAGCAATCAACCCGTTTACTGGAGCTGAAATTCCGATCTGGATTGCCGATTACGTCCTGTACGAATATGGTACGGGAGCCGTTATGGGGGTTCCTGCCCACGACAGCCGGGATTTCAAATTTGCTCAAACCTATCAGTTGCCAATCCGCCAGGTCATCATTCCACCTGATCCAGACCAGAAGGAGCAAGGGATTTTACAGGAGGCTTACACAGAGCCAGGTCTATTGATTAACTCCGGCGATTTTGATCGTATGCCCTCTATAGAAGCTAAAGCCGCCATTGTCGCTAAAGCAGAAGCTGCGGGCTGGGGGCAGGCTCGTATACAGTATCGGTTGCGGGATTGGTTGATTTCTCGCCAACGCTACTGGGGAGCGCCAATTCCTGTGATCCACTGTCCTCAATGCGGGATTGTGCCCGTACCAGAGGCAGACCTACCCGTGGTGTTACCAGACGATGTGCAGTTTAGTGGACGGGGACCTTCCCCTCTGGCTCATTTAGAGTCCTGGGTTAAAGTCAACTGCCCCACCTGCAACACCCCGGCCCGGCGGGAAACCGATACGATGGATACCTTTATCGATTCTTCCTGGTATTATCTTCGCTATCCCGATGCCCAGAATGATCAGCAGGTCTTTGATCCAGCTAAAACCAATGATTGGTTGCCGGTGGATCAGTACGTGGGTGGGATTGAACACGCCATTTTGCACCTGCTCTATTCCCGCTTTTTTACCAAAGTCCTCCGCGACCGGGGATTGCTCAACTTTGATGAACCTTTTCAGCGCTTGTTGACCCAGGGCATGGTGCAGGGCTTAACCTATACCAATCCCAATCGCAGTGATAGTAGCCGCTATATTCCGTCAAATCTGGTGGACCCCAACGACCCCAAAGATCCAGAAACCGGGGAACCGCTGGAGGTGTCTTACCAGACGATGTCCAAGTCGAAGTATAACGGAGTCGCCCCCGAGGAAGTGATCAACAAGTATGGGGCTGACACTGCTCGGATGTTTATTCTGTTCAAAGCTCCCCCTGAAAAAGACCTGGAATGGGATGATGCCGATGTGGAGGGGCAGTTTCGCTTTCTCAATCGGGTTTGGCGATTGGTAACTCAATACGCAGCCATAGAGCCAACCACCAAGCAGGGAGATGCCCTGACCAAGGAAGAGAAAGAGCTACGGCGGGCCATTCATACCGCTATTAAGGAAGTCACCGCTGATCTGGGGGAAGAGTATCAGTTGAATACTGCGGTCTCGGAGTTGATGAAGCTCAGTAATGCCCTGACGGATGCCAGTTGTAAAACTTCTCCAATTTACACTGAGGGAATTGAAACCCTGCTGTTGTTGCTGGCTCCCTTTGCCCCCCATATCAGTGAAGAACTCTGGCAACACCTGGGCCATACCGCCTCCGTCCATCAACACTCCTGGCCTCAGGTTGATCCCAGTGCCTTGATTGTGGATGAGATCACGATCGTGATTCAAATTCTGGGTAAAACCCGTGGCACCATTCAGGTTCCCGCCAGTTCCTCCCGTGAAGAATTGGAAGAGTACGCCCGTCAGGCCCCTGTTGCCCAACGGTATCTGGAGGGTAAAACGATCAAAAAGGTGATTGTTGTACCGGGTAAACTGGTCAACTTTGTTGTGGCTGATGCTTAAGCGATCGCCCCACTTCTGACAGTGCCATTGTTAAGCCCGTAATTCCCTAAAGCAAAACATTTAAGCCTGTCAGGCAATAGCCAGCCTAATACCCGGAGCCAAGACCAGAGCATCTGCATACTCAATATGAACCACCCGCCTTAACTGGCCAGATTGACCCTTAGATGAAGCATGGATGAGTAGGGGCCGCATTGCCAGGATGCCCCCCCGCTGAACGGCACACTCTACGTGATTCCCCGCCTGAACTGCTTGCAAGACCTGTTGCTCCGAAAGCACCCCCTCCTGATGGGAACCTGGTAGGACACAGAGTGGGCCATTGTCAGGGTTTGAATCGTCAAGGTGAATTCGGAGCGCGATGATTCGATTCAATGCCCAGACCGGAGCGTGTGCATAATGAATGCCTGCTTTAGTTGACCACGACCCCCACTCTTCTGATTCAAAAGGAACTTCGATCGGTAGCGCCCTATCCTGATGCCAGGGAACCAGCCAATTGGTCTGTTCTGATTTTGCAAATAGGGTTGCTTTGAAAGGGATAGCGGAATTGCCCAGGGCCAGTTTTGCGATGCCTATAAGTCGAGGATCTGAAGCAAGAGCAACGATCGTTGGGTTCTTCATCAAATGGCGAACACCTGCACGCCCAGGCAAAAATCCAGCTTGAGATAAATTTGCCAGAAGCGTATTACACTCGTCTGCCCCAAGAACGTTATCTGTTATGCAGTAGCCTGAGTCATTCATAAACTGGATTATATTCTGTACCTTGAAAGTAGCCTGAGCTTTCTAATTAAAAAATAAAAATTTTGGCCCATAATTAGGGTTAGCTAAATTTTAGTTGTGTCCCTATGCCTGATCCCCTCTATGGTTGGAAGTTTCTGCCCTGGCGATCGCTCTTTCCGGCAGCGGCCCTGGGGGTGACCATTGCCAAGCTAGTCGATATTGCTCTGGCGATCGCGGATGATCGGTGGCGATGGCTGAGCCGATTTTTGCAAAACCCCTTTGATCCCACGTCTCAGGGCATCCCCTATGGGATCTGGCTACCCGCTGGCCTGTTTATGTCTGGGGTGGGCATTGGTGCGCTGGCGGTGATCTTCCTGGAGTTTTGTTTTCCGCCCGGCCCAATTTATAGCTCTACCCTCTGGGCCTTAGTGCTGTGTCTGATGGTCTGCCTTTTGTTACTCTGGCTGTTTTTACTGGTTAATCCCCTCCCCACGGTCTTTGTAACCGCTAACGAAACCCTGTTTTTTGGAGCAGTGCTGGGGGTGTTCTGGCAGGGGCGGCGGCACTGGTAAACTGTTCCTAACCTTCCTGGGGGGGCTGCAACAGGTAACGGCGGAGAAACTGTTCCAGGTTTTCCAGCTTCAGGGCAAAAACCTGCTCCACTCGTTCAATCTCTTCTGGACTGCAAAAAAGCTCTTCTGCCATTAAGAGTCGAAAGGTTCCCAGATCTTCCTTCAACTGGGGGTTAAATAAGCCGATCGCCCCGCGGGCACTATCCACCGCCAGTAAAGGAAAGTTGATCACCCTGGGTTCTCGTTCCAATAGCTTGCCCAGAATTTTGGGAATGTCTCCTCTTTGAATGGGTTCCGCTCCCACTGCAAAAATCTGATCCTGAGCTGCTGGGGATTGAGCGGCAACGGTAGCGATCGCGGCCAGATCATCGGGGCTGACCAGGGAGGTCCGATTCTCTGGATTGCCAATCAGAATATAGACCCCACTCTGACGGAAACGACTGGCTGCGTTTAGAACATTGGAAGCAAAACTGCCGGGTCGCAGAATCGTAAACTTTAAACCACTGGACTGCAGATAGCGCTCCACTTCCCCCTTGGCCTTAAAAATGGGGGAATCTTCATAGCCTCGTTCCACTCCCAGCACAGAGATAAACGTAAAATGCTTGACCTTGGCAAGTTTGGCTTGTTCAATCAGTTCCACATTGGCCCGGTAGTCGATCGCCTGGGCTGTGCCCCCACCACTGGTTTCACTGCTGCCATGGGTACTGATAATATAGCGAACTCCCCGACAGGCTTTGGCAATGTCCCTGGAGTCTTGCAGGTCACCAATAAATATCTCTGCTCCCCAGGCTTCCAGCTCACTGTAGCGAGACATCAAGCGAACAAAGGCTCGAACGGGTCGATTTTGCTCACATAACCTCTGCACAACTCTTTTCCCCAGTTGCCCTGTCGCGCCCGTCACCAAGTACATGTCACTAAGTACATCGTCAAAATAAAGTCTCTACCTCTATCTGGCTAGTTTAAGCTGCCAGGGATACCGATGACATGGATTGATAGTCGGGAAGAGCAAGTCATCCTTTCCGTCGATCGCAGCCCCTCCCTTGCGCCAATAGGTAAAGAAATGTTAAGTTTATGAGAGATGGTTGAGCAAGGCTGGGGTATGGAATTAGAGCAAATTGAAGCCCGTCTGGATAGTCCTCTTCCTCAAGAGCGACTTAAGGCGATCGCAGACCTGAAAGACTACGCACCGGAAGAGGTTGTGCCCCTGCTGAAGCGGCGGATGTACGACCAGGAATTTTTAATCCGTTCTTTTGTCGCCATGGGGCTGGGTTTTCAACGCACGGAAGAAGGCTTTCGGTTACTTGTGCAATTACTCGAGCACGACCACGATCCGAATGTGCGCGCCCAGGCTGCTAATGCTCTGGCAAAATATGGCGAACGGTCACTTCCTCATTTACTGAATATCTTCGATCAAGACTCTCACTGGCTGGTGCGGCAGAGTATCCTGGCAGCAATGGAAGGAATAGAGTGCCCTGACCTGCTGATTCAGTTCTGCTATTTGGGAATTGAAGGAGAAAACCTGGAAGTTCAGCTTGCAGCGATCGGCTGGTTGGGACAACTCCAGGGTACAACACAGCATGAAGAGGCTTTAGACCTGCTGCTTTTCCTTGCCACTGCCAGGGGATGGGAAATTCGGGCCCAGGTGGCCAGAGTGCTGCGGCGGTTTACTGAACCCGAGGCAACTGCTGCCCTTTTGGAATTAAGGCATGATTCTGACTACCGCGTCGTTGGAGCCACTTTAGAAGGGTTGCTCACAGAGTAAGGCAAATTCTTATCGATGAATAATTTGGTCTGGTATCGCAATGATTTGCGCTTGCATGATCACGAGCCCATGTATAGGGCCTTGCAAACTTCAGGGCAGGTCATTCCAATTTACTGCTTCGATCCGCGTCAGTTTGCCACTACGTCCTTTGGCTTTGCCAAGACGGGGTCTTTTCGAGCACAATTTTTACTGGAGAGCGTCATCAATTTACGTCTGTCCCTCCGCCAGTTGGGTAGCAATCTAGTGGTGCGATGGGGGTTTCCAGAGCAAATTATCCCTTCGTTAGCAAAAGTATACAAAATTGATGCGGTCTACTTTCAGGCTGAAGTGACCTCTGAAGAGGTGGCCGTAGAGACTGCCCTTGCAGCAGCTCTGGCGCAAATGTCAGTCAAGTTCTATCGGTTTTGGGGAACAACCCTCTATCACCCCCAAGACTTACCCTTTAAGATTGCCCATATTCCCGAATTATTTACGAAATTCCGCCAATCTATTGAGGCCGAGTCCACAGTCAGACCCCTATTCTCTGCTCCCCAAAAACTACCCCATCTTCTTGAAATAGAGGTGGGAAAGCTACCCCAACTGTCTGATCTGGGAGTTGAACGACCAGCAAGGGATGAACGGGCCGTGCTGCGGTTTGAAGGTGGCGAAACAGCGGCGTTGAGCAGATTAGATCATTACTTTTGGCAAAGCGATCGACTCAAATCCTATAAAGAAACGCGAAATGGCCTGCTGGGAGCCAATTATTCCTCTAAATTTTCCCCCTGGCTAGCGTTGGGATGTCTTTCGCCTCGCCTGATTTATGAACAAATTAAAGCCTATGAGGCGGAACGGATCAGTAACAATTCAACCTACTGGTTAGTCTTCGAGTTACTATGGCGAGATTTTTTTCGCTTGATCTGTCTTAAACATGGCAATCGGATCTTTCGACAATCTGGCTTGCGAGGAACCAACATTCCCTGGCAGGCAGACTGGATGGGATTCAAACTGTGGCAGGAAGGGAAAACGGGTTTTCCATTCGTTGATGCGAATATGCGAGAACTGGCTGCCACTGGCTTTATGTCCAACCGGGGCAGGCAAAATGTTGCCAGTTTTCTCACCAAAAACTTAGGGGTTAATTGGCAAATGGGAGCCGAGTGGTTTGAATCAACGTTAATTGACTATGATGTCTGTAGCAACTGGGGCAACTGGAACTATAGTGCCGGTGTTGGCAATGATGCGCGGGGATACCGTTATTTCAATATTCCTAAGCAATCGAGAGAATACGACCCTGAAGGAGACTATATCAGGCATTGGTTACCTGAACTGACCTCTGTCCCTCCTGAACGCATTCATGAACCCTGGCAGTGGTCTAATCTGGAACAGCAACACTGGGGAGTCAGATTAGGAGTGGACTACCCATCCCCGATCGTGGACTTTTTCCAGTCATTAAAAGTGAATGAGTACATTTATCAAAGTGCGATTCAACGGGCAGTGACCCAGTCGTAATAACGGTGTAAATTTAGACGCAGGACGACAACTACCAGGTTCTCTAGCTTCGCCCCTACTTGATTAACATTTATTTTTGGTTTATTCTTTCAGAAAAATGCTAGATTTTTGTTACCTGGTGGGCACAGTAAAAGCATGTGTATCCCTCACGAGCCGGAATGCAAGCTATTCTTGATCAACTCTCTCCTGCCAGCCGCTATTACCTGAGTAAACTGCTCAAAGAAAAGGGTAAGGCTGTTGATCTTGTTAGACCGACAACAATGGGGCTACCGGAACAGCAGCTTTGCCTCCCTACTACTCAGTTAGCCAAACTGGAGGACTTACTTTATTTTCATCAAACCATTGCCAGGCAGCCCGTTTATGCTCAAAACAACCTGGTTCAGGTTGAGTCCCTGATCTTTTCGCTACTTGAGCCGGAAGGACGATATACGTCAAGTCAACCTGATGCCCCCCCACCGCAGGATCAAACTCACCAGATCCCCCAAACGGAGTTAGAGCCTGAAACGACTAAACTACGTCGGATGCTGGAGGCAATTACCAGCCTCATTAACGAGCAAGAAGAAGAACTGGTTCTGCAAGCACGGGAAATTGCCGAGTTAAAGTATAAGATTGAGCACTCGACTGATTATGAACGCCTGATATTATGTGTTGACTTAGAGGCTGCACAGCAAAATTACTGTCTTTTAGAGCAATCTCTACAGGGACAACGCCAGCGACTTCAGAAACAGCAAAATCTACTCAAAATATAGCAACCCTAAATGGGTTGAGAAAAACGGGGTGTTGATTTTCCCCCACAAAGGGGTTCCGCCCCTTGACCCCGTCTAACTCTTAACGAGGATTGCTATAGGTACATCGTAGCTAATGAGCTATGCCCTTAAAAGTGCTTAAAAAATTATATCTATGCATGAGCTTATAAACGGATCTAGATCTAAGAAGACAATACTGTATATGTCCAGCCCATTCTTAAGCTGGCGAGGGTAGATTCTGGGAAGTTTCTTAATGGTCTACACGCCTCATAGAATAGGTTGGCTTTACAACCCTATTGAATGTTAAGACAGGCAGCTTAGCGTATTATGGGGATAATTGACTAACTACCCATAGCAGAGCGAAGGTTCTGTACTGGGACATGTACTGCCAGAAATATCTCCATGCTGAAACGGCTTACCCTCATCACTTTGCTCATACTTGGACTATTACTGCCCGGCTGCTCTGGTGGTAGTGGTCTAAAAGTCTATGTTGATAGTATTGACGGTTATGAATTTGCTTATCCAAACGGGTGGGTTGCTGTTCAGGTTTCAAGTGGAGCGGATGTAGTATTTCGAGATTTAATCCAGACTACAGAGAATGTGAGTGTTGTCGTCAGCCAGGTCAGTGGCGAACAGTCCCTCGCGGATCTGGGCAAACCAGAGGAGGTTGGTCAGAAGCTGGCTCAGCGGGTGATTGCTCCCCCTGAATCTGGGAGACAAGCTGATTTGATCTCTGCAACTTCCCGTCAGACAGACCATCAAACCTATTACAACCTGGAGTATGTGATTCGCTTGCCTCAGGAGGATCCCCTTGCTCAACAGCGTCATAATCTAGCCAGTGTGGCAGTAAGTCGGGGGAAACTTTATACTCTAAGTGTGTCTACGCCCGAAGATCGTTGGTCGCGGATTCAGAATCGCCTTGAGGAAGTGGTCAACTCGTTCACAGTCTACTAAGTTTCTGGTAAATTTGATTTGCTCACTAGTTGTTTATATGGGGAATTAGCTCAGTTGGTAGAGCGCGGCGATCGCACCGCCGAGGCCAGGGGTTCGAGTCCCCTATTCTCCATGTGTCGATTATCCTTATCCTACAAGGGTTGTACTTTTCAGAGCTATTTGTCAGTTTTTCATCGCTCTTGTCAAGAAATATTTGGAACGCCTCACATTTTAATTTTTCCAAAAAAACCATCAAATGCCCGTAGTATAAGAGTTTTGCCATATTATGGGCCCTAACGGCATGAAGACTAAAGCTCTTACACTGCAACAGTTTTAATTTTTTGTGTGGGACCCCTGAAAGAATATATCTTTTAAGAGAGTGTTAGGATATCTTTATCGTTGCTTTCGCATACAAAATCAATGATAGTCAGTTTTTCGTCGCTCTTGTCAAGCATTAAAGATTTATTGCTTTTTCGGATATATCAGCATCATTAATGATATTAAATTTTATCTATAAATATAAGATGCTGTAAAAATCAGGCTCTATTTCAATAAAAGGATAAATATCTATAAACATATGATCAGACATAAAATTTGGATATTGAATCTCTGCAAAGCTTGCTGTATAAGCATTTTTGGCAATTCAAAGCCCCAGCATTTAAGTTTTAATTTTAAATATAAGATTTTAGTCTAGTTCCTGGCGAGGTTACCAAAAGGTTTCAAATAAGCCAGTTTTTTATCGCTCTTGTCACAGAATAACAAATCAAGTAATTTTTGATTAGGGAATAAAGAATTTGTTTCCTATGCCCATGTGCGATCGCCGCGCTCCTTTCAACCCACCAAAAATAGTTTTGCCGTTTTAAGCGCAATTAGGTATTTTGCTATCCTAAGGTGCTTAGGACAAAAGCCATAATTCAACCAACCCAGCTCTGGGAGGGCGACTGCAACTTCGCAAACCCCTTTCCCTCCGGGCTACGCCCATTCTTTCAACCAACCCAGCTCTGGGAGAGCGACTGCAACTCTCAGAGTGTCAATCCCTTATGACTGCTACCATCCAGGCTAAAGCTTGGCAAAGCTCAGAAAAGTTGTGGAACATCCCCTGAATTTAACCTTGATACCTTTAGTCTTTTGGATGAAAAAACATGAAAACTGGACTGCAAGAAGTCTTTGGGATTTTGGCAACCTCTGGGGAGGTTTAACCCCCACTTCGGTTTGCCAGAAAAATAGGGTGGGCTCACCCTTGCTCGGGGCGTTTCGCAGCTGCTACGATTGCAAAGCAATCCACTTGTACATCAGTATCCTCAGTCCAAAAGAGTCTGAGAACTGCTTCCTCAATACGGGCGTTGATCCTGTACCATGACTATAGAGTCGGGAACCCTATAGCGGAAGCTGCAACTGCCTGGGACGGAAAGCAATTAAACTGACCCAGTTAAGGTACTTATACCTCAATTCTTTGCGCCAGAGCGATCGTTAGAATATTCGTTTTTCAAGGTTCAAAGTTCTTTAAGCATTGGAAAGCTGATAGAGCACTATTGCCTTCGCTTTATCTTCTGGATCTCCTACTCTTGGCTGAGACCAATATTCAACTGCAAGTCTGGATTGCTTGGCTCGTTGCTCAATTGATTGCCCTAGTCGCCTATAGTTCTAGCGATGAAAGCGGGCACGAATCTCCTGAGCAAAACTTTGCTGCTTCTCCTTGTAATGAGGATACATTTGTTCTGCCTCAGCCCAGATTGCTGCTTCAACCCGCTCACGGATATTACTCAAGTCAGGAAGGATAATACGGCTGGCTTGAACCTCCAGTGCAAGCTCAACCAAACTAGCGGCGATCGTTCGGTCTAGATTAAAACGGAGATTGGATTCCCGATGCCCAGCTCGGTAAAAATCTCTCTTTTGCTCCTTAGTCCGTTCGATCGTGTTGCGATGATGGAGGCGATGGAGTTGATCAATTATTTGCACATCGTGGGCCGTCTCTTCCACCCATAAATTCAGTAATAAGAGCATGGGAAAAGTTTCGAGCACTGGGCAATGTGCGTTCAGATGGTATTGGAGCGTGAGCGGCACATAAGAGCGACCTGTTTTACGCCGCTTTAGAAACAAACAGACCAAGAGACTTTCAAGTGTTTGGGGGTTGGTCAGAGCTTGAGTGAATTTATAGAGCAAAGCGTTCTTGATCACACGGTGATGAACCGTGAGCCGGACATTCCGATTGACCCCCTTCAACTTGAACCGATGATAAACCAAAAGTTCCTTGGCAGAGCAAAAACCAAGCTCTAGCTCAGGCTGATTCACATTCACCAGGGTGATCGTCAGGGTTTCTTGTCGGCTAAAGCTAACACCAATAGCCAGGTGAGGGTACCCCTGATAGAGGGGTTGGCTTGGACGAGGGGGCGTTGGATGATTCAAATTTCTCAGCGTAGACTTTAGCCGTTTGAGATAGTTCTCTTGGTCCTTCGCATTCTTGGCTGAATCTGTGCTCTTGACCGACTGAGCATCATCTGGAGATATCTTCCTTTCTTCCTTTTGAGTGGATTGGGGTGGGTTTTCCGCTTTCTCCAATTTTGCTTTTGTCTGTCTTATCTTGGCTTGTCGCACTTGCTCTGTCCCTTCAGCCGTAGCAAGGGCAGGATCAATCGTGCAGTGCAGGTATAATCGATGAGTTTTCCAGGGTGGCAGTAAATTCTCTTCTAAACGCTGACAATCAGATAGATTAGTCAAGTTTTTTTGGCCATATTTCTGCTTTTTTGCATATTGGTATAAAGTATCATCTTTGACCCATATCAACTGAGCAGATCGAAATAAGAACAGCCCTTCTCCGAACTGTCCAGATTCACCTTTCTTGGTCTGTTTATTGAGTTGATAATCGTCAACGAACTGACGAAAAAAATGGAGGTGCCGTCGATCGCAGTTCAATTTAAAGACGAGTTTACTTTCGCCTTTGAACCGAACCTCAATCCTGGGTTGATTGATCTTGCTCCTCTTTTTACTTCTCTTGCGATGTTTTGATTTATTGATCGTTAGCTCTTGAAGACAAGGAGGATTAGGCTGGGGGTTGACTGGTTTAGCATAAGACCAGTAGAGGTCTCCAGCACTTTCAAAAAGGAAGGGCATGCATTCTGAATTGAAAAACCGGATTTGTTTTTGAGGAAGCCAGGCTTCAACCTCCTGTTGCAGTTGATTCAGGGGAGCGTGGTTGATGTCAGCATGGTTGGGGAGGGCGATCGCTGTCTCAATACCCCGCCTGAAAAGTTCTCCAGTAATATCCCGACCTTTAGGTAAAGACATTGCCTGTAATTTCTTTTCCAACCTCTTGATTTCAACCCGCTTAGTCCTAATCTGTTTTTGCAGTGCTTCAGGGTCTTCATCCGTTTGGCTGACCTCAAAGTTATGCCTCATTAGATGAACAATAGCCCTACGGGTCAGAATGTCGTGAGCTTCAAGAGCATTATCGTAGATACTATATAACCTCTCATAGCACTCATTCCTTGTCAAAGCACCGTTAGATGGGGAAGTCTCTTTTGTTGGAGATGGCTGCTCTACTATTTCAGTTAGAAGATTTCGGGCCCGATTGCAGATATCTTCCTGGCTGAAAATAGAAGCCTTTCTATCCTCTACCTCAGTTATTAAAAGAGGAAGATAACGCCGGTTTCTCTGCAATCTCCTCTCGAGTTTTTTATTAGACGCTAGCCAAGATTTATATGTTCGACAGACTAAAATGAGGGCTGATTCCCTGAATGTCTGGTTCAGGTTCGCATAAAAGTAATCCTTTAAGTCCGAATCAGCTAAAATTGACTCCAATTCTTTACGGCTAATCCCTTTCTTCTCCTTCCAGCGGGTCAGGTTAGTATCTGCCAGAGATTTTATTCGCTCCAATAGGTGGTTAACCAGCAAGGTATGTTTTTCACAGGCTTGCCAGAGCTTTTGACGAACTTCTTCACTGGCTGTTAGGGTAGCCATCACAGTCTTAAACTGCGGCTTAACGTCTGGTAAACTGCCGTTGTCTGCTCGAGATGGGGTCGGTAGATCACTCATCAGAAACCTCCGCTTGCAGCATAGGGGAGTGAGAACGTGAATTAAACTTAGTCAATAACTGTTGCCACTGCTCAATCTGTTGAACCAGGAAATCCTGGCGATCGCCCTCTGTCCCTGCATTCTTTCCAGATAATTCGGCTTCAAGGAGGGTAATCAGACTTTCCAGGGCTTTTTTACGGCTTCTTTTTCCTCCTGTGAGATAACTGAGAGCATCTGACGACCGATTTGCTCAACGAACTCAGACCGCGACAAATTTCTACTCCTGGCTAGAGTATCAATGCCCTGGACTCCCGTCTTAGTCAGTGATAAGTTCACCTGTCCCTTGACCTCATCGTACAGTTCCGGTTGGCCCCGGAGTTTTTTGCGCCCTTTCTCAGGCATGGGCTTCTTCCTACCAAAATTTTACAGTATTCCGAAGCCATACAGCATCAAAAGCATGGCATAATAATACCTTAGAGGCTATATGGCTTCAATGGTTGAGATTGGGGGGTTAGGCTAGATCAGAATTGGTAACTCGTTCTGGCTTAGCCCCTATCATCTCAGCGTACCTTATCAGGTTTAGTGCGATTTTAGTCAGGGTGTGAGCGTGAGGTGATGAACAGGAGGGGCTTATTGTGGGATTAAAGCTCAGTAATTTAGTCGAATGGCAGGATGAACCCTGGATTATCACCGAGGGTCGTGAATCAGAACAGGAGTTTGTGCTGCTGGTTACCCTAAATTCCAAACCAACCCAACAGGAACTGGCTGTAAACGTGTCGTTTAGTCCAGATCGAACTGAAGCGGATGATACGGATAGGCTCCCTATAAATTATTACTTCTTAGAAAATCTTCTTGAGGGTGTTTATGAAGCGACGAGTTACAATTTGGACTGCGAAATTTGGTTTAAGGTAGATAAAAACCTCATTGTTGAAGTGACGAGAGACTATTTAACAGCCCTCAATTGGTTTAAAGCTCATAGAATTTTGGTACCGTTTCGTTGTGGGCATGAGGAATGGAAAACAGTCTATGGGTCACCGGAACGAGTGCAGTTGGCTTACGTAGACTATCTCACCTGGAATTATTGTTCTTATTGCTACAAAATAAACCAGTATCAATATGCTTTGAAGTTCAACCACTCCTTAAGTTGTGCACCTTTATGGGGAACAAACAATCAACTCATGTGGGCAGAGCAAATTCGAGCCGCAGTGATGCGAGAGTTAAAGTCCTTAGAACTGAATCGGAATACCTTCTGGAAGGAATGTAAAAATCGGGGTCTTGAAGATGTATTTGATGTTCTGTTACTGAAGTTGAAGCAGGAACATCGTGCAGAGTTTTGGATTCAATACCAAGGACTAAATTTCTGGGAATTGCTGGGAAGACTTCGAGGGATGTATGGCGATGAGAGCTTACCTTCCGCATAATTTACACCCCCAATGTGTCTCAATAGAGTTGGTTGATTCTATTTGGATTTGATTCCGTAAGCGTTGTCATGGGTTATGCCGACCGATACCGCCATTTTTCTAATCAATAGGTAAAATAGTTGTTCTGAGCATGGTTTCATTTTTATTGCTTAAATGAATCAATAATCCTTCTTACTTTCATGTCAACTCCTCCATATTCTGGTAGGCAAGAGGGTAATTCCATACCAGCAGCATCCGTCCCAGTCTCAGAGCTTTATCGAGCCGGCTACCGCCAAGCTCTTAATGACTTTTGTATTAACGATTTGCTGGACTGCCTTAAGTCCTACTCTGATCCCAACTTTGATGCTGCTTGGGTTGGTTTGAGGAACGAGGACGTTCATGCCCTTGCTGCTCTGTTAATTCAATCTCTAAACAGCAATATCAATGGCAAACTTCTTGCTGATCACCTGGAACTGATGCAGTCTCATGGGTTTGACATGTCTAACTGCCTTGTCAGCTTGCAACTCCCTCCACCTGCAACTGTTCTGCCTGCTTCTTTTCCTAACGTTGAATCACCTCTGTTCATGTATGGCGATCGGTTGCGCCGGATTTCTGACCAGCAAATTGCTGACTGGGGAATTGTAATTGGCAGATTCTATGGTTTTGCGCCCCGTTGTTGTCGTTGGAAGTGGTGTTACCTGATATGGTTTGATCCTGACTCCCCGATTTCTGCCGGGGCCAGGGCTGATATTGCCTGGGAGGACGACCTTGAACCACTGGCAGTATAAGAAGCAGGGCTAATTTGCTTCTAATTGACTTAAAGTAAACCTAGCTCTTGTTGTTCGCACGAAAGCAAAACTAGTACTGGTTCTCCTCCTTTAAATTGAGGCTTGTTGGATGGAAGGAGAGGAAATCATGGCTGGTCAACAGGATAACTTCACTCTCAAGTCTAAGGGATTGCAGGTGCAGCAGGGGTGGGTTGTGGCAACGGCGATCGCGGGAGTGGTTGCAGGAAGTCTTTTTCAACAAGCTCTCTACAGTTCTATGCCGTTAGGTTTATCAGTGCTCATGGCTGAGGCGAACCGCAGACGATCGGAGGAACGGATTGAACGGACGCTGGGGGCTCATCAGCAGGTTGCGGGCCAGATGGGCGAAGAAATGCAGGATCTGCAGGAGACCATGGCTGCTCTCCAGGAGGCGATTGCTCAGTTAGTTCAGACGGAACCCAGACCGCTCACTCGGCAACATCTGCTGCCTGTCACGCAACAAATCCATAAGCTGCAGAAAAAATATAAGCAACTGGAGTTAGTTGAACTGGAAAGTCAACGGCAGGAGCTGGCCCAGATGAAGTTAAGGCTACAGGCGATGGCTGAGATGGTGGCTTATTTACAGAAACACGCTACAGAGGGCGAGGGGGGCAGTGGGCCGGTTCGGGCGATGAGGGTGGACCAGGCGCGGCAGAACAACGATCTGGCTATTCTGGTGGATGCTGCTAATATTTACCACTGTGGCAATGAACTGGGGGTCAAGGTTAACTATGATCAGTTGCTTCCAGGCTTGCAGGCGGGATTTGAAAGTTCTCAAGTCTGGTTCTATACCGGCCTTAAGTCTGGAGATTTCAGGCAGCAGCGGTTTCTGGCATCCCTCCGGCAACAAGGCTATCAGGTGGTGACGAAGCGAGTGGTGCGTCATGAGGATGGGAAAGAAAAGGCCAATCTGGATGTGGAGCTGGCGCTGGACATGGTAAAGCTCGCTGACCGCTACTCTCATATCCTGCTGCTGAGTGGGGATGGGGACCTGGCCTGTGCGGTGAAGGTTGCTCGGCAAAAGGGAGCAGGGGTGGAGGTAATTAGTTTCCGCTCCAGAACCAGTCAGGACCTGATCAGGGCTGCGGATGGCTTCCGGGATCTAACCGACATGGTGGACAGGCGGGTGGTTAAAGCTGATTCTCAAACTCGTTGCATAAAGTTGGTGAGCTGACCGGGATAAATGATTGACGAGGTGAGCCACTACCCATGCCGGTTTTTCTAATCTGTAGGGAACAGAACACGAATCGAGTGTTGCAGGAGACGGTTGCGCTGATCACGATTACCTGTGACAGGCATCCTACTCAAGTTCCACTCCCGATCGAGCACTGGCAACGCTGGTCCTGCGATCGGTGGTTTGGGATTGAGTACTGTCCGTTCTCCTGGTACTGGCAGACAGCTTCCCCAAAGGAGCACGTGTGGGAATGCTTGCAATTTATTGAGAACAGGATTAATCGCTATGGCTATGACAGTAGTTTTGCAATTTACAGTTGCGATCAAGGAACCTGTGCCGCCACCTTGGCCCTGCTGTTATATGCCTACTGGCTAAGAAGTCCCGAAGCTGCGATTCAGGGGGTACTGCAACAATGGCCTGCCCTGCCCCTCAGTTTTGAACCGGATTGGCTATTACTGCGATCGCTCCCAAAAGGACGTTTTAAGCCCAGGTGGGTGTACGCGATTGAATCCTATTTTGAGCGGCGGTACAGGAATAACGGACGTTCAGAGACCCGAAAAAGTAATTTACAGTCAACAAAAATTGAAGACTTTGATCTGGATGATTGGGATGTGGACCTATGAGGATGACGCTAAACAAGGCCAATCGGCTGTTACAACAATTGAAAAATCGACGAACGCTACGGCACATCGATTATCTGGCTACCCAGCCCACATTTACATTAAAGGTGCGGTTGAGTGACTGTAACAATAATCTGAAAACGACTCTGGAGGACCAGCAACAACGCCGCCGGCAAAGCTTAGATCAGCGCATCCAGATTTGTGAGGACTATTATCTTTTGAAGGAATCTCTATTTGCAGCTAATCAGCGATCTGGGGTGTCTCAGCGGCTGAGTGAGATCGAAAAATGCCGGGAATTACTCAACCTTTACCAGAGTATTCGTGGATCTTTTAGCAGTGGGTCAACGGTTCCTTTGCGAGTGGAGGATATTGACCCAGACCAACTGCGGGAAGATTTGAAGCACATGGATGGGGTAACGGAATTGGCGATCCAGGTCGTTGGGATCGAGGAAATTGGGCAGCAAATGCAGGACTTAACAGCGAGGATCGATCGATTGGAGGATGAGATTGCCAACCTGAATAACAGGGAAACCCTGGAGATTGAGTTGAGTGCAGCCGCTTTAGAACTCGTGGGAGGGGTAAGTTGAACCGATGGGTGCCGTGGTGTGCCCTGGCTTTGCCTAAAGTTGATAGCCCTGCTGTTGACAGCCGCAGCCTGTATCGGTCGCCTGCGATTTGCAGATCCCCCATAGCTTAGCTCTTCTGGATTGTGGTTGTTGGTTGGGGCATGGAAGAGGTGTCGCCAGGGTTGTTGTTGGTCAAATCATGGTTTGTTGTGGGTTGTTTGACGGATACAGGCTTTTTCAAGATTGAGGTCAGTCTATGGCTTTAGTGATAAAGGATAATTGGGAAATATTGATGAAACTGCGATCGACCTGGTGGCAATTGGGCAACCTAAATAAATATCTGAAGATTAGCAGTTCTGTGAAGGAGAAAGCTAATTACGCTGTAACAGCAGACGCCACTACCTGAAACATGAACCAATAGGAGCGTATAAACGGCAGAAAGATGGGCAACAACAAGGATTTATTTGACTACTGGTTTAATAAAGTCGAAATACTTAATTTAGAACTGATTAAGTCTGGAGAACATATTCCTACCCAACAACTTCGCCACGAATGCACAAACTATGATCAGCTTCGATTCAGTCAGGAAGTCCAAGCTCTGGAAGCTGAAGAAAAGGATAAGGTTATTGTAATCATTAAATATCAATGTACAGCTCGAGTATTACAAGCTCGTGCAGGATATTTTCGAGAAAAGGCTAGTTATTTTAAAGAAAAATCTAATCAATATAAAACTGAAAAAGAGGAGATTAATCAGCAAAGATCTAAGCTATTAAAACTCATTAAGGAGTTGCAGGAGAAGTTATTTGGCAATGGTAAAGTTATTAAGGAGCTTGAAACTCGTATTGCTCTTCTGGAGGCAGAAAATGAGGCGCTCCGAGCTGACGCTGATAAAGCAAATGCATATACCGAACTTTTAAAGGAATTCGGTGAGCTGGAGAAAAAGTATGCAGATTTACAAAAGCATCGGGAAAAGCTAGCTAAAAAGAATCAGAGTTTAGGTGGAAGAGTAGCCCATACAACGCGGTTTCAGGAGCAACGGGATCTAGCCAGAGCAACGGTTAAAGAACAATCGAAACAAATTGCTACCTTAGAGAAGGAGAATGTTAAGCTCAAAGCTGAAAATGAGAAGCTCCGACAGCAAGTTGAGAAGCTAAAGCAAAAGTCAATTTAATAGATTTTTAGATTATGAAACTTGATGAACTAAAATCAAAGGCTTATGCTTTATCTGGGACGAGCAATGTCCGGCAGTTGAAAGATAAATATGAGGATATCCGTGCTCTGGATATGCGCCGAAAGTCTTCCTGGGAAGCAGCGATTGCCATGATTGAAAAACATCAACAGGAGTTTCAAGACTGGCTGGCAAATCCCCCTGATGAATATAAGGAACTCTTTGCTGAGATTGATGGTGTTACAAAAGCGTATAGTGAAAAAGTTAGTGAAATAGAAGAAATCAGTTCGGAATTGTTAGCGATCGGTGATGAACTTGAAGCAATGGCAGAGGATCAGGCGGATCAGGCGGATCAGCTCATCGAGAATCTGCAACTCACCAGACAGGTGGCCAGGCAGGCGGAATTGAACTGATCTTTAGACAATGGCAACTACGATCGCCTGTTGCTGTTGAGTCTGTCAAATGGTTTGTGTCAGAGGTAGGAGATTAATCAGGAAAACGGT
>ERZ1066117.134-NODE-134-length-76783-cov-32.516487_pt1 | contig 76783 bp, 57 predicted proteins | sample MGYA00382764_ERZ1066117 | MGnify/ENA primary metagenome ERZ1066117 (study PRJEB33369, sample SAMEA5778347) | biofilm metagenome | biome: Industrial cooling water; feature: Water cooling tower basin; material: Biofilm | place: United Arab Emirates | collected...
GAGCGAGGCGCACCTGCGGGCGGCGGCCGCCAACCGGCGCGCCGGTCAGCTCGCGCGCGCGGGCGAGCTGCTGGCGGCCGCGGAGCCCGGGCTCGCGGGCGACGATGAATTGAGGATCGAGGCGGGGATCGAGCGGGTGCTGCTGGCGGCGGCGACCGGGGCCGGGGGCGAGCTCGCGGCGGCCTGCCGGGCGCTGGCCGAGCTGCCGCGCCCCGCCGACCTCGCGGCGCGCGGTCGACTCGAGATCGCCTGGCGTTACGACCATGTCCTTCTCGCCACGATGGCGCCGACGGACCCGCGCCGGCCGGCGCTGGTCCGCCGCGCGGCCGCCACCTGGGAGGCGTTGATGAGCAAGATCCCCGACCTCGACAAGCCCGGCGCCCGCGCGGCGCTGCTCGCGGAGTCCGGCGAGCGCGCCGCGCTCGCCGAGCTGATCTCCGACCTGCCCGAAGAGGCAGGTGAACCCGCGCCGCCGCCGGCGTCCGAGCCTGGCCGGAAGACCAGCGAGGCGGCGAGCCTCCTGCGCAGCTACCGGCGGCTCGCCCGCGAGGACGACCTCGGGCGGCTGCTCGCGCAGGTCGTCGACGCGGCGATGGAGCTGTGCGACGCGGAGCGCGGGGCGGTCGCGCTGCTGCCGACGGCGCCCGGCGGCGAGCGGACGCTGGTCGCCCGCGAGCTCGCCGGCGGGGCCGGGGGGACGTTCTCGCGCTCGGTGCTCGACCGCGTGCTCGAGGAGGGCGCGCCGATCCTCAGCGTCGACGCGATCACCGACGACCGCTTCGGCCAGTCGCGGTCGATCAGCCACCTCAACCTGCGCAGCGTGCTCGCGGTGCCGCTGGTCCACCGCGGGGCGCTGCTCGGGGCGCTGTACGTCGACCACCGGCTGCGCCGCGGGGCCTGGTCGGAGGCCGACCTGGCGCGGCTCGAGGAGTTCGCCGAGCTCGCGGGGCTGGCGGTCGCGCACCTGCGGGCGGTCGCGGCGCTGGGCGAGCGCCAGCGCGAGCTGCAGGCGCTGCTCGAGGAGCGCGAGCTCGAGGTCCGCGGGCTGCGCGAGGCGGTGCGCACGCCCGAGCGACGTGACTATCGGGGCATGGTCGGCAGGACAGCCGCGATCCAGGCGGTCTACCGGCTGGTCGACCGCCTGGCCGACAGCGACGTGCCGGTCGTGATCTACGGCGAGAGCGGCACCGGCAAGGAGCTGGTCGCGCGGGCGATCCACGACGCGGGGCCGCGGCGCGCCCGGCCGTTCGTCGCCGAGAACTGCGGGGCGATCCCGGAGACGCTGCTCGAGGGCGTGCTGTTCGGCCACGCGAAGGGGGCGTACACGGGGGCGCAGCGGGCCGCGCCGGGGCTGTTCGAGGCGGCCGACGGCGGCACGCTGTTCCTCGACGAGATCGGCGAGATGAGCCCGGCGATGCAGACCAAGCTGCTGCGCGTGCTGCAGGAGGGCGAGGTCCGGCGCGTCGGCGACACGGCGGTCCGCAAGATCGACGTCCGCGTGATCGCGGCGAGCAACCGCGACCTCGACGCGATGGTCGCGGCCGGGCAGTTCCGCAAGGACCTGCTGTACCGGATCCGGGTGGTGAAGATCGAGCTGCCGCCGCTGCGGGCGCGCACCGAGGACCTGCCGCTGCTGATCGAGCACTTCCTCGTCAAGCACGACCGCGCGCGCCGGCTGACCGTCGGCGCGGCGGCGGTGCGGCTCCTCGCCCGCTACGCGTGGCCGGGCAACATCCGCGAGCTCGAGAACGAGGTGCAGCGGTGGGTCGCGCTGTGCGAGAGCCGGGTCGAGCCGGAGGACCTTTCGCCGGCGATCCGGGAGCGGCCGGGCGGCGGCGCGCCGGAGCCGGACGACCTGCGCCTGCGCCCGCGGCTCGAGCGGCTCGAGCGCGAGCTGATCGAGCGGGCGCTCAAGGCCGCGGGCGGCAACCAGACCAGGGCGGCGGCGCTGCTCGGGCTGTCGCGCTTCGGGCTGCAGAAGAAGCTGCGGCGCCTGGAGGGCGACGAGGGCGGGGAGGACGACGAGTGACAACCGGGTTGGCGAGCGCCGGCCGCTGTGCCAACCTCGTTGCGGCTGCGCCGGGCACAGACCCGAGAAAGGCCCGGTTTTCGGCTGGTGCGTCGCTTGCATCACCCGACGGTGGTCGCAGACCGACGGCGCCCGTCGTGCGTCGGCAGAGATCGGAGAAAAGGGCCATGTCGACCTTCCCCCGCGTCCTCCTCGTCGCCTCCCTCGTCGCCGCGACCGCGTGCAACGCGACGATCATCACCCGGACCGACGGGCCGTTCATCGGCGAGAAGGGGATCTCGGTGCCGGTGCCGCCGCCGAGCCTGACCGCGGCGCCGGTGCAGTTCGTCGAGGTCGCTGGCTCGCTCGGGGTGAGCTCGGTGCCGCCGATGACGATCACGTTCCTCTACGAGAGCACGAGCGCCCGCGGCTACTTCGTCTACGCCGACGAGGCGGGCAACTTCCTGTTCGAGGGCGTCGAGCTCGACCTCAATGACAACTGCCTCGAGGTGTGGTTCGAGGAGCCGGGCCCCGAGGGGAAGAAGAGCGAGCACTCGTTCTTCGTCGCCAGCATCGGCGAGGACGACCAGAGCGTCGTCACCGCGCAGATCGGCGGCGGCTGCTGAGTCGGGGCCCGAAACGACGAAGGCCCGGCGTATGGCCGGGCCCCCTCGCGCAAGGTGCTGTCCGGAAGGACAGGTTACTTCTTCTTCGGCGTCGGCTTGAGCTCCGAGCGCTTGGCCTTCGGCGGCAGGTAGAAGGTGACGCCGAGGGTGAACATGACGTTGTGGTTCCAGTTGCGGTCGCTGTTATCGACCTTCGGCGGCACGTCCGTCGTGGTCGCGTTGAGGCCGGCCGCGTTGTTCAGCGTCATGACGTCGTGCACGTCGGCGTTGATCGAGGCGATGCCGTCGCCGAGGAAGATGTTGATGCCGCCGCCGAAGCTCGGGCCGAGCTTGAGGCCGGAGTCGTCCTTGACCGGGTGCAGGAAACACTCGCGGTTGATCTCGCCGTTCATGTCACGGCAGTCGGCGGACAGCGGCGTGCCGGCCGCGGCGTACTGCTCGCTGGTCGAGCGCTCGTTCGGGTAGTGGCGACCGAAGCCGGCCATGCCGAGGCCGCCGAACAGGTACATGTCGTACGAGGTGAAGATCGCCGAGAACAGGCCGAGCTTGCCGCTGAACGGCTTGAACACGACGTCGACGCTCGCTAGCCAGTTGTTGCGGGTCAGGCCGCGCTTGAAGTCGTGGAGCAGCGGGGCCGGGCTGTTGAAGTCGGCGTCGCTGCGGACGGGGGCGGGCGTCGAGTTCTCGGGCGTGCCGGTCGGGATGCCCTCGGGGAGGCCGCCGTCGGGCGCCGTCAGGGCGCGCAGGAGCTTCGCGTCGCGGTTGATCACGCCGTACGCGAACTTCGCCTGGATGCCGATCCAGTCGGTGAAGTCGAAGTGCAGCTTGCCGCCGACGTAGCCCTTGTGGACGAACGTCTGCGAGAGGCTCATGCCGACGAACGGCGTGATGCCGAAGCGCAGCTTGTGCAACTCGAGCTTGCGGACGACCACCGGCTTGCCCTCAAGCGGGCTCTTCCGCTTGGCCAGCGCAGTGTCCGGGAGCAGCGTGACGGCAGCCAGGGTTGCCGCCAGAACAGTGAGCGATCGAATCCTTTGCATGTCGAGGTGCTCTCAGCGGCGGGTGGTGTACTGGAAGGTGGTGGGGAAGTAGAAGCTGAGCCCGAGGAAGAAGACCACGTTGAACGCGAGGCTCTTCACGGCCGCGGCCTTGGCTGCTTCCGGCGGATCGAGGTTCTCGAGCTGACCCGGGCCCGGGCCGCGCTCGGTCGGCTCGAGCTTGTCCTGGTAGATCCAGGTGCGGACGCCGAAGTTGACCGAGATCCAGTCGACCCGCGGCCCGTAGAAGCGCGCGCCGATGGCGAAGTTGCCCTGGCCAGTGATGCTTCGGAAGGGCTCGTGGATCGCCTCGTAGCGGGGGATGATCGCCGTCTGGATCACGCCGCCGCCGGCCTGCACGTAGGCCTCCCAGTGCAGCAGGGCGCGGTTGAGCAGCGCGATCTTCCCGTAGAACGGGTTGTAGAGGACGTTGGCGCTCGCCTGCCACAGCGTCCGGTTCGCCGTCAGCAGCACGCCCTCCTGGAAGCGGATGTTGGTGTACCGCGAGGTCTTGTTGCCGAAGAACGCCGTGCCCGTCACACCGACCGCGAATCGGTTCGTGATCCAGTAGTTGAGCTCGGCGCCGACGGTGTAGTGGCGGACGAACGGGTCGTTGACCGTGATGCCCACCTGCGGCTGCAGCTCGAAGCGCTTCTTCTTGAGGAAGCGCTGGCGCTGGACGACCGTGATGAACGCTCGGTCCTGCTTGAGCTGGTCGGCCTCGGACGTGGCGCTGACCTTGCCGGCCTCGCCGGTCGGCGCGGCCTTGCCCTTGTCCTCGTCGCCGAAGATGTCCGGAGAGCCACCTCCGGCCGCCGCTTCACCGCCGGCCTTCGCGTCGGGCTTCGGCTGGGCGTCGCCTTCGGCCTCGTCGAGGACGATCGTGTCGTCGTCGGCCGGAGCTGCCGCGGCAGGAGCCGGGGCTTTGGGCGGCGGGGGTGCCGCGGTCGCTGCGGCGGCTGTTCCAGGAGCAGTGAATGCCCAGGCTGCCAACAGGACAGCCGAGCCGGTCAAGAAACGTCGCATGCTCACCTCAAGGTCGACGGGCACGTGGGGTATCTCGGGAGGGAGAGCTGAGGTCGACAACCGAAGTCCATCGCAGACGCCGGTTTACGGGTGTCGGACGGTATCACAGCGAACCACTAGGTCACAACAGGACAAGCGTGGCCGTTTGGCGAGCGGAGTTTGGAGCAAAAGCACGCATGCCGGCGAAAACGCGGCGATGGAGGCCCCGCGCGCCTGCTGTGGCTCGACGCGGCGAGCGACGGCGACGGCGAGGCGGTACAGACGATCTCCGGATCGGGTCCTCGCCTCGGCGACGCTGCGGCGGTTTGGCGAGCGATTGTGCGATGCACGCGGGCAGTTCCAAACACGGATCGCCGTCGTAGAAAGCGCGGGCCGCGGGCTCACGGGGGGTCGCCGAACAGCGCGTCGACGAAGGCGTCGGCGTTGAACGGGCGCAGGTCCTCGACGCGCTCGCCGATGCCGATGAAGCGGACCGGCACACGCATCTCGTCGCAGACGCCGAGGATCACGCCGCCCTTGGCGGTGCCGTCGAGCTTGGTCAGCACGAGGCCGGTGAAGTCCATCGTCTCCTTGAACAGGGTCGCCTGGGCGAGCGCGTTCTGGCCGATCGTCGCGTCGAGCACGAGGAAGGTGTCGTGCGGGCCCTTGACCTCGGAGTCCGGCACGCCGCGGGCCTTGGCCAGCGCCTTGGCGCACGAGCGGCGGATCTTCTGTAGCTCGTCCATCAGCTCCTTCTTGGTGTGGAGCCGGCCCGCGGTGTCGCACAAGACGATGTCGTGGCCCTCGCGGGCGCCGCGGAGGATGCCGTCGTGGATCACGCTCGACGGGTCGGCGCCCTCGCGGCCGAGGTGGATGTCGCAGCCGACGCGGTGGGCCCAGATCTCGAGCTGCTCGCCGGCGGCGGCGCGGAAGGTGTCGCCGGCGACCAGCAGCACGCGCCGTCCGGCGGCCTTGTGGAACGCGGCGAGCTTGCCGAGCGTGGTCGTCTTGCCGACGCCGTTGACGCCGATCATCAGCAGCACGTACGGCCGCGGCACCGGGGCGTAGTCGGGCGGCGGCGCGGGCACGGCGAGGATCTGCCGCGCGGCGTTGCGGATCACCGCCCACACCTTCTCCGCGTCGGCGACGTCGCTGGTGCCGAGGTGCTCGGTGACCCGGTCGAGCAGCTTCTGCGCCGCCTTGGCGCCGATGTCGGCGGTGAACAGGACGCTCTCGACCTCCTCGCGCAGCTCGCCGCTGACGCGCGGGCGCCCGCCGAACAGCCGCGCGAGCTTGGCGACGAAGCCGCCGCGGGTGCGCGCGAGGCCCTGGACGTAGAGGTCGCGCTCGGCCGCCCGCGCCAGCTCCTCGGGGGTTCGCTCGCGCGGGGCGACGCCCGGCTTGTCCTTCGGCAGCGGGACCGACGGATCGTGCCTGGCCTCGGAGACAGGTACTTTCGGGCCTGCCCCTTGGGCCCGGTCGCCGCCGTCCGGGAGCGGCCTCGCCTCGGGCGCGGGCGGGAGCGCGCGGCGGCGCGCGAGGAAGACGGCGCCGCCGACGACCGCGATGGCGCCGAGGAGGGCGAGGAGGACGTAGAGCTCGAACGAGGGGGTCATCGGCGCGGCGCCTGAAGCGGTAGCACAGGCGGCGGCGATCCTGAAGGGAGCAGCCGGTCGGACGGCGAGATCTGCGAGATCTCCCGGCGGCCTCCGCGGCCGCGGGGGCGGGCGCCGGCCGGGGTGGCCCGGGACGGGCGGGGAAATTGGGGCTTTCCCTGGGCCGGGCGCGATGTTATCCCGCGGGCGCGGGCCCGCCCGGGCGCGCGTCGCCGATGCGGATCAAGAAGATCGAGGTCAACGGGTTCAAGTCCTTCGCCGACCGCGAGGTCATCCACGTCGACGACCACGTGACGGCGATCATCGGGCCCAACGGCTGCGGCAAGTCGAACGTGGTCGACGCGATGCGCTGGTGCCTCGGCGAGCAGCGGGCCAAGCACCTGCGCGGGCAGGGGATGGCGGACGTGATCTTCGCCGGCTGCTCGACGCGCGGGCCCGGCAACGCCGCCGAGGTGACGCTGACCTTCGAGAACAACGGCCAGGTCCCGGCCGCGTACCTCAATTACGCCGAGATCGCGGTCACGCGTCGGCTCCTGCGCGACGGGACCAGCGAGTACCTGATCAACAAGGTGCCGTGCCGCCTGCGCGACATCCAGGAGCTGATGACCGGCACCGGCGCGGGCACGCGCGGCTACTCGATCATCGAGCAGGGCCAGGTCGGCCGGATCGTCAGCTCGAAGCCCGAGGAGCGGCGCTACATCATCGACGAGGCCGCCGGGATCACCCGCTTCAAGGCCCAGAAGCAGGCGGCCGAGAAGAAGATCGAGCAGACTCAGCAGAACCTGCTGCGCGTGTCGGACGTGCTGACCGAGCTCGAGGGGCGGGTCGGCAACCTGCGGCGGCAGGCGCAGAAGGCCGAGCGCTACAAGCGCTACCGGACCGAGCTGCGCGATCTGGACCTGTGGGTCGCCAGCCATCGGTTCCTCGAGCTCGACACGACGCGGCGGGTGCTCGAGGTCCGGCGCGTGGACCTCGGCGAGCAGGTCGAGGCGCTGCGCGCGGCGCTGGCGGCCCACGACGCCCGCAGCGAGGCGCAGCGGACCGAGCTGGTGCAGCGCGAGCAGGCGCTCAGCGCGGCGCAGGCGGCGGTGTTCGACCTCGAGAACCGGATCAAGCTCGCCGAGAGCGAGGGCCAGTTCCGCCGGCGCGAGCAGGACAGCGCGCGCCAGGCGATCACGCAGGCGCGCGCGGAGGCGGCGGCGGCCCAGCGCTCGCTGGCGGCGCTCGAGGGCGAGCTCGCGCAGGTCAAGGCGCAGCACGAGGCGCTGCGCGAGGGCGGCGACGAGGGCTACGCGGAGGCGGCGGCGCGGCTCGGCGAGGAGAACGACTCGCTGGTCGCGCGGCTGCGCGGCGAGGTCGCCGAGTTCGAGCGCGCGCGGCAGACGCTGGCGCGGCTGCACCAGCGCGAGGCGGCCGCGGCGGCGCAGCTGCAGGCGCGCGCGGAGGGCCTGACGGACCTCGAGCAGCGGATCGCCGGGCTCGCGCAGGAGGCCGAGCTGCTCGGGATCCAGGTCGAGCGCGACCGCGCCGACCTCGAGGTCGCCGAGGCGGCGCGGGAGGCGGCGGTCGAGCGGGTCGGCGCGCTCGCCGAGCGGCGCGCGGCGCTCGAGCGCGAGAAGCAGGCGCTCAAGGGCCAGATCAAGGAGGCCGAGCGGGCCCACGACGCGGCGCGCGGCGAGCTGCAGAAGGTCCGCTCGCGCCTGCAGTCGCTCGAGGAGATCCAGAAGCGCTACCGCGGCTGCCCGAGCGGCGTGCAGGTGGTGATGCAGCACCGCGCCGAGATCGAGGGCGGGCAGGTGCTCGGGATCCTCGCCGACCACGTCGCCGCGCCGGCGCGGCTCGAGGCGGCGCTGACCAGCGTGCTCGGCGACCGGCTGCAGGGGGTCGTCGTCGACCAGGCGCAGGCCGGGGCCTCGGCGGTCGCGCTGCTCAAGCGGCGCCAGGAGGGGCGCACGGCGTTCCTGCCGCGCGATTGCCGGCCTGGCGCGCAGGACATGCCCGAGGGGGCAGGAGACGAGGGACAGGGCCTCGGGGACCTGTCCGGGCGGCCAGGCGTGGTTGGGCGGCTGGCGGCGATGATCGAGGTCGCGGGCGAGTACCGGCCGCTGGTCGGCGCGCTGGTCGGCGACACGCTGGTGGTCGAGGGCCTCGCGCTGGCGCTCGAGCTGTGGCAAGAGGGCGTGACGGCGCCGCTGGTGACGCTCGACGGCGACCGCGTCGAGCCGTCCGGCGTGGTCGTCGGCGGGTCGGCGCAGGGGCTCGACTCGGCGCTGCTGCAGCAGAAGCGCGAGATCCGCGAGCTGCACGAGGTCGTCGCCCAGCGCGAGGCCGACGTCGCCGCGAAGGCCGAGGCCCTGCGCGCGCTGGTCGACCGCCAGGGCCAGCTCGACGACGAGCGCGGGCACGGCGAGGCGGAGATGCTCGAGGCCGAGAAGATGCGGCTGCAGCGGATCCAGGACGTCAGCCGGCTGCAGCGCGAGATCCAGCAGATCGGCCAGCGCGTCGACCAGCTCGGGCGCGAGCGCGCGAAGCTGCAGGCGTCGCTGTCGACCCGCGAGGAGGAGCGCGCGCGGCTGACCGACGAGCTCGCGCAGGTGCGCGAGGAGACGCCGGGGCTGCAGCAGCAGGTCGCCGACGCCGAGGCGCGGATCGAGGCGCTGCGCGAGCAGCAGGGCCGCGCGGCGGAGATGCTGACCGAGGCGAAGGTCGCGCTCGCGCGCTACCAGCAGCAGCGCGACGCGCTGGCCGCCGCCGAGTCGCGGCTGCAGCGGCAGGTCGACGGCGAGCGCGAGCGGCTCGAGCGGCTGGCCCGCAGCGAGGCCGACGGCGAGGCGAAGATCGCGGCGCTGGCGGAGGCGCTGGCGACGGCGGAGGCGGAGCGCGAGCAGTCGCTCGCCGCCCACGCGACGGCGACCGAGACGCTGCGCGAGGCGCGGGAGGCGTACGACGCGGTCCGCCTGGCCGCCGACGAGCTCGACCTGTCGGTCCGCAACCTCCGCGGCAACCTCGACGAGCAGCGCGAGCGGCTGGCCGAGGTCGAGTCGGGGCTGAAGGAGCTGCGCATGGAGGTGCAGCACCTGACGTCGGACATCCGCGAGCGGTTCGACGCGGAGCTCGAGCTGGCGCTGTGCGACTTCCACGACCGGCCGCTGGCCGGGCCGGAGACGCTCGAGCGGCAGAAGGAGCTCAAGCGGGTGCTCGCGCGCATGGGCGAGGTCAACCTGACGGCGATCGAGGAGTTCGAGGAGGTGTCGGCGCGCGTCGAGTACCTGTCGACGCAGAAGCGCGACCTCGAGTCGGCGATCTCCCAGCTGCAAGAGGCGATCGACAAGATCAACAAGACGACCCGCGAGCGGTTCACCGAGATCTTCAAGCAGATCAACGACATGTTCCAGCAGGTGTTCCCGCGGCTGTTCAACGGCGGGAAGGCGGAGCTCAAGCTGACCGACCCGAGCGACATGCTCGGCACCGGCGTCGAGATCGCGGCCCAGCCGCCCGGGAAGCAGGTCCGCAGCCTCGAGCTGCTGTCGGGCGGCGAGAAGGCGCTGACGGCGGTCAGCCTGATCTTCGCGATCTTCCTGATCAAGCCGAGCCCGTTCTGCCTCCTCGACGAGGTCGACGCGCCGCTCGACGAGGCCAACGTCGGCCGGTTCGGCGCGATGGTCCAGGAGATGGCCCAGCGGACGCAGTTCATCATCATCACCCACAACAAGCGGACGATGGAGATCGCGGACCGCCTGTACGGGGTGACGATGGAGACCCGCGGCGTGTCGAAGCTGGTCAGCGTCAACATCAAGCGCGCGGTCGAGATGGCGGTCGCGTAGCGGTACCATCGGCGCGTGCGGCAGACGCTCCTCTTCGGGCTCCTCGGGATCGCGCTGTTCCTGCTCGCCCACCCGCCGATGCTCGGGGTCGGCGAGCAGGCGCTGTTCCCCGGGTGGGACGCGACGCGCGTGTTCTGGGCCGACCTCGAGTTCTTCCGCCGGTCGCTGACGTTCGGCGAGCTGCCGCTGTGGAACCCGTACGACCGCGCGGGCTACCCGTTCGTCGCCGAGCCGCAGAGCGGGGTGTTCGACCCGGTGGTGCTCGCGCTCGTCGGGCTCGCGCTGGCGATGGGGACGGCGCCGGCGTGGCTGATCGTCGCCAAGGCGGTGATCTACTACGGGATCGCGGCGTCGGGGATCGCGGCGTTCCTGCGCGGGCGCGGGCTGCCGGCCTGGGCGACGAGCCTCGGGGTGGCGGTGTTCGTGCTGTGCCCGCGGATGGACAAGCTGAAGGACCAGTCGGCGCTGTGGCCGATCGCGTGGGGCGGGTGGCTGCTGTGGGCGATCGACCGCTGCGCGGCCCGGCCGAGCTGGCGGCGCGGGGCGGGGCTCGGGGCGATCGCCAGCATGGTGGTGCTGTCGGGCTACCCGCCGATGGCGTTCCGGATCGCGCTCGCGGCGGTGCCGTACGCGGTGATCGCGGCGGTGACGGCGACGCTGCGCGCGGGCGATCGGCGGGCGCACCTGCGCGGGCTGGCCAGCGCGTGCGGCGGGGCGGCGCTGGTGCTCGTCGGGCTGTGCGCGGCGCAGATCTGGTCGACGGTCCAGGTCCTTCCGGACACCCAGCGGGCGGCGCTCGACCTGCGGGAGGTGTACGCCGGGGCGATGCCGGTGTCGGCGGCGGTCGGGCTGCTGGCGCCGTTCCCGAGGCTGCCGGAGCTCGGGGTGTACTTCGGGTTCGTGGCGGTCCCGGGGCTCGTGCTCGCGCTGCGATCGTCGGCGGCGGATCGATGGTTGTGGCTGTCGGCGGCGCTCGGGATCGTGCTCGCGTGCGGGCCGAACACGCCGCTGTTGCCGGCGCTGACGCAGCTGCCGGGGTTCGGGGCGTTCCGGATCCCGGGGCACTACCTCGGCGTGCCGGCGCTGGCCGTCGCGTCGCTGGCGGCGCTCGGGGCGGCGAGCCTGGTCGGTGGATCGCGGCGGGTCGCGTGGTTCGGGGCGGCCGCGGCGGGGCTCGGCTTCGGGCTCGCGGTGTCGACGATGCCGGCGCGGGATCCGCTGACGGTCGCGCTCGCGGCGGCGACGGCGGGGCTGTTCGCGGCGCTCGGGTTCGTGTCGGGGGGGCGCGCGCGGTGGGTCGGCTGGGCGCTGGCGGCGGTCGCGTGCGCCGATCTGATGGCGGCGAACGAGCCGGTGGCGAAGATCCTCCAGCCGCTGCCCGATCGGACCCGCGGCGAGGTGCTGGCGCGCAGGATGGCGGGGGACGGCGAGCACCGCGTCGCCGACTTCGAGTGGGCGCGCAATCGGATCGGTCCGCGCCACGGGCTGCGCGACCTGACGGGGCACCGGCCGGCGCTGACCGACACGCGCTACCTGATGCTGTACCACGCCGCGCCCGACTCGAGCGCGCTGCTGCAGGCGACGGGGGTCGCGCTGGTCGGGATGAAAAAGCCGGGCAAGGCGGCCCGCTCGCCGGCGCTGTCGCGGGTCGCGGGCCAGCGCAACCTGTTCGCGGTCGCGGATCCGTGGCCGCTGGCCTTTTGGACAGGCACCGTGAAGCTCGAGCCGTCGAGCGCGGCGGTGCTCGAGCGGCTGCGCGGGGCGACGGGGCCGCGGGCGGTGCTCGAGCGCGCGGACGCGGGGGGGCGCGTCGCGGGGCTCGAGGCGTTGCGCGATCCGTCGCCGCCGGTGCCGGCGAGGATCGAGCGCTACACGCCGAACTCGATCACGATGACCGTCGAGGCGCCGGCGCCCGGGGTGGTCGTGGTGGGCGAGAGCTACGGCGCGGGCTGGCGCGCGTGGGTCGACGGGGTCGAGTCGCCGGTGCTGCGCGGCAACCTGATCCAACGGGTGATCGAGGTGCCGGCCGGGGTCCACGCGATCGAGCTGCGCTATCAGCCGCGCGGGGTGGTCGCGCTGTGGGGGCTGTGGCTGGCGACGGCGGTCGGGCTGGTGGTGATCGCGGCGCGGTCGATCCGTGTATCCTCCAGGGATGAGCGTCTTTCGTGAGGATGTACTCTCGGGACAGGTCGCGCTGGTCACCGGCGGCGGCTCGGGGATCGGGGCGGCGATCGCGATCGGCCTGGCGGCCCACAGCGCCCGCGTCGCAGTGTGCGGGCGGACGCAGGCGAAGCTCGACGCGACGGTGTCGGCGATCGCGGCGGCCGGCGGCGAGGCGATCGGGATCGCGGCGGACGTCCGGAAGTTCGATCAGCTCGAGGCGTTGATGCGGGCGATCGACGACCGCTGGGGGCGGCTCGACGTGCTGATCAACTCGGCGGCGGGCAACTTCCTGTGCCCGGCGGCGGGGCTGTCGCCCAACGGCTTCGGGACGGTGGTCGATATCGACCTCAAGGGGACGTTCAACGCGTGCAAGGCCGCGCTGCCGCTGCTGTCGCGGGCGGGCGGCGCGGTGATCAACATCTCGGCGACGCTGCACTACGGGGGGACGCCGCTGCAGCTGCACGCGGCGAGCGCGAAGGCGGGGATCGACGCGCTGACGCGGACGCTGGCGGTCGAGTGGGGGCCGGCGAACATCCGCGTCAACGGGGTCGCGCCGGGGCCGATCGACGAGACCGAGGGGATGGCGCGGCTGCTGCCGCCGGACCTGCGCGCGCGCGCGGAGCGGGCGATCCCGCTGCGGCGCTTCGGCAAGGCGCAGGAGATCGCGGACGCGGTGCTGTTCCTGGCCTCGCCCGCGAGCGCGTTCACAACGGGGGCCACGCTGGTCGTCGACGGCGGGCAGTGGCTCCTGGGCACCAACTTCTTCGCGCTCGCGGAGTAGCCGGCGCGGCCGCGCGGACGCGAGCGGCGAGCTGCGCCGCCCGCGAGGGACCGGCTGCACTATCCTCGGGCGAGGATGGCGGCGGGCGCGGCTCACTACGTGCAGGACCTCGGGGTGCTCCTCGGGACCGCGGCGGTGACGAGCATGATCTCGCAGCGCCTGCGCCAGCCGCCTGTCCTCGGGTACCTGCTCGCCGGGATGATCCTCGGGCCGCACGTGCCGGGGATCATCGTCGGCGGCGAGGCGAGCGTCGAGCTGGCGCACGGGCTGTCGGAGCTCGGCGTGATCCTGCTGATGTTCACGATCGGGATCGAGTTCAGCCTGCGCAAGATCGTGCGGATCGGGCTGCCCTCGGCGCTGACGGCGATCATCGAGGTCGGGCTGATGATCTCGCTCGGCTACCTGTGCGGGCGCCTGTTCGGGTGGACGGCGCTCGAGAGCCTGTTTCTGGGGGCGTGCCTCGGGATCTCGTCGACGATGCTGGTCGCCAAGGCGTTCCAGGAGCAGAAGGTCCGCGGCGGCTTCGTCGAGGTCACCTTCGCGGTGCTCGTCTTCGAGGACATGATCGCGATCCTGATGCTGGCGGTGCTGACCGCCCTGGCCTCGGGGTCAGGTCTGTCGCCGGGCGAGTTCGCGCTGACGGTCGGCAAGCTGCTCGGGTTCCTGCTCGCGCTGCTGGCCGCGGGCCTCCTGGTGGTGCCGCGCTTCGTCCGCGGGGCGGTCGGGTTCGGCCGCTCCGAGACGACGCTGATCGGCGGGATCGCGGTGTGCTTCGGCATGGCCGCGTTCGCGTCGGCGTCCGGCTACTCGGTCGCGCTCGGGGCGTTCCTCGCCGGGATGCTGGTGTCGGAGTCGGGCGAGGGGGCGAAGGTCGAGCACGTGATCCAGCCGCTGCGCGACCTGTTCGCCGCGATCTTCTTCATCTCGGTCGGGATGACGATCGACCCGCTCGTGGTCGCGGAGCACTGGCTGCCGGTGCTGGTGCTGTCGCTGGTGGTGATCGGCGGCAAGCTGTTCGGGGTGTCGCTCGGATCGTTCCTGGCCGGGAACGGGCTCAAGAGCTCGGTCCGCGCCGGGATGAGCCTGGCCCAGATCGGCGAGTTCTCGTTCATCATCGCCGGGCTCGGGGTGTCGTCCGGGGCGATCCGCGGGTTCGTGTTCCCGATCGCGGTCGCGGTCGCGCTGGTGACGGCGCTGACGACCCCGCTGATGGTCCGCAGGTCGGAGGCGGCGGCGCTGGCGGTCGACCGCCACCTGCCCGACCGGCTGATGACGTTCGTGACGTTCTACGACGGGTGGATCGAGCAGCTGCGCGCGGCGCCGCGGACCGAGAACGTCGGCTCGCGCGTCCGCCGGCCGATCGTGATGCTCGTCGTCGACGCGGGGCTGCTGGTGGCGACGCTCGCGGGGTCGAGCCTGGTCCACCGGCAGGTGATCGAGGCGCTGGCCCAGGCGACGCACGTGACCCGGTGGGTGCTCGAGGCGGGCTACGTCGGGGCGACGCTGGCGATCGCGGGGGTGCTGTTCGTGGGGGTGCTGCGCCGCGCGGCGGCGCTGGCCCGCGCGCTGGCGGCGGTGGTGCTGCCGACCCGCGAAGAGGGCAAGGTCGACCTCGGCTCGGCGCCGCGCCGGGCGTTCACGGTGGCGCTCGAGCTGGCGCTCGGGCTGGTCGTCGGGCTGCCGCTGGTGGCGGTGCTGCAGCCGTTCCTGCCGACGAGCTCGGGCCTGGCGGTGTTCGGGCTGGTCGTCGCGGCGCTCAGCTACAACGTGTGGCGCAGCATCGCCAACCTCGACGGGCACGTGCGCGCGGGGACGGAGCTGATCGTGGAGGTGCTGTCGCGCCAGAGCCGCGAGGGCGGCCACGGGCCGGCGACCGCGGAGCACTCGCTGGTGGCGGCGAAGCCGATGCTGCCTGGCTTTCCGGACATGACCCCGACGACCTTGCCCGAAGACAGCCCGGTGGTCGGGCAGACGCTGGCGGAGCTGAACCTGCGCGCGCGCACGGGGGCGACGGTGCTGTCGATCAACCGGGCGTCGGCGGGGGTGGTGATGCCGTCGGCGCACGAGCGGCTGCAGGCGGGCGACGTGCTGACGCTGGCGGGGACGCACGAGGCGATCGAGCGCGCGGGGGCGCTGCTGCAGCGCGGGGTGCTCGCGGAGGAGTGACTCCGGGCCGCGGTCGGGGCTTCAGGGCATGCGGCAGATGTAGGGCCGCAGCTCCTCGCACGGCAGGTCGTTCCACAGGCCGCCGGTCCAATTGGGCAGGTTCACGCAGTCCTCGTCGCCCACGTTGTTCGGCTCGCCCTCGTTCCACGCGGTGAAGTCGAGCGGCGTGCCGTCGGACCACGTGAACGCGCCCTCCTGGTCGAGGTCGTCGAGGCCGATCCACCAGTCGGCGTCGGCGATCGCGAACGCCTCGGCCGCGGCCCAGTCCTGGATCGTCTGGCTGTGGATCGACAGCATCTTGCCGCCCTGGGCCAGGCAGTCGGCCTCGGCCTCGAGGTAGGTGCGGGCGACGAAGCAGAAGGCGGCAGTGCCGGGGCCGGGGAGGTCCTTCGTCGCGCACTTCGGGCAGTTCGGGGCGTCGTCCCACACGCCGTTGCAGTTGTCGTCGTCGAGGTCGCAGACCTCGGTCGCGCCCGGGTTGACGTTCGGGTCGCCGTCGTTGCAGTCGTCGAGGCAGGCGCTGTAGCCGTCGCCGTCGTCGTCGACCGCGCCGGGGTCGGTGCAGAGCAGGCCGCTGGCGATCGAGTCGGCGCGGCTGCCGAGGAAGTCGATGTTGGCGGCGATCGAGCCCTCGTTGTCCTCGGGGCTGCACTCCTTGCGCGGGTCGGCGAGCACGTCGGCGGCGATCAGCTCGCCGAGCTCGGCGGCCCGGCCGGCGAGGTCGAGCGCGGCGACGCCGGCGACGACCTGCTCGAAGGCGGCGGCGAGCTGCGGGCGGCAGGTCGGCGAGCCGGCGCACATCTGCTGCAGCCGGCCGTCGCCGCCGAACGGGTCCATGTGATCGCGCAGGGTCTGGTCGATGCCCCACGGGAGGAACTGCCAGCGCAGATCGGGCCGGCGGTAGATCGAGAAGTTGTTGCGCGTCCACGCGTAGCCGTCCCAGTGGCCGAGGTAGATCTCGGTCGCGGCGAACGCGAGGAACTCGTCGAGCGCGAGCACGGCGTCGACGTCGCCCGGGAAGGCCTCGGGGTCGGTCATGCCGTCGAGCGCAGCGGCGAAGGCGAACAGGTCGGCGAGCCCGATGTCGTCCCCGTTGTCCTGATCGAAGGAGGGGACGAGGTCGATCTCGACGTCGCTGCCGTAGGCGCCCTCGTAGAGGCTGCCGTCGTCGTCGCCGAACCAGTGGTCGAGGAACGGGCTGTTGTCGACCGCCTCGACGGCGGTGTAGAGGCCGTAGAGCTCGCCGTTGACGCGGACGGTGACGTAGCCGGCCCGCGGGGCGGCTACGCCGAGGTCGCGGAACAGCGCGTAGCCGAGGATCTCGCGCTGCATGCTGCAGTCCTGGACCATGTTGTTGACGGCGAGCTTCTCGAGGCCGAGCAGGCGCTGGTCGTCGACGTAGCGGTCGAAGTCGAGCAGGAAGGCGGCCTTCTCGTCGAGCGTGCGGAACGAGCCGTAGTTGCCCTTGAGGCGGACGCCGATCCCGGGGAGCGTGTACGTCTGGCCGTCGATCGTGGCGACGAGGTCGCCCTGGGTGTAGTTCTTCGGCTCGGCGTCGAGGGCGAGGAGCGCGCCGTCGGAGAGGGTGAGCTCGAACTCGGCGATCTTGCCGAGGGCGAACAGCGGCTCGGACTCGAGGTAGGGATCGATCTCGTCGCCGGTGGTGCCGCTGGTGCCGAACGGCTCGACGGTGGTCTCGCCGGTCGTCGAGGCGGAGGTGGTCGTGGTCGGCGCGCCGGTGGTCGGCTCGTCGGTCGTCGCGCCCGCGCCGGTCGATGCGTCCCCGCCCTCGGTGGTCGGCTGCGAGGGGTCGCCGCCGCACCCGACGGCGAGCACGAACAGCGACGAGATGCGACCAAGACGGAGCTGGGGTGACATTGTCGCGACGTTACTCGCGCTGCGCCTGCGACTCAAACTGCGCGGCGGCGGCGACGATCCGGTCGAGCGAATTCGCCAGCACGTGCTCGTCGTCGCGCAGCTCGAGGGCGACGTTGGCGTGCCTCGCGGCCCACGCCTCGACGAGGTCGACGGGGATCAGCGCGTCGCGGCGGCCGTGGATGCAGATCGTCGGGCACGGCGGGGCGAGGCCGGTGACGTCGGCCGGCGGTTCGGAGCGCAGGAGCGCGGGCGCGCACAGGACGAGGCCGCGGATCCGCCCGCCCGCGCGCGTGTGCAAGATCGCGCCGCACAGCGCCGCGAGGCCGCCGTAGCTCGAGCCGACGAGCGTGCAGCCGGGGTGGGCGGCGAGCACGGGCAGGAGGGTGGCGACGCGGGCGGCGAGATCCTGGCCGGTGAAGTCGGGGGCGACGACGTCGAGGCCGGCGGCGCGTAGCGCCTGCGCCTTCTTGCCTTGCGGGCTGCCCTCGAGGCCATGGCAGAACACGACGGTCATGCCACGAGCATACAGCGGCGCGCCGGCCGCTGTGTTAAGCAGGTCGGCGCCGTGCCGGTGTTCCTGCTGACGGACGAGCTGGTGTTCCCCGACCCGCGCGAGGCCGAGGAGGACGGGCTGCTGGCGATCGGCGGCGACCTGCGGCCCGAGCGGCTGCTCCTCGCGTACGCGCACGGGATCTTCCCGTGGTACGGGGAGGACCAGCCGATCCTGTGGTGGTCGCCGGCGCCGCGGGCCGTGCTCGCGCCGGCCGAGATCCACCTGCCGCGCTCGCTCGAGCGGGCGATCCGCCGCAGGCCGTACCGCGTGACGTTCGACCGGGCGTTCGAGGCCGTGATCGCGGCGTGCGCGACGACGCCGCGGCCGGGGCAGGAGAGCACGTGGATCACGCCGGCGATCGTGGAGGCGTTCGCCCAGCTGCACCGCGCCGGGCTGGCCCACAGCGTCGAGGCGTGGGACGGGCCGCGGCTGGTCGGCGGGCTGTACGGGCTGGCGCTCGGCGGGGTGTTCTGCGGCGAGAGCATGTTCGCGGTCGCCGACGACGCGTCGAAGATCGCGTTCGCGGCGCTGGCCGAGCAGCTGCGCCGCTGGGACTTCGCGCTGATCGACTGCCAGGTGCAGTCGGAGCACCTGCGGCGGTTCGGGGCGACGCCGATCCCGCGCGAGGCGTTCCTCGCCCGGCTGACCGAGGGCGTGGCGCGGCCGTGGCGCGTCGGGACCTGGTCGCTCGACCCGGATCTGGCGGGCAGGCCGCTGGACGAGTCGACGGACGCGACGGCAGGCGCGCGTTCGCCCGATGGCGATCGAGACATGTCCGAACAGTCAGGTGAATCGGCGGCGGGGGACGGCGCTCGGGCGCCGGGGGACGCGCGCACGCAGGCGTGAGTCGCCGCGCGCGCGGCTGCAGCGGGGGGGACGCGCGGGCGGGCGGTCGGTCGGTATCATGCCGCCTCCCACATGCCCCGCTCGCGCGTCGTCCGGCTCCTCGCTCCGCTCGCCCTGACCGCCTGCACCGCCCGCCCGGCCCCGACGCCGCCGCCGGCGCACCAGCCCGGCGCGCCGCCGCCCGCGCCCGCGGCCGACGCGAAGGCCGAGGCGCCGAAGTGGGACGTGAACGATCCGCCGGGCGCGGAGACCGAGGTGGCGATCGACGTCCGCGAGGGGACGTGGATGAGCCTCGACGTCAGCCCGGACGGGCAGGAGATCGTGTTCGACCTGCTCGGCGATCTGTACGCGCTGCCGATCGCCGGCGGCGAGGCGCGGGCGCTGACCAGCGGGATGGCGTGGGACATGCAGCCGCGCTTCAGCCCCGACGGCAAGTGGATCGCGTTCACCAGCGACCGCGGCGGCGGCGACAACATCTGGGTGCTGCCGCGGGCCGGCGGCGAGCCGCGGCAGATCACGAAGGAAGACTTCCGCCTGCTCAACTCGCCGGTGTGGTCGCCCGACGGGAACTTCATCGCGGCGCGCAAGCACTTCACCAAGCACCGCAGCCTCGGGGCCGGCGAGATCTGGCTGTACCACGTGTCCGGCGGCAAGGGCCTGCCGATGACGGAGAAGCAGAACGATCAGAAGGACGTCGGCGAGCCGGCGTTCTCGCCCGACGGGAAGTACGTGTACTTCAGCATGGACGACACGCCGGGGCCGTACTTCGAGTACAACCGCGACCCGTACGCCGGGATCTACGCGATCAAGCGGATCGAGCGGGCGACGGGGCGGATCGAGGCGGTGGTCGACGGGGCGGGCGGCGCGGCCAGGCCGACGCCGTCGCACGACGGGAAGCTGCTGGCCTACGTCCGCCGCGTCGGCGCGACGCCGACGGCGCCCGGCGGGACGGCGCTGTTCGTCCGCGAGGTGCAGAGCGGGCAGGAGCGGATCGTCGCCCGCGGGCTCGACCGCGACAACCAGGAGACGTGGGCGATCCACGGGGTCTACCCGGCGATGGCGTTCACCCCCGACGACCGCGCGATCGTGTTCTGGGCCGGCGGCGAGCTGCGCCGCGTCGAGCTGGCGAGCGGGGCGGTCAGCGAGATCGGGTTCCACGTCAAGGCGACGCGCAAGGTGGCGCCGGCCCAGCGCGTGCCGGTCAAGGTCGCTCCGCCGGAGTTCCCGGTCAAGATGCTGCGGTGGGCGACCACGAGCCCCGACGGCAAGCTGGTGGTGTTCCAGGCGCTCGGCAAGCTGTACGTGAAGACATTGCCCGACGGACAGCCGAAGCGGCTGACCAGCCAGGAGGAGCACGTCGAGCTGTACCCGACGTTCACGCGCGACGGAAGGTCGATCGTGTACACGACGTGGGACGACCAGGCGCTCGGCAGCGTCCGCGTGATCCCGGTCAAGGGCGGCAAGAGCCGGACGCTGACGACCGAGCCGGGGCACTACATCGAGCCGGCAGCGGCGCCCGACGGGCAGACGGTGGTCTACCGCAAGGTCGCCGGGGGGTACACGCGCACGCCGGCGTGGTCGCAGGAGCCCGGGCTGTACATGGTGCCGACGAAGGGCGGGGCGCCGAAGCGGGTGACCCGCGAGGGCGAGGCGCCGCACTTCGGGGCCGCGAGCGACCGGGTGTTCTACGTCCGCGAGACCGACGACAAGGTGCAGCTGTGGAGCGTCGAGCTCGACGGCAGCGACGCGCAGCACCACGTCGGCTCGGAGCTGGCGACGATGTTCCGCGTGTCGCCGGACGGGCAGTGGATCGCCTGGCAGGAGGGCTTCCAGGCCCACGTGATGCCGTTCCCGGCGACCGGGCGGACGATCGAGATCGGGCCGAAGAGCGAGTCGATGCCGATCGCGAAGGTGTCGAAGGACGCGGGCAACGAGATCCACTGGTCGGGCGACAGCAAGCGGCTGCACTGGTCGCTCGGGCCGCAGCTGTTCACGCGCGAGCTGACGGAGGCGTTCGCGTTCCTGCGCGAGGGCGCGCCGCAGACGGCGGAGCCGCCGGCCGACGCGCCGGGGGTGACGATCGGGTTCAACGCGAAGACGGCGAAGCCGAAGGGGACGATCGCGCTGGTCGGGGTCCGCGCGATCACGATGAAGGGCGACGAGGTGATCGCGCCGGCGACGATCGTGATCGAGGACGACCGGATCAAGGCGATCGGTCCGGAGGGACAGGTGGCGATCCCGGCGGGCGCGCGCAAGCTCGATCTGAAGGGGGCGACGGTGATCCCGGGGCTGGTCGACGTGCACGCGCACGGGTCGGCCGGCGAGCAGGGGATCGTGCCGGAGCAGAACTGGCACCACCTCGGGGCGCTGGCGTTCGGGGTGACGACGCTGCACGACCCGAGCAACGACACGGCGACGATCTTCGCGGCGAGCGAGCTGCAGCGCGCGGGGCTGATCGCGGCGCCGCGGATCTTCTCGACCGGGACGATCCTCTACGGGGCGCTGGCGCCGTTCAAGGCGCAGATCGACAGCCTCGACGACGCGCGCTCGCACCTGCGCCGGATGCAGGCGGTCGGGGCGTTCTCGGTCAAGAGCTACAACCAGCCGCGCCGCGAGCAGCGGCAGCAGGTGCTGGCGGCGGCCCGCGAGCTCGGGATGATGGTGGTCCCCGAGGGCGGGGCGCTGTTCCACCACAACATGACGATGGTGGTCGACGGCCACACGGGGGTCGAGCACGCGCTGCCGATCGGGGCGGTGTACGCCGACGTGCTGCAGCTGTGGGGCGCGACGAAGGTCGGCTACACGCCGACGCTCGGGGTGGCGTACGGGGGGCTCGGCGGGGAGCTGTACTGGTACGCGCGCACGGACGTGTGGAAAAACCCGACGCTTGCGAAGTACGTGCCGCGGTTCGCGTTCATGGGCCGGGCGTACCGCCGGGTGACGGCGTCGGAGGGGGACTGGAACCACGTGCGGTCGGCGGAGATCGCGAAGAAGCTCGGCGACGCGGGGGTCGGGGTGAACATCGGGGCGCACGGGCAGCGCGAGGGATTGGCGGCCCACTGGGAGCTGTGGATGCTGGCGCAGGGCGGGATGACGCCGCTCGAGGCGCTGCGCGCGGGGACGATCAACGGGGCGCGCTACCTCGGGCTCGACGCCGATATCGGGTCGATCGAGCCGGGGAAGCTGGCGGACCTGGCGGTGCTGTCGCAGGACCCGCTGAGCGAGATCCGCAACACGGACTCGGTGACGCACGTGATCGTCGGCGGCCGCGTGTTCGAGACGGCGACGATGCGCGAGCTCGGCGGGCTCGGGTATGTGCCGCAGCCGTTCTTCTGGACGGCCGCGGAGGGGCAGAGCGGGGCGGCTCCGCCGGCTCACTCGCAGTGCCGGCATTGATCGGGGCGCACGGGCCCGGTGGCTCCGGGCTCGTCGATCGCCGCCCTGCGGGGCTCGATGGACTTCAGGAGGCCCGGAGAGCGGTCAGGGCGAGGCGATCAGCAGGTCGTCGCCGAGCAGGCCGGAGAGCATGGAGTCGGCCTCGGACGGCGAGTCGGCGCCGAGGCGCACGGCCTCGGCGATCAGGTCGGCGCGGGGGCGCGGCGTCTGGGCGAACAGCAGCAGGCGGACGAGCCCCTCCGAGGCTGTCCCGAGGGACACCTCGCCGGCGGGGCTCGCCTCGACGAGGAGGGGCTCGCGGCGGCTGCTGCGGGGCGGGCGGTCGCGCGCCGGGCCGGCGGCGTTCGCCAGGGCGGCGACCGGGTCGGCGCCGAGGCGGGCGCGCAGGCGCTGGTGGAACTCGAGCGTGCCGGCCGGGGCCCACAGCGGCACGATCCGCGGGTTGCAGGCCAGGCCCGCGCCGGCGGGCGGGGCCGGGCGGCGGGCGCGGGCCGCGGCGGCCTCGATCCGGCCGGGGCCGCCCGCGCGGTCGGCGAGCCATGTCCCGAAGGACAGGGCCATCGAGCCATGGTCGAACACGCAGGCGCGGAAGGCCGGGGTCGAGAAGAAGCCGTCGACGGCCGGGATCCCGAGCAGGGCGGCGCTGACCGGGTACTCCTCGACGAGCGTGTGGACCGCGCGGGCGCGGCGGTAGCGGTCGGTCGCCAGGGCCCGGGGGTCGACGTCGCGGAGCAGGGCGCGCTCGCGCTCGCGCAGCTCGGGCAGCGGGCCGGGGCCGCGGACGGCGGCGGCGTAGGCCGGATCGAGGTGCATGCAGACCAGCGCGGCCTGGACGCGGCGGGGGTCGAGGTCGGTCACGCGGGCTCCGGGCGCGGGCTCGCGGCGAGCAGGGCGCCGGCGCGGGCGAACAGCGGGAGGACGGCGTCGATCGCGTTGCGCTCGCACTCGACGACGATCGCGCGCAGGTTGGTCGCGCGGCGGGCGGCCTCGGCGGCGATCTGCCAGGTGTCCGGGAGGACAGCCGTGCCGTGGTCGTCCTCGACCCACGCGAGGCCCGACTCGTCGCGCTCCTGGCCGCCGGCGACGTGGAGCTCGACGACGCGGTCCCACGGGAGGCCGTCGAAGGCGGTCAGCGGGGCGTGGCCGCGGGCGCGCTGGAACATCGCAAGGTGGGCGCAGTCGAGCAGCAGGCCGGTGTCGGCGGCGTCGGCGATGCGGGCGAAGAAGTCGAGCAGGTGGAGGTCGCCGACGAACGCGGCGCCGGGCGGGTTCTCGGGGAGCACTTCGAGACCTGTCGCTTCGCGCAGGGACCTCAGGCCATCCGCCATCGGGGCGACGGCCTCGACGACCAGGACCGGCGGGAGCAGCAGCATGTGGCCGCGGTCGCGGCGGCCGAAGTGCCACAGGCCGGCGTCGCCGCACAGCCAGGCGGGGCGGAGGACGGCGGCGAGCTCGCGGACGGCGGCGAGCCACGCGGGGTCGAGGTCGGTCGGGTCGTCGAGGTTGATGTCGAGGAAGTGGTAGGTGGTCGGCAGGCCGCGGGCGGCCCAGGCCCGGGCGTCGGCGTCGAGGCCCTTGGCGACCTCGACGCCGACCTCGAGGAAGCCGGCGTAGGCCGGGTGCGCGGCCCGGAGCTCGAGCGGGTCGAGCGCGCCGTCCTGGCGGCGCGCGCCGTACTCGGTGCTGACGCCGAGGCCGAGGCGCGGGAGGGCGGCGACGCGATCGAGGAAGCCGAGCATGGTCGTCGGACGCCTCGTTGTATGCGATCACGCGCCGTCGCGGAAGGCGCCGTGCGCGTAGACCAGCAGCCACTGGTTGCTGGTGCCGGGGGCGATGTCGCGGCGCTCGACGAGGGCGAGCGAGACGCCGAGCTCGGCGGCGACGGCCCGCGCGCGGGCGTCGGCCTCGGCGGCGGTGTCGTTGCGGTAGTGCTCGCGGGTGGCGGTCGAGCGCTCGCCGCGCTGCGTCTGCGCGGGGGTGCGGGCGAGGCCGAAGGCGGTGTTGTCGCAGAGGATCAGCAGGCCGCCGGGCCGCAGCCGCGGCAGCGCGGCGCGCAGAGCGGCGGCGGGGTCGTGGAGGTGGTTGTAGCTGCGCAGGACGGTGATCGCGTCGAAGCGGCGGTCGCCGAGGTCGAGCGCCTCGGCGGGGCCGGCGAGCAGCTCGGCGCCGGGCAGGCGCAGGCGCAGGCGCGCGAGGGCGGCGGCGTCGGGGTCGACGCCGGTGTAGCGGACGAGGCCGGCGGCGATCCGCGGGGCGAGCACGGCGGCGTAGGGGGCCTCGCCGCAGCCGAGGTCGAGCACGTCGCCCGTCAGCGCGGCGAGGCGGGCGCGCACGTGGGCGTCGTCGCGGGTGAAGATGTCCTCGAAGACCGGTTCGAAGAGACCTGTACAATGGGGCCGGTGCGGGCAGCCGTCGCACAGCGGGCTGCGGGCCAGCGGGACCAGCTCGCGCGCGAAGTCCTGCGGGGCGGGGCCGCGGCCGGCGTCGACGTAGACCTGGCCGAGGTCGTGCTTGACGGCGGCGATCTCCTCGTCGGTGAAGTCGCGGGTGTCGGCGCGGTAGCGGGCGATCTGCTCGCCGCGGCGGACGAACAGGTGGCGGCCGCGCTCCCACGGGGTGACGCCGAGCGGGCCCTGGCGCAAGGGACAGGTGCCCTCGGCGGCCCGGTGGACCGCCTCGAGCGTGTAGTTGAAGGAGTTGGCGCGCGGGCGATCGAAGACCGGGCGCAGCTCGCCGTCGCCGAAGACGGCGTGGTAGCCGCGGTAGAGGCCGGGGCAGGCGCCGCGCAGGGCGCAGCCGTCGCAGGCCGGCGGGTGGCGCTTGTTGTCGTCGTCGACCGGGAAGAAGTCGGGCTCGCCGATCTCGACCATGGTCCAGTAGCGGTGGGTCCGCAGGTCGCTGTAGCTGTCCTCGAGGCCAGGCAAAAGGCAGCGCGGGATCCCGCCGTGCTCGACGCGGACGCCGCGGGCGCGCGCGTGCGCGGCGGCGTCCAGGACCGCCCCGGCGACGGCGGCGACCCGCGGGACGAGCAGGTCGAAGTGCCTGGCGGCGCCGCCCTTGGGCTCGACCATCGAGAACTTGAGGGCGACGTCGGGGGTGGCGGCGAGCAGGTCGACGAGGCCGCGCAGGTGCGCGAGGTTCTGCCGGGTGACGACGCAGTTGACGGTCAGGTCGAGGCCGCGGCCGGCGAGGTTGCGGACGGCGGCGATCGCCTGGTCGAAGGCGTCGCTGCGGACGAGGCGGTTGTGGACCGCCGCGGTGCCGCCGTGCAGCGAGAGGTAGACGTAGCGCAGGCGACAGGCGAGCAGCTTGTCGACGAGCACGGGGTAGGCGAGGGCGCGGCCGTTGGTGACGAGGCCGAGGTCGAGGCCGTGCGCGGCGATCCGCAGGGCCCACTGCAGGAACTCGGGCCGGATCGTCGGCTCGCCGCCCGAGAGCACGACCATGGTGTGCCCGAGCTCGGCGGCGCGGTGGATCTTCCGCTCGACCTCGTCGCTGCTGCCGTCGATCGGCCGGACGTCGAGGGTGTGGCAGAAGGTGCAGTGCTCGTTGCAGCCGTAGCCGACCTTGATGAGGGCCTTGTACGGGGTCGCGGGGCGAGCCGCCGAGGGGGGGGGCCGGTCGTCCATGCCAGGGCTCACTCGTTGTACATCCGCGCGCGGGGCGGTGTCTCGGGCCGGCGCTCGCGGGATCGGCAAGGAGTGCCGCCGGCGGCGGTCGAAACGAGGGGCGGGGTCGGCAGGGGGTGCGGGCCTCCCCGCGGGCCTCCCCGGCGGCTTGACGGGGGGCGCGGCGGGCGGGCATGATGCGAGGAAGCTGGGAAGTACACGCATGCACCGCCTACCGCTCGCCCGTCGCAAGGTCCTCGCCGCCCTCGGGGCCGTCGCCAGCGTGTCGTGGCTCGGCGGCTGCGCGATCCGCCCCGGACAGACCTCGGCGCCGCTGCCGGGGCTCGTCGGGTCGCTCGGGGCCTGGCGCGTCGAGCAGGTGCTGCCGCCGGTCGCCGGCGCGATCCCGGTGTTGATGCGCGCGCCGGACGGCAAGCGGTTCCAGGTCGACGTGATGCGCGCGGAGCAGGGCGGGCCGCGCGGGGTGGCCCACGCGGGGCCGCTGGCGCTGTACCTCGCCAACGGGGGCGCGGGCGACACGCCGTCGAGCGAGGCCCAGGTTCGCGGGGCGCGGCTCCTGGCCGAGCGGCTGGCGCAGATCGATGCGGAGCGGGGCCTGCCGGAGGCCCGCGGGCTCCTGACCCTGTCCGAGCGGCTGGCGTCGCACCGGCAGGCCGTGCTGACGCCGTGGACCTGACGCCGGCGACGGGCGCCGCCGCCGGTCCCGAGGGACAGGCGCTTTGGAGCAGGTTGCGCGGGACAGGCGAGCGGCTGACGCTGGTCGGCGCGCCCGCGGCGATCGGTCCGTGGGTCGCGGCGGCCCGCGCGGCCGGGTTCGTGCGGGTGGCGCTGGCGATCGGGCCGGAGGGGCTCGGCGCGGAGGGGCTCGCGCAGATCCGCGCGGCGGGGGTCGACGAGCTGCACGCGACGCTGTTCGCGGCCGACGCGGCGGCGCACGACTATCACACCGGGGCGGCCGGGTCGCTGCGGGCGACGGTGACGACCCTGCGGGCGGCCCGGGCGGCCCGCGTGCCGGCGGTCGTGACGACGCCGATCAGTCGATCGAACGCGCGCGTGCTGCCGGCGCTGCCGGGGCTGCTCGCGGACGCGGGCGTGGGCGGGTGGCGGGTGGTCGTGCCGGCGATCGCGGGGGCGTTCGCGGCGCGCTTCGACGCGCTGGCGCCGCGGCTGGCGGTGGCGCTGCCGTCCGCGCTGCAGGCGATCGCGGCGGCGGAGCGCGCGGGGGTGCCGGCGGGGATCGAGGGGGCGCCGCTGTGCCTGCTCGGGCCGCTGCGCGGGCGCAGCCTGCCGGCGAGGGCGCGGGCGTACGCGGCGGGGTGCGAGGGCTGTGCGGGCCGGGCGGCGTGTCCGGGCGTCGATCCGGCGTACCTGCGCCGGTTCGCGGGCGACGAGCTGTCGCCGCGGGCGCTGCGGGCGGGCGAGGACGAGCGGAAGGGACAGGTCCTCGGGCGCATGTTCTCGGGGCCATGGCTCGAAGTGCAGGAGGGGGCGTGTACGCCGATCTGACGGTGCCCGAGGTCGGCTCGGCGACGGCGCGGGCGGTGTTCTCGGCGGCGCTGCGGCGGGCGCTGGTCGAGCTGGTGCGGCTGCCGCCGGCGCCGGGGAGCGTCGGGGCGGCGTGGGCCCGGTTCGCGCCGGAGCTGCGGCGGATCGCCGAGCGCGCGCCCGGGGCGCTGGCGAGCGCGGTCCGGCGGCCGACCGTCGGGGCGCTGATCCGCTGCCTGCGCGGGCGCAGCGACGCGGGGTTGCAGGCGGAGCTGCTGGCGACGCTGGCGCTCGAGCTCGCGGCCGCGGGGGCGCTCGCGGGGCGCGTGGTCGTGCCGCAGGCGCCGGCGCGGGTGCTGTGCCTCGGGGCGCGGCGGGTGCTGCGGCCGCCGGCCAGCGAGCTGACGATCGCGCCGGACGGCTGGAGCGCGGGCGGGGCGCGGGGGACGATCGAGGAGTTCGTCGGGACAGGTCCGCAGGAGCATGTCGCAGGGGACGGGTTCGCGGAGGTCGCCGAGGGGATCGCGCTGGCGCTGCGCTGGGACAACAACCCGCTGGCGGAGCTCGAGGCGCACCCGGAGAAGGCGGGCAGCCGGCTCGATCTCGGCGGGCGATCGGCGGGCGAGTGGGCAGCGGGGCTGCGGGCGGGGCTGGGGCTGATCCAGGAGCACCTGCCGGCGCTGCGGGCGGAGCTCGACGTCGGGCTCTCGCTGGTGGTGCCGGTCGGGTACGACGCGGAGCGGCACGTCTCGGCGTCGTACCAGGAGGCGATCGGGTCGGTGTACCTGAGCCTGCACCCGCGGGCGCTGACGCTCGCGGAGGCGATCATCCACGAGTTCTCGCACAACAAGCTGCACGCGCTGCTCGAGCAGGGGCCGCTGCTGCACAACGCGTGGTCGCCGCTGTATTCGTCGCCGGTGCGGCCGGATCCGCGGCCGCTGCACGGGGTGCTGCTGGCGGTCCACGCGTTCCTGCCGGTGGCGCGGATGCTCGAGGGGATGCTGGCCGCAGGGACAGGCGAGGTCGAGGCGCGGCTGCGGCAGGTGGCGGCCGGCAACCACGCGGCGGCCGAGACGCTGCGGGCGCACGCGCGGCCGACGGCGCTCGGCGAGCCGCTGCTGGCCGAGATCTTCCGCTGGGACGAGCGCTTCCGCGGCCTGTGGGGGGGATGACGGCGTGCCTGGCCTTTTGGACATGATCCTCGGGTACGACTGCAACCTGGCGTGCGACTACTGCACGATCGGGCCCGAGCTGCGCCCGCGCGCGCTGACGACCGCGCAGGCGCTGGCGGCGATCCGGCGCGGGCGGGCGCAGGGGCTGGACGCGCTGTCGCTGACCGGCGGGGAGCCGACGATCCGGCCGGACCTGCTGGCGCTGGTGCGCGCCGGGAAGGCGCTCGGCTTTACGGACATCAAGGTGCAGAGCAACGGGCTCCTGTACGCGCACGGGGACAACCTGGCGCGGCTGCTGGCGGCCGGGGCGACGCGGCTGCACGTGTCGGTGCACACGCACCGGGCGGACCGCTACGAGCGCCTGGTCCGGAGGACAGGGACGTACGCGTCGATGGTCGAGGGGCTGCGGCGCGCGGCGACGTCGGGGGCGACGCTGGTGGTCGACCTGATCGTCAAGCGCGACACGATGGCCGACCTGCCGGGGGCGATCGACTGGCTCGCCGAGCAAGGGGTGCGCGCGGTCGACCTGTGGTACGTTTCGCTGACCGACGCGAACGCGGGCAACGTGGCGTCGCTGCCGCGGATCTCGGAGGCGATGCCGCACGTGCGCGAGGCGCTGGCGCGCGGGCGGGCGCGGGGGATGACGGCGCGGTCGCTGCACGTCCCGCGCTGTCTCCTGGGACAGGATCATCCGCACGCGTGGGACCCGGGGTCGGGCGAGGTCGTGGTGGTGACGCCGGAGGCGACGTTCGCGCTGCGCGACAGCCGGCTGGCGGGGCGGGTCAAGGTGGCGGCCTGTCGCGGGTGTCCCTTCGAGCAGGTTTGTCCGGGCGTGCGGCCGGACTACCTGGCGGTGTACGGCGACGCCGAGATCGCGGCGGCGCGCGGGCAGGCGCCGACGGGCGGGGCGCGGCGGCTGCCGATCGTCGGCGGCGCGGCCGAGGTGCATTAGCGATGCGGACCGCGCCGGACCGATCGTCACCGGCCAGCGTCGAGGCGGTGACCGGGGCCCGGCTTGCCCGGGGCGCGGCGGGGGATCTATCGTCGCGGGCGCGTCATGGGGCGCCGCTGGCCTGGGGGGCGGCGACGCTGGCGCTGCTGTCGGTGCTCCCGATCGCGGCGGCGCTGCACCTCGACACGGCGCGCGACCTGCTGATCGCCCGCGACTGCGTGCTCGGGGCGCACTGCGCGGGCGCGGGGCCGCGCAGCAGCTTCGGCGGGCTGATGCACGGGGCGCTGTGGTCGCACGTGCTCGAGCTGCGGGAGTGGTTCGGGCTCGGGATCGCGGCGGTCGAGCTGTTCGTGCGCGGGATGATCGCGGTCGCGGCGGCGCTGGTGCCGGTCGCGGCGCGGCAGCTCGGGCGACCGGCGGGGGCGATCACGTGGGCGCTGTGGCTGCCGGCGACGCTGTTCGCGATCGGGTACCCGACGCTGTGGAACCCGACGCTGTGGCCGGTCGCGCTGGGGGTGCTGGGCGTGGCGCTGCTCGGTGGGGCGCGGACCGGCGGGGCGATCGCGTTCGTGGTCGCGGGGGCGGCGCTGGCGTGCGCGATCGATCTGCACGTGTCGTCGGCGCTGCTGGTGCCGTTCGTGGTCGGGGTGATCGCGGCGTGTTCATGCTGGCCGGTGATCACGGGAACGGCGGCGGCGGTGGTGTTCGTGGGGGTGCTGGCGATCGACTCGCCGGGGGCGTTCGCGGAGAACCGGGCGATCCTCGGCGGGCACGTCGGTGTGCTCGTGCCGGTGCTGGTGGGCGCGGCGCTGGCGGGGTGGATGCTGCGCTCGCGGGTGCGCGCGCGGGCGCCCGAGCGACGGGCTGCGATGGTCGCGGTCGCGTGGTGCGGGTACGTCGCGCTGGTGCTGCCGGCGCTGGCGATCGTCGCCGGCAAGACGTTGCACGTCCGGTACCTGGCGCCGCTGGTGACGCCGGCGGCGATCCTCGGCGGGGCGTGGCTCGAGGCGTTGCTGGTGCGGCGCGGGGCGGCGCGTGCACGCGTCGCGGTCGTGTCGCTCGGGGTCGCGGCGTACGTGGCGGGGGTGGTGCTCGATCGGACCGGGAACCCGCGATTTCGGATCGGCGAGGTCGAGGCGCTGGCGCCGGCGCTGTACGCTCGCGGGCTCGCGTTCGGCGATCTTGTTCGGCACGTGCGCGGGCCGCTCGCGTATCACCTGGCGTCGACGCTCGCGGCGTTCGAACCGCCGGACGGGCGGGGCGTGGCGGAGGACGGGCTCGACGTGCTGGTGGTTCGAGTGGAGCGCACAGCGGTGCCGAGCCCGACCCCGCCGGACTGGACCGTGATCGACCTCGGGGGGTCGCATGTCGCGGTGATCGTCGCGTACCGGCCGTGGGTCCGCGTCGATACGATCGAGGTCTGTCGGGGCGGCGCGGGGGCGCGTGGGTGCGTGCGGGGCGAGGTCGAGGTCGAGCGGTTCGCCCAGCACGCGGGGATGCGCTGGGCCGATCGGGGATACGCGAGCCTGCCGGGGGCGGAGCGCCCGCGTGCGGGAGAGACGGTCTCGGTTCGCCTGCCGCTGCGCGCCCCGCCCGGGCGACCGGGGCGGACGATCCGGCTGCTGCGCGACGAGTGCGCCTGGCGGATCGAGCAGGTGAACGGGGCGGCGCCGTCGCAAGCCGATGCGGTGAGGATCGCATCCGGGAGCCCGGACGGCGAGATCGTGTTCACGTTCGCCGCCGGGAAGCGCTGCCGCGGGTGGCTGCCGCCGCTGGTCGAGCTCGGCGAGGACGAGGCGGCCCTCGCGGCGTTGCTCGAGTCGGCCGGCGGGTGAGCGAGCCCGGGCGTCAGCCCTCCTGCCACCACTTCAGGACGTCGAGCAGGTTGCTGTAGTCGTCGGTCCACGGGCGGAGGTTCGTCGGGACCGTCGACAGGTCGCCGCGGCGGATCTTGACCACCTCGTCGTCGAGGAACGCGCGGTCCCTCGTCATCAGCCCCCAGTCGGCCGCGTAGACGCCGCGGTCGTCGTTGCTGTGGTTCTCGATCCACACGAAGCCGAGCTCGAAGCGCTCGGCGAGCTGCTTGAGCACCGGGCGGATGTCGACGTGGCGGTTGCTCATGTTCGCCGCGAGGATCCCGTCCGGGCGCAGGTGGCGGAGGTAGGTCTCGAACGCCTCGCGGGTCAAGAGGTGCATCGGGATCGCGTCGCTGCTGAAGGCGTCGAGGATCAGGACGTCGTAGGCCTGGTCGGGCTCGCGCTCGAGCGAGAGGCGGCCGTCGCCGAGGATCACCTCGGTCTTCGCGGCGGTCCGGTCGAAGTAGGTGAAGTACTTGCGGCTCAGCGGCTCGACCTCGGGGTCGATCTCGTAGATCCGGATCGTGTCGCCGGGGCGGCCGTAGGTCAGCAGCGTGCCGGAGCCGAGGCCGAGCAGGCCGATCTTCAAGGGCTCGCCCTTCGCCCGCTTCGGGTGGCGGGTCAGGGCGGTGCCGATCCCGCTCTCCTCGGCGAAGTAGCTGTTGTGCCACATCTGCCGGTCGGGGTGGCGGTACTGGAAGCCGTGGTTGATCGCGCCGTGGAACAGGATCCGGCGCGCCTGCAGCGGGTCGTGCAGGTGGCGATCGGTGACGCGGAGCACGCCGAAGAAGCTGCGGCGGATCTCGAGCGCCTCGCTGGTGCGGTAGCGGGCCTCGATCACGAGGTTCCAGGCGAGCAGCGCGATCGCGGCCGGGGGCAGCAGCCAGGCCAGGCGGGCGGCGCCGTGGTTGATCCGGACGCCGGCGTCGACCCACCGCGGGCCGGCCGGGCTGTCCGTGGCGACAGGGTGGATCGGACCTGTCCGGACGCGCAGGCTCCACAGCAGGCCGAACAGCAGCATCGCCAGCAGGCCGAAGGTCAGCGGGGCGATGTAGTCGAACGAGGCCGGGCTCTCGGTGCCGACGCGCCACAGGGCGTAGGCGACGACGACGGCCTGGACGAGCGAGCTGGCGGTGAGGGGGAGGCCGCGCAGCTCGAGCCGCTGGTCGCGGCGGAAGGCGTAGAGGACCAGGGCGGAGGTGGCGACGAGGCCGATGTGCAGCTCGTAGTTGGAGGAGAACACCAGCGGGGCGACGGCGCCGACGAACACGCCACCGAGGGCGCCGCCGACCGAGAGCGCGAGGAAGAACGAGGTCAGGTGGCGCGGGTGCGGGCGCAGGCGGTACAGCTCGCCGTGGCAGACCATCGCGTAGACGAAGATGGCGCCGCAGTAGACGGCGATCTGCTGCTCGATCTCGGCGTCGGCGCCGGCGAGCATCAGGCTGACGACGCCGACGGTCAGGCCGACGAACAGCGGGTAGAAGAGGGCGCGCGGGTACCAGCGCTCGCTCGAGAAGCAGAGGATGAAGCTGATCAGGTAGAGCGCGAGCGGGATCACCCACAGGAAGGGGACGCTGGCGACGTCGATCGCCATGCGGTTGGTCAGCGCGAGCAGCATCGCCGAGGGGCAGGCGCCGAGCGCGACCCACACGGCCCGCAGGCCCCAGGTCGGCGGCGGCGGGGCGGGGCCGTCGTCCTGCGCCCGGGCGGCGCCCTCGGGGCCGCGGACGACGCGGAGGGCGATCGTGCCGCACAGCGCGGCGAAGCCGGCGAACGCCCAGAACCACAGCGAGGCCTGCGAGGCCGAGCCGAGGTTGGGCTCGACGAGGAACGGGAAGGTGAGGAGGCCGAGCAGCGAGCCGATGTTCGAGAGGGCGTAGAGCGGGTAGGGCGAGCGGCCGGGGTGGAGCCGGGCGAACCACGCCTGCAGCAGCGAGCTGGTGGTCGAGAGGGCGAAGTACGGCAGGCCGACGCTGACCGCGAGGGCGAGCAAGATCTGCAGGAGGGGGGTGCCGTCCCCGGTGGGCTTGTAGGCCTCGGGCGGGAAGATCGTCGGCGCCGAGGCGAGGACCGCTGCGGTCAGGACGGCGAGGTGGACCGGCCCCTGGCGGCGCGCCGGCAGGGCGATCACGGCGTGCGCGTAGGCGTAGCCGGCGAGCAGCAGCAGCTGGAAGAACAGCATGCAGGTGGTCCACACCGCCGGGGTGCCGCCGAACCACGGGAGGATGATCTTGCCGATCAGGGGCTGGACCTGGAACAGCAGGAAGGCGCTGAGGAAGATCGTCAGGGCGAAGTGCAGCACGGGCCGGGCGAGGTTATCACCGCGGGACGGCGGCCCGGGGGCGTGCGGCCAGGGGGCGATGGCCGCGAGAGCGGACGTGTCGGGGCAAACGGCGCGGGCAAACGGGGCGGGGCAAACGCGGCGGGGCACACGGGGCGGGTCAGGAGCGTCGCGTCAGGCGTGTCGGGCCAGGCGCGTCGGGACGGATCTCCGGATGCGGGCGAGGGTTCGGGGGGACTGGAAAATTCGCGGCGCGGGGTGCGTGTGCCAGTTCACGGGAGCGGGGCGCCGGGGCCTGCAGGGGGCTGCGCCGGCGATGATATAGGGGTGATGCTGCCATGACCCGACTTGCTTGCGTGTGCACCCTTCTCGCGTCCTCCCTCTCCCTCCTGGCCTGTAGCGACGACGGCGGCGGCGGCTCGGCGAGCGCCAGCGGGTCGGCGACGGCGGTGACGAGCGCGACGTCGGTGACGAGCGCGACGTCGGTGACGAGCGCGACGTCGGTGACGACGGCCGGGACCGGGACCGGGAGCTCCGGCGGCGAGAGCGGCACCGAGGGGGTGTCCGACGGGATGACGTCGAACAACCCGACGAGCGGTGGGCTCAAGCTCGACGTCGGCGCGATCGACGAGACGACCGGCGGCGGCGGCGGGGACGAGATGGGCTGCCGCAAGGTCGACTTCCTGTTCATCATCGACAACTCGGGGTCGATGGGCGACGAGCAGCAGTCGCTGATCAAGAGCTTCCCGGGGTTCATCGCGTCGATCCAGAACACCCTGAAGGAGGCGCAGGACTACCACATCATGGTGATCGACACCGACGCGTGGGTGTTCCAGGAGTGCGCGACGATCTGCCCGCTGTTCTTCAACACGTGCCCGCCGGCGGGCCTCGACTTCATGTGCGGCACGGGGCCGCTCGAGTGCGAGGACGTGCTCGGCGCCGGGGTGGTCCACCCGCGCGGCAGCGCGTCGTCGCAGCAGGACTGCATGTTCTCGTCCGGGGCGCGCTACATGGACGTCACCGAGCCGAACCTGACCGAGACGTTCGCGTGCGCGGCGCAGGTCGGCACCGGCTCGACCGACGACCCGGAGCGGCCGATGCAGGCGATGGTCGCGGCCGTCGCACCCACCGGCGAGGCGCACGACTGCAACCTCGGGTTCCTCCGCCAGGACGCGATCCTGGTCGTCACGTTCATCACCGACGAGGACGACGACGCCGGCGACGGCTCGGCCGGCACGCCCGAGGGCTGGAAGGCGTCGCTGGTCGCGGCGAAGAAGGGCGACGAGAAGGCGCTGGTGGTGCTCGGGCTGTACGGCGACAACGACCAGCCGAACCCGGTCTGCGGCGCGCTCGTCGACCAGTCCGGCGCCGAGCCGAGCCCGCGCCTGCGCCAGTTCGTCGAGTCGTTCGGCGACCAGGGCATCTCCGGGAGCATCTGCGCGGACAGCTACGACCAGTTCTTCGCCCAGGCGGTCGGGTTGATCGAGACGACCTGCGACGGGTTCGTGCCGCCGCCGATGTGAGCGGCGAGCCTGCGTGCAAGACCCGGCCCCGGGGCACGCGCCGGCCGGCTCCCCGGCCTGCACCGGCGGGCGGGGCGCTGCGCGGCAAAAAGTCCCGGCGCTCGCCGGGCGGATCCGCTAATTGTAAGGTGATGCTCCTGCGGTCGCTCCGGATCGGTCTGTGCCTGCTCCCGCTCGGCTGTAGCCCCGACGAGGTCGCGACCGGGCCGACGTCGGCGGCGGACACGTCGTCGTCGTCGGGCGGGTCGACGGGGGCCGTGACGACGACGACGACGAGCACGACGGCGCCGACGAGCGGGCCGGAGCCGACCGGGACGACGGCGTCGAACACCAGCTCGACCGGCGAGACGACCGACCCCGCGTCGACGACGGGCCCGACGACGGGGTCGACCGGGCCGGAGCCGAGCACGTCGGCGCCGGGCACGACCGAGGCGCCGCCGAGCTGCGAGGACGCACTCAAGAACCAGGACGAGACCGACGTCGACTGCGGCGGCTCGTGCTCGCCCTGTCTCGAGGGACAGACGTGCGCGCTGCCGGGCGACTGCACGTCCGGGAAGTGCGAGGCGGGGGTGTGCGCGCCGGAGGGCTGCCAGTCCGACGCCGACTGCGCGCCGCTGGCCGACGCGTGCAACACGGCGAGCTGCGACCCGAACACCGCGGCGTGCGTGCTGACGCCGGTGATGCCCGGCGAGCCCTGCGACGACGGCGACGCGTGCACGACGGTCGACACCTGTCTCGAGGGCCAGTGTGTCGGCGCGGCGCCGGTCGACTGCGCGGCGCTCGACTCGTTCTGCGGGGTCGGCGTGTGCGACCCGCAGACCGGGACGTGCGCGCTCGCAGGCAAGGACGGGATGGAGGGGATGCCGTGCGACGACGGCTTCGTGTGCACGCCGGAGGACGTGTGCTCCGCGGGGATCTGCGGGCCCGGCGACCCGGGCTACTGGCTGTTCCAGGACTGGAGCGCCGGCCTCCAGGGCTGGACCCTCGGCGAGACGTGGCAGGTCGGGGCGGCGAAGCCGTCGAAGAAGGCGCCGACCGGCGAGGACCCGGCGTGGGACCACTCGCCCGGCGACGACAACCGGCTCGCGGGGGCGCTGATCGGCGACCTGATCGCCGGGCCCGCGGTGCCGAAGACGTGCCTGACGTCGCCGCCGGTCGACACGACGCTCGGCAAGACGGCGTGGCTGACGTTCTGGCGCCACCTCCACACCGACTACTTCCCGTTCGTGACCAACCAGATCGAGGTGTTCGACGGGGTCGACTGGGTCGAGCTCGAGGTCGGCTACAATAACCCCGGGATCAACGATCCGAACTGGCAGCAGTTCTTCTTCGATCTGCTCGACTACTCCAACGAGGCGCTGCAGATCCGGATCTGCTACGCGCGCATGGCCGCCGCCGACCCGTTCGCCGGCTGGTCGGTCGACGACATCACGATCGGCCCGTATGTCTGCACGCCGGAGTGAGCCCCCCGTCGACTTCGCGCTGCCCGAGCGGCCGATCCGCATGCGGCTGCTCGCGGGCCGCGGACACTACGAGGCGATCATCCCGGCCCTGCGCGCGGCCCGGACGAGCGTGTGGATCGCGACCGCGAACCTGAAGGAATTGCTGGTCGAGGACGCGCGCGCGTCGCCCCGCGCGCGCGGCCGCTACCACTCGGTGCTCGAGGTGTTCAGCGCGCTGGCCCAGAACAAGGTGGAGCTGCGGATCCTCCACGCGACGCCGCCGTCCGGGCCGTTCCGCCGTAGCTTCGATCGCCGCGCTCGGCTGTACCGCGGGGGGCTCGAGCTGCGCCAGTGCCCGCGCGTGCACCTGAAGACGGTGATCGTCGACGGACGGCTGTGCTACCTCGGCAGCGCGAACTGGACCGGCGCAGGCCTCGGGGCGAAGGGCGAGCACCGCCGCAACTTCGAGCTCGGGGTGCTGACCGAGGACGAGGACGTGATCGATCAGGTGCAGGCGATGTACGAGGCGATCTGGAGCGGACAGCTCTGCAAGGCCTGCAAGCTGCGCAACTCGGGGTGCGAGGCGCCGCTCGATCTGATCGGCTGAGCTCGGGGCCCCGCGCCTCCGGGCACGCGACATCCGACGCGCCTCGCGCCTCCGGGCACGCGCCGCGCCGGGCGAGGATGAACGCGCGAACGCGAGGCCGAGGAGGCCGGGGAGCGAGGCTCAGGGGATGGCCGTGCAGGCGCCTTCGAGGCAGGCCTCGCCGGCGGCGCAGTCGGGGTGATCGGCGCACTCGACCCCGGCGGCGCAGAAGCCGAACACGCAGAACTGGCCCGGGTCGCAGTCCTTGTTCTTCGTGCACATCTTCGGCGCCACGCAGTCGCCGAACACGCAGAACTCGCCGGGCTGGCAGTCGGCGTTGAACTGGCACTCCGGGTTCCCCTCGCAGGCCCCGTTGTTGCAGGTCTGGTTCGGCGCGCAGTGGTCGTCGACCAGGCACTCGCCGATGAACTTGCACGCGCCGCCCTGACACACCTCGCCCGGGCCGCAGTCGATGTTCTCGACGCACTGGGGCGGGGCGGGGACGCAGGTCTGGGTGCCCGGGTCGCAGATCTCGCCGGGCTGGCAGTCGGCGTCGACGATGCACTGTGGCGGGGCGGGGACGCAGGTCTGGGTGCCCGGGTCGCAGATCTCGCCGGGCTGGCAGTCGGCGTCGACGATGCACTGGGGCGGGGCGGGGACGCAGGTCTGGGTGCCCGGGTCGCAGACCTCGCCGGGGTCGCAGTCGGCGTCGACGAGGCACTCGGGCGGGATCGGGACGCAGGTCTGGGTGAGGACGTCGCAGATCTCGCCGGGGTCGCAGTCGGCGTCGATCTGGCACTGGGGCGGGGCGGGGACGCAGGTCTGGGTGCCGGGGTCGCAGATCTCGCCGGGGTCGCAGTCGGCGTCGGTCATGCAGGCCGGCGGCGGGACGGGGACGCAGGTCTCGCTGGCGAGGTCGCAGACCTGGCCCGGAGGACAGTCGGCGTCGATCGTGCACTTGACCGGCGGCGGGTCCTCGCACACGCCGGTCTGGACGTTGCAGACCTGGCCCGGAGGACAGTCGGCGTCGGTCATGCACACGGGCGGCGGGGCGACGCAGGCGCCGTCGATGCAGACCTCGCCCATCGGGCAGTCGGCGTCGACGCTGCACTCGGGCGGGAGGAAGCAGAAGCCGTCCTGGCACACCTCGCCGGGCGGGCAGTCGGCGTCGGTCATGCACGCGGTCGCGGGGACGCACAGGCCGGCCTCGCACTGCTGGCCGGGCGGGCAGTCGAGGTCGTTCTGGCAGGCGGGGATCGGGGCGCAGGTGCCGTTCTCGCACTGCTGGCCGGGCGGGCACTCGGCGTCGATCATGCACGCGAAGGGCACGCACATGAAGTCGACGCACTGCTCGCCGGGGGCGCAGTCGGTGTCGTCGAAGCAGACCATGGCCTCGCACACGCCGCCCTGGCAGGTCTGGCCGGGCGGGCACTCGGCGTCGGAGGTGCACTCGGCGTCGACGCACGTGCCGTTCAGGCAGACCTCGCCGAAGTCGCAGTCGAAGTCGCCGAAGCACTCGGGCTGGCAGAAGCCGTCGATGCACTGCTGGCCGAACGGGCAGTCGCTGTCGAACTCGCACTCGCAGAACTCGCAGCCGACCGGGGTGCACTGGCCGGCGACGCAGATCTGCTCGAACGGGCACTCGAAGTCGAACTCGCACTCGCTCGCGGTGCAGACGCCGTCCTGGCAGACCTGGCCCTCGGGACACTCGAAGTCGTCGACGCACGGCGGCGGCGGGACCGGGACGCAATTGCCCTGGCCGTCGCAGGCGGTGCCCTCGGGGCACGGCGGGCACTCGCCGCCGCCCTGGCACACGCCGAACTCGTCGCCCGGGTCGGTCCGCACGCAGGTCTGGCCCGGCGGACACTCGAGGTTGTCGTCGCAGATCTGCGGGCCGACGCACTGATAGTTCAGGCACTTCTCACCGTCGTCGCAGTCGCCGTCGACGACGCACTCGCCGCCGACCTCGACGCAGGCGCCCTCGGCGGTGCACACGTAGCCGGCGCCGCAGTCGCTGTCCTGCAGGCAGGCGCCCGCCGTGTCCGTGCGCCCGCAGCCGACGGCGACGAGCAGGCCGAGGAGGAACCCGCGCGCCCAGTCGGCCGCGCCGAGGCCCCAGCCGGTGCGAAGGACGGTCGCGCGCGCGAGGCGGGAACGGAGAGGCGAAGTCATGGCGATAAGCTCCGGCGGCCTTTGGCCGCCAGGCCAACTGTAGAGCCCGGGCGGGCCCGCCGGCAAGCACGCCTGCGCCGGTCTGTGGGGCAAAGCCGCGCCGAGGAAGAGGTCTGGTGCGGCCCGGGCAGGTGATGCACTCTCTGGGACGGCAGTGTCTGGCCCCAGTCGAACGCGGCCCCCCGGGGGACCAATCTGGCGGGCCGGCGCGGCAGGACTGGCGCTTTTCCTGGCGAGCGCGCCCGCGGCCGCGCACCCGTGGGCGCTGCGCGGCGAGCCGGCCGCGGCCGCGGCGGTGGGCGTGGAGGCTGCGGGCGGCGGGGCGGAGGACCGGGCGGCCGCCGAGGACGGGCCGGCGGTCGCCGAGGTGGCGGTCCGCCTCGAGGTGGTCCGCGGCGGCGAGCGGCTGCCGGGCGGGCCGAAGGTCCGGCGCTCGGGCGGGGCGGTCGTCGGCGAGGCGACCTACACGCTGGTCCGCCCGGCCCGCGCCGGCGAGCGGCTGGTGCTGCTCAACTTCGCCGAGGCGCTGACCGAGGAGCCGATCGAGCTCGACGAGGTGGCGAAGGCGACGTACCTCGACGGGCCGTTCCGCCGCGGGCGGATGGACGTCCGCGCGGGCGCGGGTGCGGGCGCGGTCCGCCAGGTCGGGCCGCGCCGCGACGTCGAGGTCGAGCTGGCCGAAGGGACATCCACGGTGACGCTGGCGTACACGGTCGAGGTGCCGCGGCGGTACTGGCCGTTCGGCTGCTCCCGCCGGCGCTGCAGCCTCAGCGGTGCGCTCGCGCCGCTGCCGAGCGCGCCGGCCCGCGGCGGGCCGACTCTGCCGCCGGGCCGGGTGGTCGCGCCGGCCCGCTGGTCGGTCGACGCCCGCTTCGCGGCGGCTCCGACGTGGTCTCCGGGACAGGTCCCGACGGACAGCGAGGAGGCGGCGCTCGCCGGCGACGAGATCGTGGTCGCGGCGGCGCCGACCGGCGGCGAGGAGGCGGCGTACCCGTCGGTGTTCTGGGGGCCGCGCTGGCGGCGGGTCCGCGCGATCCACCGCGGGGTCGAGATCGAGGTGCTGCACATGTACTGGCGGCCAGGCGACCAGGTGCCGGCCGAGCGCAAGGCGCAGCTGTACCGCGACGTGCCGGGCCACGCGCTGAAGATCGCCCGCGAGACGCTCGACGTCGCCGCGGCCGCGGGGATCGAGCCGCCGCCGGACAGCCCGCTGGTGTTCGTCCAGGGGCCGCTGCGCGCCGAGGTCGCGCAGTCGCACCCGACGGCGGTGCTGCTGAGCGACCAGATCCTGCAGGTGTCGCCGGGCCGGAGGTTCCAGGGGTTCCACCTCGCGGCGGCCGCCCGCGCGACGCTCGACACGATCATGTACGGGGCGTACGTCGGCCGCCACGACCCGTCGACCGACACGTGGCTGCACGACACGGTGGCGGTCGCGCTGCTCGACGTGTGGCGGGTCCGCCGGGCCCAGGGCGACGAGGATGCGAGCGACATCCTGCGCCGCTTCACGTTCGTGCCGGTGGTCGACAACTTCCTCTACACCGGGCAGGCCGCGTTCGCGCAGAGCTACTTCCGCGGCAGCGAGGACGCGCAGCCGCTGCGCCTGCACCCGCTGTACTTCTCGCACGCGCTGCCGACCGGGCGCCGGATCCACGAGAAGCTCGACGACCTGCTGACGCCGGCCCAGCACGAGGCGTTCTACGAGGCGCTCGCGCGCGACCGCGCGGCCGACCCGATCGCCGCGGCCGAGGCGGCGTACGGGCGATCGCTCGGGTGGTTCTTCGATCAGTGGCTGGCGCCGTACCCGGCCGCCGACTACGCGATCCACCGCGTCGACTCGGAGGCGCTGCCCGGCGGCCGCCGGCGCCACGCGATCACGATCCGCCGGATCGGCCAGCGCCCGGCGATCGAGCCGGTGCAGGTGCTGGCGGTCGAGCAGGGCGGGCAGCGCCACTTCCTGGTGTGGAACGGCGAGCTCCGCGAGGATGACCCTTCGAGCAGGTCCGTCGGGTCAGGCGTCGACGAGCACGTGTTCACGCTCGAGACGGCCCGGCCGCTGCGCTCGGTGACGGTCGACCCGCGCGCGCGCCTGGTCGAGGAGCCGCTCGCGCGCCACCGCAACGTCGACCCGCTGTTCAACAACCGCGCGCCGGCGAGCCTCCGCTTCGTGTACACCGGCTTCGGGCTCGAGGTGGCGGCGTCGGAGTTCCTGGCCGGACAGACGCCGGCGGCCCGCTTCCAGGCGGTGTCGGGCCGGGTGCTGTTCGAGTTCGGCCGCCGCCGCGACCTCGGCCCGCTCGGGCAGTTCGCGGTCCACCGCGACCGCGAGTCGGCGGCGGCGGTCGGCGGCGGGGTGAGCCTGTTCTTCGGCGACAAGGTCAACCGCCGCCGCCGCCGCTCGCGCGTGCGCCTGTACGCGGAGGTCCACTCGCTGACGCCCCGCGGGCTCGACCAGGCCGGCGGGCTCCGGTTCGCCCAGTCGGCGGTGATCAGCGACGACACGCGCAAGTTCAGCCTGTGGCCCGACCGCGGCCGCCGGCTGACGCTCGGGGTCTACGCGGCGGAGACGATCCGCTTCGGCCAGATCCGCGACCACCGCTACAGCATGACGTTCTCGGGCTCGTGGGTGCAGATCTGGCCGCTGGCGCACCAACACACGCTGGCGAGCCGCCTCGAGCTGACGGTGATGGTGCCGCTGCTCGGCAAGCCGGAGTACCGCAGCCTGCTCCGCGCCGGCGGGGTCGACGGGCTCGGGGCGTACGGCGGCAACGAGCTCTTCGGCCGCGCGCTGGCGATGGCGCAGCTCGAGTACCGCCACATGTTCTGGTCGAACTTCAACGTGAACCTGCTGCACCTGTACTGGCTGCGCGGGATCGGCGGGACGCTGTTCACCGGGGTGGCGACGGTGTCCGGCTGCGACTCGTACCGCGGGTGGTTCGGCCGCGAGAGCTGGTACGGGCAGGTCGGCTACGGGGTGACGGCGTTCATGCAGCTGCTCGGGGTGACGCCGCAGTTCCTCCGCTTCGATGTCGGGGTGCCGCTGGTGAGGCGGCGGACGATGTGCCTGGGGGACGCGCTGCCGGATCACCTGGCGGAGCTGCAGGGGATCGATCCGGCGAGCTTCGAGCTGCCGCCCATCGGCGTGAATCTGACGTTCTTGCAGCCGTTCTGAGGGCGTGTCCGTCGGCGCGGGAGCTCCGGACCTCCGGACACGCGAGCGGCGGCGAGAAGGCTACGGCGTGTCCCGAGGGACAGGCGGAGGCGGCGGCGCGCCGCCGAGGCGGAGCATGATCTCGCCGCGGATCTGGTCGGCGTACACCCAGCCGATCGCCCGCGAGTCGCAGCAGGCGCCCTCGTCGCGGTTGTCGGCGACCAGCAGGTAGCCCTCGGCCGGCATCTCGTAGGGTCCGCTGTCCTCGGGGACATGTACCCCGGGCCAGGCATCGAGGCCGGCGGTGCTCGCGAGCACCTGGTAGCGGCGGTCGCCGAGGGTCTCGAAGGCGGTCGGGCGCGGGCGGGGCTCGGCGAGGCGGACCGGCTCGCCGGGCTTGTAGGCGAGGGGCTCGCCGTTGATCGCCAGGCCGAGGGCGCCGCGCGGGTCGCCGAAGGTCACGGTGTCGCCAGGGACCGCGAGGATCCGCGCGACCCGCAGGCTGCGCGACGGCGGGCGATCGGCGAGTCCGCTGCGCCGCTGGACCTGCTTCCACTCGTCGTCCAGGCCGAGCTCCTCGGCGTCGACGACCGCGGTGTTGCGCAGGCGATCGCGCGCGCCGGGCGTGTGCGGGCGGCGGTCGGGGACGGCGCGCTCGCCCGGGAGCTCGGGGACGGGCTCGGGCGGCGGCTCGGGCGGCGGCGGGGTCGGGTCGTAGACGACGAGGTCGCCGCGGGCGAGGCCCCAGGTGCCGCGGACGAACAGCACGTGGTCGCCGCTGAAGAGGGTCGGCGCCATGCCGTCGCCGTGGATCTCGACGACGGTGGCGACGCTGCAGCGGACGACGATCAGCAGCGCGCCGCCGACGAGCACGGACCAGGCGAGCCGGGTCGGCCAGGAGCGATCCGGGGGCGGCGGGGCGAGCTCGTCGGGCTCAGGGTCGCGGCGGAAGAACATGCGCGGGGCCCGGGCGCACGATCGCGCGCAGGGCCGCGACATCTTGCTCGACTCGGTCCGGCGGTCCAAAGAAGACGCCGATCCCGGCGAGGGCGATCGCGCCGGCGGCGAGGCAATCTCCGGCGGTCGACGGGCCGACGCCGCCGAGGGCGACGACCGCCGCGGACGGATCGGCGGTCCAGGCGCGCAGGCCCGCGAGGCCGATCGGGCGCTTGCTGCCGAGCGGGAGGCCGGGCTGGACGGTCGTCGGCACGAAGATCGGGGCGAGCAGGGTGTAGTCGACGGCGGGGTGGCCCGGCTGCGGGGCGCCGTGGCACGAGCGGCCGAGGAGGCCGCCGACGCGCGGGCGCAGGTCGGCGAGCAGGGCCGGCGAGGGGTCGCCGCGCAGGTGCAGGCCGGCTGTCTCGGAGGACAGGTCGAGGGCGAGGTCGATCGCGGCCGGGTCGACGGAGAGGAGCAGCGGGAGTCCGCGGTCGCGGCAGCGGCGGACGAGCGCGGCGAGCCGGCCGCCGGGCGCGAGGAGGGCCCGCGGGGCCGCGCCGGGCTGGCGCAGGAGGACGGCGAGCGTGTCCGCGCCGGCGCCGGCCGCGAGCCAGCGATCGACGAGGTCGGCGTCGACCAGGCCCTCGGGCGGCGTGATCGCCAGCAAGCGGAACGGGGGGCGGCTCACTCGATCATGCCGGCGGTCGGGCTCGAGGCGCTGCCGATCACGCGGATCGGCATGCGACCGGCGCGGAACGCCTTGCGCCCGGCGATCACGCCCTCGCGCATCGCCTCGGCCATCAGCACGGGGTGGCGGGCCTGGGCGATCGCGGTGTTCATCAGCACGGCGGTGCAGCCGAGCTCCATGGCGATCGCGGCGTCGCTGGCGGTGCCGACGCCGGCGTCGACGATCACGGGGACCTTGGCCTGCTCGACGATCAGGCGGATGTTGTGCGGGTTGCGGATCCCGAGGCCGCTGCCGATCGGGGCGGCGAGCGGCATGACGGCGGCGCAGCCCATCTCCTCGAGCTTGCGGCAGACGATCGGGTCGTCGGTGCAGTACGGGAGGACGGTGAAGCCCTCGTCGAGGAGGGTGCGCGCGGCCTTGAGCGTCTCCTCGTTGTCGGGCAGGAGGGTGCGGCTGTCCCCGATCACCTCGAGCTTGACGAGGTCGGCGATCCCGAGCTCGCGGGCGAGCCGCAGCGTGCGCACCGCCTCGTCGGCGGTGTAACAGCCGGCGGTGTTCGGCAGCAGGCAGTAGCGCTCGCGGTCGATCCACGAGAGCAGGTTCTCCTTGGCCTTGAGGTCGACGCGGCGGAGCGCCACGGTGACGATCTCGGCCCCGCTGGCCGCCAGGCAGGCCTGGGTCTCGGCGGCGTCCTTGTACTTGCCGGTGCCGACGATCAGGCGCGCGGCCCAGGTCCGGCCGGCGAGGGTCCAGGTGTCGCTCATGTCGCTCACTTCAACCTCCGCCCACGAAGGTCACGATCTCGAGCCGGTCGCCGTCGGCCAGCGTCGTGCGCTCGTAGGCCGCCCGCGGGACGATCTCCCGGTTGCGCTCGACCGCGATCTGCTGGGGCACGAGGCCGAGCGAGGCGACCAGCCCCGCGAGCGTCGTCCCGGGCGAGACCTCGTGCGGCTCGCCGTTGACCAGGATGGTGGGCACGGGCGGGAAGGTACACCGAGTGTGCGCTCGTACCCATATGCGCAAAGTGCGCCGCTGGAACGTGGATCACAGCGTCGTCCAATTCACTCACCTGTGTTGTTTGTGCAACAGGTCCAGCCGTGCGCGCGAATCGGTGTTATTTTTCAAGATGAAAGGAAAATCAATGGGTTAGGCGTCTGTCGCGCCATGCCGGCGGTTGGCCCGCTTTGTGCTCACACCCACAGGTATGCACGCTGAGTCGGAAACCCGTCGCCCAAGCATCCCCCTGGAGCGCATGGAGGCCCAGGACGTCCTGTCCTGCGTAGAGCCCTTCACGGCCGCGCGGCCCGCCGAGCTCGAAGTGCTCGGCCGCACCGCGGTCCGTGTGCGCAAGACCCCCGGCGCCGTCCTCGTCCACGAGGGCCAGGCGGCCGACGGCCTCTATATCGTCCTCCGCGGACGCGTCAACCTCGTCCGCGCGGTCGACGGCGGCCGCGACCTCATCCTGTCGAGCCTCGGGCCCGGCGAGGTCTTCGGCGAGAACTGCGCCGTCAGCGGGGTCCCCGTGTCGACCACCGCGATCGCCGCGGTCCAGAGCGAGATGCTCCGGATCCCCGCCGAGGCCGTCCTCGAGCACCTGCGCCGCGAGCCGGAGACCGTCCTGCGCCTGATGCGGTTGCAGCACGAGAAGCTCCGCGAGGTCGAGGCCGTCGCCAGCGGGCTCGCGCTGTGTGACGTGGAGCAGCGCCTGCGCCGGACCCTGGCCCGCCTGGCACGCCGCCAGGGCCGCCGCAACCCGGCGAGCTCGGGCTGGATCCTGGCGCCGGTGCCGACCCAGTCCGAGCTGGCCCGCATGGTCGGCTCGTGCCGCGAGACCGTGTCCCGCACGCTGTCGGCGATGGCCCGCTCGGGCCTCGTCAGCGGCAGCGGCCGGCGCATGATCCTCAACGACAGCTTGATGAACGAGCCCGGTTAGGCCGAAATACGGGCGGCTCGCGGCGCGTTGTCGCGGCCCTCCGCCGATGTCCATTCGTCTGCCGATCCAGCGTGCTAGTGTCGGGCCCGTGCGTTACACCGGGCCCGAACGACGTGTGATGGACCGTCGCCAGGCTCCGATCGTCGAGGTCCGACCGACCTACGCGCACGTCGACGCGCAGGCGCTGGTCCACAACCTCCGCACGGTGCAACAGGCCGTCGGTCCGCGCTGCCGCGTGCTCGCGGTCGTCAAGGCCGACGGCTACGGCCACGGCGCGATCGAGGCGGCCCGGACGTTCGTCGACGCCGGCGCGTGGGGCTGCGCGGTCAGCCTCGTCGAGGAGGGCGTCGAGCTGCGCCAGGCCGACGTGCTCGCGCCGGTGCTGGTGCTCGGCGGGGTCCACCCGGGCTCGGAGGACGTGATCGTCCACCGCTCGCTGACGCCGGTCGTGTGGGCGCGCGAGCACCTGCAGCTGCTCGCGGCCGCGGTCCGCCGCAGCGGGGCGCCGCCGCTGCCGGTCCACCTGAAGATCGACACCGGGATGTCGCGCCTCGGGGCGTTGCCGTCGCAGCTGCCCGAGGTGCTCGACTGGTTCGAGGGCGAGGACGGGCAGCACCTGCGCCTCGAGGGCGTGATGACCCACTTCGCCTGCGCCGACGAGCCCGACGATACGGTCAGCCCGCGCCAGCTCGAGCTGTTCCGCGACAGCCTGGCGCTGCTGGCGAGCCGCGGGTTCCACCCGCCGATCCGCCACGTGTGCAACAGCGCGGGGCTGGTCCGCCTGCCGCACGCGCACTTCGATATGGTCCGCCCGGGGATCGCGCTGTACGGGGCGGCGTCGAGCCCGGCGGTCGAGCTGTCGGGCCTGAAGACGGCGATGAGCGTGCACTCGCGGATCCTCGGGATCCGCGAGCTTCCGGCGGGAGCGCGCGTGTCGTACGGGCACCGCATGGAGCTGACGCGGCCGAGCCGCCTGGGGATCGTGCCGGTCGGCTACGCGGACGGGTACCCGCGACGGATGAGCGGGAAGGCGCAGGTGCTGGTCCGCGGGCACCGCTGCCGGGTGCTCGGCAACATCACGATGGACGTGTCGATGATCGACGTGACCGACCTGCCCGACGCGCGCGAGGGGGAGCGCGTGACGCTGATCGGGGCGCAGGGGCGCGACCGGATCACGCTGCACGAGCTGGCGGCGTGGGCCGATGTGATCCCGTACGAGATCTGTTGCGGGATCTCGAAGCGGGTGCCGCGGCGCTGAAGCGGCCCGGTCGAGTGCGCGGCGGCTCGTGGCGCGGCGAGGGTCGCGGAGCCGCGGGGTTCACTTGGCGGGCGCGGGGGCGGGAGGCTGGGCGTCGGGGGCGGGCTGGCTGCTCGCGGGGGGCTCGCCGCCGGCGGGCGCGGTCGGCTGCTCGACGCACTCCTCGGCGCCGACGTAGTCGGGGTGGCAGGGGTCGCTGATGTCCTGGACCTGCTTGACGGCGCCGGTGCCGGTCTGGCTCGGCATCTTCTTCCAGGTGACCTCGGTCTTGATGAACGAGTTGGTGTTGCCGGTGTCCTCGTTCTGGCGGTTGGCGACGTAGCTGACGAGGTACTTCTGGTCGGTGGCGAAGAGGGCCTCGGTGGTGCCGCGCTTGCGCACCTCGTGGCCGCCGGCGGAGGTGGTGGTCACCTCGGTCTCTTCCTCCTCGGTGACGAGCTTGGCGACGGTGAGCGCCGACTCGCTGGTCCTGTAGAAGCCCTCGAGGCGGGTCTGCACCGTGCCCTCGACGTAGCGGCCGAGCTTGCCCTTGCGGCCGCGCTTCTTCTCGTCCTTCCACGCGTCGCCCTGCTTGAGCGCCTGCGCGGGGACCGAGAGGAAGGCGGTCTCGAGCATGTCGAGGGCCTCCTGCACGATCGGGCGCAGCTCCTTCGGGAAGTCGTCGGGCAGCTCGGGCATGTGGACGATCTTGCCGGTCTCGTCGACCGAGTAGTCGACCTCGAGGCCCTGGAGCTGCTGCGAGGCCTGCTTGTTGAGCTCGGAGACGCTCATCGGCAGGCCCGGCGGCGGCGACCAGCGGACGCTGACGGCGCTGAACTTGGCGGTGACGGCCGTGCCGCCGTGCTGCGCGTCGGGGCCGCGGACGATCAGCGTCAGGTCGAAGCTGAAGTTGTTGGAGAAGCTGTTCGAGGTGTTGGCCGAGCGGATCGTCTGGCTGTGGCGGACGCTGCCGGTGTAGACCTGGCCCGGCGTCAGGTCGTAGCGCAGGGCGATGCCCTCGGCGGGCGCCTCGACCTTGCTCAGCTGCGGGCCGGTCTTGCAGCCGAGGGTCCACGGGGTCGCGCAGAGGAGGAGCGAGAGGAGCAGGCGAGGGGCGCGGGCCATGGCCGGGAACATACGCGGCCGACGGCGCACCGACAAGACCACGGGGGGCCGCGGAGGGGGCCGCGATCGGACGCGGGGGTGAGGACGACGCGAGCGCTGGAAACGGACGGCGGACGCGGGCCGGGGACGACGCGAGCCTGCGGAAACGGACGGCGGGTGGCCCGGGGGCGGCGCGAGCCTGTGGAACGGAGACGGGTGGCCCGGGGGCGGCGCGAGCCGTCGGAACGGAGACGGGCCCGGGGACGGGGCGACAGCTCGGACGGTTAGCCCGGAGTGACGGCGGCGGCGGGGACGACGGCGGCGGCGGCGGCGGCGTCCTCGGCCCGGCGCTGCTCGGCGAGCTCGAGCTTGCGGCGCTCCTCTTCGGGGTCGGGCGGGCCCGGCGGGCGCTCCTGGAAGAAGGCCTGGTCGGGCGGGAGGCTCGAGTCGCGGACGTGGACGACGACGCTGCGATCGAGCTCGCTGGGGATGTAGCCGGTCCAGCCGGCGGGCAGGGCGGGGGAGACCCACTCGAACAGCCAGCGGGCGTCCCGCGGGGCGAGGTTGACGCAGCCGTGGCTGCGGCGCTTGCCGAACTGGTCGTGCCAGTAGGCGCCGTGGAGCGCGTTGTGGCCCTGGAACAGCATGACCCACGGGACATGTTCGACCATGTACGGCTTGTCCTCGTAGTCCTGGTTGGCCATCGTCATGCTCGCGACCTTGGCCCAGATCGGGTAGTTGCCGCGCGGCGTCGGCGAGTCCTTGCCCGACGAGACGAGCGTCGCGTAGACCGGCGCGGCGCCGCGGTAGGCGACGAGGACCTGCTCGCCGAGGTCGACGTCGATCCACTGGTCGTCGCCGACGGCGAGCCGGTTGTCGCGCAGCACGCCCTCGGGGACGTCGGTGAACACGACCTCGTTGATGTGCCTGGCCTGGACGTAGCGGCCCTCGCCGATCTTCCACCAGCGGTCGGGGTCCTGCTCGCCTGTCTCTTCGAGCAGGGTGACGCGCTCGCGCAGCGCGAGCACGCCGACCTGCGCGGCCTTGGGGTCGGCGTCGGCGAGCACGGGGACCTTGTCCTTGGTCGCCCACGCGAACGCCGGGCCGGGCGCGGCGCCGGGCTCGATCACGACGCCCTGCCACGCCGAGCCCTGGCCGAGCCAGCCGATCGCGGTCTTGGCGACCAGCTGGCCGTCGACGGTTTCGACGTAGGAGGCGCCGCCGATGTCGATCGTCCGCGCGACCGCGAGGTTCATGCCCTCGGCGAGCGACTTCATCGGGTTATTGGCGACGATGTCGTCGGCGCTGCGGAACAGCGGGGCGCCGTCCTCGCGCACCTTGGTGTAGTCGTACGGGAGACGGCGGCCGTGGTGCAGGCGATCGGCGAGCGCGACGCCGGCCGACGGCAGCTCCTTGCTCGGCTTGACGTGGTCGCTGCAGACGTAGCCGAACGGGTAGACGGCGTACCACGGCTTGCCCTTGCAGCCGCCGCTGTCGCGGCTCTTGATCTTGCCGCGCACGAGCAGCCGCGTGCCCTTGCCGAGGGTGGCGATCCGCTTGCTCGGGGTCCACGGGCGCGCCCGCAGGCCGGTCTCCATCCAGTGCGTCTCGACGGCGCGTACGCCGGCGTCGGTGAGCTCGATGCCCTCGCGCGCCTCGTCGACCTGCTCGAAGCGATCGAGCGCGGAGAGGGCCCGCAGGACGGTCAGCGCGACGAGGACATGCACGGCAGGACGCTACCACGGCGGCCCGGCGGGGCCGCAAGACGGTCACGCGCGGGGCAGGGGCGGCTATTCCCGGCCCGCGGGCTGGCGCCGCGTCCTCCGTGGTGCGAGGCGCGGCGGTCGGGTGGCGCGGCCCGGGCGGCCGTCGTCACGTGGGCGGGGCGCCGAGGACCGGCAGGCCGATCTTCCGCGGGCGCTCGGCGGCCCGGCCCTTGCGGCGGGCGAGCGCCGCCTCGTCGCCGAAGCGCAGCGGACGGGGCGTCGGCGGGGTCTCGGCGAACGCCCGGACCCAGTCGGCGTAGCGCGCGCCGGCCCGGACGGCCTTGATCGTGGCGTGGCCGGCGTCGGCGCCGCGCTGGGCCAGGAAGTACTCGATGTGGGCCCACCGCGGCGACTGCGGCCGGATCTCGACCTTGCCGCCGAGGCCGGCGCGGATCTTCCGCAGGCGGTCCTCGGCCTCCTTGACGCCGAGGAACGGCTGGCCGTCGAGCGGGGTGTTGCGCTTGGCGACGAAGGTCGAGAAGGTCAGCGCGAGGCGGCCGATCGACGCGAGCTCGCGGGCGAAGCGGATCAGCTCGTCGACGTCGGCGTCGGTCTCGCCGGGCGCGCCGATCATCTCGTAGACCTTGAGGCGGTGGAAGCCGTGCTCGTGGACCAGCCGGGCGGCCCGCAGCAGGTGCTCCTCCTTGATCTTGCGGTCGAGCAGCTGGCGCATGCGCTCGCTGATGCCGTCGCTGGCGACGGTGATCGTGCGGTGGCCGCTGCGCTGCATGTCGCGCAGGAAGGTCGGGGTCAGCCGGTCGGCGCGCAGGCTCGAGATGCTGACCGATCGGCCAGACTCGACGAGCGAGGCGACCAGCGGCTCGAGGTCGGGGTGATCGGTGACGGCGGCGCCGACGAGGCCGACCTTCTTCGCGTGCTCGGGGACGAGCTCCAGCACGTGCTCGACCTCGACCAGGCGCATGCCGCCGTCGGGCGTGATCCGCATGACGCAGAAGGCGCACTGGCGCGAGCAGCCGCGCTCGGGCTCGATCAGGAACATGTCGGCGAGCTCGGTGTCCGGCGTCAGGATCGCCGAGCGCGCGGGAACCCGCTCCTTGCCCGCGCGCGCCGGCGTCGGGATGTCGTGCCACAGGCCGGGCTCGACCTCGCCGGCGATCGTGTGCGGGAGCGCCGATGCGGCCGCGATCGCGTCGCCGCGGCGTCGGTGCGACAGCAGGCGATCGACCGCGTCGGGCAGCAGATCCTCGGCCTCGCCGCAGATCAGCACGTCGACGAACGGGAGGATGCTCGACGGGTTGCTGAACGTCAGCGGGCCGCCGCCGATGATGATCGGGTCGTGCTCCCCGCGATCGGCGGCGAGCAGCGGGATCCCGGCGCCCTCGAGCAGGCGGACGAGGCCAGCGAGCTCGAGCTCGTAGGCGACCGAGACGCCGAGCACGCGGTACGACGACAGCGGGCGCTCGGCCTCGTACGTGAGGATCGGGCGCCGGGGCTGCGGCCACGGCAGCGCCATCGGCTCCCAGACGTCGGGCAAGAAGGCCCGGTGGGCGCCGATGCCGAGCTCGTGCAGCAGACGGTAGAGCGTCTGGAAGCCGAGGCTCGACATACCGGCGCGGTAGGGGCTCGGATAGACGAGGGCGACCTCGGAGGGTCGCCCGATGCCCAGTGTCCCGATCTCTCGGCTGAGGCGGGCCCGCAGGAGGGTCCGCTCGTCGTTGCTCGCCATGCGGGCAGTGTAGCGCGCAAAAACGCTAGAAGCGCAGGCCGAACGAACCGGCGGCCCCACCGCCCGGCAGCGGCGCGGCGCCGATGCCGGTCAGCTGGACCTTCTTGCTGCCGGCGTAGAAGCCCTTGCCCTTCTTCTTGTTGCCACGGTCGATGGCGATCATGGCGATGCCGCCGACCAGCAGCGCGCCGCCGGCCGCGAGCAGGATCGGGGTGACGACGTTGAGGGTCTTCAGGCTGTCGAAGTCGCCGGCGACGTCGTCGGTGTACTGGCCCTGCGGGAAGGTCTGGATGACCTGGCCCGGGGCCGCCGCCTCCTCGATCCCGTTGGCCCGGCTGCTGGCGATCGCCAGCGTGCCGATGCCGCCGCCGACCGCGCCGACGCCGAGGACCGCGAGCACGACGCCGCCGATCATCAGGCCCGAGGTGCCGCGCTTCTTCGGCTCGTCGTCGCCGGAGTCGCCGCCCTTGCCCTTGCCCTTACCCTGGGCGAGCGGGTCCTCCGTGTCGACCGCCGGGCCCGACGAGGCGGTGTTGTTGTTGCCGCTCGTCGGGGTGTTGTTGCTCCCCTGGGCCGGACCGCCGGTGACGCACTCGGGGTTGTTCTCGGCCTTGGCCAGCAGGTCCTGCGCCGTCTTGCGCAGGTCCATCTTCTGGTTCTCCTTGACCAGGAACAGCTCGAGGTACTGCTTGACGCGCGCGCAGTCCTTCAACTCCCAGGCGTCCTGGCCGATGTTGAAGGCGAAGATGTGCTTGTCCGGCGCGAACGAGTAGGCCTGCTCGAACTTGATGACCGAGTTGTAGTAGTCCTCGCGGTTGTGGGCATCCGTGGCCTCCTTGAACAGCTTCTTGGCCCAGTTGATCCGCTCCTCGGGGGAGACGGTGCTCGGGTCCGGGGGCTGCTCGGGCTGGGCCGCGGCCGCCGCGGAGCCGCTCGGGGGCGGCGGGGGCGGCGGCGGGGCGGCGATGGCCACCGAGGGCGCGGCGAGGGAGGCGCAGAGAACGACGGACAGCGAGGCGCGCAGGATCGACATGGAGGCGGTCTCTTCTCGGACGTGGCGGGGACGTGGGAGCAGGTTTGGACGGCGCAGCGGCTCAGCCGAACGGGTCGACGACTTCGCTCTTCTTCTTCGGCTCCGACTTCTTGGCGCCGCCGCCACCGCCGCCACCGCTGGTCTTCTTGGTGGTGGTCTTCTTGGTGGTGGCCTTCTTGCCGTCGTCGGGCGGCGTGGTCGGCGGGGTCGTCGGGGTGCCGGCGGCCGCGGGGTCGGTCGGGGCGCCCGGCTGACCGGCGATCGGCGGCTGGCCCGGCGCACCTGGCTGGCCGGGCATGCCCGGTTGGACAGGTTGACCCGGCTGGCCCGGAGCACCTGGCTGTCCGGCCATGTTCGGCTGGGCAGGTTGGACCGGCGGCTGAGCGACCGGCGCCGCCTTGGCCTCGACCTTGGGGGCCTCGGGCGGCGGCGCGGGCGGCGGTGGCGGGTCGCCCTTGAGCAGCAGCACCAGCGCGATGGCGAGGCCGCCGACGGCGAGGCCGCCGCCGATCGCCAGCGGCATGATGTTCTTCTGCGGCGGGGCCTCCGGCGGCGGCGCGACGTACTCGGGCTGCGGCGGGGGCGGCGGGGGTTCGGGCTCGGGGGGAGGTTCAGGCTCCGGCACCATGGTCGGAGTCATCGCGAGTTCGTCGACCAGCTGCCCGAGCAGGTCGTCGAACGCATCAGCGTTGCCGGATGTCGTCTTCTTCGGTGCAGCCACGGTGCCTCTCCTTAAGGGAGCCGAGAGCGGCGGGTCGATGTTAGCCTCTCGGGCGTGCGTGATACAAGGGTTTGCCGATGTACGGCGTACAGGGGGTTCATGCCGGAACGCCGGGGTCGGAGGTGACGAGTTCGCCCGGCTTCGAGCTCGCCAGGGCGCGCACGAGTGATTCCACACGACCTAGCAGCGAGGCCAGGCGCGGGCGCTGGGCGAGCCGGGGGGCGCCTCCGGCCGCGTAGGCGGCGAGCTCGGGCCACACCGCCGGGCGCGATTCGTCCATGTAGAGGGCGCGGTTCACCTCGAGCTGCAACGCGTGCTGCCCGACTTCCGGTCTGCCGAACGCGCGGACGAGCTGACCGCCGCGGTAGGGATCGTTGAGGCGGACCGCGAGCGGGGTCTGGCCGGCCTCGTCCGCAGACCCCCGCAGCGCCGCCAGCGCCTGCTGCTCGAGCGCTGCACTGCAGGCGCCGCCCTCGTAGGTGCCGAGGATCAGATCGCCGGCGATGCTGCTCGGCATGCTGTGGGCGTCGAGCAGCACCGCGTGGCCGAAGCGCGCGCGCCTGCGGGCGAGCAGCAGCGCGACCGCGCGGTGGTAGGGCTGGTAGTAGCGGGCGAGCCGCAGCGCGAGTTCGGCGAACGGCAGCGGGCCGTGGAGGATCGGGATGTTGCCGACCGCGGTGTCCCAGACGACGCCGCGGTTCCTCGCGGTCTGGCCGCCGTGCCGCCACAGCCGCGGATCCGGGCGCGGCGCGGGGTGATCCGGGACCAGCTCGGGGCTGATGTCGTCGGCGGCGCGGTTGAGATCGACGAGCAGGCGGCTGTAGTGTGCGCGGATCACGGCCGCGCCGAGGGCGGTCGCCCGACTGTAGAGGAGATGGACCTCGTAGTCGGCGTTCCGCGCGAAGTCCACCGGCGGACGCGGCCGCGGCGCATCGCTCGGCCAGGTCAGGCCGACGTGCGGGAAGCTGATCACGAGCGGCGTCATCCGCTCGCTGGCGACGAAGGTGAAGGGCAGCGGGGCGCCCTCCGGGAGGCCGATCTCCTCGGGCCGGAGCTGCTCGGAGGGCGCGTCTTCGGTCACGGATCGCTCCAGCGACGGCCCGACCAGGCCTCGAAGCGGGCGCGCGTGTCGGCGTCGGCGTCGGCGAGGCGCTCGAGCTGCGGCGCGCCGCGGGCGGGCGAGGGGACGATCGGCAGCTCGAGCACCCGCTCGCGCCGCGACACCAGCAGCGCCGCGGGCTCGCCGGCTCGCAGCTGATCCCAGACCTTCGCGCCCCGGGCGGGGCGCAGGCGCAGCCACGCGCCGTCGCCCGCGCGCGCGGCCAGCAGCTCGTCGCCGGGCGACAGGCCGGCGCGCTCGGCCGGCGAGTCGGTGCGGACGGACTCGACCCACAGCGCGCCGCCGCGGTCCTGGGTGGTCGCGCCGAGCTCGACGGCGCCGGCCGGGGCTGGCTTTTCGGACAGGCGCAGGCCGACGACGGCGAGCCGCGAGAAGTCGAGCTCGGCGGGGCTCGCCCACAGCTCGCGAACGGCCTCGGGCAGGCTCCCGAGGCCGCTCGTCTGGGTCAAGATACGCTCGAAGTCTTCGATCGTAAAGCCTCGAGAAGAGTAGAGATTCTTGGTGGATGGGCCGCGGGTGTCGAGGCCGCCGGGGCCGCGGCGCCACAGCTCGGCGAGCACGGCATCGAGGCTGGCGCCGGGCCGGGTCTCGCGCAGCCAGAGGTCGATCAGCAGGGCGACGAGCGAGCCCTTGAGGTAGTAGCTGATGGAGGCGTTCGGGCTGTCGTCCTGCGGGCGGTAGAGCTTGATCCAGGCGTCGAAGCTGGCGTCGCGGACCGACTGGACCGTGCGGCCGGGGGTGTCGAGCAGGGCGCCGATCGACCTGGCGAGGCGGCCGAGCCATGGTTTGACGCCGATCTCGCCGCTGCGGAGGACGCAGAGGCCGTCGTAGTAGCTGGTGAAGCCCTCGGCGATCCACAGCTCGCGGGTGTAGTTCTCGCGGCCGTAGTCGAACGGGCCGAGCGCGCGCGGGCGCAGGCGCTTGACGTTCCACGCGTGGAACAGCTCGTGGCCGGCGAGCTCGAGGAAGTCGTGGACGCCGGCGTCGGCGTCGTCGTCGACGTCGGTCGCGCCGGCGGCCGCGCGGCGCGAGGCGGGGGCGAAGGTCTCGGGGTCGACGCCGAGGACGCTGCCGGACAGGTGCTCGAGCCCGCCGCGGGCGCCGACGGCGGCGTGGACGAGGAAGGTGTAGTCGCCGTAGGGGCGCGCCGGCCAGGTGCGCTCGACCTGGGCGACGACGCGGGCGAGGCGCGGGAGCATGAACTCGGGGATCGGCTCGCCCCAGACGGCGAGGCGGACGTGCTCGCTCGGGGCCGGGAGCGCGCGGATCGCCAGGAAGCCGGCCTCGATCGGGGTGTCGTGCAGGCAGTCGAGGTCGGGCAGGTCGACGGTGAACAGGCCGGGGCTGCGGCGCTCCTGGACCGTGGGATCGGCGGCGAGGCTGATCGCCGACCAGCCCGGGAGCAATTCGACCTCGACGGTGAACGGCCCGGGGATCCCCTCGGGGGTGAGGAAGATCTGCGGGGGGTGGAGGAAGGCGTGCGTCGCGTCGTGGTGGGCGGTGCGCACGCTGAGGTCGTGGGCGTAGACGGTGTAGTCGACGACGACGCGCTGGCCGGGGCGGGCGGGGACGTGCCAGCGATCCTTGGCGAGCTTCTCCGGCTGGACCGGGCGGTCGTCGACGCGCGCGCTCAGCGTGCGGACGTTGCGCGCGTACTCGCGGATCAGATACGAGCCCGGGGTCCAGGCCGGCATCCAGAGGTTGCAGATCTCCTCCGCGGGCGCGACGAATTCGAGGCGCACCGCGACGAGGTGCGCCCCGGGCCGGGGGAAGGTGACGCGGTAGCGGACGGCCTCCACCGCGCCAGGATAGCAAGGGGGGCCGCGCCGACGAATTTTTCATGGCCGGTCCGGAGGCGCCGGAAAAACCGAAAAAACCGGGTTCCAACGGACAAGGCGGCTGTCGTCCGAAGACCCGCGCGCCCCCGGCTGCAGGCCGGGTGGGTCGAGGCGCCCGCTGCCAGGTCCTCTTTCACCGAGAGAAGTGTGAGGCGTCACGCCGCAGCCCGGTCGGACTGCGGCGTGACTTGTTCGTTGGGTCCGCGGCTGCGCGCGAGCGCGAGGCTGCCGGAACGAACCAAAAAGAAAAAGCCCTCAGCGGGTGCTGAGGGCTTTTAGAGAGTGACCCCGTCGGGGATTGAACCCGAGCTTTCGGCGTGAGAGGCCAACGTCCTGACCACTAGACTACGGGGCCTTGAATTCTCGGACGTGGTAGTTCGGGGACAGGGATTCGAACCCCGATAGGCGGAACCAGAATCCGCAGTCCTACCATTAGACGATCCCCGAGTGCGAGCGCCGAACTTGCACCGTGTGGTACGTCCGAGGTGCGGGGGAGGATGCGGCAAGCCGTCCCCGATGTCAAGCACGAAAATGATCGATCGCGACGCGACAGTGGCGAGGCCGGGGCGGTATGGTTCTGGGCCATGAACGTCGCCCCCAAGCTGCGTCCTGCGGTCCTCTGGCTGCTGCTCGGCAGCGTCGCCTGCAAGCCTGTCGCGCCGACGGCGCAGCCTACCGCGACCCCGACGGTCCAGACCGAGGGTGCGAAGGCGGAGCAAAACGATCCGGCGGCGGGGAGATCACTCCCGGCCCGCGACCCGAACGATCCGTCGACGGCCGTCGGGATCCACGGGGCGGTCAGCTCGGCCGAGGGCCACGCGAGCGAGGTGGGCCTCGCCGTCCTCAAGAAGGGCGGCAACGCGGTCGATGCGGCGATCGCCGTGGCGTTCGCGCTGGCGGTGACGCACCCGTCGGCGGGCAACCTCGGCGGCGGCGGCTTCATGGTCGTCCGCATGGCCGACGGCCGCAGCGTGGCGATCGACTACCGCGAGGTCGCGCCGGGGGCCGCGTCGCGTGACATGTTCCTCGACGCGAAGGGCGCGCCGACCCGCGAGAGCGTCGACGGGCCGAAGGCCGCGGGGATCCCGGGCACGGTCGCGGGCCTTGCGCTCGCTCACGAGCAGTTCGGCAGCCTGCCGTGGCGCGAGCTGGTGCTGCCGGCCGTCGGGCTCGCGCGCGACGGGCACACGCTCGACAGCTACCACGCCGAGGACCTGCAGAACGGCAGCGAGCGGATGCTCAAGCTCGGCAACAAGGACTCGGCGGCGATCTACCGCCGGCCGTCGGGCGAGCCGTTCGTCGCGGGCGATCGGTGGAAGCAGCCCGAGCTGGCGGCGACGCTGCAGACGATCGCCGAGCAGGGCCCGCGCAGCTTCTACGAGGGGCCGCTCGCCGAGGCGATGGCGAGCAAGGTCCAGGCGCTCGGCGGGATCTGGACCGCCGAGGACCTCAAGAACTACCGCGCGGTCGCACGGCCGCCGATCGTGTTCTCGTACCGCGAGCACGAGGTGATCACGATGCCGCCGCCGTCGGGCGGCGGGGTGGTGCTGCGCCAGCTGCTCGCGGCCAGCGAGGCGCTCAAGATCTACGAGAAGCCGTGGCACAGCGTCGACGAGATCCACCTCTACGTGGAGGCGGCCCGCCGGACCTACGCCGACCGTAATTTCCTGGTCGGCGACCCGGCGTTCGTGCAGGTGCCGCTCGAGCAGCTGCTCGACGCCGAGTACATGCGCGGGCGCCTCGCCGACGTCGACCCGGGCAAGGCGACCCCGTCGGACAGGATCGGCGCCGGGATCGGCCCGCGGCGCGAGTCGCCGCAGACGACCCACTTCTCGGTCGTCGACGTCCACGGCAACGCGGTCGCCAACACGTACACGCTCAACACCAGCTTCGGCGCGAAGGTCGTGGTGCCCGGGACCGGGGTGCTGCTCAACAACGAGATGGACGACTTCGCGGTCAAGCCGGGGACGCCGAACACCTACGGGCTGGTCCAGGGCGAGCAGAACAAGATCGAGCCGGGCAAGCGGATGCTGTCGAGCATGAGCCCGACGATCCTGGTCAAGGGCGGCAAGCTGCGCGCGGTGGTCGGGACGCCCGGCGGGTCGACGATCTCGACGACGGTGACGCAGATCGTCCGCGCGGTGATCGACTACGGGGCGACGATCGACGCCGCGGTCAAGGCGCCGCGGGTCCACCACCAGTGGAAGCCGGACACGATCACGAGCGAGCCGACGCTCGACCCGGCGATCGTCGAGGGGCTCAAGGCCCGCGGGCACGCGATCCGCGAGTGGCCGTCGATCGGCCACGCGAACTGCATCGAGGTCGACCCGCAGACCGGGGGCTACCGCGCGGTCGCCGACGTCGCGCGCGACGGCGGCCAGGCGGTCGCGTATTGAGGATCTGCCGCGTCCGGGGCCTGCGCTCTCGTGCAGGTGCGCCTGCGCTCACGGACCTGTCGCGGCGGACATGTCCGTGAGCGCGCGATCGGCGACGACCGGCTCGTCGGCGGCCGCGTCGGCGACGGGGATCTGCTCGCGGTCGAGGACGACGACGCCGCCGTTGCGCCACGAGCGCAGCTCGAGCTCGGCGAGGCGGCCGGTGTCGCGGTCGCGGCGGACGACCAGGTGCGAGCCGTCGAGCCAGCAGCCGCTGTTGGCGTAGATCACGCGGTCGCCGCGATCGATCGAGCCGTGGTGGCTGTGGCCCATCAGGACGAGCGGGCAGCCGGTCGCGCGGCCGATGTCGAAGGCGACGCGGGCCATGTCCTCGGCGATCGCCCGCCGTTTGCGGCGGCGGCCGAGGCGGCGGATCGACAGCCAGCCGAGTACGGCGCCGAGGGCGAGGCCGGCCGCGCGCGGCATGCCGAGCGCGGCCGTGACGCCGAGGCCGAGGCCGAGGCAGGCGAGCACGCTCAGGATCGCGTCGAGCGCGGTGATCCGGAGGACGCCGGCGACGGTCGCCGAGGCGGGCGGCGGGGCCATCGACTGCAGGGCGGTCAGCGTGCTCATCTGCAGGCCGGCGTGGGCGGCGATCCGCTCGAGGCGGGCGGCGTGCTCGGCCTTGCCGGCGCGGTCGACCCGGCCGGTGCGGGCCCACAGGACCAAGAGGCGCAGGGTCATCCGCAGGTAGAGCGAGATCGCGTAGAGGATGAACCGCAGGCCGCGGGCCCAGGCCCACTTCACGTAGTCCCACGGCGAGATGAACTTGTCGGCCGCGTCGTAGTCGATCTCCGGCATCGCGTTGGTGAAGCTGCGGGTCGCCACCTCGGCGAACGACTGGACCAGCCGGCCGCCGCGGGTCGGCGCGAGCATCTGTCCCGTGCGACAGACGGCGTCGAAGGCGTGGCCGTGCTCGATCCAGGCGCCGCCGGGCTCGCACAGGAACCACGGGACGAAGCGCACGCGCGAGGGCTGGTCGAGCCGCGGGCTGCCGCTGTGCGTGATCGTCGCGTCCCCCGGGTCCGCGGACAGGCGGTCCGCGAGGGCGCGACGGACCTGCGGATACAGGAACTCGGCGTCGTGGTTGCCGACGACGAAGGTGATCGCGTTGCCGGCGGCGAGGAACCGGCGGAGGGCGTCTTCGACGCCGGGGTAGGCGGCCATGACGGCGCCGAGGCGGAGGACGGCGAGCGCCTCGCCCCGCAGTCGGCGCTCGTGGCCGACCTCGATGTTCCAGAAGTCGATGAAGTCGCCGTTGACGACCAGCTGCCAGCGGCCGGCCGCGGCGTAGTGGTCGAGGAAGCGCGGCAAGCTGACGTCGATGTGGGCCGCGAGGTGGACGTACTCGCCGCGCATCCGCGGCTTGAGGTGCGACCCGAGGTGCAGATCGCTGATCAGCAGCAGGTCCGGGGCCCCGCGGCGCGACGTCGCGGCCGGGGAGCGTTCGGGGCGCGGCTGGGACGGGGGGGACATGGAAAGGGCACAGGGAGCGGTGCGCGCGTGCGCTCCCGCGCGTTCGGGCGTTCAGCGGGCGCTGCCTGTGGTATAGCCTGCCTGCTGGAAGCCCGCCGGATCCCATGCTCAAGCAGATCGCATTCCTCGCGGTCGTCGCGTTCGCGCTCGGCCTGTTCACCTTCAACATCTCGCAGCTGATCCGCACGGTCGCGCTCGGCCGGCCCTCGGATCTCAAGGAGACCTGGGGCCAACGCGTCGCGAGCCTGATGGCCTACTTCTTCGGCCAGCGGAAGGTGATGGAGGAGCAGCGCAGCTGGCACCACCTCCCGATCTACTGGGGCTTCCTGGTGCTGTCGATCGCCACGGTCGACATGGGCCTGATGGGGCTGTTCGGGGACGGGGTCAACCTCGGCCTGGTGCTGCCCGACGCGGTCTACGCGGCGATCAAGGGCGTGATCGACGTCGCCAACGTGCTCGTGATCCTGGCGATCGCGTACGCGATGATCCGGCGGTTCGTGCGCCCGGCGTTCGTGCCGCTCAGCCTCGACGCGATGCTGATCCTGTCGGCGATCAGCCTGCTGTGCATCAGCCACTTCGGGCACCACGCGTTCCACATGGCCGCGATCGGCGGCTACGAGCCCGGCGCGCCGGTCTCGGTCAAGGTCGGCGAGCTGCTCGGGCTGTACGGCGCGGGCGCGACCGGGGTCCGGGTCGACAAGGACATGGCTCACGTCGCCTCCGAGGTGTTCTGGTGGGTCCACATGGGGATCGTGCTCGCGTTCCTCAACTATCTGCCGTTCTCGAAGCACATCCACGTGCTGACCAGCGCGCCGAACATCCTGCTGCGCAAGCAGGGCCAGAAGGGCGCGATGCCGAAGGCCAAGCTGTTCGACGGCGAGCCGACCGATCCGAACGCCGAGCCGTTGTTCGAGAACTGGGGCGTCGGCAAGATCGAGGACTTCACCTGGAAGAGCCTGCTCGACAACTACTCGTGCACCGAGTGCGCGCGCTGCACGATGTACTGCCCGGCGTTCGCGACCGACAAGCCGCTGTCGCCGATGCACCTGATCCACGACCTCAAGGACGAGCTGAAGGAGCGCGGCAAGCTGCTGACCAAGCTCAAGCGGGCCGGCGGCAGCACCAAGGAGGATCCGCCGGAGGGCGCGCCGAACAAGTCGCTGATCGAGCAGATCAAGGCCGAGCTGAACGCGCTGCCGCCGCTGGTCGGCGGGCGGGTCAAGGACGCGACGCTGTGGGCCTGCACGACCTGCGGCGCGTGCCAGGAGGTCTGCCCGGTGTTCATCGACCACCCGCTGAAGATCCTGCAGATGCGCCAGCACATCGTGCTCAACGACGAGTCCGGCCGCACGCCGGGCGAGGTGACGCGCGTGCTCGGCAACGTCGAGGGCGCCGGCAACCCGTGGAGCCTGTCGCAGGACGACCGCCTCAAGTGGGCCGACGGGCTCGAGGTGCCGACGGTCGAGGACGCGCCCGACGCCGAGTACCTGCTGTTCGTCGGCTGCGCCGGCGCGTACGACGACAACGCCAAGAAGACCACCCGCGCGCTGGTCAAGGTGCTGCAGGCGGCGAGCGTCAAGTTCGCGGTCCTCGGCAAGCGCGAGAAGTGCTCCGGCGACCCGCTGCGCCGCCTCGGCGCCGAGATGGCCTACCAGACGATCGCGCAGGAGAACGTCGACGCGATGAACGAGGCCAAGGTCACCAAGGTGATCGCCAGCTGCCCGCACTGCTTCCACACGATCAAGAACGAGTACCCGCAGTTCGGCGGGAACTTCGAGGTGATCCACCACAGCCAGCTGATCACGCACCTGCTGCAGGCCGGCAAGCTCAAGCTGGACGGCGCGCTCGACAAGACCTTCACCTACCACGACTCGTGCTACCTCGGCCGCTGGAACGGGGTCTACGACGCGCCGCGCGAGATCCTCGAGCAGGCGACCCGCGGCAAGGGCAAGGTCCAGGAGCTCGGCCGCAACCGCGAGCACGGGTTCTGCTGCGGCGCCGGCGGCGGCCGCATGTGGATCGACGAGGAGCCGAGCAAGCGCGTCAACATCAACCGCGCCAAGGAGGTCGCCGAGAGCGGCGCCAGCGCGGTCGCGGTCGGCTGCCCGTTCTGCCACACGATGCTGTCCGACGGCCTCAAGGCGGTCGGCAAGGACGAGTCGATCCAGGTCATGGACCTCGCGGTCGTCGTCGCCGCGGCGCTGCCCGACGCGCCGAAGCAGGCGGAGGCGCAGGCGTGACCGGCGCTGTCCCCGAGGGCAGGCGCAGGCGCGCGCTCGTCGAGGCGATGACCGCCGCGTTCGCGCCCGAGCACCTCGAGGTGATCGACGAGAGCCACGGGCACAGCGTCCCGCGCGGCGCGGAGAGCCACTTCCGCGTCGTCGTCGTCAGCGCGGGCTTCGCCGGCAAGTCGCTGGTCGCGCGCCACCGCGAGGTGAACGCGGCGGCGGCCGAGGAGCTGCGCTCCGGGCTGCACGCGCTGGCGATCGAGGCGCTGACGCCCGAGCAGTGGGCGGCGCGTGGCGGGCAGATCGCCGCGAGCCCGCCGTGTCTCGGCGGCAGCAAGGCCGACGCGCGCCGCTGAGCCTGGTCGCCGCGAGCGTGACGAGGAGCCCCGCCCCGGCGGGGCTTCGCCGTTTTGGCGGCGGCCGGGCGCGCGGAGCCCTTCGGCCGCGAGCGCGTCCGGCTGGTCTTTCGGACAGCTTCGCCAGGAGCCCGGCGAGGCTGTCCCGGGGGACAGGTCTACTCGGCCTCGACGGCGCCGCCCATCCACGGGCCGCCGGACACGCGGACGCGCGGGGCGTCCTTGTCGGCGCGCGGGACGACGCGGCCGAGGATCAGCGGATCTTCTCCGGCGCGGCGCAGGCACGCGCACACGGCCTCGAGGTGATCGGCGTCGACGTAGAGCAGCATGCCGAGACCGCAGTTGAAGGTGCGCAGCATCTCGCGCACCGGCACGCCCTGCGCGGCGACCGCGGCCTGGACCGGCGGCAGCGGGACCTTGGCGAGGTCGAGCTCGAGCGCGAGGGTCGGGCCGAGCGCGCGCGGCGGGTTCTCGAGCAGGCCGCCGCCGGTGATGTGGGCGGCGCCGTGCAGCGGGGCGTCGGCGAGGCGGCGCAGCGGGCCGAACGCGTACTCGTAGATCCGGGTCGGCGTCAGCATCGCCTCGCCGACGGTCCGCGCGGCGGGGTCGCCGGGCAGCGGGCTGTCCAGCGTGAGGCCGGCATACTGCGGATCGAGCAGGGCCTTGCGCGCGAGGCTGTAGCCGTTGCTGTGCAGGCCCGAGCTGCGCAGGCCGAGGACGACGTCGCCGGCGCGGACGCGGTCGGGGCCGAGGACCTTGGCGCGCTCGACGACGCCGACGGCGAACGCGGCGAGGTCGTAGTGGCCGTTGTCGTACAGGCCGGGCAGCTCCGCGGTCTCGCCGCCGAGCAGCGAGCAGCCGGCTTGACGGCAGCCCTCGACGACGCCGCGGACGATCGCCTCGACGAAGTCGGGGCGCAGCTTGCCGCAGGCGATGTAGTCGAGCAAAAACAGCGGGGCGGCGCCGGCGACCAGCAGGTCGTTGACGTTCATCGCCACGAGGTCGATGCCGACGGTGTCGTGGCGGTCGAGCGCGATCGCCACGAGCAACTTCGTGCCGACGCCGTCGGTGCAGGCGACCAGCACGGGGTCGACGAGGCCGGTCGGCAGGCCCATCAGCCCGGCGAAGCCGCCGATGTCGCCGATCTGCTCGGGGCGGCGCGTGCCGGCGACGAGGTTCTTGATCCGTCGCACGGCCTCGTTGCCGGCGTCGATGTCGACGCCCGCCTGCGCGTAGGTGAGGGGGTCCTTGCGATCCTGCACGGGCATGACGGGTACCAAGCCGCGGGCGGCGCGGCAACGGCCTTGAAAAGCCGGTCGCCCGCGGCCATGATGCGCCCCGGCACGAGGGGTGCAAATCAAGATGGCGTGGTGGCGACGCAAGAAACAGCCGCTCGAGCAGACGAGCGAGAGCAACAAGGTGTCCGTCCCGCGCGGTCTGTGGACCAAGTGCGACGCCTGCGGTGAGATCACGTACACCGCGGAGTTCGTGCAGAACCTCCGGGTCTGCCCGGTCTGCGGCCACCACCACGCGATGCCGACCCGCGAGCGGATCGCGGCGATGCTCGACCCGGACTCGTGGCAGCCGTTGGACCTCGAGCTGCGGTCCGGAGACCCGCTCGGCTTCGTCGACCAGGCCCCGTACCGCGACCGGATCGCCAAGGCCGAGGTCACCGCCGGCGCCGGCGACGCCTTCACCGCCGGCTTCGGCGCGATCGACGGCCTGGCGGTCAGCGCCGGCTTCTTCGTGTTCGAGTACATGGGCGGGTCGATGGGCTCGGTCGTCGGCGAGAAGGTGACCCGGGTGTTCGAGCGGGCGATCGAGCGCAAGATCCCGGCCGTGATCTTCAGCGCGTCGGGCGGCGCGCGCATGCAGGAGGGGATCTTGTCGCTGATGCAGATGGCGAAGACCTCGGCCGCGCGCGGGCGCCTGCGGGCCGCCGGCATCCCTTATGTGTCGGTCTGCCTGCACCCGACCACCGGCGGCGTCGCGGCGAGCTTCGCGATGCTCGGCGACGTGATCCTCGCCGAGCCGCGCGCGCTGGTCGGGTTCGCCGGGCCGCGCGTCGTCCAGCAGACGATCGGCCAGGAGCTGCCGCCGGGCTTCCAGCGCGCCGAATTCCTGCTCGACCACGGCATGGTCGACCGGATCGTCGGCCGGCTCGAGATGCGCGAGCAGATCGGCGCGCTGCTGCGGCTCCTGTCGGGCGCGCCGGCGCGGGCGAGCGCGGCGCTGCCGGCGGCGCCGAGCTCGCCGGACTGATCGGACAGGGCGCGAGGGACATGACCCACTGGCAAGACGCCCTGGCAGCGCGCCGCAGCCTCGGGGTCCGGCTGACCCTCGACGCGGTGCTCGCCGCCCACGCGGCCCTCGGCGCGCCCGGGCGCGGCCGGCCGGTCGTCCACGTCGTCGGCACCAACGGCAAGGGCTCGACGTCGGCGATGGTCGACCACGCGCTGCGGCGCCGCGGCCGGCGCGTCGGGCTGTACACGAGCCCGCACCTGCACCGGGTCGGCGAGCGGATCCGGATCGACGGGGTCGCGCTCACCGACGCGGCGCTGCAGCCGCTGGTCGACGACGTGCTCGCGGTCGAGGCGCGCGGGCTGCCGCGGCCGCTGACGTTCTTCGAGATCCTGACGCTGGCGGGGCTGCTGGCGTGCGAACGTGCGGGGGTCGAGGTGCTGGTCCTCGAGACAGGTCTCGGCGGGCGGCTCGACGCGACGCGGGTCCTGCCGGCGACGGTGACGCTGTTCACGCCGATCGACCTCGACCACCAGGCGTACCTCGGCGAGACGATCGCGGCGATCGCCGGGGAGAAGGCGGCCGTGATGGAGGACGGGGCGCCGGCGTTCTCGGCCCCGCAGGCGCCCGAGGCCGCCGTGGTGCTGCGCCGCGTCGCCGACGCGTGCGGGGTGCCGCTGGCGTTCGTCGAGCCGCTGCCCCGGCCGCCGATCGGGCTGCCCGGCGAGCACCAGCGGATCAACGCGGCGCTGGCGCTCGCGGGCGCGCGGGCGATCGACCCGGCGGTGACGGCCGAGGACCTCGACGGGGTGCGCTGGCCGGGCCGCTGCGAGCGGGTGCCGGTCGGGGGCGGGTCGGCGGTGTTCGACGCGGGGCACAACCCTCACGGGATCCGGGCGCTGGTCACCTGGCTCGGAGGACAGCCGTGTGCGCGCCGGGTGATCGTGTTCGGCTGCCTGGCCGACAAGGACGGGGCGGCGATGCTGCAGGAACTGGCGCAGCTCGGGGCGCCGCTGTGGCTGGTGCCGCCGGGGCCGGGGGCGTTCGAGTTCCCGGCGGACGCGGGGGCGCGCCGCTTCGCGGGGCCCGACGATCCTGCGCTGCGCACGGCGATCGACGCGCACCTGGCGAGCCGCGGCGAGCTGGTGATCTGCGGCTCGCACGCGCTGGTCGGGCGGCTGCGGTCCGATCTGCTCGGCGAGGCGGCCGACGCGGCGGAGCTGTCGGATCCGGTCGCCCGCCGCCGGCCGTGAGGCATCGGCGCCCCGAACTGCTCGGCGAGGAGCCGTCGGGATTTGTGGCGCGGGAGCGCGCGCCGGGGTAGGGTGGCGGTCGGGGCGCCGTCCGGGCGGCCCGAGGCGGTGCGAACGTGGCCCGTACACGACCTGTCCCTTACGACATCTCCGAGGCGGCGACGCACCTGCGCCGGGCCGACCGGGCGATGCGGCGCCTCGTCGACCGCGTCGGACCGCTGGCGCTGCGGCGCTCGGCCGGCGACGCCTACCACGCGCTCGCACGGTCGATCGTGTTCCAGCAGCTCGCGGGCGCGGCGGCCTCGACGATCTACGCCCGCGCCTGCGCGCTCGGCGAGGGCGGCCGATTCCCTGAGCCGGCGGCGCTGCTCGCCCTGCCGGCGGAGCGGCTGCGGGCGGCGGGGCTGTCGGCCGGGAAGCAGGCTGCCCTGAAGGACCTGGCTCAAAAGACACTCGACGGGGTCGTGCCCGGGCCGCGCGCGCTGGCGCGGATGGACGACGCGGCGATCGTCGAGCGGCTGACGCAGGTCCGCGGGATCGGGCGCTGGACGGTCGAGATGATGCTGATCTTCCACCTCGGCCGGCCCGACGTGTGGCCGATCGACGACTACGGGGTCCGCAAGGGCTACGCGCGGGTGTTCGGGCTCGACGACCTGCCGACGCCGCGGGCGCTCGCGGAGCTCGGCGCGCCGTTCTCGCCATACCGGAGCGCGGCGGCGTGGTACCTGTGGCGCGCGCTCGACGGGTGAGCGCGCTCAGCGGCCGGGGAGGCCGAGGCGGCGGCGCACGCGGGCGGCCAGGCCGCGGCGCGGGGCGGCCGGCTCGGCCTCGGCCGCGAGCTCGACCTGGCGCTTGCGACCTGCCCGAAAGGAGCTGGCCGCGAGGGCAGGTACTTGCAGCAGCAGCTTGACGAGCGCGGCGGCGAGCTCGGCGGGGCTGTCGGCGCGGACCTCAAGGCCGACCTGGCCGTTCGGGTCCTCGGCGGCGCCGCGCGCGATCGTGCGGGTGCCGTCGGACCGGACCTCGATGACGAGGCGGCTGACGACCGGGAGCTCGTCGTCGGGCTTCATGGCGGCGAACCATAGCACGCTCGTGCGTCGCGCCCGGGACGAGGGCCGCGACCCGACGGGCTCGTCCGCCGAGGCCGCGTCACGGGCGGTCCGCCGCGGGCGCGTGTGACAGGTCCGGCGAACGGTGGTACACCGGGCGAGCAATCGTTCGGCCCGCTTCAGGAGTTGCCCGTGACCCCGCGCTCGCTGCTCGCCCTCGCCCTCGCCCTGACCGCCTGCGACAGCCCGAAGCCGCCCGCCGAGGCGCAGCCCGGCAAGGCGACCACGCCGGAGGGCCAGGGCAGCCCCGCCGCGCCGGCGAGCCCGCTCGCGGTCGCCGGACAGACGGCGGCGACCGGCCAGCCGGCCCCGGACTTCACGCTGCCCGCGGCCGACGGCACGACGGTGAAGCTGTCGGACTTCCGCGGCAAGCGGGTCGTGCTCGAGTGGTTCAACCCGGAGTGTCCGTTCGTCAAGGCGGCGCACGACGCCGGGCCGCTCAAGGACCTCGCGGCGCGGACGACCGCGCAGGGCGTCGTGTGGCTGGCGATCAACTCCGGCGCGCCCGGCAAGCAGGGCCACGGCGCCGAGGTCAACAAGCAGGCGGCGGCCCGGTGGGCGATGAACCACCCGGTCCTGCTCGACGAGACCGGCGAGGTCGGCCGCGCCTACGGGGCGACCAACACGCCGCACATGTTCCTCGTCGACGACAAGGGCGTGCTGGTGTACCGCGGCGCCCTCGACAACGCGCCGATGAACGACACCAGCGGCGCGCCGAAGGTCAACCTGTTCGAGGACGCGCTCGCGGCCCTCGCCGCCGGTCAGCCGATCGCCCAGGCCGACAACAAGGCGTGGGGCTGCTCGGTCAAGTACGCGAAGTGAGACGTCATCGCTGGCTTTCGGGACATGGCGCGGCAGCCATGTCCCGAGAGGCGAGGGATCAGCGGATCACCTCGGGCTCGAAGCGGACGAGCAGGACGAGGTAGCCGGCGAGCAGGACGAGGTAGGCGGCGAGGTAGATCGGGCCACGGGCGCGCCAGCGGTCGCGCGCGCGCTCGGCGGTCAGGCGCACGAGCGCGTCGCGGTCGATCGACGCGACCAGGCCGGCGCGCTCGTCGGGCGCGACGCCGAGGTCGGCGAACAGCCGCGGCAAGAGCTCGGGCCGCAGCCGGTCGATCGCGGCCCACGCCGCGTCGGCGCGCGCCGGGTCGTGCAGGGCGCGGACGACCCCGGGGACCTCGTAGTAGAGGGCGACGACGATCCCGGACAGGCCGGTGACGATCGAGGCGAGGCTGAGCGTGACGTAGAAGACGTCGCTGCGGCCGTACACGATCAGGAGATCGAGGTAGACCAGCGCGAAGGCGACCGAGCCGAGGCGGCACGCGAGGGTGAACAGGCGCCGGTGCAGGGCCTCGCGGCGGAAGCCGGCGACGAGGGCGTCGGGGTCGTCTCGCATCGCCCGAGATCCAGCAGCCCCGGACGGCTAGGCGATCAGGCCGGCGATCCCGGCGCCGAGCAGGCCGACCTCGGGGTTGGTGACGACGGCGACCGGGATCTTGGCGAGCAGCGGCGACATGCGGCCCTTGTCGAGGAAGGCGGGCAAGAAGCCGGCGCGGACCAGCGGCAGCAGCTTGCCGGCGATCCCGCCGGCGACGTAGAGGCCGCCGGTCGGCAGGGTCTTGAGCGCGAGGTTGCCGGCCTCGGCGCCGTAGAGGCCGACGAACAGCTCGACGGCGCGGACGCACGCGGGGTCGTCGCCGGCGAGGGCGCGCGCGCCGATCACCGCGCCGCGATCCTCGCTCGCCATCCGCTCGCGGGTGTCCGAAAGTTCAGGCGCGAGGCCCTCGGCGATCACAAACTCGTAGGCGGTGACGAGGCCGGGGCCGGACACGATCCGCTCGTAGGAGACGCGGTGGTGGCGGCGCAGGAGGAAGCGCAGCAGGGCGATCTCGACCTCGTTGCGCGGGGCGAGGTCGGCGTGGCCGCCCTCGCTCGGGAGCACGCGCGGGCCGGCCGGGGTCGGGACCAGCAGCGCCTCGCCGAGGCCCGTGCCGGCGCCGATCAGCGCGACCGGGCCGCCGGGGTCGCGCTCGCCGGCCTGCAGGATGTCGAGGTCGCCCGGGCCGAGCGCAGTGACGCCGTAGGCGACGGCCGCGAAGTCGTTGACCAGCGCGACGCGCTCGAGGCCCAGCTTGTCGCGCAGCTGGCGGGCGTCGATCTCCCACGGGAGGTTGGTGACACGGCAGACGCCGTCGACGACCGGGCCGGCGACGCCGAAGCCGGCGTGGGTGATCCCGGTGACCTCGGGCTTGCCGAGGAAGTCGCGGACGATCGGGGCGAGCCCGGGGTAGTCGCGGCTCTCGTAGCGCTGGCGCAGGAGGACGCGCAGTCCGCCGTCCGGCTGCTGGTCGAGCAGCGCGAGGAGGGTCTTGGTGCCGCCGATGTCGCCCGCGAGGACACGCATGGCCCGATCGATACCACAGCCGGGCCAGCGCGGGCGAGGCTGCCCGGCTGTCCGTTCGGGCAGGTCCTTCGGGTCAGCGCGGGCGGGCGTCCATCGTCGCGTCGAGGGCGATCCTCCGCGCGGGCGCGCCGGCGAACTCGACGATCGCAAGGTCGCCCTCGACGCGCAGGGTCGCCTCGGGGAAGGCTTCGCCGGCGAGCGGGGCCTCGAGGGTGAGCCGGTGCAGGACGTTGTCGCGCGCGCGGGCGACGAGCAGGAACTGGGCGACGCCGCCGCGCGTGCCGCTGGCGATCAGCTGGGCCCGCGGGAGCGCGCCCTGGCCGCGGCGCCAGCCGGCCTGCAGGGCGACCTGGAAGGCGGGCAGGTAGCCGGCGACGAAGCGCTCGCCCTCGCGGGCGACGACCTGCAGCCAGCGCAGGCAGGTGCGCGCGTCGCCGGCGCCGTCGCAACGGTCGAGCGCGCCGAGCACGAACAGGCCGCCGCTGCGCCGGGCGAGGGCGAAGCGCTCGCTCGCCGGCGGGACGCGCGGGGCCGGGGCGGCGAACACCGGCGCGCGCTCGGGCAGCAGCGCCGCGGGCTGCCACGCGAGGTCGGGCGGCAGCAGCTCGGCCTGCTCCTTCGGCCACTGGATCGCCCGCAGGCCGCCGTCGGCGGTCCGGCCCTGGACGGTCAAGGCGACGAGCACCGCGCCGTGGCGGGTCAGCAGCTCGCCGCCGGGAGGCCGGGCGGGCGGCTGCCGCAGCGTGCGATCGTCCGGGGGCGGAGCGACCCCGTCGAAGGCCCAGCGGGCGACGAATTGCAGCGCTTCGTGGACGCTGGCGACCTGGCCGACGATCGCGCCGCTCGAGGTCGGGGCGCCCTCGACGGATGTCCCGAGGGACATGGCCTCGGTGGCAGCCATCACCGCGGGGCCGGGGCCGAGCAGGTGCGCGCCGACCCAGTAACCGGCCGCGAGCGGGGGCGCGGGCGCGGGTGAGGGGGCGGGCACAGGGGCGGGCGCGGGCGCGTTGGCCGGCTTGCTCGCGTCGGTCTTTTTGGCGTCGGGCGCGGCCGTCGGCTTGCTCGCGTCGGTCTTCCTGGCGTCGGGCGCCTTGGCCGGCTTGCTCGTGTCGGCCTTGGCGTCCTTCCTGGCGCCGGGCGCCGGCTTGCTCGCGTCGGTCTTCTTGGCGTCGGCCTTGGCCGGCTGTTTGCTCGGCGTCTCGGTCTTCCTGGCGTCCTGCTTGGGCGCGGCCGACTTCCCGGCCGCTGCGTCGGCTGTCACGAAGACCAGGGCGCAGAGGACAGGCGCGATCCGCCAGGCGCCGGAGGACAGGCGCAGGCGGAGCGGGCGGCGCGGCGGGGACGACACGGGCGCAGGGTACCGCAAACGCGCCCCGGCGGACGACCGACGGGGCGCGTGCGGTGCACCTGAGCTAGGCGGTCCGCTAGGCCGCCCGGGCGCGCAGGGCGTCGAGCACCGCCGCGGCGTGGCCGTCGACGCGTACGGGGCTGTGAACCGCCGCGAGCGCGCCGTCCGGGCCGATCACGAAGGTGCTGCGGATGATCCCCTTGACCGTGCGGCCGTACATCTGCTTGTCGCCGTAGGCGCCGTAGGCGGCGGCGACGCGGTTGTCCGGGTCCGAGAGCAGGGGGAAGTTGAGGCCGTGCTTGGCCCGGAAGCGGGCGTGCGAGGCCAGGCTGTCCCCGCTGACGCCGAGCACGAGCGCGCCGGCGGCGGTGAAGTCCGCGTTGCGATCGCGGAAGTCACACGCCTCGGTGGTGCAGCCCGGGGTCGCGTCGCGCGGGTAGAAGTAGAGGATCACTCGCCGACCGGCCAATTCGGAGAGCGTGTAGGTCTTGCCGTCGTCCGCGGGGAGCGAGAACGACGGGGCCCTGTCACCGACCTTGAGGTTGGGGCGGCCTATTTCCTCCTCCTCTTCGCCGCCGCTCGCCTGGGCGGCCTGCTGCGCGTTGGCGCCGCGGGCGGCCTTCTTGGCGGGGGCGGCCTTGGCGGCCTTCTTGGCGGGCGCAGCCTTGGCGGCCTTCTTGGCGGGGGCGGCCTTGGCGGCCTTCTTCGCCGGGGCGGCCTTGGCGGCCTTCTTGGCGGGCGCAGCCTTGGCGGCCTTCTTGGCGGGGGCGGCCTTGGCGGCCTTCTTCGCCGGGGCGGCCTTGGTGGCGGCCTTCTTGGCGCCCGCCTTCTTGGACGCCGCCTTCTTGCTGGCGGCCTTCTTGGCGGGGGCGGCTTCGGGGGCGCTCGTCTGCTTGCCGGCGGCCTTCTTGGCGGCCTTCTTGGGAGCAGTCTGGGCGGGGGTCGATGTCTTGGTCGTGCGAGGTGGCATGGCTCTCCCTGGCGTGGCTGAAAGTACAGCCCGCGCGAGTCTACTGAGACTGCACAAAAGGACAACTGCTCGAGGTCATGTCTGGCCGGGCAGGTCACACGCGGCGGAACGCAGGCCACGGCGCGCCGTGGGCCGCGAGACGCGGTTGTGGTTGTGCGCGGGGGCCGGCATGGTTCGCGGGTCGAAGGCGCTTCGGAGGCGAGATCGTCACCTCCCGATCGGAGCGCCGCTGACGTCGACTCGCGAGCCGAGCCTCGGAGCCGGAGCCGGAGCCACGGAGCCTGCACCCCGGCGCGCGGGCTGTCGGGGGGCCGGGGCACCGACCCGGCCGACGCGGCCGCGAGGGCGCCCGTCGAGCCGAAAGAGATCCGTGCTGCGGGTCGCGACGAGGCCGCAGGGCGAAGCGGCCGGCGGGCGCGGTCCGGCGAGGGGCGGGTCCGGCGAGGGTCCGGCGAGGGTCCGGCGTGGATGGGTCGCGCGGTACGAGGCCGGGCGTCGCAGGATGGGTCGCGCGGTACGAGGCCAAACGCCGCAGGAGGTCGGTCGGCGCGGGCGGGGAGCCGCCGCGCTCCTGGCGTTCGCGCCCGCGCCGCGGCCGGTGGGGTCTTCCGTCGCGCTTTACAGCGGCGCCGCCGGCCGGCTAGAGTGTTTCTTCGAGGCCCAGGAACTCTGACATGACCGCACTGCGATCTCCCCTCGGTGGACTGGCCGGCACGGCCATCGCCCTCTCGCTGCTGTCCGCCGGCTGCACCGGCGGCGAGAACAAGTCGCTCGCCGAGAAGCTGGCCGAGGACCCCGAGAAGAAGATCCTCGAGGACGCCGGGTACAAGAAGAAGGAGATCAAGCGCCCGCCGGCCGGTCTCCCGCCGCCGAGCGACGAGGAGTTCAAGGCCTGGGACCGCAAGGACCCCGAGGGCGAGAAGCACCTCTACAAGTTCGACAAGGCGAACCTGAAGAAGATGCTCGGCTACTGGGGCGAGCTCGAGTGCTTCCGCGAGAAGATGAAGGAAGAGGGGGCCAAGGGCATGGGCGCCGAGCCCGGCAGCCCGACCGAGGAGCAGTGGTTCCAGTTCAAGCAGCAGTTCATCCCGATGGTCAACGCCTGGCAGCAGCGGCTGTTCGCCAACGAGCCGCGGATCCTCGAGAAGTCGAAGCTGATCGGCCACTTCCTCGAGGCCCACGAGGCGGTGATGCACAACTACCCCGACGCCTACAACAACAACGACCAGAACGCGGTCGCCCAGGCCGACGCGCACTGGCTGATCGTCGAGAACAAGATCACCAAGTACCTCAAGAACATCACCGACGAGCCGCTGCCCAAGCCCGACCTCAGCGACCCGAAGCAGAAGGAAGCCCACGACAAGTTCTGCGAGAAGGCCCTGAACCCGCCGAAGAACACCGGCAAGGCGAAGGTCAAGGTCGTCGGCGGCGGCGGCCGCGGGGCCAAGAAGCTCAACATGGGCGAGGATTGAGATGATCGCCGCGCCCGTCGCGGACAGCGCGCCCACGCCGGGCGCCGTACCCGAGGCCGAGGCCGAGGCGCTGATGCAGGCGCTCAGCCACGACCTGATGTCGCCGTACTGCCCCGGGCGCACGATCGCCACCTGCCCGTCGCCGCAGGCGCGCAAGCTCGAGGCGCACATCCTCGACCAGGCGCGCTCGGGGCTGTCGCGCGAGCAGATCGAGACGTCGCTCGTCAGCCGCTTCCCGGACATCCGCGGCTACATCGGCCGGCCGGAGCTCGTGTGGGGCACCGCGGTCGGCGCCGTGATCGCGCTGGTGTTCTTGTTCGTGATGGCGCGGCGGTGGGTCCGCGGCGCGCGCCCGACCGCCGCGGCGGCCGCGAGCCCCGACGCCGCCGCGATCGCCCGCCCCAGCGCGCCGGCGGCCGCGGCCGGGCCAGCTGCGGCCCAGGGCCCGTCGCAGCGCGAAATCGATGCTCTCGACGACGCGCTCGACCGCGTCGACGAGTTCTAGCCCGCCCGGCCTTGAGCGGGCGGGGCCTCTCGCGGTAAGAGCGGGATGTGCTGACGGTAGTAGTCCACGAAAAGGGCGGCCAGACCCAGCGCTTCGCGTTCGGAGGCGAGGAGTTCACGATCGGCCGCGAGGACGACAACGACCTGGTGCTCGACCGGGTCAACGTGTCCAAGCACCACCTGTGCTTCCGCAAGCGCGAGGGCAAGGTCGAGGTCGTCGATCTCGAGAGCACCAACGGCACCTACCTCAACGGCCGCAAGGTCCTCGCGCCGCGGACGGTCCGGCGCGCCGATCGGGTCTACGTCGGCGACTACATCCTGATGGTCGACGGCGACGAGCCGATCCTGAGCCCGGCGAAGGAGGACGAGCGGCGGCGCCGCGAGGAGCTCGACGAGACCGGGCTGGTGACGTCGGCCCAGCGGGTCGCCGCCGCCGGCGTCGAGAGCACGTACCTCGACGGCCTCGCCGGCCAGATCCACCAGACGCTGCTCAAGGCGGTGCCGCGGCTCGACCCGCTGCAGGGCGGCGACGTCGGCGAGGAGGACCGCAAGGAGGTCATCGAGCTCGTCGACGGGATCCTGGCCGACTTCCGCGACTCGCAGCAGATCGAGGCGACGATCGACGTCGGTCCGTTCCGCGAGCGGATCCTCCGCGAGATCCTCGAGTGGGGACCGCTCGGCGACCTGATGCGCGACGACTCGGTCCGCGAGATCCAGGTCGTCGGCACCGCGCCGATCCACGTCGTCCGCGACGACGGCACGCCCGAGCGGCTCGAGCTGCGCTTCACCGGCGAGCGGGCGCTGCTGATGGCGCTCCAGCGGATGTGCAAAAAGCGCGGCCTGTGGGTCGAGGGCTCGCACATCCTCGAGGGGATCGTCGATCACGGCTTCTACATGTACGTGCTGCTGCCGCCGCACCCGGCGAAGCAGATGGTGCTCAGCCTCCGGCGCATGCGCACCGACGCGAACAACCTGACCGCGCTCGTGCAGGAGGGCGTCCTGAGCGCCGACATGCGCGAGCTGCTGGTCGCGGCGCTCAAGTCGTGCCGCCGCGTGCTCGTGTGCGCGTCGGGCGGGGTCAACCTCGACCGCTTCATGCGCGCGCTCGTCGGCGAGATCCCGGAGTCGCTGCGCGTCGCGTGCATCTCCGACGCCGGGCGGCTCGGCAGCAGCCGCAAGGGCTGGATCCCCGTCCGCAGGCTCAATGACGCGAACGACAAGATCGAGCTCGGCCACGTGCTCGGGGTGCTGCTGCGCGGCGGGCTCGACCTGCTGATCTCGCAGCAGTGCAGCCACCAGGACGCGGCCGCGGTGATCGACGCGCTCGCGGGCGCGAGCCGGGGCGCGGTCGTGTCGCTGTGGGGCATCAACACGGCGCACGCGCTGTCGCGCCTGGCGGCCCTCGGGACGGTGTCCGGCGGCGCGGTCCAGGGGCTGACGCTGTCGCTGGCGCACGCGATCGACCTGGTCGTCCGCCTCAACAGCGGGGTCAACCTCGAGTCGATGCAGGTGCTCGAGCTGATCGAGCCCGACACGCGGGCCGACGGCAGCATCGAGTATCGTCAGTTGTTCTTCGCCAGGAAGCGCGACGACGGGACGACCGAGTTCGCGGCGACGCCCGCCCTGCAGGCCTGGCTGCGCAAGCTCGGCGAGCAGGGCGGCGAGGTGCCGCAGCGGCTCGTCCGCACCTGAGCCGGGCGCCGCCTGTGCGCGCGGTACAGGCGGGGGCGCTCCCGGTGAGCACCCCCAGTGCGCCGCGGCGCGAGCGCACGTGGATCGGCGCCGTGGGGCCCGGCGAACGGACGATCAGCCGAGCTGGCGGTCGAACGCGTCGAGGGCGGCGCCGCCGAGCTGCTTGGCGATCGTCTCGATCATCGTCCGCTCCTCGCTCGAGATCGAGCCGATGTTGAGGAAGCCGCCGCTGGCGCCGGCGACCTGCACGCACAGGTCGACGATGTTGGCCGCGCGCGCTCCGCCGACGGCCTGCTTGAGCACGGCGAGGGTCTGGTCGAAAAAGGCCTGCGAGGGGCGCTCCTCGAGCAGGCTCTCGACCGTGCGGAAGGCCTCGCTGCCGGGCTCGATGCCGCGGGCGAGGACGATGTCGAGGACGGCGGCGCGCTCCTTGCGGCTGACCGAGCCGTCGGCCCAGGCCACGTGGACGAGCGGCAGCAGGTCGAACACCTTCAGCTTCTCGCCGACGAACCCGAGGGCCGAGATCCGCTCGGCGAGCGACAGCTTGGCCGCGTCCTCGTCGCGGAGCTCTCCAGCGGCCTTGCTGAGCTGCTCGCGGAGCCGCTGCCGGGCCTCCATTTCGCGCTGCTGGAAGTACGTGTCTTCGTTGTCGCTGGGGTTGACGGGCATGCGCCCCGGACGCTACCAGGGGCGGCCGGCTTGTCAATGGTCGGGCCGGCCCGCGGGCCCGCGCGCGCGTCACCACGCGTACGCGCGGCCGTCCTCGTCGGCCGCGTCGCGCGACGTCCAGGTCGCGACCGCAGATCGCCCCCGCGCGACGGCGTCCAGGGCAGACGCGGCGGCGGCGGACGCGGGGGAGGCGGACGCGGCGGAGGCGGACGCGGCGAGCTCGCAGCGCGGCGCCGGCTCGCCGGCGGACCCGACGCGGCCCGGCGCGGGCTCGTTGCGGTCCGCGCGCGCGGCCGGCGGCGCGACCTGCGGGCCTGCCCCGAGCGACATGGCCGAGAGGGCAGGGCGGACAGGACCGGTCCCCGGGGCCAGCTGGGAGGCGGCGGGCGGCGGGCGCTCGGGCTGCGGCTCGACC